>Ga0209380_10000226_pt1 | contig 38618 bp, 33 predicted proteins | sample HubBroMetageWFT6_FD_188347 | JGI IMG/M metagenome (GOLD analysis project Ga0209380, IMG submission 188347) | Warmed and freeze-thawed soil microbial communities from the Hubbard Brook experimental Forest, New Hampshire - Hubbard Brook CCASE Soil... | ecosystem: Environmental > Terrestrial >...
GAGCGGAAGAACTGAATCAGCGAGTGGCAATTAGCATTTGGCAGTTAGCCTTACAACTCGCATGGAAACGGCGTGCCGAAGTCACAACCAAGTGCTAACTGCCGATTGCCGGTGGCCCCTCACGCGTGGCTGTGATAAAACCTAGAGACGGCGATGGAGTTCGCCACAACCGCCTGTGCTGCCCACACGCCTCAGGCTGATGACTCCTACAGAATGGAACTATTTTTGTAGGAGAGACTCCGTGAAAGACTTTCTCGCTATATCCGTCGCCGCAATTGCGGGCGCCAATCTGCGGTTTCTTATGAGCCGACTGGCTGCCAAGGAATTTGGTCCGGTCTTCCCTGCCGGAACGCTTATCATCAACATCCTGGGCAGCTTCATCGTAGGGTTTTTCGTGATCTGGACCGCCGAACGCGTGTTGCTCGATCCGCGCTGGCGGCTTCTGGTAGTGGTCGGTTTCTGCGGATCATTCACCACCTTTTCCAGCTACGCATTTGAGACGATCTCCTATTTCGAACAAGGTCAATGGGGGCTGATGGTGGCCAACATTCTGAGCAACAATCTGCTTTGCCTGGGGAGCGCACTGGCCGGCATGGCGGTAGCGCGAGCGTTATAACATGACCGCAATTCCTACTCTCGAAACCACACGGCTGAAATTGCGTCCTTATGGTGAGGCCGATATATCCGAACTGGTGTCCCTGATCGGCGCTCCTGAGGTGGCGGCCACCACGCTGCGCATTCCCCATCCCTACACGGAGAGGGAGGCACGCGCATTTCTGGCTCAGATCGGCGGCGAGAGCGATAACGAAATCCGGTTTGCAGTCACGCAGAGCAAAGACGGCCGCTTCTGCGGCGGCATTGGACTCAGGCTCGCATCGGAGCATCAGAACGCCGAACTTGGATACTGGATCGGCTTGCCGTATTGGGGGCGGGGTTATGGGACGGAGGCGGCCCGGGAACTGCTGCGGTACGGATTTGAAGAGCTCAATCTGCACCGCATCTTTGCCTCGCATTTCAAACAGAATCCTGCCTCTGGCAGGATTCTGAAGAAGATTGGCATGCGCTACGAAGGTTGCCAGCGCGAGCACTTATGCAAATGGGATCAGTTCGTCGATTCGGAGTTATACGGGATCTTGCGGCAGGAGTGGGAGAATCGCGAGTAAAATGCCGGAAGCCATGGCTGTTCAAGTCACGATCTATCTGAACGAGGCCGACCAGTGGCATCACCGGCCGCTGCCCATGGAGATTCTCAACTACCTGCACAAGGAAAACGTCTATGCGGCAACGGCGATTCATTGCGTGGCGGGATTTCTGGGTCGACAACGCGTGGAGACCGCACATCTCGTTGAAGCTGGAGGCAAATTGCCGGTGATCATCATCTTCGTCGACACCGATGAGCACGTGAGCCGCGTACTTCCCACGCTGAAGGAAATGGCGGTCGACAGGCTGATTGTGCGCGAGAACGTGGTGCTCGAACAGGGGAGTTTAGACTGAAATGTCTTCCCTTCCACTGAATCCTCCGCTCGACATTCTGGCGATTGCAGCGCATCGCGACGACGTTGAACAGACCTGCGGCGGAACGATGCTGAAAGCTGCCGAGCGCGGGCAGCGCACGGGCATTCTCGACCTGACGCAAGGCGAAATGGGCACGCGCGGCACGGCGGACGATCGTGCGCGAGAGGCGGCCGATGCCGCCAAGATTCTCGCCGTGAGTTGGCGCAAGGCCCTGGATCTTCCGGACGGCCGCGTGGAGAACACCTGGGAGAATCGATTGAAGGTCGCGGGCGTGATTCGGGAGACGCGGCCGAGGGTGATTATTCTTCCTTACTGGAAGGGGCGGCATCCCGATCATTACACCGCATCGGTGCTGGGATACGAAGCTTGCTTTCTGGCAGGGCTGGCGAAACTGGATCCGCAGACAGGGCTCAGCGCCCGGTCGGCAGCAACTATCGAATCGGATCGCCTCCATCGGGACCCGGAAAAATCCGTGGTGGACGACGCAGTGAGGGCAGGGGCCCCTCAGGACAGCCGGCGGGAGGCCGGCGCTACACCGCATCGGCCGTTCAAGATCATTTACGCTACGCTTTATTACGATGTGCGGCCAACTTTTGTCGTCGACATCAGCGAACAGTTCGAGGGGAAGTTCGCCTCCATCCTGGCTTACAAATCGCAGTTCACTGACCAGAACGCGGGCAAAGACCTGTTCCCGGCGCACGACGAGATTCATGTCCGGGTTGAGGCCATGGCGCGATTCTATGGCATGCTCGGCGGGGTGACCTTTGCGGAGCCGTTTCTGCAAAAGGAAGTGGGGCTCGTCGACGATTTGTTGTCCATTCCCGTCAAGTCCATCTAGCATTACGGAACTCAATTACTCCTACAGGAGAACTGGCATATGAATCGATTGGTTTTTACTTTTGTCACCGCATTGGCGATGGCAGCTACCGCCGCAGCACAGGCTGGAACTTGGCAGATCGATCCCAATCACACGGCCGCACAATTTTCCGTGAAGCACCTCGGTGTCTCCACCGTGCGAGGCGCCTTCACCAAAGTGACCGGAACGGCGAAACATGATCCCGCAGACCCTTCGAAGGATTCCCTGGAAGCCACGATCGACGCGAATTCGGTGGACACGCGAGTGGAAATGCGCGACAAAGACTTACGTAGCCCTAACTTCCTCGACGTGCAGAAGTATCCCACGATTACCTTTCATTCGAAGCAGGTGAAGGTAGTCGGGCCGGGAAAACTTCAGTTCGCGGGCGACCTGACCATCCACGGCGTGACGAAGGAAGTTGTGCTCGATGTGGACGGACCCTCCGCCCCCATCAAAGATCCGTGGGGTAACCAGCGCATCGGCACCTCTGCCTCCACAAAAATCACACGGCAGGATTTTGGGGTGAACGGCGCTCCCGGAGTCGTGGGAGATGAAATTACGATCACCATCGACACGGAATTGACTCAGCCTCCGGCAAAATAACACCCGGTCTGCGGTCATTCCCGACTCTAGTTCTGGATGCGGCCGCGGTCGTCGCGACGCCGGTGGCCGACTGCGTGGCATTCCGCATTCGGCCCTGCTTCGCTCGGAAACTGTCCAACTCGGATGCCCCTGGTGCATAAATTAAAGTCTCGCTGGCATCCAAATATTCATAAAATCATTCCCAGATCAATCTGGAAGGGACGCAATGAAAACATCGCGCCGTGCTGCGCATTCCGTCAAATGGATTCTGGCAGTTGTTCTTTTACCCGGCTCGCTGCTGGCCGAACCAGTCTCTCTGAAGCGAGTCGTCGAACTCGCGCTGACCCACGCCACGGGAGCCGCTATTGCCGCCGCCGATGAGCAGCACGCCTCCGCCAGCTATCGCGAGCTTCGCAATGACTACGTACCGCAATTATCGACCGGGGCCGGGCTTGGCTATTCGTATGGATTTCCTCTCGCTCTCGAGGGATCCGCACCCTCTCTGTTCAACATCACGAGCCAATCCGCACTCCTCAATCCCGCCTTGCGCGCATTCGTCCGCGCCGCAAAAGTCGATTCGACGGTGGCATCGTTGAAGACCAAAGACGAGCGCAATCAGATCATTCAAGACGCTGCCTTGAGCTATGCCGAACTTGCGAAATGGGAACAACGGCTGATCAAGCTTCAGGAAACCGAGGAGGCCTCGAAGAAAATGCAATTCGCCGTTGCAGAGCGCGTGAAAGAAGGCGTTGACAATGAACTCGAAGGCCTGAAGGCCGGCCTTTCCACTGCGCGCGTCCGGCTGCGGATCGCCGAGGCGCGAGGCGCAGCTGACGTGCTCCGCGAGCACCTCGGTAAACTCACAGGACTTCCGGCCGCGAACCTTCAAACCGATCCTGACTCAATCCCGGCGCCACCCGCGGCTCCAGCCAACGAGGAACCCGCGAAAGACGCCGCCAGCTCCACTCCCGCGGTGGAAGCAGCTGTGGAGCACGCCCGCGCGCAATACTTGCGGGCGCAGGGAGAACACAAGTCCCTCTGGCCCAGCATCGACTTCGCCGGGCAATACGCTCTACTCTCCAGGTTTAACAATTTTCAGAACTATTACATTCCCTCGCGTCCTTGCGTCACACCCTTGGGCGAATTTCTGTGCGTGGCGAGCAGCTTCCAGCAAAACAACGCAACCATCGGAGTCAGCATCCGATTTCCTTTGTTCAATGCTTCGCAGCGCTCCCGCGCCCAAGCGGCAGACGCCGAGGCCGTGAAAGCGACGAAACAGGCGGAAGCTGCGCGCAACCAGGTCTCGGAGGAAACTTTGCGACTCCAGCGCTCCGTCACGCAGATGCTGGCTGCGCGCGACGTGGCCCAACTGGAATATGAAATCGCACAGAAGTCTCTGACCGCCGTACAAACTCGCATGGATACCGGCACCTCGACTCTGCGCGATCTCGATGACGCCCGTTCGCAAGCCAGCGAACGTTTCATCACCCTGCAAGATGTGACTTTCGAACTCGAGCGCAGCCAACTCGGCGTCCTGCGCTCGACGGGAGAACTGGAGAAGTGGGCTCTGGGTACGCCGTAGAGACTACGGGGAAGCAAGGCGCTGGATTGCTGACGGTGGAGGCAACAGTTCTCTAGAGTTCACCGCGCAACGTCTTCACCATTCTGCGAATCGCCTTTTCATTGCGGCGGTACCAGCGCCATTGGCCCTTTTTGGTTGCTTCCACCAACCCAGCCTTCGTCAAGATTGCCATGTGATGCGAAATGGTCGGCTGCGAAAGGCTGACTCGTTTCTCGATATCCCCCGCGCACAGGCGCTGCCCCATCCCATCGGCCTTATGCCCGGGTGATTTTGCGGCTGCTTCACCCTGCTTCAAAGCCTGCAGAATTCGGCGCCGGGTTGGGTCCGCAATCGCATGCAGCGCACGGTCGAGAATTGCTTCGGTGGAAGACATGATGCACTAGGAATAGCGCGGGAATCGACGGGTGTCAATGTAAGGCCATGTTTTCTCGGCTCACTTCCAGTCGGCTAGTTTGACCGCGGGAACCATCCTCGGTGCCTGGTGTCCAATCAGACATGGATATGCCGTAGCTCCGATTTCTGGATTCCGGCCACTGCATCACGTGCCCTTCGTCTCGCGACTCAAGCGAGGTTCCTCATGAACGCCTTCGATCTCGTGGGTGCCTCAGCCCCCCACCAACTTCCCAAATGGATGCCGCCTATCGGCGGTCTGATTGCGGCTGTACTAGTCGCCTGTTTGGTGTGCAGGTTGCCGTTAGTCCATACGCTGTCTTGGGGCGAATTGATCGGCTCATCAGTCGAATGTGTGCTTGCGGTATTCCTAGCCGGTGCCGTCGGTACGTGGGGCCTTTCGGCCGCCCGGACCGGAACGAGAGAAACCGCGACCTGGCGCACCATTCTGGGAACTTCTCTGGACGCGCTTTGGCTCGCTCCTCTCGCGCTTTTCATTCGCGAAGGTTCGACCTGGGGAATGGCAGTTGCGGTTGTCCTGGTGGCCAGCCTTGCAAGGTCCTTCTACTTTCTTCGAGACCGGGATGAGCCGGGCGATAGCGGCGAATCGATCCTCTTATTGAGCCGCTGCGAGTTCACGCTGTCGGACCGGTCGCCCTGGTTCTGGCGACAGACCCGGGCGGCAGGCGCAGCCCTGTGTGCTCAAACCGGTGCGTTGGCGGGCCTGGCAGGGTATCCATTCGCCGGCGCGGCTATGGTCGGAATCAGCTCAGCTATTTGGACTTGGTCATTCATGAGATACGCCTCCCTGGACAACGCGCAATCCTCTGCATCATCGCAATCCGCATCGCGCAGTGTGCTGCTTCTGGTACTGGCAATCGCTTTTACGGCAGGCGGCTTGATCCAATATCTTCCCAACCCATACTGGGGGACTGGTTTTGCTGTTCCATCCCGTCAGCACTCGCGTCACCGCCTCACGCCGGTGGAAGGCGAGAAGCCATCCGAAAGTGGCGATCGGCGCGGGCAGCCCCGTCGAGAGAAGACCTCCGAAGATGGCGACTGGCGGAATCAACCAGTCGAGAACACGTCCGAGGGTTTGTTTCGAAACGCGAGGGACGCTAATGCCGGCGTTATCCTGTGGCCCGAGGAAGCAAAGCTTACAAAGCTGATAGCACCAGCACCGGCGATGGGGAACGGCCTGCTCAAGAGCCACCGCATGGCAAACCCATTGGTGATTCCATTCAACGGCGTCTATTGGTTCTTCAAGGCACCCGATCTGCACCCACCCGTAACTTCTCGTCAAGCGCAGGGCAGCCCCGACGCGCTCGATATCCACTCCACGGACCGGCGTCCATTGTCGATGGAGGCACACGAGAATCTTGGCAGCATGATTGATCTGGATTGCTGTAGCAGAATTCAGATCTCGATTCGAAACGCAGACCGCTATCCGGAAACCGTTTCCATGGAACTTATCCTGGTCAACAGTAGTTTGTCCGAAAAGCCTTCGGAGTCTCTGGGCACGATCACGGTCAAATCCACGCCCTCGTGGAGCTTGCATGGAGGGCAATCGCTTGCCCACGAGACATTGAACTTCTCCATACCGCCCCATCACTCACTCCCTCGTTTTGACGAAATGAAGATCGTGTTTCGACTCGATGCTTTCCGGGCGGACGACGGGGCCAAGATCGCGATCGACCACTTCGTGCTTATTCCTCGAGGTCTGTGAAAGCGCTCTGACCGGCGTTGCCGAATTGGTGCGCAGTTGAAAAAGTGGGTTGCGAAAACTATTTCTTGAGGATCGGGCTGTAGCCATCGGCGATCAACCGGGCCCGCATCGCTTCGGCATCTTTGATGTCGGAGAAGGGCCCAACCTGCACGTGGTACAGCTTGTCTGCCGGAATCGGAACTGCGATGAAGGCGGGATATTGTTTCCTCTTGAGCGCGTCTACCAATGCATCGCCGTCTTCCTGCTTACTGACGGCGGCGACCTGCACCAAATATGCCGATGTTGGCAGGGTGGTGGTGGGGTCCGGAGCGTTGGCTGCAGGCGCCGAGGTCACAGCCGCATCGGCGGGTGCCGCCGCCGTGTCGGGCTTGGCGTCGGCCGGCGGGGTCAACTCCGCGTTCGCATCCTTCTGCTCGACCGACTTGTAGAACGACATGGAAGGCGATGCGGGCGATCCGCTACTCGCCTTGGTCGTGCCGGGCACGAGTTGGGGCGAGGCGGCGGCGCTAGCCGAGGTGATGGCCGGCTCTGACTTTCGTCCGAGCGAATACCCCAGCGCAAAGAACATCGCGCAGATGCCAACCAGCCCAAAGAACAGGAACAACAGTTTGCCCGTTCCAAGTGTGATTTCCGTATCTTGTGAAGAAGCCATTGTTCAACTCCCAGCCAAATTCGACGCGAAATTGCTCGCGCTCTCTCCTACGCAGTCTTGGCGGGTGGTGCCGCCCCGTTTCCGTTCCCTAACAACTTCTGCAGTCCTGAGAAGAAGTCCACCGGCACCGGGAAGATCACAGTCGTATTCTTCTCAACACCGATCTCGGTCAGAGTCTGCAAGTAACGCAACTGCACGCTGACGGGCTCGGTTGCCAGCAGATGGGCCGCGTCCACGAGTCGCTGCGCGGCCGAGAATTCGCCCTCGGCGTGAATAATCTTGGAACGCTTTTCCCGTTCGGCCTCGGCCTGCTTGGCCATAGCGCGAAGCATCGATTCCGGCATGTCGACCTGTTTGACCTCGACGTTCGTGACCTTTACGCCCCAGGGTGAGGTGTGGGTGTCGAGAATGCTCTGCAGCCGTAGATTGATCTTTTCGCGATGCGATAACAGTTCATCCAGTTCCTGCTCGCCCAGCACCGAGCGCAGCGTGGTCTGCGCGAATTGCGAGGTCTGATACACGTAATTGGAGACTTCGACAACCGCCTTGTTGGGGTCAATGACGCGAAGGAAGATGACGGCATTGACCTTCAGCGTGACGTTGTCCCGGGTGATGATGTCCTGCGGGGGAACTTCGAGCGCCTCCTGCCGGAGCGAAACGCGTACCATCCGGTCAAGCGGGGCGAATACCAGCGCCACTCCTGGACCCTTCGCCGTAGGCAACAAACGCCCCAGCCGGAAAATAACTCCGCGCTCGTACTCGGCCAAAATCTTGATGGAACTCAGAATGTAAATGACCACAATAACGAGAACAATCGTGCCGAAGCCGAAACTAAGAGATTCCACAGGTGCCTCCACCCCCGGAATGCCAACCAACACTCCTACCGCGGATTGTATAGCAGTCAGCAGAAGGTAGCGCGCAAATCACGAGTACGAAAGTTACCGCCCTGATTCGCGAGCGTGCGACGCTGGCAGGAAGAGCGCCTCAACTCCGGTCGGGATCAATACCCTGATCCATATAGATCCACAGCACCCGGGCCATCCATGTCAATGCCGGCGCCAGCGGCAGAAACAACACAATTCCTCCGGCCACGCTCTTCATCAGGGGCCATCCGAACACTTCCCACACCAGCAATGAGAGCACCGCAAGTGCGCCCACTCCCAGCCCATACCCGATGTACATCGCCCCCAGGAAGTACCCGTCCTCGCGCTCAAACCTTAATCCGCACGCCGGGCACCGCTCATACATCCCGGGAAACAACCACACCGATTTGCGAAAGATTCTGCCCGTGCGGCATCGCGGACAAAGCTGGTGCAAAATTCCCCGCACCGCGGAAACATCCGCTCTCTGCATGATGGAAGTCTAACTCGGTTCGTGACGAGCATCTCGGAAGGGAGTCTCCACCCCGAACCGCAGGCACACGGGCTCATTGCGAGCCATCGTCGGAGAATCTCCCCGTATCTGCTGAACCCTACCGCGCCGCCCTGGCCACCTGGATGCGGCTCGCGTCGACCGAGATCGACCGCTGAATCTCCATCTCGATGGAAGTCCCTACATCCAGCTTCACGTCTGGACCATGTTTGAGCAGGGCCCACGCTACTCCGCCCGCCAGCCCGGCGAGGCCGCCGTAACGCGCACCGTTCAAGCCTCCAGCTGCCAATCCGCCGATGCTTCCGACGGTGCCGCCAACGGCGGCGCCTTTCGCAGCATCCTCGATTCGCTTCCCGGTGTCTTTGTCGGACTGGATCGTCCCTTCTTTGTCTTTCACGCTCTTGTTATCTGCGCCGGGAGTATTTTCGACCGAGCCCGGCAGCATCACGGTGTAGCCGCTGGGATAAATCATCGACGTGAAGTGCAGTAGTAGTTCGGCGCGTTTCTTGGATCGACCGGGGTGCTCGAGGTGCGAAATCTTGCCCTGAATATAGGTTCCAGCCGGTATGAGGATGCGATCGTTCACCACAAACGGAAACGTGGTTTCCGCATACACGGGATCGCCCTCACGGGCATTCTTGGTCGAGATCGCTTGGGCGAGCGACAGCGGAATCTTCGTCCCTGCCGGGATGGTAGCTGCGTTCGGATCGGGCGCCTCTGCCAGCGTCGCTCCAGCCGGAGCGCCGGTCAACTCCTTGGCGACCGAATTGGTCTGTGTTGTACCCGCAGATTGGCCGGCGGCCGAGTCCGCCGGTTTCGGCGTATCCGCTTGCCCCCACGCCATCCCCGAAACCAGAAGCAGTGTTAATACTCCGCGCATAACGCACCTCCGAGGCACCCGACGGTTTCCGCAGATCTGCCCAAGATTACCACGGCTGTACCGCTAGGATGCTGCCTGAGTGGCTCGGAGTTATCCCCCCGGCTCATGCGGCTCATGCTTAAGTCTTGTCTACGGTCGCTTCGGGTACTACTATGAACTCTTCGAAATTCGCAAGAGCTTCCGCATGATCCGATCCCAGTCGTGCCGTCGCCTATCGGCAACCCTGTTTTTTGGCTTCAGCCTGATTCCATGCTCGGCTCAAAACCAAGGCCAGGCAACGAATCTAAGAGCGCACAATGTTGCACTGGACCGCAAGGTTTCGGCAATCTATACAAAATGGCTGACTGAGGACGTGCACTGGATTATCACCGACCAAGAGCGCACTGATTTCCAGAAGCTTCGAACTGACCGGCAGCGCGACGATTTTGTCGTCGCATTTTGGGAGAGTCGCAATCCGACTCCGGAATCCTCTGGAAACAAATTCAAGGAAGGGCACTACCGGCGGCTAGCCTACGTGAACACGAACTTCGCCGCAGGCGTCCCCGGGTGGAAGACGGACCGCGGAAGGTTCTACATCACGTATGGCCCGCCGAGCCGCGTGGAGCACCATCTGCGCGCGGCCGAATCTGATAGACCTCTACCGCTGAGCGACAATGATGCCCGCCGTTTTGACCGCGAGGTTTGGCACTGGGACTACGTTGGGGGTATTGGTGAGGATGTCACATTGAAGTTTGTCGACACCTGCGGATGCGGCGAATATCACCTGCTGGTTGAACCGAATGATCTGCCGAGATATACGCCGAAGTAAGAAAAGACTCGTGGGCTCTGGCTTCGCCGCCCTTATTTGTAAATCAGATACTTTTCTCGCACCTTCACAAACTTTTGGAGATCGTCCTGCCAATCCTCGGCGATTCTGCGGGGATCCTGTCCCGCCACTAACGCGTCATACACACTTTGATTCATTAGCAACTCGCTGATGCGCTCGATCTTGAAATCTGCCGAGTACAACTTTCTGAGGGCGGCCGCCAGTTCGATCCCTAACTCCGGCGCGTCAAAGCCGTTGCGATCAGTAACGACGAAGCTTACCCCTTCGCATTTCTGTCCCGCATAGTTGCTCGAGGATGGAGTAAACGTCACGGGCACGAACCGAATCCCGGCAATCCCGCGCGCGTTCAAATACGCCGCCAGTTCCTTGCTCTTCATCCACGGCGCGGCCAACACTTCAAACGGCGTATCAGTCCCGCGCCCGACCGAAACGTTTGTGCCCTCAATGATTGCCACTCCCGGATACAGAGCGGCCTCGGTCACGCTGCGCAGGTTCGGCGAAGGATTCACCCACACCAAACCTGTCGAATCGAACCAGTCGCCGCGTTGCCATCCATCCATCGGCACGACGGTGAGCTTTGCGTTGATGCTGCGTTCGGCGTTAAACATCTTCGCCAGTTCGCCCATGGTCATTCCTGGACGCACCGGAACAGTCCAGTAGTCCGTAAAATTTTCTCGCCCCGGATCTGACACCGGACCTTGCACCAACGATCCTGTAGCCGGATCCGGCCGATCCAAGACAATCAGTTCAATCCCAGCCTTCGCCGCCCCTTCCAGGAAATATCCGAGCGTGGTCTCATAGGTGTAATAGCGTGCGCCGGCGTCCTGAATGTCGAACACCACCGCATCCAGAGTCTTCATCACATCCGGTGGAGGGCGCCGCGCCGCGTCGGTCCCGCCATACACGCTGTATACCGGAACTCCGGTGATTGCGTCCACCGAGTTTCCGATGCCGGTTGTGTCGAGCGTGCCGGTCACGCCATGCTCCGGGCTGAAGATCGCCTCCAGAGAGACTCCCGGGGTTTTCGCCAGCACATCAATCGTCCGCTGACCCTGCCCGTCGATGCCCGTTTGATTGGTTACGACGCCAATTCGCTTTCTCCCGGACGGCGATTGCAGCACATCAAATCCGTGCTCCTCAAGCACATCAATCCCGGTCTTCACGGACCCGTTCCTTGAGCCGATGTGGTGGGCTGCGCTCATCGCCTCGTTATATCCGGTGAGACTCTTCCAGCGTAGCGCCTCTTTTTCCGACGGATTCAATGCCAGTGCTGCGGCTACCTCGGTCGCCACTTTCGACCGTAGCCCGATTGCATTTCCCTTTCCCCGCGGATGCACCGAATTCGTCAGCAAGATGATGTAAGTCTGGGTCGTCGGATCAATCCATACTGACGTGCCGGTGAATCCCGTGTGCCCGAACGATCCCACTGGCAGCAGGTCGCCGCGATTGGACGAAAATGGAGAATCGATATCCCACCCGAACCCGCGCACGGCCGAGGCCGTCGGAGGCTGCTCCGGCGATGTCATCTTCTGGACCGTGTCCGCCGACAGAATCCCGCGGCCGCCATTGAGCAGGGCCTGCGCAAACTTGGCTAAATCATCCCCGGTCGAGAACAGCCCTGCGTGCCCTGCCACTCCACCCATCCGTCGGGCCGTGGGATCATGCACTTCTCCCCTTAGCATGTGCTGGTTATCGTCATACTGGGTGGGCGCAATCTTTGGCCGCCAGGTCGCCGGAGGAACAAAGCGGGTTCGCGTCATCTGCAGCGGGGCAAAAATATGCCGGGTCGTATAGACATCCAGCGTCTCGCCTGAGACTCGCTCCACCAGCGCTCCGAGCGTAATGAAATTGATGTCGCTATACACGAACCCCGATCCCGGAACTGTTTCAGGTGCCTCGGTAAACGCCATCCGGTAGCCAGTGTCCTTGCCCTGCCATGGTTCCTTTAGATCAAGGTCGGGCGCCAGCCCGGAGTAGTGCGTCATCAATTGCCGTACCGTGATGTCTTCTTTGCCGTTCTGCGCGAACTCCGGCAGATACTTGGCCACCGGATCACTCATCCGGACCTTGCCCTGCTCGAACAGTTGCATCATCGCCGTGGTTGTGGCGATGACTTTGGTGAGCGAAGCCAGATCAAACACCGTGTCCAGAGTCATCGGCTCGCGCTTCGGCTCGAGCGCGCGGCTACCGTAAGCCTTGCGGAAAACGACTGCCCCGTCATGTCCGACAACCAGCACGGCCCCAGGGATGTTTCCATCCGTAACCGCCTGTTCGATGATGGAATCGACCCCACCCAGATGGCTGAGCGCTGCCGGATGCTTCGGTTCAGCCAGTGCCTGCCCGCAGATCGGCGTGAGCACAGCGATGAGAACGCACGCAACGGGCAACCAGCAACAATTTGATTTCATGGTGAGGGTGATGTCCTGACTGTACACAACTCGGCGGGTCCGCTCAAGATTACTCATGAAGTGCGGGCCTCCGATCTCACGTTCCCTGCATCCATCTGTGATGGTGGGTTGACGGGACAAAGCGGGAAGAAGTCAAATGAGTCCAGATCGCCCCGATACGGCCAACCAGCGGAGCAAGAGTTGGGAATGACGTTGCCAGGAGCCCAGAGAGGATTGGTCCGGCGCTGCCCCCGGACGCGGATCAGCATCTGCCCGGCAGTTCAACATCAGGCTTATCTTCTCCTCCTTTTTCTGACGACAGCGTGCCTATCCCCGGGCCAAGCTACTGAGCAAGGCCTGCAATCTAGCGACGATCAGGGCACCGTAAAAGGAATTGTCGTCAACTCGATTACGCACGCTCCCCTCAGTCGCGCCCTCGTTTCTTCTCCCGACAATCGCTTCGCTACGATGACCGACGGTGAAGGGCATTTCGAGTTCGCCCTGCCCAAATCAGAAGGTGCGGATCGCCACACCTTTTACGACGGCCCGGTTCCCGTGGAACGGCCGGTGCTTCGCAGGGGCATCTTCTCCGTTCTGACGGCGCGCAAACCGGGCTACCTGGACGATCCGAATAGTCGAGCGGCAGTCGATGTGTCTTCCGGTGGCGAGATCACAATTCCCCTGATGCCCGAGGCGCTGATCAAGGGACGCGTCATCCGATCTGACGCCGATCCTGCATTGGGCATCACCGTACAGATTTTGTCCCGGATGGTGCAGGAAGGTATGCCGAAGTGGACACGAACCGCCTCCATGAAAGCGAATTCGAACGGGGAGTTCCGCTTCGCCGAGCTCGGGCCTGGAACTTACAAGGTGGTAACCGATGAGTTCATGGACAACGATCCGGCGACCACGGTTCCGGGTGGTCAACAGTACGGATTCCCACCGGTGTACTATCCAGGCGTTCCGGACCCTGCCGCGGCCGGCACCATTCAACTGACTGCGGGACAGTCGGTCGAGATCGATATTCCCTTGACTCGTCAGCCTTATTACCCAGTGAGAATTCCGATCGCGAACGAGGAGGTAAACGGCGGATTGAATATCACGGTGTCGCTGCTCGGACACGGGAGCGCCGACTATTCACTAGGCTACAACCCGGAGAAACAAAGCATTGAGGGATTGCTGCCGAATGGCAATTACCTGGTCGAAGCGGCGACGTATGGCAACAATTCAGTTGCCGGATCGGTGCACCTTGCGGTCGCGAGCACTCCAGCGGAGGGCTCAACCCTGACCCTGATTCCCAGTACTTCGATCAGTGTGCGCGTTACCGAAGAGTTCACTTCAGCGGATTCGGACAACTCAACCTCCATGTTTAGCGCCGGAGGAAAAACTTTCCGGATGCAGGGCCCCCGCAGCTATCTGCAGATCGGCGCCGAATCTGCAGACGATTTACGTCAGGGCGGAGGATCCCTTCGTCCGCCCACGGGGCCGAACGACGAGTCATTGGTTCTCGAAAACCTAACGCCCGGGCGATATTGGTTGCGACTGAATTCCTCTCGTGGATACGTAGCCGCTGCTACCATGGGCGGAGTGGATTTGCTCCGTCAACCGTTGATCGTCGGCGGGGGATCGAGCGCTCCTGTCGAAGTCACGATGCGCGACGACAATGCCGAACTCGAGGGCACGGTATCAGGAGTGGCGAACGGGCCGGGAGTGGGCGATGCAACGCCATCCTCGACTTCCCGCCAGCAACTCTGGGTATATTGTGTGCCCTTACCTGACAGCCCTGGGCGGTTCCAGCAAGTGTGGGTAGCTGCCGACGGAAAGTTCACCGCAGCCGCGATGGCGCCGGGAGCCTACCGCGTACTGGCGTTCAAGAATCTGCAAGTGAATATTCCCTACCGCGACGCCGAGGCCATGCGGACTTACGAAAACAAGGGACAGGTTGTGCATTTGTCTGCCGGGCAGAAAACCAACGTTCAGCTGCAGATTACTTCCGATATCGAGTGAACCTTTATCGAGTCACAATGCCGACGATCCTAAACTCGGTTCGGGTATTGCTGATGACGGCTCTCGGTCTGTTCAGCGTCCGCTCGTTCACTGCCGGCCAGACTTCAAGTCCATCCCACGCAGTGACGCCCGGCGACTACAGAATTGCGGGAACGGTCGTGAGCAAAACTGATGGCCATCCTCTCGCTAACGTGCGGATCACAGTGAGGGATGCTAAAGATCCGCAGAAGTTTGAATTTCAGGTCACGTCGGAAGCTGGCAAGTTCCAATTCAATGGAGTTCCCGCTGGGAAGTATCAACTAATTGGCGCCAAGCGCGGATTCATTGCGGCTTCGTTCGATCAGCATGAGCAGTTCTCCACTGCAATCGTGACCGGTCCCGGCCTGGAGACGGAGGCCTTAGTCCTGCGTCTAGCGCCTGCCGCAATCATTGCCGGCAAGATCCTGGACGAAGCTGGCGAACCCGTTCGTCATGCCACGGTCACGGTCTATCGTGACGATCACAGTAGCGGGGTTGACCGAATTCAACAGTTTCGGACAGCTCAGACCGACGATCAGGGATCCTACGAGGTTGCCTCGTTGGTGCCTGGCACATATTTCTTGTCGGCGAACGCAAAGCCGTGGTACGCCGTCCACCCGAACTCGACTGATTCTGGGACGGAGGGCAATTCTGCCGACCCCGCGACCTTGACTCGGGCTCTCGACGTCGCCTACCCGTTGACGTACTACTCTGACGTTATCGATGCGGACAGCGCAACGCCCATTCCAATTCGCGGCGGCGAGCGCTTGCAGGTCGAGATTCACTTGAGTCCGGTTCCTTCTCTCCGTCTCCTTTTTCGGGTGCCGACGAGCGGCAACAACGGATTCATTGTTCCGCGCCTTGAACAACCCGCCTTCGACGGTTCCACATTCTTTCAGAACGATGGCGTTCGCATGGTATCCCCTGGCCTCGTGGAACTTACCGGCATTCCGGCGGGGCGATACAACCTTGACCTCAACGGGCCCGGGGCAGCCTTGCGCATGAACGGAGTCGATCTCAACAAGGATGGCGAGGAGATTGACACGTCCAAAACCGAAGCCCTGACGAGCGTCAAGGTGACGATCCAAGTGACCGGAGAGGCGACGGTTCCGCCGCACCTTTCGGTTGCCTTGCGCTCCGGGGGCAGACTCTTCACAGGTATGCAAGCTGTGAGCGAAAAAGGAGAGGCCGAGTTTCCGCAGGTCGCCGCGGGCCGGTATGAAATAGTGGTGTGGAGTTCTACCAAGCAGTTCTCAATCACTCACATAGCCGCAGAGGGTGCCGAGGTTTCAGCGCATAGCATTACCGTGACAGCGGGCACGTCTGTTTCGGTTTCGCTCACGGTGCTGAGCGGCAGCTTGAGAGTGGACGGCACGGCGAAACGTGCGGGCAAGCCTTTCGCCGGAGCGATGGTGGTTCTCGTTCCGAAAAGTCCGGAGAGAGACCGTGATCTTTTCCGCCGAGATCAGAGCGATCTCGACGGCACTTTCAGTTTGCAAAATGTTGTGCCGGGCTCCTACACCGTGTTGGCTATCGAGAACGGATGGGACCTGGATTGGTCTCAACCCGGTGTCATCGCCGCGTATTTAAAACGCGGTCGTGCCATTGAGATCGGCAATCAAAGCGGCAGAATCATGAGTCTCTCCGACGCTGTCGAAGTTCAGTCGAAGTAGCCCGACACAGGAAACATACCTGCGGCAGTTGTTAGTTCGCGTTTGCCCCGCGGCAGCTCTGCCTCGCCTCGCGCGGGAATCGACGCACTCATTTTCTGTGATGCTACCCAGGCGTGAATTCTGGTCGATAGAACGTCCAGCGGCAGCGCACCAGCGCCCAGCACTTGATCGTGGAAACTGCTCAGGCTGAACTTGTCTCCTAACTGATCCTTGGCATACTGGCGCAACTTGAGGATCTCGAGTTGACCGATCTTGTAACCCAACGCCTGCGCCGGCCACGCCATATAGCGATCGGTCTCGCTCTGCACCTCGGCCTCATCGATGGCGGAGTGATCATGAAAGAAATCAACCACCTGCTGCCGGGTCCAGTGTTTGTAGTGAAAGCCGGTGTCGACCACCAGTCGAATCGCACGGAGCATGTCGTCTTGCAGGTGACCGTAATAGCTGTAGGGATCCTGAAAGAATCCGACTTCCTTGCCCAGACGTTCCGAATAGAGAGCCCAGCCTTCGGTATAAGCCGTGTAGTACTCGTTTTGGCGGAAGGGCGGAAGCTGCGGCAGTTCCTGCGCAATGGTGATCTGCAGATGATGGCCAGGTACGCCTTCGTGATAGGCGGTGGTTTCAAAGTCGAGAGTGGTTCCCTTCTCGAAGTTGCTCGTGTTGACCATGATATGACCGGGTCGCGATCCATCCTGAGCGCCCTGAACGTACGATGTGGACGCTTCTTTTTCCCGGAACTCCTCGATTGGCAGAATTTGCATTCTCGCTTTCGGGAGGCGGCCGAACATCGCAGGAAGCTTCAGATACATCTGATCGGTGTACTTTTGATAGAGGTCGAGAATTTCCTGTCGGGAATGCACGTGGACCTTGGGGTTGGCGGGGAGGGATGCGGTGAAGCTCTTGAGATCCTTATAACCCAACTGATTGACCACTTGCAGCATGCGGGCTTCGATTTCTTTGACCTGGGCCAGACCGATCTGGTGGATCTCTTCCGGCGAGAGCTCGGTCGTGGTGCTCTGTTTCACGCGAAAGGCATAGCGTTCAGGGCCGTCCGGCAGCGACCACACACCCGGATCAGTCCGTCCCTTGGGAGCGTACTCCTCTCGTACAAAGGTCGTGAATTTGACATAGGCAGGCAGAACGGATTCACGGATCACGTTCATTCCCTGCTCGCGCAATCGCTTCTGCTCGGCAGCGGGTACGGCATCGGGAAACTTGGCGAACGGCTGCGCGAAGGGAGTGGTCTCGGGCGCTTTGGTCGCGAGGCCGTTCGCCTGCTCCACTACCTTTTCCAGCAAGATGCGTGGCGGCATCAGTCCCTCGGCCATGCCTTTGCGCATCTGGACGATATTTTCGTCGAAAAAACGGGGAACCTGCTTCAGGCGCGAAATGTAGTCATCGTAGTCCTTCACGTTCTGGAACGAGAGCACGGACACGAGTTGTGGGAGGTTGATGTGAACGCCGCCGAACTGCGATACCGGCATTTCCCAAGGCTTGAAGCGGGCTTCGTCGAGAGAATTTTTGAGGTCCCGAACCATCAGGGTCTTGTTTAATGCTTCCTGCTCGGCGAAGCCGGTAGTGTCGATGCCTTCGAAGCGTGCGAGAAACTTCCTGCTCTGCTCCAGGTCGTCTTCGATTGCCTTCTGCGAGAAGTCGTCGAGCTTGTCGTTCCAACGCTTGTCCCCGAGGATAGAAGCATAGATGGGGCTGTTGCGAAGTGTGTACTCCCATTGCTCGGCGAGGAGATCGTTCAACGCTTTTCTGCGGCCTTCGAGGTCAGTCTGCGCGGAGGCTGCGAAAGCGCTGGACATGAGCAGGGAAAGCAGCAACGTCAACACCCCCAGGGTTCGCATGAACTGAACCTCCCTTTTGATCGCAAAAGCGCCAGCCATTATAAACTCGTGGCCCGCTTAACATGGCGAAAAACGATTCAGTCCAGCGCACCTCCGACTTCGATTTGCTACCTCGGGTCGGGGTGGCTATCATCCATTGCCGAGACAAAATCCCCCGAAAAGATTATGGTTGCAGACGGCGCTAAATTTTCTGGTGGGGGGCATTATCCGTGTTGAATCGTAGAAGTTTTCTGAAAGTGGCAGGCACCGCGAGCGTGCAGACGCTCATCGGATCGAAGGTCTATGCCTTGGCAACGCCTCAGGCTCAGCCCGCAGCCCCCGTGGCGGCCAACGATCACATTCAGATCGCGCTGATTGGGGCCGGTGGTCAGGGCCAGGGAGACACCAGGGTTGCGGTACAAGTTCCGGGCGTGAAGCTGGTCGCCGTGGCGGACTGTTACGACGGGCGCCTCGAACACAGCAAGGAAATCTGGGGCAACGACATCTTCACGACCCGCGACTACAAAGAAATTCTGGCGCGCAAGGATATTGACGCCGTAATCATCGGCACGCCCGATCACTGGCACAAACAGGCCTCCGTCGATGCCATGAAGGCGGGCAAGGATGTCTATTGCGAGAAGCCGATGATCCATTTGTACGCCGATGGGCCGGAGATGATTGAGAGTGCGCACGCGACCAACCGGATTATCCAGATCGGAAGCCAGCGAGTGAGTTCGATTATTTACGCCAAGGCGAAAGAGCTTCTCGCTTCCGGGGCCATCGGCCAGCTCAACATGGTGAGCGCGCACTGGGATCGCAATTCGTCAATGGGCGCGTGGAACTATACCGTTCCTCTGGATGCCTCGACCGAGACTTGCGATTGGCCGGGCTTCTTGGGAATTGCGCCGAAAATTCCTTTTAACGCGGAGCACTTTTTCCAGTGGCGCAAGTGGAAAGCCTATGGAACTGGTGTGGCCGGAGATCTCTTCGTACATCTTTTCAGCGGGACACACTTCATTACAGGGACGAACGGTCCTACCCGAGGCATGGCAACCGGCGGCCTGCGCTTCTGGAAAGACGGCCGCGACGCCCCCGATGTGATGCTGGGCCTGTTTGACTATCGCGAAGGCTTCAACCTCAGCCTGCGGGTAAACTTCGTGGATGGCGGCGAGGAGAGCGAAGGACTGGTCTTCACCGGATCGGAAGGCACTATGGAGATTAACGGCAACGCGGTCAGTATCGGCCGAGTGCCGCTTCCGAAGGAACCTGGCAACATGATTGGAACATTCACGGAATCGATGCAAAAGCGCGTTATGGAAGGCTACCGGCAAAAGTATCCCCTCTCACACCCATCCGGACCTCCGCTAGCGGAATACGAGAAATATGTGGCCCCTCAGGGCTACCGCGACAGCTATGACCACTTCAGCAATTTCTTTGCGGCGGTGCGAACGCGGAAGCCGGTCGTAGAAGATGCCGTGTTTGGCTTCCGCGCGGCCGGAGCCGCACTGCTCAGCAATCTCAGCATCGATCGCGGCGCCGTGATCAAGTGGGATCCCGATGCAATGCGGCTGGTATGAAATTGTATGAAATAAAATGCGGTTTGAAAGATCACTAGAATTCTTTCCGACTGCCGGAGAATCATCTTGCTCAAAGATTTGAAATTCGTAGCTGGGTTGATGTGCGCAGCGTGCCTCTCCGTTGCCGCTGCACAAAGTGCACGTAAGACAACTCCCGGCAATCCGCCTGGAGATGTTTCGCAGGTGACTTTCCTCGCCCACCGCTTGGGCACGGATCACGCCGAAGGCATCACCACACTCGACATGAATGGCGACGGTCGGACCGACCTGTTAAGCGGCGCTTATTGGTATGAGAATCCGGGACCAACGGGTGGCGAATGGAAACGCCACCAATACCGCACCGTGGGCATTCTGGGGGAGTTCGTCTCCGACTGCGGAGAATGGACCTTCGACGTCAACCATGACGGCGCCCCGGATGTCGTGACGGCGGGCTGGATGTTGAACGGGCTGTGGTGGTACGAGAATCCGAAAACGCAAGGCGTGATGTGGAAGCGTCACTTCATCACCGACAGCTATGACACCGAGGGCGGAGCGACGGGCGACATCAACGGCGACGGCAAACCGGACCTCGTGCTCGCGCATTACAACCATTCGGGAATTCTATGGGTCGATTTCTCAGGTCCGGAACCGAAGGTGCATCATGTCGGCGGGAAAGAGCAAGACGGTCATGGCATCGGAGTCGCCGATGTGGATGGTGACGGCAAGACCGACATTTTGACTCCCAACGGCTGGTTCAAAAATATCGATGCCAATAGCGATAAGTGGGAGTGGCATGGAGACTGGCAAATGGACGATGCTGGCTTTCCGATCATCGGCTACGACGTGAACAACGACGGAAAGACAGACATCATCTATGGCCAGGGACACAGCTACGGCCTCTATTGGCTCGAGCAAAAGGGCGAAGGAGCGAACCGGAGCTGGGTAAAGCATGCGATCGACGAGTCGTATTCGCAAGTCCATGCGCTCAGGCTGATCGATATCGACGGCGATGGAGTTCCGGAATTGCTGGCGGGCAAGCGCTATCGTGGACACAACGGCCACGATCCGGGCTCCTATGACCCTCTGGTGGTCTATTACTACAAGATCGACCGCAAGACGGGCCAGTTCGCACGCTATCCGATCTCAGTGAACGGAACTGCCGGAGCGGGAACGCAGTTCGTTGTGGAAGATCTGGATGGAGACGGCGACCTGGATATTGCGACGGCGGGTAAGACGGGTGTGCACTTCTTCGAGAATCTGAAGATCAATAACGTTCCCAACGAGACCCGAGAAAAGGAACTAGTGCTCGATAAAAATTGGCCGTTCGAAGGCGAAGGAGAAACGGTGAAGCAGGAGGACGGCCCTCCACAAAAGTAAGCATTGAAATTGGGGCTACGTTCGGGCAACGGTTGTTTGGATGGATAGGTCCGTCGAGTCCCGGCCTGGCATGGAGTGGAGCAGACCAGCGGAGTAGCGGTTGCCCTCAGGTGGCGCAGGCCTTCAGGCCTGCGATTAGGATGCCGAGAAGGACGGGCTTCAGCCTCTGAGTTCCTGGCTGGCTGAAGCCTCTTTCCTTCACCGTTCGTTCCAAGCGCTGAAAGCGCGGCGCCACCCAAATCAGAACTCATCACACCGAAAATTTAGGATTCCCTTCCAGAATCTGCATCTCGAGTTTTGGCGCTTCGCTTTTTTTCCAAAGGGCCGTTCGACATCGGGCGCGATAGCTGAGAGGACCTCCATCCGGACGGTCGCTACGTTCGACGGGTCGAGGAATGCAGACGAACTCAGTCTCGAGGAATTCACTGGTTGCGTGAACCACCGAGTAACCATGGCCTCCCATGTCGACGAACGAAACGTGCGGCGACAAATCAGGGTTGGACAGCGCCCTGGCTTTGGCGATGTCGCCACTGTTCGCATACTCGAGACAAGAACGCACCCCATGCCGAACCGTCAGATTCAAGGTTGGCTGCGGAGCCCGGTCGCCGGGTCCTTGTCCAACGTAGAGTGATCGCAAAGGATGGTCTTTCGGCAAGACATGTTCCAGAGCTTCAACGACCGTTGGCGCTGAGATGGAGCCGGTCACAAAAGCAATCCCGACCGGCACGAAGGGCTTTGGAGGGAGGCTCTTCGCCGCCAGCCCCGCCCAAAAGCTATGGCGATCTCCGGCCACCGTGGCAAAACCAGTGATGCCGTTGGCTTCGATAAAATCATAGATCTCTCCGCGCTCCACATACGCCGTACCGTGATCTCCTCCTGGGAAAATAGCGTAACCGGTTTCGGGCCACGGCTTGCCCGTTCCCTGCGGCAGGTTTTGCAGATCGGCGCGCATGTCAAGAGTGGCGGTCGTATTGCCCCAAATCTTCCAAGTCGCTTTCGAGTTGCGAAGGCGTTCCAAAAACCAGGCCCTCTGCTCGGCACCAAGAATGGTTTGCGCGGGCTTGTCTTTGCAGAAATTTGCGATCTCCACGCTCCCGAAGCGGATCGAGGCCGGCGGCCGACCGCCATTGTAGGTTCGCCCCCCATCCAGGATTTCCATAGCACCTTCCGGAATGAGCTCAGGAAAGTCATCGCTCGAAAGAGGTTTTGCCTCGGGCTGATCGGTCGGCTCCTCGGAACGATAGGTGCGCTGATCGGTGACGATGAGCTCGACGTTGCGGCCCCACCGCAACGCGCGGTAGCCCTTGAGGCTGCCGATGGCGGCCAGATTGTTCGGTTCCTGCCCCAGGCCGTGTTCATCAAACCGGGTCACGGGCGTATCCACAACCTGCGGAGGATCGAACCGTTCGAGCGACGGCCCGCTCGGTTTCGTGATTCGCGCCGGCTGATATTCGAAAAACGCCTGATTGGCCGCCACTTTGCGGGTCTGCGCCGGAAACGTTTTTCCTTCAAATCTTTGCAGAGACTGCCAGCCGAGCCAACTGAACTCGTGGTTGTCCCACATATTGACGAAGGGCCAGCGTGCCCGTGCGTCCTGAAGATCGGGATCACTCAAGTAGCCGCGATAGACGGCGCGATAGTCTTCCACCGTCGTGGGGACATGAAAGTCGCGAATCTTCTCGCCATGCGGATAGCGGACGATATCTCGCAGCCGGCGATCGTACATGCCCTGCGGACGATCCTCCGGGTACCAGACAATTTCGTAGATAAAGTCGCCGAGATGCAGTACGAAGCCGATTCGATCCGCTTCGGGAGCGCGCTCATCCTCGAAGATCATGCGGCGGTAGGCGTTCTGGGCTCCGTCGTTCGCATTCTGGCAACTTACGAAAACAAAACGTACGGGTCTCGCGTCGTCTACCTCTGGCGCAGTGATCGTCCTGCCGACGCGGCTGCCAAGACCTTCGGAATCGGCGAAGCGGTACCAGTACACACGGTTCGGCTTCAGCCCCCCAACCAGCACCCGGCAGGTCCAGTCGGATGCGGCGGAAATCGGAGCCGTAGCCGTCGCCACAACCCGGGTGAATAACTCATCTTCGGCGACCTCGACGTTCAGCTTCCCAGCCAGTTTTTCGCCGACCGGCGGACGGCGCGTCCATACCAGAACGCTGTTGCTATCCGGATCTCCCGATGCCACTCCTTCGGGAAAAAGATCGCGCCGTTCGCGCCATACACGGTGGTAGTTCTTCCCGAGCGGACTGCCCCACGCCGCCGTGGCGCCCATGGCAGCCGCCACTGCGAGAAAAGCGCGTCTGCTGATTCGGGACATCGGTTCCTTAATCTTTCTGACCCAAAACTCTCCGCCGCTCAGTCTACGCCGATCCGTCGCAGGGTCCAGCCGATATTATGGTTCTCTGCGCAGGTCGAAGGTCGTTGTCGTGTTGCTCTCCTTGCTCTCGAAAACAACCTGAATCACCTTCCCGCCCGCTACGACAGACATACGCTTAACCGCAACCACTTTCCCGTTCCGCTTTGAAGTTAGTTCGACCATCGTTGGGCCTAAGAGCTTTGCGGAGACCATCGTGGCACCAGGATCGTCCTCAACGGGATAGTCCTTACCGTCGAACTTCGCGTTGAACTTTTCGCCGAGAGGGGTCTCCGCACTGAATCCGTTCTCTGTGCATCTGTATCTGCTGATCGAACCGTTTCTGGATCGATTGGTTTTGTAAGCTTGCCAGGAACCGGAAATGGCGTGAGCGCCTATCGGCCCTTCTTCGATTCTTCGATTGCGAGTCTCCATCGTGACCGTCTCTACTTCAGTCGTGTCCTTCACCAGTTGCGTCAGAGTACGTCCGTCGGGAGAAATCGCATCGACTTCTGTGAACATGATCTTTCCGGCTTTCTTGGCGATGATTTCAACTGTGGATTCATTCACGACCTGAACATTCACAGTGTCCCAATAAGCCGTCTCTCGAACCTTGTGATCATCCCCGTCTGCCTTGATTTCAATGTTCGCAATGCAACCAGAACAATGCAACACGCCTCTGGTCAGCGAATACACTGCTGGCTTCTCCGGAAGCGGCGGGAAGAACCGCCACGTACCATCGAAAGGGCTTTGGCCAAATGCTGCCGGAGAAAAGAGCAACAGAACCATTAGCCTATTCATAAGATGGTTATAAATTCTAAGTCCTTTGACTGGAATATCTGCCCTCGCAGCTGTTCAGGTCGTTGGTTTTTTCCGCTTTTCTCGTCGAGCGAGTAATTCCAGAGATCCGCGGTGGTATAGAACCTGGCATAGAACAGAGTTGATTCCACTTCAAAGGCCGAGCGACGCCGCAGCAGTCGGCAGCCCAAATCGCTCGGCAGTCTTTAATCCTTAATCTTTAATCTTTAATCTTTAAATCCTTAATCTTTAATGTCTAATCTGCTATATAGCACATGTTGATCTCTCGGCATCCACTCTCGATAAACATTAAGCCCTTGCTCATTCCGCTATATAGTTCTATACTTCGCCGGTTCGTAATTTACGAAGTACTGGAGACGTTTGCCATGTCGAAGATTTTTTCACTGCGCTCCTGCCGATTGGGTTTGATCACCTTGTTGACGCTCGTCGCGTCGGTTCCCTCCTTCGCACAAGACAAGATTCTGGGCGGATATTTTGAAGAGTGGAGTATCTATTACGCCGGATACAACATTGCGAATCTGCAGCAGAATGGTGTCGCCGGAAAACTCACCCACCTGATGTACGCCTTTGCCAACGTGACCACAACTCCGGCGCCCGGGTGCGCCATTGCCGATACCTGGGCCGACTATCAGAGTCCCTATCTTCCGAGCGTAAGCGGCGTTGCCTACACCGCTCCTCTCTTTGGGAACTTCGCCGCGATTCAACAACTCAAGCAATTGAATCCCAAGCTCAAGGTTTTGATGTCGATCGGCGGTGCGTCCGCATTGAACACTGCAGCTTTCGTGGCTGCCGCCAGCACGCAAGGCGGACGTCAAGCGCTCGCTGCCTCGTGTATCGATCTCTTCGTGAATGGCAACATTGCTCCGGGAGTTACGGCCCCCGGCTTGTTTGATGGCTTCAACATCGATTGGGAGTTCCCCGCCGCGACCGACACCCAGAACTTCACCGCCCTGCTGGCGGAGTTCCGCAGCCAACTAAAGGCCCTGACGAAAATCACGGGCAAGAAATATGTGATGTCGTTCGACGGGCCGGCCGGCTCTCAGAATTACGTCAACATCGATCTGCGCAAGGCCGCCCGACAGGTAGACTTCATCACCATTGACGGCTACAACTATGCCGGATCGTGGGAAACACAAAGCAACGACGCCTCTCCCTTGTTTGATTCCAAGCAGGACCCGCTGTTCGGCCAAGGATTGGATATTGATTCAACCGTCGACGCATATCTGAAAGCTGGCGTACCGCCGTCGAAGTACACGATGGGGTTGCCCCTGTATGGCGCGGGCTGGACGGGAGTTCCCAATGTGCATCATGGTCTGTACCAGAACTCATCCGGCCCATCTCCGGTTCCGCTGGCAGACGGAACCGGTCTGTGTACAGACCTCAGCGGCAACACTGCAGGCTGCGACACCCTGTTGACGCCGGGGCTTGCGACTTATTCGACACTGGCCAAACTCACCTCGAATGGGTATAGCAACTACTTCGATCCGCGAAGGACCGCGGTTTCCCTCTATGATCCAACCGCTGGCACCTTCTATACCTATGACGATCCGGCAACGGCGTTTCTGAAGATGCTCTACATCGATCTCAAGGTTCCGGGCGGGCTCGGCGGAGCCTACGTTTGGGCGCTCAAAGACGACGATGCCAACGGAACCATGGTGAAGACCATGGCCAAAGGCTTAGCCGATAGCCGGGAGACGAAGTAGCATTTCGCTGGAATGACGACGGCAGGCTGGGGGTGAACTCCAGCCTGCCGTCTTAACATCTGACGTTCCAGGAGGGCTCTCCGCCCACGGAACCTTTCCAAGTCCTTGCCACTTGCGGCCCTCAGTCGTACCATAGCGCCTTCCGTTATCGCAGTTGAGGAGGCTTAATGCTCGACCGCCGTCATTTCCTTGCTACCGCTGCCAGTGGAATCACCGCGTCTCTCGCCTTCCGCGGCGGTCTGGTCGCCCAACTCGAAAAAACTCCTCCACTTCCCGACCGCTCGCTGCTCGACGAGAATGAAGACGCCTTCTGGGCCCAGATGCGCCGGCAATTCATCATCCCCGAAGACGAGATCTATCTAAATAACGGCACCGTCGGTTCGAGCCCCGCCCCCGTGTTGCGCGCCATCTTCGATGGATACAACACAACGGAAAAGATGGACCAGCAGGATCCTGAAGACTATCCCATCTGGGGATACGCAGCCTGGAACGAGTTCCGTGATCCGCTCGCCCAATTCGTAGGCTGCAAGCGCGACGAGATTGCCCTGCTGCGCAACGCGACCGAAGCGAACAGCTACATCGCCAACGGCATCGACATGAAGCCGGGCGATGAAGTCCTGATGACGGACCAGGAGCATCCCGGAGGTGAACATCCGTGGGATCTAAAAGCCAAACGTTACGGCATCGTCATCCGGAAGATCACGCTTCCACGCCCCGTAGCAGATGCAGCCCAAGTTCTCAACCTGTTCAATGATGCCATTACACCCCGAACCCGCGTCCTGTTCTTCAGCCACATCACAACTTTTTCGGGAGTAGTGCTGCCCGCGAAACAGCTCGCTGCACTTGCGCGCACGAAGGGAATTCTTTCGGCCATCGATGGCGCTCACGTTCCCGGCATGATGCGGCTAAATATCCCGGAACTGGGTTGCGACATGTATTCGTCGAGTCCGCACAAATGGCTGTTCGCCACCAAAGGGTCCGGCTTCCTGTATGTCCGCGACGAGGTCATCGACCGCCTGTGGAATACGATCGCCACCGAAGGCTGGGACGATACCAAGATTCGCGCCGAACGCTTTCAACGCATTGGCAGTTCGAACGTGCCTGCACTGTGGGGGCTGCGTGCTGCCATCAAACTGGCGAACGACATTGGCATCGATCACATCGAGCGCCGTCACCGCCACATGGGCGACTACATGCTCGATGAGATGAAAAAGCGCGGAGCCGAATCGTGGACTTCGCCGGACCCGGCGCTTCGCTGCGCCATCGTCAGCGTCAATGTCCCTCCGGTGAAGCGCGCGGACCTTGAAAACTGGCTCTGGAAGACGAACAAGATCCGCATCCGCGGCGGCGACCCAAACAAGCTTCGCCTCTCGACCCCCTACTATCTCCAGAAGAAAGACATCGACCGCTTCTTGGAAAAATTCGACGAATACAAGAAGAGAGTCAGTTAAGTATTACACCATTCATAATTGAAAAGTATTGTATTGTACTGATAATAAACGAGATGCTGATGGACGAAGACGGGGGCGAACTGAGCTACGCTTTCAATCGCTTGGTGAATTTCACAACTTTCGTGCCAGCGGATACGGCGCAAATCCAGACAGTGAGCGCCAACCTCCGGCTGCGGTATACCTTCCGCCGAAAGCAGGCGTTCACACTCGTCATCCCGGTCAATGCAGTGCAATCGACAATTGACCGGGCTTGGTAGTTTCAAAAATGCACCGCTCCCCCTGATTCCCGACCATATTCATGATTTGACGCTTGATGTCGGCATTAGACTGTGAGGATGAAAACGGTTCTCACCGTCGGCAGTGGACAGGTAAGCCAATGTCAAAAGCCAAGAGGATGGCTGGGTCGATTCGTTTTATGGAATATGAATTATCGCCATTCTAAGGCGACAGATTGGGGCTTGGGGCACGTTTGCGTAGAGAAGGATTTCACCATCCTGGACGTGGGCTGCGGTGGTGGCAGGACGCTCAGCAAGCTAGCGATAGCGCCCCCGCGGGGAAGGTCTGCGGTATTGATGGTTCGAAGCAGAGCGTTGCCGTAACCAGGAGAACGAATGCACGCTGGGTCGAAATGGGCCGCATCGAGGTTCGCCCAGCCTCCGTGTCTCAGCTTCCGTTTCAGGATGGGATGTTCGATCTCGTGACAGAGGTGGAGACGCACTTTTGGTGGCCCGACTTGGCGGCTGACATGCATGAGTCTTCAGGGTCGTCAAGCCGGGTGGCAAGAAAAACCTGTGACGAGCGAACCCGATGTCAAATGACGCTGTCAGGCGGTTACGCTCATGGTGGGGTTTTGCGAGCCATACTTCATATCAAGAGTTACGCTCCGTGTGAGTCACTTGCGTAGTCACTAGCCTTGCTGTCGCTCGAAAGCCAGAATAGCCCGGCGGCCAGCAAGGTGAAGAGATTCGCAGCACCCCGAGCCTAAGTCTGTCTAGCAGGAAGCGCAGGGACTGGGCCCGCACCCAAGAGCTTAGTCGTAATACTCCAGCCCCAAGTGCGTGATCAGTTCCTCGCCCTTTAGGTAGCGCAGCGTGTTCTTCAGTTTCATCAACTGAATGAACAGGTCGTGCTCGGGGTACAATCCCGGGGCCGTCATGGGAGACTTAAAGTAAAAGCTGAGCCATTCCTGAATCCCAAGTCCGCGTAGCGCGGAACAGCGCTTCGCGAGATCGAGGAACAACACCAGGTCGAGCACAATGGGCGCCGCAAGAATGGAGTCGCGGCACAGGAAGTCGACCTTGATCTGCATCGGATATCCGAGCCATCCGAAAATGTCGATATTGTCCCAACCTTCTTTGTTATCACCGCGCGGCGGATAATAATTAATGCGAACCTTGTGGAAGATGTTGCCGTAGAGGTCGGGATAAAGAGCCGGCTGGAGAATGTGCTCAAGTACGCCAAGTTTGGATTCTTCCTTCGTCTTAAACGAACCTGGATCGTCGAGCACTTCCCCGTCACGGTTGCCGAGAATGTTGGTGGAATACCATCCGCTCAAACCGAGCAGCCGCGCTTTAAACGCGGGCGCTAAAACTGTCTTCATGAGCGTCTGGCCAGTCTTGAAATCCTTGCCGCAGATGGGAGCTTCGTTCTGGCGCGAGAGCTCGAGCATTACCGGAAGATCGACGGTCAGGTTGGGGGCGCCGTTCGCGAATGGCACGCCTTCCATGAGCGAGGCGTAAGCGTAGATCATCGAGGGCGCAATTAATTCGTCGTTCTCGCGCATCGCTTTCTCGAAGGATTTCACGGACTGGTGCGCTTCAGTCGCCTCGATGTAGGACTCCGTGGAACCGCACCACATGGTGATCAGTCGGCTGGCTCCGCTCGTCTTCTTGAAGTCTCGGATGTCGTCGCGTAACTGCTCGGCGAGGTCCATCTTCGTCTTGCCCTTCTTCACGTTCGGGCCATCGATCTTCTTGACATAGTTATGATCGAAGACCGCTGCACGCGGAGTGACGGTCGACAAAAATGGCTTCAACTGCTCGAGCAGGCGATAGTCGAGGACGCCCGCGTTGGAGGCTGCTTCGTACATGTTGTCTTCAAAGATGTCCCAGCCGGTGAAGACGAGATCGTCCAGTCCCGCCAGCGGAACGAACTCCTTAACCTTAGGTGAGCGGCCGTCGGTGCGCTTGCCGAGTCGGACGGTGCCCATTTGCGTGAGCGATCCGATGGGCTTGGCCAGGCCTTTGCGAATGGCTTCCACGCCAGCCACGAATGTGGTAGCCACGGCGCCCATGCCGGGAATCATTACGCCGAGCTTGCCTTTGGCAGGCTCCATGGTGCCGTTTGGTTTGGAACTGCTAGCCGCCTTCGCTTCCGATCTCTTTTCGCGGATCACTTCCACTCGCGCTGTCTTCGATGTTGCTTTTGCAGGCTTCTGCCGTGTCGCCATAAGTTGGCCGCTTCCTCAGAAAGTATCAGGATGGATGTGCAAACCTTAGATGTTCTCGTATTTAACGGACATTTGGCAAACCTGAGCGGTCAAACGAGCAGAATTTCGTTTCAACGGCGCAGCTTGGTCATTGAGCGGAGAGCCTCAGGCAGCAACGCCCGCCTCGGCTATCCGGCAAAGGCGAAGCCGAGCGACCCGGGTTCTTTCGAGGTTTACCGGGCCGAGGTTTGCCGGGCGGCGAACTGTGCTGAGCAGTTATCACTCCGTGAATCGGATTCATCAATTCTTTGCGTTGGACTCGCGTGCCACCTTCGTCCAGAATGGAATTACTTCGCAGCCGGCTCTGCAGCAGGTTTCCCGCGAAGTTGATCTTTGCAGGCAGCCCTGCAGCGGCATGCAAATCTTCCGACCCCGTTGATCTCCACAAAAAACTGAGCCCACGCCGCCCGGTTGTTCCCGGGCAGTGTGCTCTTCAGAATCACTGTTCGCCACGGCTTTGGCGAAAAGTACAAGGAGATTCCATGACCTCGATTCGTAAATTTGCATACGCCTCGTTGCTGGCGTTTACCGCTCTGAACATCGCGCCCAGCCTGGCTTCTGCGCAGGAACCTGCACGCGGCCAGTTCACCCTCTCCCACGAAGTTCACTGGGAAAACGCCAAACTTCCAGCCGGAAATTATGCGTTTTCCTTCGACCCCTACAATGGTTCACGCATGCTGATCGTAAGCAAGCTCAGCGGGGCACGCGCCGGCTACATGCTGCTGGTCCCCAGTATGGACGACATCAAGCAGTCCGACCTGAGTCGGCTCGTCCTCGAAGCCACGCCCGACGGGAGCTACGTCAGCGCCCTGCAACTGCCCGAATACGGCATGACGCTGCACTTCAACCTGCCGTCGCACACCCCAGAGAGACAGATTGCCAAGGCCGCCACCGCGACCGTGGCGTCGTCTCAATAGTCTCTCTGCCGATCGAAGGACCAAAGGCGGATAGCAAACCAGCTATCCGCCTTTGTGTTTGTGGGTGGATGAATTTCAGGTGCTTGAGCGGACCGGCAGAACTCCACGTGCGAGGTCGAGGTTGTTTTGGGCCTGCGAATTTCCTCGGACGTCGTCGCTTAATACAATCGCTTCCGCAATTTCTTTCATGGGTATCCGCTTCTGGCGGCTCTGCCGCTGGAGAGCCAGGTAGGCTTGCTCTTCGTTCAGGCCCAGATCGCGCTGCAGAATCCCTTTCGCGCGCTCGACAATCTTTCTGGTTTGCAATTGTTCAGCGAGCGTGGAGTTCGCCTCCTCCAGTCGTGCCAGTTCCAACTCAGCGCCCACCAGAAATCCGACGGTGGAGAGCATTCGAATCTCACGACGGCGGTAGACATGGTGCTGGCGATGCTGGAGGTTTATCACTCCCACCACTCGGCCGCGGCACATTAAAGGCACCGACAGAAAAGCCTCATAGCTATCTTCCGGCAGTTCGTGGAAGAACTGAAAACGGGGATCGTGAGCAGCTTCCTCCGGGATGGCGACGGGTTCCTGATGCTCAGCCACCCATCCCGTGATGCCTTGTCCGACGCGAAGCTTCAGGCGGTCGACCACATCGGGATGCGGATTTTTCGAGGCTCGAAGGACAAGTTCGTCCCCTTCGAGAATGTAGATCAGGCAGGAGTCGCACTTGACCAGTGCCGAGGCGAATTCAACAACCCGGTTCAGAACTTCGTGAAATCCACCCGCTGTGCCGAGCCGGACACTGATCTCGTGCAGTACATCTACGTGTGAGTCCTCAACCGATGTAAAGGGTTCCATGTCATACATTATCGATCTTGTAGAGATTATGTCTAATTCCAAATTTTGATGGACCTGATAAAGGATTTCCTTCGTGATTGTCACCAAGGTTTAACATCCTTTGCGGGTTTCGCGCATCGGATTGCGGATGGAGCAAACAACGAAATTTCTTGAACCGCTCTTGTGCTCCTGTGCTACACCATTGCCATGCCTGAAAAGATTGCACTGGTTACTGGCGCTTCCAGCGGCTTCGGCCTGCTGACCTCCCTTGAACTGGCGAAAGCGGGTTTCCGAGTCGTAGCGACCATGCGCGACTTGCAGCGCCGCAGCAGAATGGACGAGGCGATTGCGGCGGCAAATGTCGCGGCAAAGCTTGAGGTTCGCGCCCTGGACGTTACTAACTTTGACGCGATCCAGGGATTTGTCGACAAAGTGGTTTCCGACTACGGCCGGCTGGACGTTTTGGTCAACAATGCGGGCTTCGCGCTGGCCGGATTCGCCGAAGACATCAAGCTCTCCGAACTACGCTTCCAATTTGAAACCAATTTTTTTGGCGCGGTCGCAATGACCAAGGCGGGGCTGCCCACTATGCGCCGGCAGCGGTCCGGACACATCATCCAAGTTTCGTCGATCGTGGGATTGCATGGATCGGTCACGGTGAGTAGTTATTCGGCGTCGAAGCACGCGCTCGAAGGGTGGAGCGAATCGCTGCGCATGGAACTAAATTCCCTTGGCATTAAAGTCGTGCTGGTCGAACCGGGAGCGTTTCAGACCGACATTTGGACGCGCGGCGTTGTCGTGGGGGAACAGGCTACCCAGCAAACTTCGCCCAATATTCAGCGGAGTCTACGCATGCGCGAACGCATCCAGACGCTTCCCAAACGGGATCCAATGGAGGTAGCCCGGCTGATCGTAGCCATTGCTCAGAATCCGAACCCTAAGTTGCGCTATCTGGTGGGCCGCGATGCCAAGATTCAGCTAGCGATGAAGCGCCTTCTCCCCTGGAAGTGGCACGAGAAGGTCATAGCAAATTTTCTGAAGATCGATCAGGACCATTAACCACAAAGGGCACGGGGCGCGTGGAGGAAGTGGCCCCCTGTGCCCTCTCTGGTTAAGCCTTTAGGGCTTGGCGTCCAAGTCCACTGTCTTCACCGGCAAATCCCAGTGCGCGTCGAGGATTTCAAAGCGGCGCTGTTCTTCGCGCTGGAACGTGTCCTGATCGGGGTACATTTGCTTTTGCAACGCGGCCTCGTCAAAGGCTTCGTTAGCGACGGTGGCGTTCTTGAAGACGATGGTCACGCGGAAATCCCAGCGGCCGTCTTCGGTCGTGTGATACCTGGGCTGCTCCATCCAGACTTTCGTGATGCGGCCCATCTCGGCTTCTTTCTTGAGCACCGGATAGTGGTTCTTCTTGAACAGCTTCAGAAATTCGTCGGCGTGGCCCCACTTCGCTTTGTAGTAGTACTCGACCACAAACGGCTTGTCCGTGGCTGAAGTGGACTGGGGGTACGAGGCGATCGGTAGGGCGATGGCGGCGAACAGCAAGGCAGTGAGAACGCGGCGCATGGTGATCGAAGACCTCCTGCGATGAGATTGATAGCCTGTACAGTAACACTTGCGTAGAGAGGTTGCTGGCAACGTCTCCGCTGGCCGCGCCCGAACGGTCGCGAGATAGACGCTCACACTTCCATTGAGGATGGGTGTTGCACGACGAACAACAGCTCATCCAGTCTTTGAAGATGGCGACCGCGCGCTGATTTCGGCTGAGGTGTCCGAACTCACCCGGATCTTCGCCGACGATTACGTGCAGTACGACGAATCAGGCAAGGCGTCGACCAAACAAGATGTGATCGACAATCTGGGATCAGGCAAGACTCGCCTGGTATCGATGACCTCGACCGGGCGCCCCACCCGACGGCTGCGAGAAGATGTCGCGATCGTCCACCGATCGGGACCGGATGTCCCCGAGCAATCGGGCCAGCGCTTCTTTGTGCGCTGCGCCTTTTGGACGTGGTGGTGAAGCGTGAGGGACAGTGGCGGATCGTAGCGTCTCAGCTGGCAAGATAGCCAGGCTTGAGGTTTCATGCTATGGACCATTACGCGGTTGCCTGCCGCTGCAACGAAACCAGATTAAGAAACAGAGAACGACTTACTCCGCCGTCTGCAGACGATTTTTCCAATGACTCCACACAAACCAGACCGCTCCTGCCAGCAGCACGAGTCCAATCGCGGCGTCGAATTTGTGAAAATATTTTCCCAAGTCGCGCCAGTTCTCGCCCAGCTTCATGCCGAGCCAGGCCAGGCCGAGGCACCAGGGCCATGATCCCAGGAACGTATAGAGGTGAAAGCGGACACGTGGCATGTGCGCGATTCCCGCAGGCAGCGCGATGAAAGTCCGCACGACGGGCAGCAGCCGACCGATGAACACTGCAAGATATCCCCAACGGGCGAAGAAACGGTCGGACCAGTCGAGTTCGCGGCGGCCCATGAGAATCCATCGGCCGTAGCGTTCGACCAGCGGACGACCGCCATAGCGCCCGATCTCATAGGCGATGAGGGATCCGAGGTTGCACCCGATTGCACCGGCAGTCGCCAGCCAGAACAGCTTGAATGTACCCTGAAATGCGAGGTATCCGCCAAAGGGCATGATCAATTCGGAAGGCAGCGGAATGCATGCCGACTCAATGGCCATGAGCAGGACGATGCCCCCATAGCCGGTCGACGCGATTACTCTGCTAATGAAAACGAACAGAACTGCGAGGAGTTTTTCAGTCATGAGAGCTAGTTCTTCGTCCTCGGTTCTAAATTTTCAGAGTAACCTCGTGGTTTTACTGAGAACTGAGAACCAGGAACTAAGAACTCAAAGTTTAGTCTATCGGAAAATTCGCGGCAGAAATGGCGCGGCCAGATGCTGTGGCTGGATGAACTGAATCAAAAAGAGCCTTCCTGAGTGAACGCGTACCCAGGCAGAGTTGCGCCTTCCGGACTCTTCGAAACTTTCACCCGAACCGTAGGTGCATCGGGAGCGGTAATTCCAGCGGGTCGTAGCATGGCGAACTGCGAGAAGACTTCGTTGTAGACCTTGGTGACCAGGTAATCCTGACCATCTGCATCACTGCGCCACACTTGCCCGAGTTGGATAGAGTTGACTGCCATTGGATGATCCTAGAACTAGCTGAAGTACTTCCAGACTACCGGGGCCCGTACGAAGCGTCAATTCCCCCAGAGGTTACCGACGGTCAGTATAAAACGACGCCATCGGCTCTGTTAAGATTTGTCGGGAGGAGACGATCATGCCTCGTGGTGTAGTTCCACGCCAACCCGCTCGCACCGGCCGTCAAGACCGCGTGGCGCGAGCGCCCTGGCCCGCGAAATCTGTCCAAAAGCAGTCCGCAAGGTCTAAAGATGCTCGACCAGGTACTCGCGTGAGCAAAAATGCTCGCCTGGGAACGGACACACCTGCCCGTCCAAGCCCAAGCGAAGCCTCGGCAGCAACTCCGAAGGAACGCAAGAAGACCATCCCGCAGTCTAAACGAAAGGGCTATAACCCGCTGGCCCCGGAACGTGTGGCGGAGATTCTGAAACGCCTCGACCAGCTTTATCCCGCGGTCACCTGTGCCCTGACCCACGCCAGCGCATGGGAACTAGTTGTGGCAACGATCCTGTCCGCACAATCCACCGATGTAAACGTGAACAAGGTAACACCCGAGTTGTTCCGCAAATATCCGACCGTCCAGGCGTTCGCCGCGCTAACGCCGGAGCAGCTGGAGCCCGATGTGCGCTCCACTGGCTTTTTCCGCAATAAATCTAGATCAGTCGTAGGCGCAGCGAAAAGGATTGTCGCCGAGTTCGGAGGGCAGGTTCCCGACGACATAGAAAAGCTGTTGACTCTTCCGGGGGTTGCCCGCAAGACTGCGAACGTCGTGCTGGGTACGTGGTTCAAGAAGGCCGTTGGCGTAGTCGTGGACACTCATGTGCACCGCATCTCACGGCGGCTGGAACTCACGACGAACGATGATCCGCAGAAAATCGAGCGGGATCTCATGCGCATCATTCCTAGGGACAGGTGGATTCTATTCTCGCATCAGATCATCTGGCATGGACGCGGCCTGTGCATTGCCCGCAAACCCAAATGCGCCGATTGTGCACTCGAAAATATTTGCCACGCCGGCGACAAAACCTGGAGCACTGTGGAGATACACAAGAATGCGAAGGCGTAATCAAAGCCCTCAAAAAGTGTTGCCATCCTGAGCGAAGCGCAGGACCTCTGCAATTCAGTTCGGCCTAAAGACCAGGTTCGCAAGCCTATTCTCTGCTTAACTCATCCAACACCGGCGCTCGCAAATCCGCGAATGCGCCGAGTCTTTGGCTGGTCCTCGGGAAAGACAACGACAAGGTTGGTCCGTTTTCGCAGCCACGAAGCGGGCACATACAGAGTCTGCTGCGGCCCAAGATTCCAGAAGCGTCCCAACGCATGCCCCTTGATCCACGCCGCTCTGTAGAGGAGCGCCTTCCCTGCCTAGTCGCTGCAACCATCGTCTCGCCGGCCCCAGAAAGGTTTCGTCGCCACTCCGCTGTACCATGTTCGGATCGGCGAACAGCTAAGACGGCAGGCCGCCGAGGTCCCACTCCGCGCACACATACGGCCCGGGTCGCAGAATGACATACAAACCTTCCTCCTGAGCGGTACCGATAAACGCGGCTGCATCGAGATTTCCCCTGAAGTCATAAACTCCCGGCTTGGGCTCGTGCAAATTCCAGAAGACATACGTCGAGACCGTATTCAGTCCCATGGCCCGCGCTTTCTGGAGACGAGCTCGCCAATACTCGCGCGGAATGCGCGCGTAATGCAGTTCTCCTGAAATGACCTGCAGCGGCTTACCGTCCAGCGAGAAGTGATCGCCTTCGATGCCAACTTGGGGGACTAGAGGCGCGGGGACCTCAGCGCGAGTCCCAGGCCCCACTCCGCGGGTGATAACGGTCCCAAGAAAAATGCGCCGCGAACGAGACCAAATGGAAAAAGGTTCACGAAAGTAGGGAATGATCGTGGTGCCGTGCCGGCAAAACGCAGATCGCCTCTGCTAGACTCTTTTTTCTACTTTACTTTGAGGTTCCGCGTCATGCGCCGGTGCGCACTGCTTTTCATTGTTACTCTGTTGAGCGCTGTCGCTGTCAACACCGCTGCCCAGACCCTGCCTGCGCCGCAGGCCATCACCGATCCAAAGAAAATTGCGTCCAAACCCAACGCGCAGATTGATCCGCGCAGCCTGACCATCGAGAAACTCTACATGGCGCGCCAGGTCGGACGTCCAACCTGGTCGCCCGACGGCAAGAACGTCGCCTTCATTTCGAACATGAGTGGGCGCAATAACCTGTGGCTGGTTCCCTCCGACGGCGGATGGCCGGTACAACTCACCGTTAGCGACCAGCGGCAGACCGCACCGGCTTGGTCGCCCGACGGGAAGTGGATTGCATATCAGTCTGACTACGACGGCGATGAACTGTGGGACATTTTTCTGGTCTCGCCGAAGACGGGTAAAGTCGTCAACCTCACGCAGACGCGGGAAATCTCGGAAGTCGGGCCCACGTGGTCGCCTGACGGACGTTACCTGGCCTATGAAGTGAAGCCGAAAACTTCCGCGGCTTACGAGATCGATATCTACGACATGCTCATGCGCGAGGTGAAGCATCTCACCACGAACACGCCGCAGGATAAGCGCAATTCAAATCCCATCTGGTCGAAAGACGGCAAAGATATCGTCTACACGCAGGCACAGGCCAAGGGCACGGATTCCAATATCTTCATCGCAGATGTTGCGACAGGGAAAAGCACCCTGCTCACATCCCATGAAGGCGAACAGCGCTATACGGCGAACGACATCGATCCTGGTCCAATTCCCGACGGCAGGAGAATACTGTTCACATCCAATGCCGAAAACGGCTATGACAACATCGGTGTTCTCGTAATCGGCACAAAAGGTGAACTGAATGGCGGGTTCACTCCCGATAAGATCAGGTGGCTGACCAAAGACAAATGGGAAGTCCGCGGTAACGAGTTCTCGCCTGACGGCAAGCACATCATCTTTACTGCGAACGTCGACGGCAACACCGATATCTATGTGCGCGACCTCGTGAACGGCAAGTCGACCGCCTTGCCGATCCCTAAAGGAGTGAATGAACCTGCGGGCGGCCGTTCGGCATTCAGTCCGGACGGCCAGCACCTGCTTTACAACCATAACGGCCCTACGGCACCGGGCGATCTTTGGGTCTACGACCTAGTCAGGGCCAAGTCGCAGCAGATCACGCACTCGCTAGTCGCCGGCGTCCGCTCCGAGGACATGGTCGAGCCATACCTGGTGCACTATCCCAGCCGCGACGGCAAATGGACGATATCCGCGTTTCTCTACGTCCCCTTCAACATGTCGCGCAACGGGCAGAACGCCGCCATCGTCTACATTCATGGCGGGCCGACGGCCGAGAACCTGAACTCCTTCAACCGTTTCGTGCAGTACGCGGCGAATCAGGGATACATGGTGCTCGCGCCCAACTATCGCGGCTCGACGGGATACGGCAAGGAATTTCAGCAGGCGAACTTGTACGACATGGGCGGCGGCGATTTACAGGACATCCTCGCCGGGGTCGACTGGATTAAGCAAACAGGCCATCTCGATGCGAAAAAGATCGCCGTCATGGGGGCAAGCTACGGCGGTTACTTGAGCATGATGGCCGTGACGAAGTCGCCGGGAGTCTGGGCCGCCGGCGTGCCTATTGTGCCCTTCGTAAACTGGTTCACTGAAATTGAAAATGAAGATCCCGTGCTGCAGCAGTC
>Ga0209380_10000227_pt1 | contig 38484 bp, 34 predicted proteins | sample HubBroMetageWFT6_FD_188347 | JGI IMG/M metagenome (GOLD analysis project Ga0209380, IMG submission 188347) | Warmed and freeze-thawed soil microbial communities from the Hubbard Brook experimental Forest, New Hampshire - Hubbard Brook CCASE Soil... | ecosystem: Environmental > Terrestrial >...
GCACGCAGCGTTCTTCCCCCGCAAAGCTGGGCCTACAACGGTAATGTGCCAACGTATGACCACGATCCCGAGAAAGCCCGCGCGCTTCTCGACGCGGCTGGCTATCCGCTGATGAACGGCGTGCGCTTCCACATCACCATGAAGACTTCCACTACCGAGAGCACGCGCCTGATGGCTGCTGTTATGCAGCAGCAGTTGCGCGAGGTGGGGATCGTGCTCGACATTCGCAGTTTCGAGGCGGCGACGTTTTTTGCCGACGTAACTCACGGGGCGTTTCAAATGTATGGCCTGCGCTGGGTCGGCGGCAACGAGGATCCGGATATTTTCTACGTGTTTCATTCGTCGCGCTTTCCCCCGAACGGCGCCAATCGTGGCTTCTACTCGAATCCGAGGGTGGACGCGCTGATCGACCAGGCCCGCCGCGAAGTCGATCCCAAGGTGCGCAAGACGATCTATGCCGAAGTGCAGCTCATTCTGGCCGAGGAACTGCCCTACATCGATCTCTGGTATCTGGACAACGTTCTGGTCCACAACAAACGCGTGCGCAATCTGCAGTTGAATCCGGCGGGGAATTACGATTTTCTGCGGACTGCCGAGCTGACCACGGACAAGAACTGAACGAATCACGACCCGAGCATTTACAAACCAATCGTTGGCCCGCAGTTAATCCTCTCCTTTCAAATAAGCCGCAAACTGAGCGTGTTACCATCGAATTCGGCAGTCCACCATGCGAATTCTCTTCATCGGCGACATTTTCGGACGACCCGGACGCACCATCGTCAAAGACAAGCTGCCTGGCATTGTCCGCGATCAGATGATCGATCTCGTTATCGCCAACGGGGAGAATTCGGCCGCCGGTTTCGGCATTACTCCCGCGCTGGCAGAAGAGCTGTTTGAGCTAAATATCGATGTCATCACCACCGGCAACCACGTCTGGGACAAGCGCGAGATCCTCGATTACTTTCAGATGGCCGAAGGCAACGGCCACGGTCCGCAGCGGCGCGTGCTGCGTCCCGCAAACTATCCGGCGGACATGCCGGGCTGGGGCGTGTATCAGGGACACAAGGGCAAGGTCCCTTACGCCGTGATGAATCTGCAAGGGCGCGTGTTCATGGCATCGAACGACGATCCGTTCCGCATCGCCGACCAGCTTCTCAAAAAGATTGATGCCAAGATAATTTTCGTCGACTTCCACGCCGAGGCTACCTCGGAGAAGATTTCGCTCGGCTGGTATCTCGACGGCCGCGTCACGGCGGTCGTCGGCACGCACACGCACGTGCCCACGGCGGATGAACGTGTTCTGCCCAATGGAACGGCGTACGTGACCGACGTTGGCATGACCGGCCCTTACGATGGCGTGATCGGAGTGAAGAAAGAATTAGTGGTCGGCAAGTTCCTCAACGGCATGCCGGTACGCTTTGAGCCGGCCACGGGCGATGTCCGGCTGTGCGCCGTGGTGATTGACTGCGACGAGAAAACCGGCAAGGCGCGGGATATCGAGCGGCTGATGCTGGCATAGCGGGGCCAAAACCTTACTCCCTGGACGTGGCCGCCAAGTATTCGAGATGCCTCAGTTATGGCACGCCGGCCGGCGGAATGGCCGCGAGCGGCACCTCGACCGCGCCGACGCGGCCACTGCCAAGATCGTGCACTCCTATACGCAGGAAGTACTCGCCCTTGGCCGGCGCGTCAATACTCTGATGGAATTCCAAGCCGCTCCACCCCCTCGACTCATCTCTCGTGGGCAGCCTGACTTTTGTCATTTCCCTGATCGCGTTTATCAACTCGCCGTTCGGGTTGTACAGCAGGATCTCAAACTCAAGAGATCCGTGATGAACGCCGTCGGGTGTGGCTGTAAACGCGACATTCTTGAGGTCGGTACCATACCAGACGGTGTAGTGCCGGTAGGGCGGCCTCATTTCCTTTTCCTTAACATTCGGCTGATTGGTTGGCGCAAGCGCATTCTCCCTTCCGGCAGCGGGTACAATCTTCGCCATGAACAGAATCTGTGTCGGGCTGGGTCCACCGAATTGCATGGCCGAGTCCATCACGCTCATGGGCGGCGTCTTCCCCCTGTCTCCGCGGGAGTCGTTGGGGTCGTACGCGAAGTATCCTTGACGGTAGAAGAGATCCATGCCGGGTTGATCCAACTTCACGCGCACGCCGCGGTAACGGCCATCCCATCGGCGATCGGTGGGGACATAGGTGAGTGTGTAGTAGTTGGAACCGTCGTTGATGGCCTCCTGCAACGCCCCCTTCAGGCCGTTGGTATTGTAGAAGGCCTTGCCGCCGGTCTCCTCGGCCAGCATTTTCATGCCAACGTGCTCGTTTGCGCTCCGATCTAAGAAATGCCCTTCCGAGTTCAGCCACGCCCCAGGGTTCATCGGCCCACCCTCCGGTGGGCCGGCGACAGCCGCACTCATGTCGGGATTGCTGAACAGGCCGCGTACGTCGACGGGATACACGGCGACCCGGGACCGCGTCAGCAAGTTGGCGGTCCACTTCACATCGTCCGCGAGTTCCGCCGCCGCGCCAACGGGATTTATCCGGTCGAGGTCCCTCACGATGCGTGGCGAAAATGACCCAGAGAACCAGATGAGGTTCTTGCGTCCGGACAGGCCGGAGAGATAGCGCGCCAGATCCTGCATCGCCGCCCGCGTGTACGGACCGCGGAGGGCAAGAGGGAGTGACACCTCTTTAGCTCTGAACATCTGCACGTCCGCCTTCAACACCGCCGGATCGGTGGTAAAGCCCTGTAGGACGTACAAGCGGTTAGTCAAGCCGAAGATGGCGATGCACGTTCCTTCGGGAACCTTCTTGACATACTCCAGCATCTGCTCGCGCAAATACACTTGGTCCGCCACCGGTGTGTTCAAGGCATCCATCAACAGGATGTTCAGCGGTCCGCCGCTGCGCGTATCGGCGACGTTGGTGAAGACATTCGGGCTGAGAGCCTGCCTGGCTTCCTGGCGCGCAGGCGGCGGAGACTGATCGGCGCGGTACTCCTCGAAGCTTTGCAGCGTCATTTTCTGGTCTTTTTCGAGCACGGTGAAGTCGGAAGCTTTCAGCCCATGCACCGGCCGCCCTTTCTTGTCCGTCACCACAACATCAAGGATAACCAGGGGCGACTCCGCCTTGAGCACGTACTCCCCCGCGGCAGGCTCTTGCGCGGCGTTGACCTGGCTCTGTAGCACGCACACACAAGCGAGCACCGCACCCAACAAACAAGCTGCGATGGTGGTCAGGTTCCGCGACATCCTTGAAATCCTTGTTTTTCCTTCCGAGCCCCTCGTCACGCGTCTCGCTCAAGCACCTCGCGCACGGTGTCTGCTCCCAGCACTTACAAAATTAATTCCCAGGCGCGGCGGCCACCACCATCTCGATCATTCGCGCCATCTGCCGCTTGTGGACCGTGCGCTTCGTCATGTCCCCATCGACGCGGTTGACGACGATCAGGTCGAGCGACGGCACGACCACGGCATACTGCCCGAGATGACCCTCGGCCCAGAAGCTTCCTTTGGGAAAAGATATTTTCTGCGGCTCGCCGCTCGCCGAGTCGCCCGTCCACCAAAGATATCCGTAGCCACCTGACTCTGTGTCGGAGTACGGCCTTGTGCTCGCCTTCACCCAGTCTTCTGGAACGATCTGAGTATCGTTCCATTTGCCGCCATGCAGGTACAGCAGGGCAAAACGCGCAAAGTCCCGTGCGCTGATGTCGAAGAGGTAGGCGGGATAGAACGAATCCGGACTCGTGACGTAATGCCCGTCGCGCGGCGTGAAATCCTGCATTCCTATGGGCTGTGCGATCTCGCGATAAAATGCGTCGAAGATCTTTGTGCCCGTCGCCTGCTCGTAGATGTGGCCGAGAGCGTTGAAATCCCAGTTGTTGTAATACCAAAAAGTGCCCGGAGCGTGAGAGCCGCGCGCGGGCCTCTGCTCGGCCATGCCCTTGGTTTCGTAGGAGGCTGCGTGGTAAACGCCGGAGCGCGCTTCAAGCAGTTCACGCACCGTTGCCTGCTTCTCCACGTCGGTTAGCGATGGCTTCTTGTCGTCAATGCCAAGTTTTTCAAGGGTTTCGTCGAGGTTGATCTTGCCGGTAGCTACGGCAATCCCAATCAGCGAATTCAACAAGCTCTTGCGGCAGGAGTGCAGGTTCGACTTGTGCGCGACATCCCCCCAAGCGGCGACCACCACGCCGTGCTGCACAATCATCGCCGAAGTCGAGCCCATCTCGCCGACGTACGCGGCGATTTCCGCCAGCTTCTTCGCAGACCAGCCGGCCCGCTCGGGCGAAGCCAGTTGTTTCCATTCCGCTCCCGGCACGCCACTTGTCTGGGAGTTGGCATTCGCCGCCGCCAAGGCCAACAGCAACGGCACGACGAAGTAGAGGCTCTTTCTCATTTGCATAAGTTTAACGCCCCGGACCAGCGAAAGGGTTTCCGAATTGACTTTCGGTCCCCGCAGCGGCTAAAGCCGCGATGGATTTTGAGGCATTTGCGGTGCGGCTGAAGCCGCGCCCTTTCAAAACGAGTTCGGAACTAACCCAGTACCTGACTTTCCTGCAAGAAAGCTGCCCTTCCCCGTTCTCCAAGTGCCATCCGTACGATTGCTTCATCCCTATTGAAACCGAAGGTACCCGGCACTACTAGGTATCGGCCTGAGGCTGGCGGCAGGATAAAATCGAACGAATGCAGTGTGCGCGCTCCATCCTTGCGATTTGTCTTCTGCCATCGCTGGCTTGTTTCCCCGCGTCGGCTGCCAGCGCGTCTGCGCCGGACGCTCCCGTCATTTCCTGCGGCAACGGTGTTCCGGGTGGAATTAACTGCGCTCCCACCAGGCAGGACTTAAAATATGCGCACAACGCATACGCTCGGGGATTGAAGCTGGAAGAGGGCAAGCGCTTTGAAGAAGCCTTCGCCAAGTTCGACGAGGCGTCGCGATTGGTTCCGCAGAATTTGCAGTTCTTCTCGGCGCGGGAGGTCGCGAAATCGCAGTCTGTCTTTCTGCATACGCAGCGGGGCGAAGCATTTCTGGCAAACTCCCAAACGGAATTGGCCGGCGCCGAGTTCCACGCCGCGCTGGAGCTCGACCCCGACAATCAATATTTGCAGAAGCGGCTGGCCCAAACTTCGCCTGCCACGGCTGCCGCAGTGTCCCCAGAGCCGCCGGTGTGGACCGAATCCGGAGATATCCATCTGCAGCCCAAGCCCGAGCGGAGCACCTTTCACTACCGCGGCGATGTTCATGGACTTTTTGCCGAGCTGGCTTCCGCTTATGGCATTCACCCCGAGTTTGACGACTCAGTGAAGGCCAAAACGGTGCGCTTCTACGTGGATGACGTTGATTTTTTCACGGCCTTGCAACTGGCGTGCCGCGTCACCAAGACCATGTGGACGCCACTGGACCCGCACCAGATGCTGATTGCAGAAGATAGTCAGGAAAATCATAAACAGTATGACCGTATGTCGCTGCTGACTTTTGATGTGCCCGGAGCCACCACGCCGCAACAGGCCACCGAACTGGTTAACGCGCTAAAGAACATCTGTGACTTCCAGAAAGTGGTCAATAATCAAAGCGGAACCGCGGAGGTGCGCGCGCCACAGGACGTACTGGCTGCATGCACCAAGCTGCTGCGCCAGTTGACCACCGACCGCCCGCAGGTGTCGCTCGACATCGAGGTCTACCAGATCAGCCACGACTTCATGCAAGAAATCGGCATTCACACGCCCGATACTTTCACCATGTACAACATTCCAGTGGCGGCGGTGGCGGCAGCAGCGGCGGCGCTGGGTGGGCAAAGCATCTCGTCACTGGTGAACCAGCTGATTTCTTCGGGCGGCATCAACCAGGCGGGAAGTTCGGCGCTGTCAGGGATTCTGTCGCAATTGCAAAGCCAGACAAGCGGCATTTTCAGCCAGCCGCTGGCTACCTTCGGAAATGGCCTCACGTTCTCGGGCGTGAGTCTGGATCACATCACCACGGCGCTTTCCCTGAACGAGTCCTGGGCGCGCAGCCTCAGCCACGTAACTCTGAAGGTGGCGCAAGGAAACGAAGCCACGTTTAAGGTGGGTGAGCGCTATCCCATCATGAATGCCTCCTACGCCCCGATTTATAACTCGTCGGCAGTCTCAGCCGTGTTGGGGAATCAGAGCTACGTGCCGCCTTTCCCTTCGGTCAGTTACGAAGACCTGGGATTGAATCTGAAGGCGAAACCGGTCGTCCACGGCAATGGAGAAGTGAGTATGACTCTCGAACTCCAGGTGCGGGCCCTGACTGGGGCCAGCGCGAACGGTGTGCCCGTGATTTCCAACCAGGAATACCAGGGCAGCATACGCCTGCGCGATGGCGAACCTGCGGTTGTCGCGGGAGAAATCACGACCAACGATCAGATCGCAATGAGCGGAATACCCGGCATCGCGGCCATTCCCGGCTTCAACCAGGTCTTCACCGATAACACCCGCATGAAAGAGTATGACGAATTACTCATCATGATTACTCCGCACGTAATCGCCAACCACGGCTTCTCGACAGACGAGATATGGGTGAGCCAGAAGTAGCTGCTTTGAAAGCGTGCGGCAAATTTAGGGCAGGTTCTAACTAGCCAGCTTGCGCAAAAACTCTCGTTCGTCCATGCGGTACTTGAAGGCTTTGCGCCCGTCGATGAAGACTACGGGAACGTCGTCGTTGAACTGCCGGCGCAGTTCGTTGTCGCTGTCGACATCCACTTCCTGCCAGGTAAAACCGCCACGGCGAGAGAGCTTGGTCAAGCTCTCCTTCACGACTTCGCAGAGATGACATCCTTTGCGCGAGTAAATTACGACCTGGCGGGAGTCAGGCACGAGTGGATTGTAGCTTTCGCCTTGTGTGGATTCCAGTGAGAAATTGCCAAGAAATGTAAAAGTCGCGGGTGCGAAAACGGTAAAGGTTCGCCTTAACGGCCGCACTCGGTTAAACGTTCGGTTGAACGGCATGCCAAATCGATTTGGTGGCCCTTCTGCGGCATATCACTGTCTGTAGCAACCGACGAGCAAGAGGAACTGACCCTTACGAGTCTCGTAAGAGGTAGAATTCCGCCATGCCTATCGATGCCGGCAAACCTCTTCGTGGCAAGGCCTGCCTCATTACGGGCGGCGCCAAGCGCCTTGGACGGGCCTCCGCGCTCGCTCTGGCCCAGGCGGGCGCCGATGTCGCGATCACCTTTCGCACTTCCGCCCGCGAGGCCCAGCGCACTGTGGTCGACCTCTCCAGCCTCGGCGTGCGCGCCCTCGCCCTGCATTGTGACGTTACCGACGAGGCCAGCGTCAAATCCATGATGAAGGAAGCGGGCCGCGAACTGGGCCGAATCGATATTCTCGTAAACAATGCCGCTAACTACGAGACCGCGGTCTTCGAGCGCCTTACAGTGCGCCAGTGGGACGCCATCTTCGCCTCGAATACTCGCGGGCCCTTTCTGGTCTCGCGCGAGGCCCTGAAGTGGATGCGCCGGAAACGACCGGGGCTGGGGAAGATCGAGGCCAAAATCATCCACATGGGATCACTCGGCGGACTGCGCCCCTGGGCCACGCACGCCCATTACTGTTCCTCGAAGGCTGCACTGCACATGCTGACCAAGGTGATGGCAAAGGCTCTGGCGCCGGAGATTGCCGTGAACGCGGTTGCGCCCGGAATGATCGACCTCGGTGAGAAATCGGCTGCAGGATTCATGAGACGCATGGCCAGGCAGACTCCGATGCGACGAAACGGACGTGGCGACGAAATCGCAGCCGCGGTGGTGTTTTTTGCCACGGCGCCGCAATTCATTACCGGACAGATTCTCGCAGTGGATGGTGGACTGGGGCTCTAGCCGTCGACGGCTTCACGGTTCCGCCGAAGTTGGATCGATGATCCGCTTCACTTCGGAAACGCGGTTCGCCGGAAAGCCGCCCTGCTTGGCATGTTCCCGCACCATGGCTTCGTTGGGCGCTATGTAAACGCAATAGATCTTGTCCTGGGTAACATAGCTCTCGAGCCATTGAATCTGCGGCCCCAGGTTCTTCAAAACGCTGCAGGATTTCTGTGAAATTGCCACAATCTGGTCCTGCGTTAGACTGCCCGCATCGGGGATCTCCCGCTCGATAACATATTTCGGCATCTGGTCCTTTCTCCGATTTGAAGTTCTTGGTCGTTCCAGCTCAGAGCGAACTGCGTCGCAGGATTCTATGCCGAGAGCGCCGAAATTGCTACTTTGGTCCGCGATCCGGCATCTCTCTTCAGAACTGTTTCAGCTCAAGGTATAGTGAGGCGAATAAAGAAATTCAACTGAAGAAATCGGAATGAAGAAATTAAGAAACGCAGCATCTTCGCAAACGCCCAAAGATTCCCTTCCCCGCGTTGGCATCGCTATTATGGCCGCCGGCAAGGGCACGCGCCTCAAATCGCAGCTGCCAAAGGTTCTGCATGAGGCCGGCGGCAAGCCTCTGCTGGCGCACGTAGTCGCAGCCGCCACCCACGTGGTGCCGCCGGCAGACGTCTTCGCCATCATCGGCCACGAGGCGGAGCGGGTCCGCTCCGCCGTCGACCATACTGGCATTAACTTCGTTCTGCAATCCGAGCAGCGCGGCACGGGCCACGCCTTGATGGTGGCGCAGCCTGCCCTTTCCGCCTATGACCATGTCATTGTGCTGTCTGGTGACGCCCCTGAGATAACTCCGCAAACCATCGCTCACTTGCTCAACTTCCACCTCGATCAACAAGCTGCTATGACTTTGCTGAGCGCAGACCTTGATCAGCCGACTGGCTACGGCCGCGTTCTAAGAAAGAACTCCAACAGTGCCGAAATCCAGGCCATCGTAGAAGAGAAATCCGCCAGCCCGGCTCAGAAGAAGATTCGTGAGATCAATGCCGGATTCTACGTCTTTGCCGTGCCGCAACTCTTCTCGTACATCGAGAAGCTTTCCACCGCCAATCCCCATGGAGAGTATTACCTCACTGACATGGCGGGGCTTCTGCGCGGAGCGCGGCAGAAGGTTGTGGTTTGGAAAACGGAAAACCCCGAAGAAGTGCTCGGCGCGAACACACTCGCCGAACTCGCAGTCATCGACGAACACATGCGCATGACGAAGTGCCGGCAGCTTATGGCCGAAGGCGTCAGCATCTTTTATCCTGCAACCTGCGTGATCGATAGCGATGTCGAAATCGCCGCCGACACGGTGATTGAGCCGTTCGTCCAGATCCTCGGCAAGTCGCGCATCGGCTCTGGCTGCCGCATCCGCTCCTACTCCGTGATTCGTGATTCCGAGATCGGCGATGACGTCTTGATGCGTCCCGGTTGCATTCTGGAAGAAGCCCGCGTCGGCCCCAAGGCCGTCCTCGGACCTTATTCCCATCTGCGCCCCGAGAGCGACATTGGAGAGGGCGCGCACGTGGGAAATTTTGTCGAGACCAAGAAGATGAAACTGGGCAAAGGATCGAAGGCCAATCACCTGACCTATCTCGGCGATGCTGAAGTTGGCGCGGGAGTGAACATCGGCGCCGGAACCATCACCTGCAACTATGATGGTGCGGCCAAGCACACTACGATCATTGAAGACGAAGCATTTATAGGCAGCGACAGCACATTGGTCGCGCCCGTGCGCGTGGGCAAAGGCGCCTACGTTGCCGCCGCGTCTTGCATCACGAGCAACGTGCCTGAAGATGCCCTGGCCATTGGCCGGGCACAACAGATTGTGAAAGAAGGCTGGGCACGTCAGAAGCGCGCCTCCCGCCAGAAAAAATAGACTCGCGACAACAAAAAGGCACCGAGACCTGAAGGGTCTCGGTGCCTAAGCATTTTACGGACGCTACTAGCGCGAAATTGCCGCAAACAGGGGCGAATGCATCAGCGCCTGAAACTGCGCGTCGCTGTCCTTGAAGTGCATCATGAACTTCGGGCCGTCGGAGTCGACGGTGGCCATGTCCATCGCCGCTTTTTCAACTGGCGAGGCACCGGCTTTCTTGTACATGATAGCTGCCTTCATGATCATTGAAAGTGTCCCTGCCGTCACTGAGTCTGAAGTAACAACCGTGAGATCGAAATTCACGCCGCTGGAAAAATCCATGGTGTAATACGAGCCCAGCACTCGCTTCTTGACGGAGTCATAGTCGGCGATTTTGGCCGCATCGCCCAGCGCCGAACGCATCATATTCTGCGAGCCCTGCTGGTCCAGAATGCTCCAGAACGGAGCTGCATCGACGTCTGACACCATATCGGCGATCGTCGAGTTCGTGTCCATATTCAAGACATCTCCATCGCGCGTATCCAGAGCGATGTGCACCGCCGATGGCTCACCGAACAGCAGCGTGCTGTTATCCAGAAAAGTCATCACGAAGCCGCCGTCCATGGGATAGATATTCGTAGTGTGGTATTTCGTCGGCTTGATCTTCAGTAAGGTCATCTTCTTCACCACGGCCTTCATGTCGAAGGGTCCGCTGGCGATGCCGACGCTCTTGATCCCTTGCTTCGCAGTGCGGAAGGACGCAATCGAAAGCGAGTCGATATCTTTCTCAGGATTGAGTCCGACGCCCTTGAGGGCGCCCTCGAACTCCTGCAGGTTTTGTTGCGCCTGCATGATTTGTTGCTTCAGGGCAGTCGCCGTCGGGGAATCCTTCAGCGCCCGGTAATCCACCGAAATCAACTGTTGCAAATCCGCGGGCACCACCGCTCGCGCCGACGAGTTCAGCGGAATGGCATTCGCAACACCCGCGAGGAGCCCTGTCGCTATTACCGATCCCAGCACAAAGATCAAACTAGCCTTAACCAAACCAGCCTTAACGGTTTTCATACGGCCTCAGTCCTCACACAAGTTATTTCAAATATCGAATCTAGCCACCGACTACGAAAGAGAACGAGAAATCGCCTGTATCTTGCGACTTAGATGCGATTTCCGCACTTCCCGTTAGCCCGATGCCCCCATTCTAAACTTCCGAACCGCTTCCCGTTTAGCCAAAAGTGCTAGCCCCTTGACCATTGTGGAACGCCACATCCTGCGGGCAGCGCAGCCCCACTATCCAGCCTGCTCGATTCGCTGTATCATGCTTTTGTACGCTACCGCACAAAGGCACCCCACCTCACCGGGCGCCAGAGAAATCAGGGACATATTGAAAATCCTACTCTATAACCCCGATAACGGGGTTACGCGCAATTTCATGCCTCATCTCTGGATGTTCCTGTTACAGTCTCTAACCCCGCCGGGCCATGAAGTTGTGCTGATCGATGGAAATGCTCAGCCGATGGATGAAGCCGGGATTGCCCAATTTGTGGTTGAACAAAACATTGATCTGGTCGGCATCGGCGCGATGACACGCATGATCGCCAAAGCTTATCGCATGGCCGATGCCGTGCGAGCCGTGGGCGTAACAGTAGTGATGGGCGGACCTCACGTCACGGAGATGGCGGACGAGGCCCTGGGTCGCGACGGCGGCCCGCGCCACGCCGACGCTGTAGCTCTGGGCGAGGCCGATAACACCTGGCCGCAGATTGTGGAAGACGCCGCGCGCGGACAGTTGAAAGACGTTTACGCACCTCTCGACGCCGCAGGCAAGGAACTCAAGCCCTCTCTCAAGCCTTATCCCGTGATTCCGTGGAATACCATCGACCTCAAACAATTCAATCTTGTTCCCCAAGCTGCGAAGCGATGGCTGCAGAAAATCGGCGCCGGATGGGGAACGTTCCGCATTATTCCGGTGGAGTCGGGACGGGGCTGCCCCTACGGCTGCGAATTCTGCACCGTGACTGGGTTTTTCGGCGATTCCATCCGCTTTCGCAGCAACGAAAGTGTAGTCAATGAACTTCTGCTGCTGAAGGCGCGCGCCCGGAAAGAACGCGGTCAGATGGCGGTTTTTTTCATTGACGACAATTTTGCCATCAACCTGAAGCGCACGAAATCTCTGCTGCGCGACATCATTGCCGCCGGGGCGCAGGTGCATTGGGTGGCACAGATCAGCGCCAATTTGCTGCGCGATCAGGAACTCATCGACTTGATCGCTGCCTCCGGCGGCAAATGGATTTTCATCGGCATGGAGTCGATCGATCCCGCGAACCTGAAAGACGTAAACAAAGGCTTCAACAAACCGGAAGAGTACGCCGCGGTGTTGGAAAGGCTCGCACAGCGCAACGTGTATGCCATCACCTCCTTCATCTTGGGCATGGATAACGATACGGTTGGCGCCGCTGAGCGTACCCTGGCGCAAGTACGAACCTGGCCGCCGGGTTTGCCGATTTTCGGCTTGCTCACGCCACTGCCTGGCACTCCGCTGCTCAAACGTCTGGAAGCCGCCGGCCGGCTTACCCGCCCCAAACATTGGCAGGAATTCATTCCCTTCACCATGGCCCACACCCCGCTGAGAATGACGGTCGACGAAGCTCATGCCGAGGTGAACTACGGCTGGTCTCATTCCTATAGTCCTGAGGCTCTTGCCGGAGCAGTCGACGCCCTCAACGACCAACCGCTGGGCTATCGCGTCAACATCTTTCTGGCCCGCCTGTGCTTCCGTGGAATCTATTTCCCCATGCTCGGCCGTTTCGCCTGGTGGAAAGTGATTTCGGAGAATCGCGGAACCATCTTCAAACTGGCCAGACAGGGCGTCGAAGCCTGGTGGGAATCTCGAAGCCGGCACGCACCGGCGCCTGCGACCACTACGGGGGATTAGCGTTTCTTGCGGACGGCAAAGGCCGCCGATTCGCCGCTTGAGTGCCAGGAAACGCTGAAGAGCCGAGCATCCGCGAGGCATCAGTTACAATCCTCGCTTATGTTCTATCGCTCGGATAATCGCGCTATTGATCAATTGCGGCCGGTTTCGATCATTCCGGATTTTATTACCACGGCCGAAGGGTCGGTGCTGATTGAGGTGGGGAATACACGCGTGATTTGTACGGCATCGATCGAAGAGACGGTGCCGGCTTTTATGCGGAACTCCGGCAAGGGATGGATCTCAAGCGAGTACGCGATGATTCCGCGGGCAACGCTGACGCGAACGGCCCGGGAAGTAGCGAAAGGACGGCCGAGTGGAAGGACGCATGAGATCCAGCGGCTGATTGGACGGTCTTTACGGGCGGTCACGGATCTGGCACGGCTGGGCGAGCGCACAATTTGGATCGACTGCGACGTAATTCAGGCGGATGGCGGAACGAGGACGGCTTCGATTACCGGAGCGTTCGTGGCGCTGGGGCTGGCGCTCGAGAAGTTAGTGGAGGCGGGAACCTTGACTTCGGTTCCGCTGAGAGATTTTGTGGCGGCGGTGAGCGTGGGGATGGTCGATGGAGAGGTTCTCCTCGACCTTTGTTATGAAGAAGACTCGCGCGCCGAGGTCGATATGAACTTTGTGATGACGGCCGGGCACAAGATGGTCGAAGTGCAGGCCACGGCGGAGCGGCAGGCGTTCGACGAAGCGCAGTTTGCGAAGATGATGGGGTTTGCGCGGCAGGGAGTGCAGACTTTGATTGCGAAGCAGCAGGCAGTGTTGAGCGGGATCACACTGCGGCAGTAAATCCGTTCGGCTCCTACTTCGGATCGGGACAATTGTCTTCGCAGGACGAGGCAAGGACGAGATTCAAGATGGCGTCCCATTGCAGCGGAGTGACTTGTCCCTTGTAGTTCGCAAGATCCACCTTGTGAGCGATTACCATGTCCTGGGCTGGCAGAACGGCGATGTATTGCCCGGCTGAACCCATGGCGATAAATGCGCTCTGCATGGGACCGGTCCAGGCGCGTTGAAGAAAGGCAGGCTCGTCCCAGACCCACCACATGAGTCCAAAACCCCAGCGCTCGGGACTGGCATACTCGCGCAGCGAACTCGGCTGTATGTCTTGAAATGGGGTCCATAGAAGGGTTGAGTAGCGAACCCAGTCATCGGGAATTACCTGTTTGCCATTCCAGTTTCCGTGACGCAGCATGAGTTGTCCCAGACGCGCCATGTCTCGCGTTGAGAGATACATAGGGTAGCTTTCGTGAACCGAGTAGGGCAGGTTGCTGACCTTGACCTGGCGGGCGCGGTCGAAATCCTGCATGCCGATGGGACGGGCCAGATCGGATTCAAGCGCGTCATAAATATTCTTGCCCGTGAACTTCTCAAAAGCAGTGCCGGCGGCGTTGAAATCCCATTCGTTATACGTAAAATAATTTCCCGGGAGCTGGCTACCGCGATACGGTTGAAAGGACTCGGGGCCGTGCGGGCCAGGCTTCTCGGTGGCGATATAGATTCCGGAACGGCCGGCGAGAAGTTGCTCGAGGGTGGCACGCTCTTCGATGGGCAGGAACGGATGAACATCCGTGAGGCCGATATCTTTTACCGTCTTCTGCAAGTCGATCTTGCCGGTTTCGACGTAGTTGCCGTAGAGCATGCTGAGAACGCTCTTGCGGACGGAGGCGATCTGGCTGACGTAGCTGACGTCTCCATACTGATAGATGACTTTTCCGTGGACGGCGACGAGCATGGCGGTCGTATGCTCAGCCTTGAGCAGTGCGGTGAGTGCGTCGAGGCGGAGAGAAGAGTAGCTAATGGACTCACGGTTGACCGTCTCCCAGTCGGCGCCGGGGCTGGAGTTCTCCGCGGCCTGGGAGTGGGCGGAGGGGATCAGAAAGCTTGCGAGAAGCGTGGCTAGGAGAGATAGATGGACGCCGAAGCATAGCTTTGTTCGCGGCAAGTTGAAAGCCCTCCTCGAATCGAGCAAGTCCCCGCCGATACCGGGACTTGCTCGACTCCGATTATTTTTATCGATGTCAGGCTCGCGCGCTAGTTGGAGGCGAGGTGCGGTTGAGGAGCTGCTTCGCCTTGAGTGAGAGCAGCGGAGGCAGTTGCCTTTTGCGTTGCCACCCATTCGTGGACTCGCGTCGATAGAACATCCAGCGGCAGAGCTCCCGCGCCTAATACCTCATCGTGAAAATTGCTCAGGCTGAACTTATCGCCTAACTGGTCCTTGGCATACTGGCGCAGTTTGAGGATCTCGAGTTGACCGATCTTGTATCCCAGCGCCTGAGCCGGCCAAGCCATGTAGCGGTCGGTCTCGCTCTGCACCTCGGCCTCGTCAATCGCAGAGTGGTCGTGGAAGAAGTCGACGACCTGCTGCCGCGTCCAGTGCTTGTAGTGGAAGCCGGTGTCGACCACCAGGCGGATGGCGCGGAGCATGTCGTCCTGCAGGTGACCGTAATAGCTGTAAGGATCCTGAAAGAATCCAACCTCTTTGCCCAAGCGCTCCGAGTAGAGCGCCCAGCCCTCGGTGTAAGCGGTGTAATATTCGTTTTGACGGAATGGTGGCAGCTGTGGCAATTCCTGGGCGATTGCGATCTGCAAGTGGTGGCCGGGGATGCCTTCGTGGTAGGCGGTGGTCTCGAAGTCAAGCGTGGTGCCCTTCTCGAAGTTGCCGGTGTTGACCATGACGTGAGCCGGCCGCGAACCATCCTGAGCGGCCTGAACATAGTGGGTGGCAGCCGTCTTCTCGCTGTCTTCCCCGATCGACATGACTTCCACCTTCGCCTTGGGAAGACGTCCGAACATGGAAGGCAGCTTCAGGTACATCTGGTCGATGTATTTTTGATAAAGGTCGAGGATTTCCTGGCGGGAATGCACGTGGACCCTGGGGTTGGTTGGGAGCGAGGCGCTGAAACTTTTGAGGTCTTTGTAGCCGAGCTGATTCACGACTTGCAGCATGCGGGTTTCGATCTCTTTGACCTGATCCAGACCGATCTGGTGAATTTCTTCTGGCGAAAGATTGGTGGTTGTGCTTTCTCTCACGCGGAAGGCATAGCGCTCGGGACCATCGGGCAGCGCCCAGAGGCCTGGCTCGGTGCGGCCTTTCGGAGCGTACTCATTGCGGACGAAGGTTGTGAATTTCACATATGCAGGAAGTACGGATTCACGGATTGCGGCCAGACCCTGCTCGCGCAATCTCTTCTGGTCCGCGGCTGGGATGGAATCGGGAAACTTGGCGAAGGGCTGCGCGAAAGGCGAGGCATCGGGCGCTTTGGTGGCGATGCCATTGCACTGCACAACCACTTTCTCCAGCAGGATGCGCGGGGGCATCAGGCCCTCGGCCATGCCTTTGCGCATCTGGATCACGGTCTCGTCGAAGGCGCGGGGAAACTGCCGCAGCCGCGAAATATAGTCGTCATAGTCCTTGACACTCTCGAACGAGAGGATGGTCACCAACTCTGGAAGATCGATGGGAAGGCCGTCGATCTGCGACACCGGCATTTCCCAAGGCTTGAAACGAGCCCCGTCGAGGGCCATGCGGAGGTCGCGGACCATGAGGGTTTTGTTTAAGGCTTCCTGCTCGGGGAAGCCAGCGGTGTCGATAGCTTCGAAGCGGACGAGGTACTTTTTGCTCTGCTCCAGGTCGTCATCAATAGCCTTCTGCGAAAGGTCGTCCAGTTTGTCGTTCCAGCGCTTGTCTCCGAGGATGGAAGCGAAGATTGGGCTGGTGCGAAGGGTATACTCCCAGCGCTCGGCGAGAAGATCGTTCAGGGCTTTTCTGCGGGACTCTAGATCAGCTTGCGGCGGCGCCGCCAGGACGGTGCAACACAGCAGTGACATGAGTAGGGCTAGCAGGACCAGGGATCGCATTCGGTGAGGCTCCTTATGAATCGATTCCAACAGAATATGTTTTTGGACGGGCACGCGGCGTTGCTGATTGTACACTGACGCGCCTTGGCCGGCCGTGTACTGATGGGTTGGCGGTTTATTCGTAGCGCAGGCTTTCGATGGGGTCGAGGCGGGCGGCGTGGACGGCGGGGACCATGCCGCTGATAACGCCCACCAGGCCGAGAATGATCGTGGCCACCACGAGACTGCTGACGTTGATGCTGAGGTGGATGTCTCCCGCCTGCAGGTTGTCGCCGAAGGCGCTCATCAGCGGGAGCGCGCCGACGGTCCAGGAAATAATGTAGGCGATGACGATGCCGCCGAGGCCTCCGGCAAAGGTGATGGCGAGGGCTTCGGCAAGAAACTGAAAAAGGATGTGGGCCTTGTGGGCGCCGAGGGCTTTCTCTATGCCGATTTCGCGGGTGCGCTGCTGCACCGAGACGAGCATGATGTTCATCAGGCCGATGCCTCCGATGCCCAGGGTGAGCGCACCAATGAAGCCGAGCAGGATCTTGAGCGCGGTGGTTACCACGGAAAATTCGTCGAAGTCCTGTTTGAAGTCGGCCATGAACACGGCGCGGCGATCGTCGGGACGGAAGTTGTGGTGTCCGGCCAGCACGGCGCGAACCACGCGTGTCAGTTGCTGATGATTTTCGCCTTCATAGTCCATGAAGATTCCGGAGATGTATTTGGTGTCGTAGAGGTCTCCCATGGTGCTGAAGGGGATCACGACGAAGCTGTTATCGTTATTGTCACCGTCCTGGACCTTGCGCTCGTAGACGCCCACGACTTGAAAGCTGAGGCCATTGATGCGGATGGACTGCCCGAGCGGGAGCTCGCCGGAGAAAAGGCGGCGTCTGGCCTCGTCACCGATGACAGCTACGCGGGCGCGCTGCAGCTGGTCTTCTTCGCTAAGGCCGCGGCCGGTCGCGACCGAGAAACCACGGATACGCTCGTACACGGGATAGACTCCGGTGAGAAAGAGATTGGTGAAGATACGGGTGTCATGCTGGATGGTCACGCCATTGTACTTGTCGAAGATGGGAGTGACGCCCTTGACCATGGGAACTTCGTTGCGGATGTAATCGACGTCGGCGATCTGAAGGCGGACTTCGCTGCCTGCCTTTGCACCTCCGGCTTGCAGTGAGGTGCGGCCGGGGAAGGCGCCGATGACGTCGGTGCCCCAGGAGCTAAAAATGACGCCGATGGCGCGCTCGAAGCCGGAACCGAAGGCTAACAGGATCACGACCGTGGCGATGCCCCAGGCCATACCCAGCATGGTGAGCGCGGTGCGGCGGCGGTTGTAGCGCATCGCGCCGATGGCTTCCTTCAACAGATCGCGAGTCATGGTTTCTCCATCAGTTCTGGTAATTCATTCCTGTCGCAGGGCCTCTACGGGTTCGAGCATAGCCGCCTTGCGAGCTGGGTAAAGGCCGGCGGTGATACCAGCCAGGGCCAACGAGAGCACCGCGCCGACGGCCGAGAGCGGAACGATCCGCGGCGTGTCGAAACCCTGCGGGAGATTTACCCCGGAGAGCAGGTGGACAACAAGCATCGCGGCACCCACACCGAGCGCTCCGCTCATTAGCGTAAGGAAGGCGCCTTCCAAGAAAAATTGAAACAAAATGTTGCGGTTGGTTGCTCCGAGAGCTTTGCGCAATCCAATCTCGCGGGTGCGCTCGGTCACTGCGACAAGCATGATGTTGATGATGCCGATTGCGCCCAAGGCCAGGGTGATCAGGCCCACGCCACCGAGGAACCAATCCATCGCGGTAAAGATTTTGCCCATGGTTTTCTGGTTCTTGACTGTATCCCACTCTTCCCAAATGTCTTTACCGGCGGGATCAAAGCCGCCGTGATTGCGCGCTACGATGCGGTGGAGTTCTGCCTTGGCGGTTTCATTTTCATCGAAGCTGCGCGGTTGATAGTTGATGAAGGAAATCGCCTCGCCATCTTTCGAGTCGTCGCCCTTGAGCGGGAAGAGTTCGCGCATGGTATTGAAGGGGACAAAGATGCGAATGTTGGTCGAGTTCTGCTCCTCGTTGCCAATCATGGAGAGCATGCCGATCACTTCGAAGTGAACGCCGTTGAGCAGGATGGTATTGCCCACGGCGGGACGCCCGGGGAACAGATTGCGAGTCATTTCGCGGCCGAGAACGCAGACGCGGCGGCGCTGATCGTTGTCTTCGTCGTTGATCCAGCGGCCGACCTGCAAAGGGATGGTGCGTACCTGATTAAAGACTGGAGGCACGCCCGAAACCTGGCCGTTGGTGCTGGTGTAGTCGCTGACGGCGCGGATGTCGTCGCGCGCGATCAGCGGCGCGATGTTGACAGCAAGCTTGGACTCGTTCCTGATCGCGAGATAGTCATCATAGGTGAGGTTGAACCACTTCATGGAGCTGAAGCTGCCCTCGACGGCGGGAGCGCGTCCTCCATAGAAGAAAATAATGTTCTTGCCGAAGGTTTCGAGCTGGCGGCGGTTCCCGTTGCGGAAGCCTTCGCCTACGCCGGCCAGGAGCAGGAGCGACCCTACGCCCCAGGCGATGCCAAACATGGTGAGGAACGAACGGAGCTTGTGCGCCCAGAGGGTGCGCAAGGTCTGGCCGAAAATATCCAGTAGCATGCGCATGGTTGGTTCAGCCGTATCGGAATTCAATTCCCGCTGCTTTAGTTCGACTAACGGGAAGGATGAAGGTTAGCGGGAATTTCGCAGAAAGCGAGCCTGGTCGCTAAATTGTGCAACGGCAGTGTCCTAATGGGACATCACATGTCCGATGGGGAGGCCAGATCCGCCAGCCTTGGTTTACAATTAAGCGTTTCAAGCATTCATCTTTCCGCTATTGATTCGGAGGAATCCTATGAAACTTACGCCTGGAAAACTTGCGGGGCTCAGAAAAGTCTCGAACGAACGTGGTGTGATTGCGGCCGCCGCGATGGATCAGCGCGGGTCGTTGCAAAAATCGCTGGGCAAGGAGAAAGGCGGCGAAATCAGCGGCGCCATGATGGAGGAATTCAAGACGCTGGTTACTGAGGTGCTGACGCCACATGCCAGCGCTATCCTGCTGGATCCAGAGTGGGGATTGCCGGCTTCGAAGCGGCGGGCAAAGAATGCCGGGCTGTTGCTGGCTTATGAAAAAACCGGCTACGACAAAACAGGTCCGGGACGGTTGGGAGATCTGCTGGATCATTGGTCGGCGCGGCGACTTAAGGAAGCGGGCGCGGATTGCGTGAAGATTCTGCTGTACTACTCGCCGTTCGATCCCAAAGACGTGAACGATAAGAAGCACGCATGGGTTGAGCGCATTGGCGATGAGTGCCGGGCCAACGACATCCCATACTTCCTGGAGTTCGTTGGGTACGAAGAAGGCGCTGACGAGAAGGGACTGGATTACGCGAAGAAAAAGCCGCAGATTGTTACGGAAAGCATGCGCGAGTTCACCAAAGACCGCTATGGCGTGGACGTGCTGAAAGTCGAGGTGCCGGTGAATATGAAGTTCGTGGAGGGCGCGAAATCCTTCGGCGGGCAAAAAGCTTACACGAAGAAAGAAGCGATTGACTTTTTCCACACCGCGGCAAATGTGGCGACCAAACCGTTCATTTATCTCTCGGCCGGCGTGAGCAATGCGGAGTTTAGCGAGACGCTGGAATTAGCCGGGGAATCCGGCGTGAAGTTCAACGGCGTGCTCTGCGGGCGGGCTACGTGGAAGGACGGAATTCCGATTTATGCCAAGCAGGGCGCGGCGGCGTTTCGTTCGTGGCTGGAGACGGAAGGCGTGAAGAATATCAATAACGTAAACAGCAAGCTGAAAGCGGCTACTTCCTGGTTTTCGATTTACGGAGTGGAGGCGGCGCTGGTGGGAGCATAGATTTCGAGCAGGTACACGCGGGCGAATTCGCCCGCGCTCTTTTTTTGTCTGCGGGAGTTACCGTACTTCCCAAGTCAAGAGCAAAACCCAAAGTCAAAGGCAGCGGACAGGAGTGTCCGCTCTACACTGCCTCGCCCCGCTCGGCGGACAGCCGGGGGCGGCTGTCCCCACATAAATCGAATGCTTACGGCAGCATATTCCCGATGCGGCGGATTTGCGCTCCCACGCCTTTGAGCTTCTCTTCTATTTTCTCGTAGCCGCGGTCGATGTGATAGACGCGGTCGATGATCGTCTCGCCATCGGCCACCAAGGCGGCCAGCACTAATGAAGCGCTGGCACGCAGGTCGCTGGCTAAGACGGCAGCGGCGCTGAGTTGGGTCTTGCCGCGGACGACAGCGCGGCGGCCTTCGATTTTTATGTTCGCGCCCATGCGTAAAAGTTCCTGCGCGTGCATGAATCGGTTCTCGAAGATATTCTCGGTAACGATGCTCGTGCCGTCGGCTTGCGTGGCCAGGGCCATGAATTGCGCCTGCATATCGGTTGGGAAACCGGGATATTCTTCAGTGTTGAGGTCAGAGGCGGTGAAGGGATTATCGCCCATCACGCGGACGGAGTCGGCGGTGGATTTGGTTTTGACGCCGGTTTCTTTGAGTTTGCTGAGTATGGCGTCCAGATGCGTGGGGTCGCATCCGGCGATGTTGAGGTCGCCACCGGTGAGCGCTCCGGCGATGAGAAACGTGCCGGCTTCGATGCGGTCGGGAATGATGCGGTGTTTCGCCCCTTTCAGCTTGCTCACCCCTTTTATGCGAATCGTAGGCGTGCCGGCACCATCAATGTGGGCTCCCATTTTGTTGAGGAGTGCGGCAAGGTCGGCGACTTCGGGCTCGCGGGCGGCGTTCTGCAGAATGGTTTCGCCTTCGGCTAGAGTAGCAGCCATGAGCAGGTCTTCGGTTCCGGTGACGGTGATTTTGTCGAAGACGATTTCTGTACCATGAAGTCGCTCGGCAGTGGCTTCCACGTAGCCATGCTCCTGTGTGATTTTAGCGCCGAGGAGTTCAAGGCCTTTGATGTGGAGATCGATGGGGCGCTGTCCGATAGCGCAACCGCCGGGCAGCGAGACGCGGGCGCGGCCACAGCGCGCGACCAGCGGTCCGAGGACAAGAGTGGAGGCACGCATCGTCTTGACGAGTTCGTAGGAGGCTTCGGGGCTGGCCAGATTCTTGCAGTGGATGGTGGTGCGGTGCTGGGCGCGACCGTAGCCGAGTTCGACCTCGGCGCCCATGGCGGTGAGCAGGTTGCGCGTGGTTTGAATGTCGCGAACTTGCGGAATGTTTTCTAAGATGACTGGCTCGGCGGTGAGCAGAGCGGCAGCCATGCACGGAAGAGCGGCGTTTTTCGCTCCGCTGACGCGGACGGTGCCCAGCAGCGGCTCGCCGCCGCGAATTACGAATTTATCCATGATGAGATGAGTAGCCGGTGAATGTTTATTTTAGCGGGGAATTCGAGCGGGATGAGTAATCGGGAGGGTACCGACTAGTGGATACAGATTCATTGCACCCAGCGCAGGAATGTCCCTATAACAAGATTTGGTTAAGCGCCACTTGTCCAATTCTCGATGGACAAATCGCGCACTCGCCGAAAATCGCGCGTATTGTTGGTGATCAGCGCGAGGCCGAGGCTGCATACGTCTACGGGTTCAGCATATTCCTCGTGCTGCTGATACATGCTCGGCCTCGTGGTAATCTGGGTTCAACCGCGCCGGTTCTTCGTCCACTTTCCTTCCTGAGGTGTCGTCATGCGACGAATCCGGCTTCTGCTTGTTCTTTTCTTCTTCTCTTTTTCCGCGTTTCTTGCTGCCCAGGACCTAGCTTGCAGTGGGATGAGTCTGGGGATTGGCGCTAGTCTTAACGGATTTATTCCGTTTCCTGCGGACAATGCGTGGAATCAGGATATTTCTAATTCGCCGGTGGATCCGAACTCGAGCGCGATCATTAGTTTTATTGGTGACACTACGCCGCTGCATCCGGATTTTGGGGCGGGGCTCTATGACGGGTCGAGCATTGGGATTCCTTACGACATCGTGAGCGGGTCGCCGTTTGTGAGTATCGACTACACGGCGTATGGCTCGCAGAGTGATCGGGGGCCGATGCCGATTCCGAAGAACGCTCCGATTGAGGGATATCCGAATCCGGGGAGTGGCGACCGGCATGTCCTCGTGCTGGATCGCGACAATTGCTGGCTGTATGAATTGTACAGCTCTTATCCGCAGAAGAATGGAACCTGGGACGCGGGGTCGGGCGCGGTGTGGGATCTGCTGAATGATGAGCAGCGGCCTTACACCTGGACTTCGGCGGACGCGGCCGGGCTGTCGGTATTTGCGGGACTGGCTCGCTACGACGAAGTGGCTAGCGGGGAGATTCAGCATGCCCTGCGGTTTACGGTTCCGTACACCGAAAGCGCATTCACGCCGCCGGCTACGCACTGGGCTGGAACGTCGAGCAATGCGTACGCGCCGCCGATGGGAATGCGCATGCGGTTGCAGGCGTCGTATGACATTTCTTCGTTTCCTGCGCAATCGAGGGTAATTCTCACGGCCCTGCAAAAGTACGGGATGATTCTCGCCGATAATGGCAGCGCGATCTACATCACGGGCGATCCGGATTCGCGGTGGGATAACAACGATCTAGCTTCGCTGAAGACGGTGCCGGCTTCGGCGTTTGATGTGATACTGATCAGTCCGCTGTATACGGCAAGTGATGTGCCTACCGGGCCGGTGCCGACTATCAGTAGCTTCACGGCTGATCCGACTGTGGTTTCCGCTGGACAGACGGTCACTTTGAGCTGGAACGCTTCGGGAGCTTCTTACTTTGTGGTTTCGCCCCAGGTGGGAGCTGTGCGCGGGAATTCGGTATCGGTTACTCCGAAGGCAACTACCACTTACACTCTGTATGGGACGAATGCTTATGGGCGGTCGACAGCTAATGTGAAAGTTACCGTGCAGTGACGTTCGCAAGGGGAAGAGTCCGTTCGTCGCAGGGAAGTCAGAGTCCCCACCTTTTCGTAAAGAACGCGAGAGGATTGGAGCCCCTGCCGGTTGCCGCTAATCGCATACTGCACCTACATGGGTTTCGCTTTGGCTATAGCGTGACGCACGTTACCTTTGGTTTTTGCCAGCGCGGCTTGAGCTTGGCGGCGCGGTACTCCGGCGGCCAGCATTACGAGCGCGACCGGGGTGCGATTAGCGGAGGCTTTTAGAGCACCTGCTGCGGATTCGCGGTCGACTCCGGTCGCTTGTTCGAGAATCCCTATCGCTCGATCGAGCAGCTTCGAATTTTTCGGCGACACATTGACCATCAGATTGCCGTAGACATACCCCAGCCGCGTCATGGCTGCGGTTGAGATCATGTTGAGAACCATTTTGTGGGCGGTGCCGGCCTTCATGCGTGACGATCCGGCGAGGACTTCGGGGCCGACCTGAGTGACGATGGCGAAATGCGCGGCGCGCTCGAGTGCAGAGTTGGGATTGCACGTAAGGGCGATGGTCTTCGCGCCACGCCGGCGGGCCTCGGTAAGAGCGGCCACGGTGAAGGGAGTACGTCCGCTAGAGGCAATGCCGAGAACCACGTCCTTCTTCCCAGGTTTGCGGCGGGCCATTTCCTTGCGACCGGCTTTGACATCATCTTCGCTGACTTCGGAGGCGGAGGCTAGCGCTTTGGCGCCTCCGGCGATGATGAACTGCACGCGATCGGTGTTGAAAGTGGGCTGGCACTCAACCGCATCGAGGGCGGCAAGGCGTCCACTGGTACCTGCTCCCACATAGATCAGGCGTCCACCCTGGCGTAGAGCGGCGGCGACCAGATCGATAGCGCGGGCGATTTGTGGCAGAACCCGGGCGACGGCAGCGGCGACGGTTGCATCCTCGGCGTTGATCAGGCGGGCAATTTCCAGGGAGGATTTGCAGTCGAGGTCATCAGCATACTCATTGGACTGTTCGGTGCGAAGCCGGGAAAGAGTAGGTTTCCGAGAGCGGGTTCGTTTCAATTTGGGTGCCTTTCAGATTTGGGAAAGCGCAGGTGCTTCATTCTAAATGCTTGGTTGCGTTGCGGCGAGAACGCTGGCATCGTTGAGATGGGACTGGGCATCCAAAGGTCATGGGGAAAAGAGAGATCTTCGACGAGAAGTATCGAGTGGTGGGCGTCGAGCGGGATCGACTGCTCCTGCGCGGAGTCCATAGCGGCGATGTGTTGACCATCGTCAACTCGGAGCCCGAGACTCCCCTTACACAAGAAGACTATCCGTTAGGTAAGTTGATTGCTCTGAGCGACCCCTCCAGTGCGCCGCTAAATTAAGGGCGCTCCGCTCGCGTTTTCTGGCACTCCTTCGGAATCTAAAGAAACAAGGACCTTTCTCGCAATTGCGAATACCTGGAAGAATCTTTCCTCTCGCAGGCGTATTGCGAGAGAGCCAGCTTTGGGTTGAGCAAGGCCCGCGCCTCGGGCAGTACTCGCGAGAAAACGGGTCGCGGAGGTATTCTAGAAGTCTGAGTATTCGAGGAGGGAGCGTGCGCTGCGGACGTTGCGGCAATGAAAATTCGGAGACTAACCGCTTTTGCGGAATGTGCGGAGCGCCGCTCCTCGCAAAAGCGCAGGCTGTAGCGCAGCCATCCGGGCCGGGGCCCACTGCTCGACCCACGGGAAGTGTTGCCGCGGCCACGCCGGTGGCTGTCCCGGTGCAGAAAGAGACTGCGCGCACGGTTGCGAGGGAATCGTCTGGACCCGTGGTGGCGAGCGGCGTGACGGTGGAGCGGAGTCCGTCGCTTTCGTCATTCGGTGTCAGAGCGAGCGATGTCAGACCGAGCGATGTCAAGGCGAGCGCCGCACCGGTAATCACAGGGCCATCTTTTCTGGGTTTGAATACACCGACGGAGCCGGGCCACGATGCTTTGCAGCCCTCTTCTAACGTCGACTACCTTCTGGAAGACGACGAGGAAGAACCGAAGCGGGGGTGGGGTAAGTTTGTCTTGGTTTTGGCGGCGTTGGTCTTAGCGGCGGGATTCGGCTACCTGCACTGGAAACAAGGAGGCTTCGCCTGGTTGAATAGCGGCGGGAACAAGACGGCAGCGGCTCCGACCGCGGAAGGTACACAGAACGGTGCGGCTTCGGGGAGCCCGAGTGGGGCGGCGAGTCCGATCAGTGCAACTACGCCTACTGGCACAGTTGCACCAGCGAGCGTTCCGGTCACGGGCGGCGCGACGCCGGCCGCTGCGCCAGTTTCGTCGCCAGTTGCTGCTTCACCGGACAGTTCGCAATCCGCGGCTTCTCAAACTGCCGCCCTCCAGGGCCCGGCTTCGCAGAGCGGTGCGGTTACTCCTGCGCAAACGCCTCCTACGCCGACGCAGGAAAGCAATTCGAGCCCGCCAGCGGAGTCGGCGTCCCAAAATGGGGCGACTGCTCCGACCTCGGAACCCAACTCAGCCGAAACACCGACCACTCCTGCGCAGAAGATTCCGATTCGCAAACCCTCGCCAGCAAAGCTTCCGGCCAAGCCGGTGGATCTTGTGGCAGAGGCTGAGCGCTTGATCTACGGCAACGGAGTACGCCAGGACTGCGATCGCGGAATGAGAGGGCTGAAAAGCGCAGCGGAACAGTCGAACGCAAAGGCGATGATTTCATTGGGGGCAGTGTACTCGACGGGAACGTGTGTTCCGCGCGACCTGCCAACCTCCTATCGCTGGTTTGCGCTCGCGCTGCACAAAGAGCCCGACAATCAGTCTCTGCAGGATGACCTTCAGAAAGTGTGGGGCCAGATGACGCAGGCGGAGCGTCAGTTGGCCATCAAGTTGAGCCAGTGAGACTGAATTAGGCCAGGCGGCTCGAAACAGCAGTTCATTTTCCGGCTCTTGCGATGCGGCTGAGGCTGCTGCTTTTCGAAATGAGTTCGGGCAATCCGCCTTGGTTCATTTTGCGTACTTCTATACAAGGAAGAGACCTGGCGCTTGTCGAGTCCGCAACCACAAGGCAGTTCGGCGGATCTGGCCCTGGTACTGGGCTTGAAGTCCGGCGATCAAGGGTCAATGGCGGAGCTCTACGACCGCTATTCGTCGGTTGTGTACGCTGTCGCTTTGAGGGTGCTGGGCGACACGGGAGCGGCCGAAGATGTGCTGCAGGAAGTGTTCCTCCAATTGTGGCGCAGGCCGGGCGCTTTCGATGCGGCGCGCGGCAGTCTGGGAAGCTGGCTGGCTGTGATCACCCGCAATCGCGCGATTGACTCCCTCAGAAAACGGCGGCCGGAAACAGACATTGAGGATGTAGTGTTGTCGGTTGCGCCCGATCTTGCGGCGGACGCCGAGCGAACGAGGGCAGCGGAAAAGGTCCGCGGGGTGATGGGAGGCATGGCTCCGGCGCAGCGCAGCGCACTCGAGATGGCTTATTGGGAAGGCATGAGCCATTCGGAGATTGCGAACAAAACTGGCGAGCCGCTGGGAACGGTGAAGACGCGGATTCGCACGGGTTTGATCGCGCTGCGAAAGGCGTTTCAGAGTTGAGAGAATTAGGCAGCTGCGCCCGCCGACGGTCGAGGGCGGCTCCCTCATAGGAGCGAGGAAACTGAGTTTGGGTAGGCGATGAGCGAACACGAACGATACGCGGAAGATCTTGCACTGTACGCGCTGGATGCGCTGCAGGGGGAGGATCGCGCGCGCGTGGACGAGCATTTGACGACGTGTGCGGCGTGCCGGCTGGAGCTGGAGCGATTGCGGGGCGACACCGCGTTGCTGGCGCTTTCTGCGACCGGGCCGCGGCCGCCGCAGCGGGCGCGACAACGGCTGCTGGATGCCGTGGCGCGGGAAGCACGCGTGCCCAAAATGGTCAAGGCTTCGCAGAGACGCTCGTGGTGGGGATGGCTAGGGTGGGCGGCGACAGCGGCAGTAGTGATCTTTGCTCTGTCCTTGTGGCAGGAAAATTCGGCACTGAGACAGAATTTGGTATCGGCGAGCTTCCGCGCAGCGCAGAATCGGCGCGAACTGGAAGAACTGCGACGCATTGCGGCGCCGATTCTCGAGCCGGAGACGCAGCGCGTGACGCTGGTCGCGGCGAAGGCTCCGCCGCAGCCGCAAGGCAAGGCATTTTATTTGCGGAGCCGGGGCAGCCTGGTTTTCCTGGCGAACAATATGCCGCCGTTGCCGCCGCAGAAAGCCTATGAGTTGTGGCTGATTCCGGCGAGCGGGGCTCCGATTCCGGCAGGGGTGTTCAAGCCTGACGCGCGAGGGAATGCGAGCGTGGTGAATCCTCCGCTGCCGGCAGGAGCCGAGGCCAAAACGTTTGCGATTACGGTGGAGAATGAAGCGGGGTCGCCTGCGCCTACGACGCCAGTTCTAATGGTGGGAGTGGGCGAGTAGGACCCAGGACGAAAAACAAGCGTTCAACCGAGACGGTCCAAAGGGTTCGCGATATTCAGAATGGGATGGGCAGTGCGGGAATCCGGTTCACGAGCAGTTGCCGGGATTCCCGCGACCCGACGATTTTGCAGTTACTTGTCGAGAACGATCGTCGCTTTTGCGGCGGCGGCGTGTTCCCTTCTGTAGGCGCGGGCGACATCGCCGAGCGGAGTTTCCCGCGGCAGGGTTCCGAATTGCGCCAGCGGCTGTTCGCCCTGGGCATAGGTGTAAGACGAGGTCCCAAGCAAGCTCGACTCTTGCGCCATCGAATGCTCTGAGGCATGCTGGGCATGCTCCGCCATCTGAAGCGGCTGAGGAATGTTTGCGAGTACAGGCGCATTCTGCGCGAAAGCGGCGGTGGCGCAGAAGCCCAGGAAACAGAGAGCGCAGATTGTAGTCTTCATGATATTTATCTTCATTGGTTGATCCTGTCCGGGGGAAATTGCATATTCAGGTGAAAGAACCGGTGGAATGCCGGTCTAGCGCGGCTTCCGGTGATGGTAGGGGCAATCGGCTTACCAAACGGAAGCGGAGGCGATTCGAGTTACAGGCAATCGACCGGGCTTCGTGATAAGAATTTGCACATATGTGGAAGTCTGATCCCCGGCGACAGACCGCGGTATAGCCACAGCCACGACGGGAGCAACGGAGTGGCTTAGTAAGTGACTCATTTTGTTAAGGATGGCAGCCTAGGATGTAACACGAGGCAAAAACATGGGATTGCGCGTGATTCTCTCAGGATCCGTTCTGGCTCTTCTCTTGTGTGTTCTGTTGCACCCTGCCTGGGCGCAGACCGATTGCGAGGCGGGAAACGGACTGCTGGATTTCGCTCCGCCGAAGATAATGAGCGTGCAGGACGTGATCCAGAAATTCGGTGCGGCAGAAACGGCCACCAAGGAAGCGCGGCGACGCTATACCTTCAAGCAAGATGTGCTGTTGCAGACCCTCGCCGGTAAAGACGTGACGGGAGAGTTTCACGAGGTAACGACGGTCTCCTATGACGAGAAGGGCAGACGGCAAGAGCAGGTCACCTTTGCTGAGCAGCCTTCATTGCACGGGATTCAGCTAACACAGGAGGACGTGGAAGACGTCCGCACCTTCATGCCCCTGATGCTGACCAGCGAAGACCTGCAGCAGTACAACCTGACCTATGCCGGGCAACAGCATGTCGATGACCTCGACACCTACCAGTTTCACGTCGAGCCGAAAAAAGAAGAGAACGGCAAGCGATACTTCGAAGGGCGAATCTGGGTGGATGCGCAGGATTTTCAAATTGTGAAGGCATGCGGAAAAAGCGGTCCTGAGAAGGTCGCACTTAAGAAGGGTCAGCACCCCGAGCTGCATCCTATGTTTGTGACCTATCGCCAGCAAGTGGGCGGACACTGGTTTCCGGCGTATACGCGCTCGGATGACACGCTGCGATTCAAAGCCGCGCCTGTGCATTTGCGCGAGATCGTGAAGTATGAGGGATATAAGCTGGCGGCCCCGCAGTAGGGACTTAGTCACGCTTTAGGAAGTGGCGTTCGCGCGGACGAGGGACTTTCGTGGAATAACGTGATCGAATGAACCCGCTCCTCAGGGAGCGGATTTTTATTTCCAGGCACAAAAAGCGGCGCAGGAGTCAGTCTACGCTGGATACCTGAATCGCGCGCCTGCTGCCATATTTCTGGAAGACCGACTCGCGCGACACCACGCCTTCGAGGTGGCGGGAGTTGGCGCGATTCACCACGGGCACAAGCGGATAGTCGTTCACGTAGCGAAGCGCCGAATCAAGCGGGAGATCGGGATAAAGACTTGGCAGAGATTGAGCGGGAAGAATGGAGCTGAGCGTGTGCTCGCCTTTGCCTTCGCGGAAAAGACGTTGGAGCAGGTCGCGGCTGATTACGTTCCAGCCGCTGGGGTGCATGCGAACCAGGAAAGTGGAGTCGGTGGAATCCTGCACCCGGCGGGCGCTGGCGTCAACGTAATCCTGAGCGTTGAGGATCGTCTTGGGAACAGGGAGCATCGCGTCCTCTACCCGAAGGATGGCTTCTTCGCGGTCTTCTTCGAGCGACGGAAGGATGAGGCCGTCCTGACGGGTGAGCAGGTCGAAGATCGGGATATCCTGCAGGCTGCGAGACACAAGATAGGAAAATGTGTTGGCGACAATCACGGGAACGATGATCTCGTAGTTACCGCTGACTTCGAGGACCATGAAGACGGAGGTCATGGGAACACGCAGGAATCCGGCGAAGAGCACTCCCATGCCGACCAGGACATAGGTTCCAGTTGATCCTGTGAGGTGAGGAAAGAGAAGACGCTCGATATCACCAACCGCGCCGCCGAGCATGGCGCCGATAAACAGCGTGGGCGCGAACATACCGCCAGGAGTGCCGCTCACGAATGAAAATGTAGTCGCGAGAATTTTGAGCACGGCGAGGATGGCGAGAAATCTCCAGCCGAACTGGCCGTGCATGGCCTGGTCCATGGAATCGTAACCGGCGCCCATGACTTGCGGAGCGCCGAGGAAGGCAATAAGCCCAACGAGCAGCCCTGCAAAGGCCGGCTGAAAATATTGCGTCCAGCGGGGCAGAGCTTTCAGCCGCGGACGCAGATAGGAGATCGACTTGGCAAATATGACCGAGGCCAGGCCGCCGACGATCCCGAGGACGGCATAAGCGAGGAGTTCGCTGGGACGCTTGAAGGTGGTGACGGGAATGCGGAACAGAGGTTCGCTGCCAAGAAACCAGCGCACGATCACAACACTGGAAACCGCGGAGAGTACGACCGAGCCGAGGATACCGGCGCTCCACCGTCCGATGACCTCTTCGATAACGAAGAGAACCGCAGAGATGGGCGCGTTGAAGGCAGCGGCCAGGCCAGCCGCGGCACCGACCGGAGCCATGAGGCGAATCTTCTCGCGAGAGATCTGAAGCTGGCGCCCGAGGGCGGAGGCGATGCTGGCTCCAATTTGTAGAGAAGGATCTTCGGGTCCAAGCGATTGACCCGACCCAATGGCGAGTCCCGCGCAGATGAATTTTCCAATGGCAGTCCGGAAAGGGATGAAGCCGTTGAAAATGTAAAGAGCCGCCTTGGTCTGATTGACTCCACTGCCGCGAATACCGGGGAAGACATTCAGCACAAGCGCGGCAACGACCAGCCCGGCGAGCGCCGGCACGGCGAACAGGCGCCAGGTATGGGTATTCGGGAGCGGACCGAGCAAGGCGAGATGTGTCCAGTCAATTGCCAGGCGGAAGCAGACGACGGCAAGGCCGGAAAAGATTCCAATGAAAACCGAGAGAATAAGGAAGAAAACCTCTTCGTTAAAGACACCCTCGAGCGTCGAAAACAAGCGGCGCGGGGCCCGCAGATATGGGGAAGGCATCTGCGAGGCCGGCGCAGGTGGCGCATTCGTAGGGGCCGGATTGCTCATTGACTCAGAGCCTCACGTTTTTGAGAGATCAGGAGTAGCGCCAGATCGAAGCCTTGAGGCTGGCCGCAGATGGAAGCAGTTTGTTGTTCGATTTGGAACACAACATCCATCACGGCATCGGGCAGATCGGTTTCTCCCGGAGAGCGGAGGTGAGCCAGGTCTGGTTTGGTGGCGGTCCAGCGCACCTGCAGGCCGGCGAAGAGAGATGGAGAGGGATTAGGGCGGGGAGGTACGGCGGTGGTAGCAGAAGTGGTTTTAGCTACCGCCGTTTTATCCGTTGTGGCTCCGACCGTAATGGGGTCGAGGTCAACGCCAGTTTGCTGGGCGCACTCGGTCAGCCGCTTTTCGGCTTGGGCGAAGGCGGCCGTGATGCGGCGGTTCCGTTCGGCGTCGGAGATATGGCTCTGGAAGGGATTGGCGTGGAGGACGAGGTCGGTAGTGGCGAGCAACTGGCGAGCGTTAGCATCCTGCGGATTAGCGTTGACCGCGGAGTGCAAATAGCGCTGGGCGGTGGCGTAGTTGCCGGAACGGTAGGCGGCGTCTCCAGCGCCAGCTAAGGCAACTGTGTTGCCAGGATCGTAGCGCAGAACGTCTTCGAACTGGGCCAGCGCTCCGACATAGTCGTGAGCTTGCGCGAAAAGTTGAGCAGCCTGCAGATGGGAGGCGGGATCGGGCGGCAATGCTGTGGCAAGCGCCATGATCTCCGATTCGGCCTGGGCGGGAGCGTTTTTCCTGAGCAGGAACTGGATAAGCTCAGTGCGAGCCCGGTTGCGGTTGGCATCGGGATCAGCGGTCCACACTCCGTACATGGCGTTGTGATAGTAACGGGTGGCGTCATCGATGGAACCGCGGTGGGCGGCGACGCGCGCCAGAGCCAGATTCACGGCTGCATCCTGCGGCGCCCGCTGCCAGAGCGCAACCAGGTAGGATTCAGCCTCGTCGAGCAGGCGGGGATCATTGCTGTCGCGCAGGGCGCGGGCCAGGCTCAGCTGGTACTGCGAATTCGTAGGATCGCATGTAAGGGCAGCGCGAAAGGCTGCGATGGCGTCGTCGTAGTGACCGGCGGCAGCCGCAGACTGCCCTTGCGCGTACAGTTTACGGCCGCGGGCCTGCTGGTTCGCGTTGTAGCGGGAGACGAGATGGCTTACGGCAGCGAAGCCGCTAACCGCTGCAAGAGTAAGGACGAGGAGGATGACGGGCGCGGAGCGCGGAACGAGTTTAGCAAGCCTCCCCAACATACCTCGTATCACGATATCATTTTGCGGGGCTGCGAACCGGCGAGCTAGAGCACAAAAAGTTAGAGCACAAAAGTGGGTGAAGCGCCCCCGTTCAGGTAAGATACTCCGTCTGCCGACTCCGACGAATGAATCGCGAATATCACAAGGGATATAGCCAGGAACTGAATCGTGACCTGGAAGCTCTGGTCTTTGGGCATGGGGGGACGCCGCTCCTCGTGTTTCCGACTTCCATGGGAAAGTTCTTCGAATATGAAGACCGCGGCATGATTGGCGTGCTGGCGCCGAAGATTGAGCGCGGCGAACTGCAGGTGTTTTGCCCGGATGGCGTCGATACCGAGAGCTGGTACAACAAAGGCGTGCATCCCCGCGTGCGGGTACTGCGGCATTTGCAGTATGAACGCTACATCCTGCACGAGTTTCTCCCGTTCATCCGGTGGAAGAATCAAACGCCGCGGCTGGCGGTAACGGGGTGCAGTTTCGGCGCTTATCACGCCGTAAATTTTGCCTTTAAGCATCCGGACGTAGTGACGCATTGCGTCAGCATGAGCGGGGCGTTCGATATTCACCAATTTCTGGATGGCTATTACGACGACGACTGCTACTTCAATTGCCCGACGGATTACTTGCCGAATCAGCACGATGACTGGTTCCTGAGCCGCTACCGGCAGATGAAGATCGTGCTGGGATCGGCCGATTGGGATATGTGCCTGGACCAGAACGTCAAGCTCTCAGCGACTCTGAATGGCAAAGCGGTGCCGCACTGGCTGGACATTTACGGGGATCATTCGAAGCACGACTGGCCACTTTGGCAGAGGATGGCGGGAAAATATTTTTAGGGGCTCGGTGTTAGGTGCCGGGTCTTCGGGGAGAAGCCTTGCGAGGGTGCTGGTAAGCCGAGATCAGGCGGGCCAGATGCTCAGCGCCGTCTTGCTCAAGATTTGATCCTGGAGTTTCACTTCAAGCGGCAGCGCACGAAAATCGTCGAGATTCTTCTTGATGTCGGGCACGCCGGGGCCGGGCCAGTCGGTGCCGAATAAAGTCTTGTGGGCGATCTCTTCGAGGCGCGGAAAATAGTTCAGCAAAGTCCTGGGCGGGATACCGCTGATATCGAGATAGACGTTGGGATGGCGCCGAATCAGAAAGAACGCGGTTTCCATCCAGAGCGGACGTCCACCGTGCGCGAGCAGGATTTTGAGCCTGGGAAAGTCGACGGCGACGTCATCGACGTAGATGGGATCGCCGTACTTGTTGCGCGCTCCGAGAAAAATCGACGTTCCGGTGTGAAACATTACCGGGACGCCGTTGGCTTCGGCGGCGCGGTAGATGATTTCGAGCTCCTTGACGCCGTGCAGGTAGTCATTGGGAAACAGGAGCTGGTGCGGAGGATGGATTTTGATCATTTGAATCCCGAGGCGCAGAATCTGCTCCATATCGGCCAGGACGTTGGTGGTGTGGCGCGGATGCAGGCTGCCGCAGGAGAGCAGGCGGGTGGGATTTTCTTTCACGTAGTCGGCGATAAATTGATTTACACCATTGGTGAAACCGATAACCTCGGGCGCGACGTAGTTGATGAGCACGGCGCGGTCGACGCCGCAGGCATCGAGATACTTCAGGAAAGCCTTGGGCGAGCGGCAAAACTCTTCGATCTCGTCGAATTTTGCCCGCTTCTTTTTCATGAGTTCGAGTGCCGGCGGCTTGATCATTTCCATCGGCTGGATGTGGACGTGGCAGTCGGTGATCATGTGGGCTGATTTTGAGTTCTTCAGTACGTTGGCACGTTCGTGTCTATGCGGCGCGACCAGGCGTCGATGCCGCCGCGCATCGACTGGGCTTTCTCGAAGCCCTGCTGGCGCAGCCATGCCGTCACGTTCATCGAGCGGACGCCGTGATGGCACACTACCACGATGTGGTCCTCGGGATCGAGTTCCTGATGCGCGCGGGAGGGGACATCTCCCATGGGAAGAAGCTTCGCACGGGCCATGTGGGCCGCTTCAAACTCCCAGGGCTCGCGGACGTCGAGTAGCGTGAATTCTTCTGCTTGGTCGAGTTTTGTCTTTACTTCTTCGGGCGTGATCTCGTAGTCCATTATTTTTCGTGGCCGACATTTTTCGTGGTCGATGCGGCAGCTACTTCCTTGTCCACTTCGGTTCACGTTTTTGCATAAATGCGCGGACGCCTTCCTGGGCGTCGGCGGTCTTCATCAGCTCCTCGAGATAAATCCTCTCGGCGCGAGCCAGGCCTTTATCGAAGTGCGCGGCATCCCAGGCGTACGTGGCCTTTTTCGCCATTGCCAATGACGCGGGGCTTAACTTTAGCAGTTCCTGGAGCGTCTTAGCGACCACCGATTCGAGTTCTTCTTCAGCAACGGCGCGATTCGCCAAGCCGATCTGCGCAGCTTCGATGCCGGTGATCATTCGCGCCGTGAGAATCAGCTCCGCGGCGCGCTTCTGCCCTACCAGCGTGGCGAGTGCTGTGCACGCGACCGGAGGATAACAGCCGAGTTTGATTTCCGGAAATCCCCACTGCGCCGAAGTGGTGGTATAGGCGATGTCACAAACCATCGCGAGTTCCGCGCCGCCGCCGAGGCAATGCCCGTGCACGGCAGCAACCGTTACCTTCCTGCTGGCGACCAGGGCGCGAATTACGCCGTGAAACTTGCGCAGCATCTCTTCGACTTTATCGGGCGTATGGGCAGCTACATCGACGCCGGCCGAGAACGCCTTGCCTTCACCCCGCAGCAAGATGACGGAAACATCCGGGCGAGATTCGACTTCAGATAGAACCACAGACAGCTCTTCCATCATCGGAATGTCGATGACGTTCAGCGGAGGATTGTTCAACGCAATTCGCGCCAAGGGAGGTGTTATCCCGACGGTCAGGCGCGCGAGATGGTGTTCCGCCAATGTCGAAGCCATGAATTCCCGACTTACAGATTGATCGTTTACAGATTGATCGCTGACTTGCGGACTTCACCGATGCTGGCCAGGGGATCGCGCGCGCCCGTTTTCTCGGCAATCCACTTCTTCTCCGTGCCGATGATCTCCAGCAACAACTTTTTGTCTTCCGCGGACGGCATATACTCCATCAGGTGTTCTTCGTAGGCGCGATCGTCGAGCGGTTCGCCGGTCTGCGCGTGGAACTTCTGCCCCGCCCAGCGGCCGATCTCGCGATTGAATTTGATGTCGGGCGCGTAGAGCTTCGGTTGGCCCGGCTTCAAAGCGATATTGAAGCGCTCGATGAGACCTGCCACTTCGTCGCGATAGAGATTGCGATTGTAGTCGTTCAGATCATCGAGGTCGGGTGCGCGCTCGTTCTTGGGCTCATCGTATCGTCCCTTAACGCCCCACACGTAAGCCCAGTGTGCCGACGAAGAATGGTCAGTACCGAAGAGATCGTAAGAACTGGAGATCCATTTGTTGAGATATTTCTGAATCAGCCAACCGGGGATTACGCCCGCCTCCACGATGCGCCGCAAGCCGTCGTTTCCTGTGCCCATGTGAAAAGCCTCTTCGCGCAGCATGTACGACATGGAGCGGCCGAGCGGGGCGAAGGCGGAGTACTTCAGCATCTGCAGCTGGAATTTGCCATCGCGATCGACGAAGTCGGTGTAGGTAAAGAAGTCCATCCAATTATCGACGTCGACGTTGAATGCGCCGAGCAGACGCTTGTTCTCGAAGGCGCGGCGCTCGAGCATTTTTTGCGCTTCGACCTTGCCCGAATAACCGAAGTGATCGACCAGCAGGGCGCACATCTGCCAGCCGTGGCGCATTTCTTCGATCATGACGCGAGTGATGGCGCGGCGATCCCAGTCGGTGGGAGCGTTTTCGAGCAGGTTGCGCTGCTGCTCGACACTGGCGAATTCGGTATCGCCCTGATAGACAATCATGTTCATCAGCGCGTCGCGCATCTGTTGCGTGGGAATCTGGCGGAGGTTCTCCCATTTGCGGCGGCCTTTGTAGGAGCCGAATTCGATCTCTTCGGTGTCGATTGCGCCGTAGAGCGTGTCGAAGTGGAAGGCTTCGATGTCCGCGGTATTGACGCCGATATCTTTGCGCCAGTCGTTGAACATGCCTTCCCAATCGCTGAAGGTTCCGATTTTTGCTACTTTGCCTGGCATAATACCTGCCTCGGGGGCTAAAGCCCCGTCTTTAGATGATCTGGCGGCATGGCTGAAGCCATGCCCTTTCACAACTTCTAAGTGGCCGGCTCACGACTCCTAGGCAGACCGCTCCAAACTATTTCGCCTTGAAGGCCGCTGGGCGCTTTTCGACGTATGCGGCTAATCCTTCTTTTGCGTCTTCGCTCTGGAAAAGTATCTGCTGGTTCTCGCGCTCGACTGCCAGCGCCGACTCCATGGGAATTTCCCAGCCGGTTTGCACTGCGCGCTTGATACGGCCTACCGCTTTGGCCGCTTTGTTTGGAGGGCAGAATTGTTTGGCGTACTCCATCATGTTTTCCATGAAGCCGTCGCGCTCGTAGATGTCATTGATGATGCCGAGTTCCTGCGCCTCTTCAAACGAGAACGTGTTGCCGGTGACCATCAGTTCGATGGCTTTGCTCTTGCCCACCAGTCGCGATAGACGCTGGGTGCCGCCGGTGCCGGGAAGCACGCCGAGATTCACCTCCGGCAAGCCGATTTTGCCGGCATCTTTGCGCGCGATACGGATGTCGGCGGCCATGGCGATTTCGAGTCCTCCACCCACGCAGTGGCCATTGATCGCCGCGATCACCAGCTTGGGCGTGTGCTCCAGGCGCAAAAGCATTTCGTTGGCGTGCAGGCAGAAATAATATTTGAAGGTGGGATCGACGCTCGAAAGCATCTTGATGTTCGCGCCTGCGGAGAAAAATTTGTCGCCGGCGCCGGTGAGCATGATGACGTAGACGTCGTTCTCCATGCGCGCGCGGAGGATTGCGTCATCAAGCTGCCGGTTCATTTCGTAGGTATAGGTATTGGCCGGCGGATCGCACATTTCGATCACGGCTACGCCGCCATCAGTACGGTAGTTGACAAGCTGCTTCGCGGTTTCGCTGGTTGCCGGCTGCATCGTGGTTGCCATGGGTGTGGCTCCTTCTATTTCGTGATCTTCAAATCAGTCTTGTATTGCAAGCTCAATCTCGATCTTAGTCCAACGATTCGTCCGCGCCTATCTGTCGGGCGTATTTCCACTCATAGCACCCCGCAGGAAAATGTCACCCATCTCGCGCGCGAGTTGCTCGGCGTCGGCATCGACCCGCGCATTGTGCCATGTGTAGATCCAGTTCATCATCCCGAACAGGCTGAGTACCGCGATGCGGGTGGAGAATTGCAACCGCCGATCGCTGTTTAACTGATCAAGCAGGCCCACGCAGATGCGGTAGTATTCGCGCTTGAGCGCGGCAACCTCCAGGGCGAACTCATTTTTCAAAACATCCGCCTCGTGCGACAGTACCTTCATGGCCTCCTGATTCGCGAGGAAGTATTCGAGGTGGTTCAGGATAAAGATGCGGATTCGTTCCTCCGGATCGTTCACGCCCTCCAGTCGGGTCTTAAGCCGCTGCAAGATGGTTGTGAAGGTGTGCTTCTGGATCAGGAAAAGCAGCCGCTCCTTGGATTCGAAGTAGTAATAAAGCCCGGCCAGCGACATGCCGCTGGCGCGCGAAAGGTCGCGCATGGATGCGCCTTCGTATCCTTTCTTGCAGAAGACCTCGGCGGCGTGGGCGAGAATCTCGGCGAGCCGCCGGTCGAAGCGCGAAGCGGAAACGAGCGCTGGCGGGGTGTGGCGTCGCCGGACGGAAAGTCGGGATGCGGTTGATGACTTACCCATACGCCTCTAGGGCACAATCGAACGTTCGTTCGAACTCAGTATATGCCTCTCGGCAGGCCAATCACAAGCGTTGGAATTGCGGCATCTTCAGGATCGCCGGGGTCGCGGGGATTTCCGCTGGATTATGGGTGCGCTT
>Ga0209380_10000230_pt1 | contig 38256 bp, 18 predicted proteins | sample HubBroMetageWFT6_FD_188347 | JGI IMG/M metagenome (GOLD analysis project Ga0209380, IMG submission 188347) | Warmed and freeze-thawed soil microbial communities from the Hubbard Brook experimental Forest, New Hampshire - Hubbard Brook CCASE Soil... | ecosystem: Environmental > Terrestrial >...
TGCGCGTCGCGGTTCTGCTCGACGACGTAAATGCGATCGTGCTGCTCGATGAACTCATGTACTTCGCGAGTAAAGGGGTACGCTCGGAGCCGTAGATAGTCGGTTTCGATGGCGTACTCGTCCCGAAGTTGATCACGGCTCTCCGTGATGCCCCAGTGCGAGGTTCCGAAGCCGATGATCCCGATGCTCGCGTCGTTGCCCTTGGTGATCTCGGGCCGGGGAACGAAAGAGCGCGCGGTTTCGAACTTGCGGTTCAGTCGCTCCATGTTGTTTTCGAAGTCGTCGGAGCGTTCGCTGTACTGTGCCTTTTCGTTGTGGCCGCTACCACGAGCGAAATAGGCTGCTGCCGGATGGATCGTTCCAGGCAGCGTGCGGAAGCCGATGCCATCTCCGTCGACGTCTTTGTACCGGGCGAATCCACCGAGGCGGTCGAGATCTTCCTTGCTGAGCACTTTACCGCGATTGATCGGAGTCTCCGGGTATTCAAAAGGATCGGACATCCAATTGTTCATGCCCAGGTCAAGGTCGGACATGACGAACACCAGCGTCTGAAAATGCTCCGCCAGGTTGAACGCTTCCGGTGCCATGGTGAAACACTCTGTCACTGAACAGGGGAAGAGCATGATGTTCTTGGTGTCGCCGTGAGAAAGAAATGCGGTTGAAAGAATATCGCCCTGGGATGTACGCGTGGGCAGGCCGGTCGATGGGCCGACGCGTTGGATATCCCAGATCACCCCGGGAACTTCGACGTAGTAGGCAAGTCCGGCAAACTCGGCCATCAGAGAGATTCCCGGACCAGCGGTAGCGGTCATGCTCCGCGCTCCCGCCCAGCCTGCTCCGATCACCATTCCGATGGCGGCGAGTTCATCCTCAGCCTGCACGATGGCAAAAGTGGCCTTACCATCGGGGCCGATGCGGTACTCCTTCATGTACTCGATCATGGTCTCGACCAGGGAGGAAGATGGGGTGATGGGATACCAGGTCACCACGGTGCACCCGGCGAACATGCAGCCGAGCGCGGCGGCCGAGTTGCCGTCGATGATGATCTTGCCCGCAGTGGCGTTCATGCGCTCGATGTAGAAAACACCGCGCTTCTGCAAGTTTGCCTTGGCGTAATCGAATCCTGCCTGCGCCGCGGCCAGGTTCAGATTGGCCGCCTTCACTTTCTTGGCAAACTGTTTGCGAATTGCCTTTTCAACCTCCGCCATGTCGATCGTGAGCAAGCTGGCGACGACGCCAACATAGATCATGTTCTTAACCAGTTTGCGCAGTTTGGCTTCCGGGCAAACCGCGGCCACCAGTTTGTCGTAGGGAACAGCGTAAAAAATGAGGTCATCGCGCAGCTTGTGCAAAGCGAGCGGTTCGTCGTAGAGAACTGAAGCACCGGCTGCAAGCGACAGCGTGTCTTCCTGCGCGGTTTCAGGATTCATGGCCACGAGGAAATCAATTTCTTTCTTGCGACCGATATAGCCGTGCTTGTTGGCGCGAATGGTGTACCAGGTAGGAAGCCCGGCGATGTTCGACGGGAACATGTTCTTGCCGGAAACCGGTACGCCCATCTGAAAAATGCTGCGCAAAAGAACCGTATTTGAACTCTGCGAGCCGGAACCATTGACCGTCGCGACCTGAATGCTCATGTCGTTGACGATGCGCTTAGGCCCCGTGCCTCCGGAGGATTCCCGGGGCGCGACATCCGTAGTGGCCATCCCAACACCTTCCTTCAGTTCGTGGGCGGAACCAGTCGCCCATCTGATTCGTGCATCACAGAGGAGGAAACAGTCCATTATAACGGCGGCTGCCCACTCCGTGCGTCAAATCGCCCGGCTGTGGCCTTAGGGGAACCTGCCTGGGAAACGAGGGAAGAGGTTCGCGGACTCAAGCCTCAGTTTTGTAGAACTGGGCGATGTTACGAAACTTATTATATCGTGACACGAGTAATTCAGCAGAAGGGACCTTCTTTAGTTCGGCGTAGTGTTTTTGCAGTGTGGCGTCGAGCAGCGCGGCAGCCGCTTCGTGATCACGGTGCGCTCCCCCCTCGGGCTCTGGAACGATGTCGTCGATACAGCCGAGTTCTTGCAGGTCGGTTGCGGTAATGCGCATCGCTTCGGCTGCCAATTCTTTCTTGGAGGCGTCGCGCCACATGATGGCGGCGCAGCCTTCGGGAGAGATCACCGAATAGATCGAGTTCTCCATCATTAATACGCGGTCCGCCACAGCGATGGCCAGGGCTCCGCCGCTACCACCCACGCCAATCACGGTCGCGATAATGGGGACCTCAAGTCGAGCCATTTCGCGAAGGTTGTAGGCGATGGCCTCGGCTTGCCCACGTTCTTCCGCGTGGATGCCCGGGTACGCGCCGTCGGTGTCGACCAAAGTGAAAACTGGACGGCGGAATTTTTCTGCGAGCTGCATGACCCGGATCGCCTTTCGATAACCCTCGGGATGCGGCGTGCCAAAGTTCCTGTGCACACGCTGCTTCATGTCCCGGCCCTTTTGAGTTGCGACGATGAGAACTTCTTCACCATGAAATCGCGCCATACCGCAGATGATGGCGGCATCGTCGCCAAAGCTGCGATCGCCGTGAATTTCGCTGAAATCGGTAAAGACGCGGTCGATGTAGTCGAGCGATTGCGGACGCTGCGGATGCCGCGCCAACTCGGTTTTCTCCCAGGCGGTGGGAGGCGCGTTCATCTGTCGCCTCAAGGTCTCAATGCGATCCTGCAGTTTTACGATCTGGCGGCGGGTCGCATCGTCGGCACTGGGAGACTCCAGTTCGGCGACCTGCCGTTCGATCTGCTCCAATTCCTGCTGCGCTTTTTCGGTGGGTGCCATGCTGTGAATTCAGGCGATAATGCGGACGCTGCCGCGCCCGCACAATTGTTCGACGCGGGCGATGAAGCTGCGGTCCGGTACGACATTATAGCCTTCCGCTTCCATCACGACCATGAAATCACCCTGACGTTCCACGTCAAACAGCACCCGAGCTTCGCCCTTGCGTTCCATGAAAAGCGTATGCAGATCGTCGACTGTGGCTTCGCCGGAGGACTCAAGCGGCACCCGGATGCGGATTGCTCGAGGGAGTGGGACTTTGGCTTCTTCCAGCGGCTGGATTTCCGCCGCTGTGATCTTTGGATTCGCGCCTTCCTCGATGCGCACACCGGCTTTGACGAGCACCGGAACCTCGAGCTTCACCTTATCGCCGATGCGCTTGAAGGCTTCCGGGAAGACGATCATGTCGATCGAACCCGACATGTCCTCGAGCGTGGATTGGGCATAGAAGTCGCCGCGCTTCGATTTGAGCACGCGCACGTTGCTGATGATGCCGGCGGTGACGATGGTTTCGTCTTTGCCCGTAGATTTCGTCAGGGCAGCGATTTCCTGGACGTTCAGTGCCTGCAGGTCGATCAGCTTGTCTTTGTACTTCTGCAGGGGGTGGCCGCTGATGAAGAAGCCGAGAATCTCCTTTTCGGCGGTAAGACGAGTGTGCTCGTCCCAGTCCGGAATGTTGGGCAATTTGTCATTGTGCGATTCGGAATCCTCCTGTTGGAAGACGCCGAACAGGCCGTGCTGGCCTGACTCTGCATCGCGCTGCGCTTTCTGTGCCTGCTCCATCGCCTTGTCAAGGACGGCCATCAATTGCGCGCGGCGGCCCATCGAATCCATGGCGCCGCTCTTGATGAGAGACTCGAGCACGCGCTTGTTGAGTAAGCGCAAATCGACGTTCTCGCAGAATTCGAAAATGGACTTAAACTGACCGAGTCTTTTTCGGGCTGCAACAATCGATTCGATGGCGGTGCCCCCGACATTTTTGACGGCAGCCAGGCCGAAGCGGATCGACTCGCCGTGAGGAGTGAAGTTGGCGTCAGAGACGTTGATATCGGGCGCTTCGACAGCAATCCCCATCTCGCGGCACTCGTTGATGTACTTGACCACGTCATCGGTTGAGCCGGTGACGGAGGTCAGCAGTGCCGCCATGAACTCCACGGGATAGTGCGTCTTCAGATAGGCGGTGTGATAGGCCAGCAGAGCGTATGCCGCGGAATGCGACTTGTTGAAGCCGTATCCGGCGAACTGGGCCATCAGGTCGAAAATCTTTTCAATTTTCTTCGGCGGATATTTTCGCTGCGCGGCGCCTTCTACAAAGCGTTCTCGCTGTTGGGCCATCTCCTCGGCTTTTTTCTTGCCCATCGCGCGCCGAAGCAAGTCAGCTTCACCCAGCGAATAGCCAGCCAACCGGTTGGCGATCTGCATCACCTGTTCCTGATACACGATCACGCCCAGCGTTTCCTGCAGGATTTCCTTTAGCTCCGGTAGTTCGTACTCGACCTTTTTGCGGCCATGCTTGCGGTCGACGAAATCGTCGATCATGCCACCCTGGATCGGGCCCGGACGGTATAGCGCGTTCAGAGCGGTGAGATCTTCAATCGAATTTGGTTGGTACTTGCGCAGCACATCCCGCATTCCGTTCGATTCAAACTGGAAGACGCCTGAGGTCAGTCCTTTGTGGAAGACTTTCGCGTACGTTTCGTTGTCCTCGAGCGGGATTTGTTCAAGCGTGATCGCAGTGTCGCGGGTTTGTTCTATCAGCTTCAACGCGTCGGTCAGAATCGTGAGCGTGGTCAGGCCCAGGAAGTCCATCTTTAGCAAGCCCATCTTTTCGATGGCTACCATGTCGAAGGCCGTCACAATTTCGTCGTTTTTTGTCCGGTGGAGGGGAACGAGGTCGGTGAGCGGGCGCGGGGAGATCACCACTCCGGCCGCGTGAACGCCCGAGTTTCGCACCATGCCTTCCAGTTTTTTCGCGGTCTCAAACAGTTCGCGGATCTGGCCGTCTTTTTCGATCGCCTCCCGAAGTTGGGCAGAGTCTTCGATGGCTTGCTCCAGCGTGATGTTGAGCTGGGTGGGGACCATCTTCGCGATCCGGTCGACATCGGCGTAGGGGATGTCCATCGCGCGGCCCACGTCTTTAATGGCTGCCTTCGCGGCCATGGTGCCAAAGGTGATGATCTGAGCCACGTTATCTCGACCGTATTTTTGGGTTACGTAGTTGATGACTTCGCCACGGCGGTTCATGCAGAAGTCGATGTCGATATCGGGCATGGACACGCGCTCCGGATTGAGAAAGCGCTCGAAGAGCAACTCATGTTGCAGCGGGTCGATGTCGGTGATGCCGAGCGCGTAGGAAACCAGCGAACCTGCGGCGGATCCCCGGCCCGGACCGACCGGAATTCCGTGATCCTTGGCGTAACGAATAAAGTCCCAGACAATCAGGAAATATCCGGGGAACTGCATCTGCTGAATAATTCCGAGTTCGCGCTCCAGACGCTGTTCATAATCCGTGATCGAATGCTTCAGCTTTCCGTGCTCGTGCACAGGGCGCAGTTTCTCCAAACGGCGGGCGAAGCCTTCACGAGTCACGTGGACAAAATAGCTGTCAATGGAATAGCCGGGGGGAACTTCGAACTGCGGAAATGGGTTCGCCACTTTTTCCAGGCGGAGGCTGCAGCGCTCGGCGATGTCGAGGGTGCGAGACAGCACCGCGGGCGAGTCCTTAAAGACGCGCGCCATTTCGTCATGGTTCTTGACGAAAAACTGCGTGCCGTCGAACTTCATTCGACCCGTGTCGTGAATGGACTTGCCGGTTTGAATGCACAGCATAACGTCCTGCGCATGGGCGTCGTCTTCGCAGAGATAATGGCTGTCGTTGGTTGCGACGAGCGGCAGGCCGAGATCTTTCTCAAGTTGAAAAAGGCCGCCATGGATGCGATGTTCCATGGCCAGTCCTTGGTCCTGAATTTCGAGGAAGAAATTCTGCTTTCCAAAAATATCGGCCAAGGTGCCGGCGGCCGCGCGGGCGGCATCGTAATTGCCTTCGGTCAGGCGCTCCGCCACTTCGCCTTTGAGGCATCCGGACAGACCGATCAGTCCGCGGGAATGCTCGGCCAGAAACCTCTTGCTCACGCGCGGCTTGTAATAAAAACCATGTAGCGAGGCTTCGGAGGTGATTTTGACCAGATTGCGGTAGCCCTCTTCGTTCTCGGCCAGCACCAGCAGATGGTTGTAGGTGTCGCCTTCGGGCGCGGCGCGATGGTCTTCTTTCTTGCAGACGTAGAGTTCGCAGCCGACGATGGGCTTCACGCCAGCCTGCTTTGCCGCGTTCACAAAGTGGACCGCGCCAAAGATGTTGCCGTGATCGGTCATGGCCACCGCCGGCATGCCCATTTCTTTGACGCGCTGGCAGAGCTTTTCCACGTCACAGGCGCCGTCGAGCATGGAGTAGTCGGTGTGCAGGTGCAGGTGAACGAATTGGGACATGGGTTCGGTAGAGTTAGTCTACCGCAACCCAGACAGAGGAAAACCGGTGAATTACTAGGGGTGGGGCAGTTTAACTTGCGCCCGCTGCCGCGGCCTGCGCCAGTTGCAAAAGGTGTCGGGCCTGGGCGATGAGTTCCGCCACTTCAAAGGGCTTGACCAGAAAGGGAACGTTGTTTTCTTGCAGGAATCGGCGCCCCGCCCCTGGTTCTACCCCGTTCGAGAAGGTGTAAAGTACGTGGCCTTCCAGGAGGGGGCAGTTCTCCTTGAGCCACTGATAGGACTCTTTCGCGTTCCATTGCCCGGGCATGTTGCCACTCATGATGAGGGCATCAAAAGGCTCTGAGAGCAATCGCGTCTTTACGTCTTCACTGGTCCTGGCCGTGACGACAGTGGCGCCCGCGCCCGCGAGCACATCCCGTTCAAATTCGAGCACAGCTTCTTCTTCCTCTACCAGCAGGACGCGGCCGTTGGTGGCTCCCTCATGCAGACGGGGGGCTGGCTTGGGCGATTCGAGTTCGACCTGGGCCGATGCCACTGCGGGCAAGCGAACCTCGATCATGGCGCCACCTTCTGGAGCGTTGTTGGCGGTGATGTCGCCGCCATGTTCTTTCACGATTCCATAGCAGATACTGAGCCCGAGACCGGTGCCTTTGCCTATGCTTTTGGTGGTATAGAAGGGATCAAAGATGCGCTTTGGATCCTTGATTCCCGCGCCGTCGTCCGTGAACTGCGTACGAATGTGTCCACCCACGGAAGAGATACGAATCTTGAGCTTGCCGGCGCGCCCCGTTTCTAGGATGGCGTCGACGGAATTGTTGATGATATTCAGGAACACTTGCTCGATCTGATGCGGATCGGCTATGACCAAAGCTGGCTCCGCAGGGAGGTCGCGCTCCACATTAATGTTGTTGATCTTAAGATCGTAATCGCGCAGGGCCAGAGTTTCGTCCAGCACCTTGCGGATGTCGACTTCATCCCGTTGGGGCTTGCGTTGACGCGCGAATGAGAGAAGGTTCTGGACCACGCGATGCGTGCGCTGGGCCTGTTTGAACAGCTTGCTGACATAGTCCTGCGCGCGGTCGTTGAGGCCCTCGCTTTCGAGGAGCTGAGCATAGCCAAGAATCGCGGTGAGCGGATTGTTGAGCTCATGGGCAACACCGGCAATCAACTGGCCTACGGCCGACATTTTTTCACTCTGCAGGAGTTGTTCCTGGGTCTGCCGCAGGTCTTCGTACGCGCGGCAGGTCTCTTCGTACAAACGAACCTTTTCGATGGTGGTGGCGAGTTGGCGGCTGATGGCAACCAGGAGATTTTCGTCGTTGTTGGAGTATTCGTAGCCTAATTGGCTGCACAGGCCCATGATGCCGACTGGGCTATCTTTACCCCAGAACAGAACCCACAGCCAGGATCGGTCAACATCTGAGCGCAAAAAGTCCGCTACCTTGGGCGGCAGGTGAGGCAGATATTCCGCCGTAACCACTTCGGTGCGCGAGCGCATGATCAGGTCGCCGAAGCCTTCGGTGAAGCAAATCTCCGCCGTGCGCATCTTGTCGCGGCTACGAGGTCCCCATGCGGCGCGCCGGCGATAAGTCGTTGTGTCGGTATCCGACAGGTAAACGGTGCCACTCTCGGCGCCAAACAGGGTGACCACCTGACGCAGAGTCAGGTTCAGAATCTCGTCGAGATCGAAGGATTGGGCTGCGACCACGGCCATGGCATTCAGCGCGTTCAATTCACGGTTGCGGCGGCGCATCTCGTCTTCCGCCCGCCGCTTTTCCGTCATGTCGAGAATGAATCCCTCGTAGCGCTCGATATTGCCAGTCGCATCGCGCTTGGCGAAGCTGCTCTCCACCGCCAGTAGAAGTGTGCCATCCTTGCGTCGCAGGCTCACTTCGAAATTGCGCACGAAGTTGTGCGTTTCAATCTCGCGACGGAAGGCGTCGCGCTGCCTGGGATCGACGCAGATTTCCGAATCGAGGTTCAGGACGAGCAACTCTTCGCGGTTGCTGTAGCCCAGCATATGCACGAAGGCGTCGTTGCAGTCGAGAAGACGGCCGGAAGGGTTGGCGACGTAGACCCCTTCCTGAACCTGTTCGAAGAGCAGACGATATTTTTCTTCGGCGGAACGGCGCTCCGTAATGTCCCGGATAACGTGAATGGTGCCTTTTTGCGGACTGCCCTGCTCGGTGTAGGAAGAAGTCGAGACGACCGAGTAGCCGCCAAAGCACGGGTCGGCGCCTTCGGTGAATTCTTCGTCTCCGCCCATGGCGCAGTAAGGGCATCCGGTCCACTCCCCTGAGGTGTGCGGCAGCGCAGCATCGCAAGAACTGCCGACGACGTCGGCAGCGGCCTGGCCGAGTTGTTCGAGCAAAACCTGATTTGCCTTGATGATTCGGAAATCGGCGTCATGCGCCAAAATGATGTCATGGATCGAATCGAAGGTGTTGACCCACTGGCGCTGCGAGCGCAGTACCTGTTCGAGCAGTCGGAAGTTCTCGACGGCAACGGCTAGTTGCTTCGCCGAGGCCTGCAGAAAATCCAACTCTTCGGGCGTCCACCGGCGGCTCGTGGAATCGCCGAGCACCAGCAATCCGATTGGGGCCTTGTTGCCCTTGACGGGAAGGATGACAAGCTGGCGAATCTTCTCGGCTTCAAGCGAAGCTTTCGGTTCGGGACCGGCAGCATCGCGAGTTGTGACCAGCGGGGCGGGCTGCGCCAACAGTTTCTGAATGTCGTCGTCAATCCCGGCGAACCCGGCATCGCGCAAAAACTCGGAAGATAGCCCCACGGCGTGCGTGGCCACCAAATTCCCACCTTCGAGCAGGCGGAACCAGGCGGCCCGGACCTTGGTCAGGCGCTTTAGCTCCTCGATGGTGGATTGGACCACGTTTCCATACTGTTGAGCGCTAACCATGCTGTTAGTAATAGCTTGCATGGCATGCAGCCTTCGGTTGCGGGTGCGCGACTCATCAAACACCACGAGCAACATGCTTAGACTGAGCGCGACTTCGGAGGCCAGCCATGCCGCCGCAGGTAGGCGATCGGTGAACAGCGGCCAGGAGAGATGGAGTGCTGGCAGACATAGCGCGAGCAGCCAAGTTGACGGCTCCCAACGCCCGCGACGTGCGCGCAGCAGCGCCAGCGATGCTGTGAGCAAGATGAGGCGGTAGCCGACCTCTACGGCGACGCGCAAGGGCAGGGAATCGGGCCAGAGCAGGACTCGGGCTCCGCCAAAGCCGACCAGGACGGGAGTGATCACCATCAATGGAAGGAGGAGATCGCGGCCACGCGTGTAGAGCAGAACGGCTCCCGCCAGCAATCCCACGGCAAGCAAGAAGGTTGTCTGCACCACCACCAAATCGAACGGAGCCGGTATTTTCACTGCCAAGCAGTGCTCGGCGAGGCGCGAAGCTACAAACGCGGTCCAACCCAGGATCCAGACCTTAAGATAGCTTTCCCGAAAGGTACGCAGGGCGAGCAAGGAGGCGCCCAGCAGGATCAGCAGAGTCAACTCTGCCGCCGTGGGCTTGGCCAGACCAAGCCTTGTAACCGTGTTCCCAATCGACCAGTAGGCACTTAGCATTGCGGACGCACGTCATCCATGTGTCTGAATATCATGGCCGGGCACTTTCTCGATGGAGTTTCCGGACCTCAGTGATTACTTTCGGCATCTCCAAGGTGCGTTACAATCGCCGATAGACTTTCGTGTATCCCATGCCAGATCGCATTCTTGTAGTTGACGACGAAGAACCGATTCGGGAAATCGTTGCGTCCATGCTCGGTACTGCTGGTTATGCCTGCAAACAGGCGGCCTCCGGTATGGAGGCTCTCGCGGTTCTCAATTCGGGCGAAGAGTTCGAACTGATGCTTTCGGACTTGATGATGGCGGACCTTGATGGCATTGGCCTGTTGGAGCGCACCAAGGAGAAGTATCCCGACATGCCGGTGGTCATGGTTACCGCCGTGCATGATATTTCTGTGGCGCTGGCCGCCATTCGAAACGGGGCATACGACTACCTTTTGAAGCCGTTCGAGCGCGAGCAACTCCTGAACACTGTCAGCCGCGCCCTGGAGAACCGACGCCTGAAGGTGGAGAACCGAACCTATCAGACGAACCTGGAATCCCTGGTCAAGGCCCGGACCGATCAGCTGCAGGCGGCCATGGCCAACTTAGAGCGCTCTTATGACATTACGTTGGAGACGCTGGGCGACGCATTGGACTTGAAAGATCGTGAAACCGAAGGTCACTCGAAGCGGGTTACGGCCTTCACGATCGCCATCGCTCGCGCCATGGGTTTGCCGCGTGAGCAGATCAACACCATCGCCCGCGGAGCTTTCTTGCACGACATCGGCAAGATCGCGATTCCCGACAAAATCCTGAACAAGCCAGGGAAGCTTGAGCCCGACGAGATGACGATTATGAAGGAGCATGCCTACCACGGCTATCAGATCGTCAAGAAGATCCCGTTTCTCGCCGAAGCGGCTGAGATCGTGTACTCTCATCAGGAGCGCTTCGACGGGAGTGGCTATCCCCGCAACCTCAAGGGAGCCGAAATTCCCCTGGGGGCGCGCATTTTCTCAGTGGCCGATACGCTGGACGCCATCACCTCCGATCGGATTTACCGGCGGAAACAGACGCTGCAAGCCGCGCGCGAGGAAATCCACAGGTGGGCCGGTCGGCAATTTGACCCGGAAGTGGTGAAAACCTTTCTCGAAATGCCCGACAATATCTGGGAAGATCTGCGCCGGGAAATTCAAGACGCAACGATCTATCGCGTAGCTTCATCCGCCGGGGGCAAAAGCTAGACTCCCGAGGCACTGTCTTACAACCAGACATCAATCCTCGAACCGGACACCAGCCAGGCCCGGCACCTGGCCTGGAATCTGAAACTCCAGTTAACTCCCTGACAAGACAATGCAACGCATACCACTTAGCTCGTCTGGCCACTCTCGCGAGATGAAGATTTCGCTCACGGTCGATGGCAGGATTCGTGCAAACGCATATTCCGTCACTTGGGCAATGTTAGAGATCACAGAGCGAGTTATAGTCGCCGTGCTCTTGAGGGTCGGGTTCGGCTCCATCGGACGAACTGCCGGAGAAGTTGCGCCAACGGCGCCCCATCGGCGAGGTGTTTGCGAGGGAAGTCTGGAGCGAGGAAGCAGGAATAGCCGCATGAGAATACTGATCGCAGAAGATGACGCGTTTTTCCAAAAGCTACTGCAGCAGATTCTGGCGCACGACCATGAAATCATCATTGCCAATAACGGGAATGAGGCGTGGGAGATGCTACAGCGCCCCGATGCTCCTCGCTTGGCGATCCTTGACTGGGTCATGCCTGGACTCAGCGGTCCTCAGGTTTGTCGCAAGGTGAGGGAGTGCTCATCGATATCTTCAATGTATTTGATCATCCTAACCGCCAAGAACAACGAGGCGGATATCGTATCGGGGCTGCGGGCAGGTGCGGATGACTACATCACCAAGCCGCCGATAGCAGCCGAACTTCAGGCGCGGGTGCGAGTCGGCGAGCGAATCCTGGCATTACAGGAGACGGTCAAGGAGCAGTCAATCCTTGCCAATCAAGCGTCGGGACGCGAACACCTTCTCCGGAAATCACACGCGGCTTCTTTACCCACCCGAAGCAGCAATGGCGAAGAAGCCAAGCCCGAAGCTGAGCCCCCGCGCCAGCTCCGCGAACATGGAAAGAGTCGCCTGGATTTTCGTGCGGAGGCCGACAACGCTAAGCTTCACCTGTTAATGGACCGTCTGGAGAAAAGCCATTTGCGCCACTGACGAGCACCGCAACTCTGTCCCGGACCCTGAGCCTCTCAGACGTGTCTCCGAAACAGTTCTGGTTGCAGAAGACGATCCCATTTTTCGCCAAGTGCTCGAAAGCCGTCTCGAGAGCTGGGGCTATCGGGTAATTACGGCGGAAGACGGCACTCAGGCATGGGAACTGCTTCAACAACCTAACTCACTGGAGCTCCTGATCCTCGACTGGATGATGCCGGGAATCGATGGAATCGAACTTTGCCGCCGAATTCGAGAAAAGCAACACGGCCGCTATCAATATATCTTGCTGCTCTCTGGCAAAGATCAAAAGCAAGACGTTGTAGATGGGCTCGAGGCCGGAGCTGACGATTACCTGACGAAGCCTTTTGACATCAGGGAACTGCGGGCACGGTTACGGGCGGGTAAGCGAATTCTTACCCTGCAACACCAATTGATTCCAACTCGCTAGGCAGTGCGGTTTCAGGCAACTCACGACGACTTAACCGGACTGTGGACCGCGGAGCGACCATGCACCTGCTGAACGGCGAACGGCAACGCGGTTTCCGTTCACGGACTTCGACCGCAATTCTGATGATCGATCTCGACCACTTCAAGAGCGTCAATGACACTTATGGCCATTGGAATGGCGATGCAGTCCTGAAGGAACGAGCAGGCCGCATCGCCCGGACGATGCGATCCTATGACTTCGTGGGACGTTACGGCGGTGAGGAATTCGTTGCCGTGCTTTCCAACTGCCCGATCGAGGACTTGCCGAACATAGCAGAAAGGACTCGCATAGCAATCGCAGGGAAGCCGATTCCAACCAGGGCTGGAGAGATAACGTTACGGCGAGCCTCGGTGCAGTCGTGGCCGCAAATGAGATCCCGGTTCTCGACTTGCTGGCGGTCGCCGACTGCGCTCTATATGAGGCGAAGCGGTCGGGGCGCAACCGGGTGAGGGTCGCTTCGTGCGAAGCGAGGCGAGGCCAGGAAGCAGTCTTAGTGAGCGACCGGGAAAGTTCATGTCGTCGATGACTGCTGAAGGCGGAACGTTAAACGGGAATCGGCCGAGGCTCGGCATAGCTGAGCGCCATGCTGTCCTCCGCCATCTTCTGCTCTCGATTGCGTTCGTGCTGATGTTTCTTCTGCTCAATCGGCCCGAAGTCATCGTAATCTCTCACCTTGGTTCTGTGGTCTGGTATCCGGCAACGGGTTTGCTTTTGGCCATCATGTTGGGAATCAGCCCATGGTATGCGTTTCTAGGGCTTTTTTCTGGTGCCCTGGCGGGTACCCTGATCTACGACCAACCCCTTCGGACGTTCAGCGAAACCATCGGCGTGCTCGCGGTGGTCAGCTTTTATGCTGCCGCCGCCTATGTCTTGCGCGGTCCGCTACGGATCGATCTTGGATTACATCGACGTCGCGACGTAGTCCTTTATGTGTCGGTCACGACCGCCGCTGCCCTGGCATCTACTGGGGTTGGCGTCATTTGCCTGGCCGGAGATCATGCGATCCAGTGGAGCGAATTCTGGCGATCTAGTTCGGTTTGGTTTCTTGGAGATGAAGTCGGGTTGCTTGGGGTCGCGCCGTTTCTTCTCATCCACGTGTTTCCGTGGGTGCGGAGTCAACTATCGCCAGTTTCGGCGCTGTCTCGTCCCCAGAAGAAGACACGCCATAAGGAGACGCCCACCTATTGGATTGCGGTAGAAGTGGGCGGTCAGATCTCTGCCCTATTACTTTCGGTTTGGGTGGTATTTTCACCGCAATTCCGGAACTTTCAGGTCTTTTTCTTAACTTTCATTCCGATCATCTGGATTGCTATGCGTCAGGGAATCCAGAGGGTTGTCTCCGGGTTGCTCGCTCTGAATTTCGCTATTGTGGTCGCGCTGCATTTCTCTCCACTAACCCGCATCTCGCTCCCCAGTTGCGGCCTCCTCATGTTTGTACTGTCCGCTACTGGGCTTTTCGTGGGATCTGCAATAACGGAGAGGCATCGTATCGCGGTCGTGTTGTCGGAGCGCACCGCCGAATTGTTGGATGCCAATACTCAGATGACTGCCGCCAAATCCAGAGCAGAGGAAGCCAGCCGGATCAAGAGCGAGTTTCTGGCCAATATGAGTCACGAGATCCGCACACCCATGAATGGGATTGTCGGAATGACCGAATTGGTGCTGGATACCGACCTCAGCGTGGAGCAACGCGATTACCTCACCACCCTGAAATCCTCAGGAGAATCGCTTCTGGGTGTCATCAATGACATTCTTGATTTTTCTAAAGTGGAGTCCGGGAAACTGGAACTCGACCCGATCGAATTCAATCTGCGGGATGCCGTCGGGGACACGTTGACAGTGCTAGCCGTGAAGGCCCACGAAAAGGGCCTTGAACTGGCTTGTCGCGTTGATCCCCAGATTCCCCAATCGATAGTGGGCGATCGCGGCCGATTACGCCAGGTGATGGTAAACCTTGTGGGAAACGCCATCAAGTTTTCCTCCCTCGGAGAAGTGGTCGTCCGAATACAGATGGTGCCTGACAGCAGTCCTGAAGTCGGATTGCATTTCAGCGTGTCCGACACCGGTATTGGTATACCCGCCGACAAACACGCGCTTATCTTCGAACCGTTTGCGCAAGCCGATGGCAGCACAACGCGAAACCATGGCGGCACGGGTCTGGGCCTGGCCATCTGCTCCCGACTGGTTGCGCTCATGGGTGGACGAGTCTGGCTGGAAAGCTCGGTTGGGAAGGGCAGCACGTTTCATTTCACCGTTAGTTTCAAGACTACGGAAACCCAGAGTATTCAAAGGCTTCCGACCCCACCCACTACACTCCTTCAGCTACCGGTGTTAGTGGTCGATGACAACGAGACCAGTAGAGATATCCTGTTGGAAATGATTGCACGGTGGGGTATGAGACCAACAGGAGTCGAGAGTGGACGAGCAGCCTTGAAAGCTATCTTTGAAGCGGAGGAAATGGGGTCCGGCTTTCAGTTGGCGATCATTGATAGCCGCATGCCAGAAATCGACGGATTTCAGTTAGTCCAGAAAATCAAGCAGGACACGCATCTGTCGGCGGCGATCATCATGATGGTTGCTTCCGGCGGCGAGCGCGGGAAGATCGAACAGAGCCGCGAGATGGGCGTCCGAGCCTGTCTCACAAAACCCTTACGAGAGTCGAATTTGCTGTCAGCGATCCTGACCGTACTGGGGCCAGAGACTTGTGAAAGCTCACCGAATACGATCCATCGCGTGGACTCTCTGGAAAGCTCGAGAACCCTGCGAATTCTGGTAGCCGAGGACAATCCGGTGAACCAAAAAGTGGTCCTCCGAATGTTGGAAAAGATGGGCCATTCGACTGTCCTAGCTCATAACGGCAGAGAAGCATTGTCGCAATTGCAGGGCGGGAGTTTTGATCTCATCTTCATGGACGTGCAGATGCCCGAGGTCGATGGGCTGACGGCAACCTGGCAGATTCGGGAGAGCGAGAAAAAGACTGGATTTCACATTCCGATTATCGCCATGACCGCCCATGCGTTGCTGGGGGATAAAGAGCGCTGCCTGGAAGCGGGCATGGACGGATATCTCAGCAAGCCCGTAAGCAGCCAGACCATCGCCGAAACGATCGCCAGGTTGTGTCGCATGGAACACGAGGTTCGCGAAGAGCCAGCAGCGTCTGGACTTGGCGGATCATCGTCAATTTGGGATCCGGCCGCGGCGCTCGAGCGGTTGGAGGGCGATGAAGAGCTCTTGCGCGAATTGGTGCAGATATTTTTGACAGAAACTCCGAAGCAACTCGCCAGCTTGGCGCACGCAGTTGAAACCGGCGATCTGGAAAAGATCGAGAATACGGCACACACTCTCAAGAGCGAGTTGGGATATCTGGGACTGCCAGCTGCTGCACAGAAAGCAGGTGACCTCGAGCGTATGGGGCACAACCGCACATTACAACCTGCGGCCGACCTCTTTCTGACATTCCGGGCTGAAATCTTGGCTATTTCGGAAGCCATGCGAGACGCCCTGGTCGGGACACATCAAGCAGTCTGATCGTTCTCGGTGTTCCAGTCCTTCGATTACCGTTGCTTCGTGTTCAGTCGGCGACGGGCGCGGTCCAAGAATTGGACGGAATTCCGCGGCGTGGACACTACCTAAACTGTCAGAACTTCGACCGGCGCGCATTCTCTCCGCAAAAGGCTGTCGATAAAAGGGTTGCCAGATTTCGCCCACTCACGATCCGCGGGTGAGATGGTCTTCTGCATGCTTGCCTTAGTGTTTCTCCCCTAACGCAAGTCTCGTAAGCCTGAACAGATAGTGGCACAGGATTGTAGGAAGGTTATGGATCTCTCCTCGAAGGAAACGGTTGGATCTTTAGGTCCAGAAATCTTAATGGTCGATCGACGATCCAGCCTGCGCGATCGCGTGCGACTCATTGAACGGCGCGATTGGTGGTTGTGGACCTGCGCCGTCGTCATCACGCTGCTTCTTACCGGCGGGATTGTTTCGTTCGGTTTCTCTTCTCTCCACGTTCGACGTCCGGACTTAAACTTATCACCCCTCGGCGACACGCTTCTTGGGCTCGTCGGGATGATATTGTTGTTCGATATTTATGCGATGTACCAACATTTCCAGATCCAAGAGGTGCGGAAGCAGGTAATTGAACGGGAAGAACTCTTTCGGCTTATCACCGAAAGCGCCGCGGACATGATAGCCGTCGTGGACACCAGCGGGCGGAGACTTTACAACAGTCCATCGTACGAACAAATTCTCGGATATACGCCGGAGGAACTAAGCGGCACAACGGCAATGGCTCAGATTCATCCCGAAGACCGCGAGAAAGTGCTGAAGGCTGGCGCCGATGCGTGCCGCACCGGCACGGGCTCGAACCTGGAATACCGCATGAAACACAAGGACGGCAGCTGGCGCATGCTCGAGTCGAGGGCGAGTACGATCCGTAAAGGTGGAGTGGTAGAGAAGTTGGTCATTGTGAATCGTGACGTGACCGAACGCAAGCATTTGGAAGAGCAATTCCGGCAGTCGCAGAAGATGGAAGCGGTCGGTAGACTTTCAGGGGGCGTCGCTCACGACTTCAACAATCTCCTTGGGGTTATCATCGGCTATGGAGAAATCGTTCAAGAAGGTACGGCCGGGGATAGTCCGTTGCGTACTTGTGTAGACGAGATGTTGAAGGCAGGGCATAGAGCTGCAGGCTTGACCCGACAGTTGCTGGCGTTCAGCCGGCAGCAAGTCATGGATACTCGGGTTCTGGACCTGAATGTTGTGGTCCATGATATGGAGAAAATGCTGAAACGGCTGATTGGCGAGGACGTTCAGCTTAAGACGGAACTCGACCCGGACCTGGTGAACATTCGGGCAGATCAGGGACAGATTGAACAAGTCGTCATGAACCTGGCGGTGAACGCGCGGGATGCTTTACCTACCGGCGGAGAGCTCCGACTCAGTACGTGCAACTTCCATATGGATGAAGACTTCGTTCGCCGGTATCCATATCCGGTTTTGGTTGGCGACTATATATTGCTCACCGTTACTGACAACGGAATAGGGATGGATGCGGCGACGCGGGCACGCGCTTTCGAGCCTTTCTTTACCACCAAAGAGAAGGGAAAAGGCACCGGCCTCGGATTGTCGATGGTTTACGGGGTGGTCAAGCAGAGTGGGGGCTACATCGAGGTTGCCAGCGAGCCTGGGGCTGGCACAACGTTCAAGATCTATCTTCCGAAAGTGGAAGTTGCGGTTGACCCGCAAAAGCAGGAAGCCGGTATTCGAGAATCTCCCCATGGAACGGAAACTTTACTGCTGGTGGAAGACGAGGCATCTCTGCGCAAGCTGAGTCGCCACCTTCTCGAGCGGTGCGGATATGACGTGCTGGAAGCCGAATGCGGAGCAGAAGCGTTGAAAATAAGTCAGGATCACAAACGGACCATACATCTACTCCTGACTGACGTTGTAATGCCCGGTATGAGTGGGCGAGTCTTGGCCGATCAGCTCATCAAGCAGCGGCCGGACACCCGAGTGGTTTTCATGTCCGGGTACACGGGCCAGACCGTCGGCGAACACGGGGTGCTGGCGGAAGGCAGCTTTTTCCTGCCGAAACCATTTACCCGCGAACAGTTGGCCCGCAAGATTCGGCAGGCTCTTGATGGTAGTGCGGTCCTAGCGGGAGCCGATTAGGCGCCGCGCTCAAAAACGAAACCTCGTTACTTAGGAGAAAGCAGTGGAGAAGATTTTGATCGTTGACGACGATGATGCCCTGCGCGGGATGATCAAGATGCGATTGTCGGATACTTACGAGACGATCGACACGGGCAATCCGGTACAAGCGCTGGGACTCGCTCTGGAACACAAACCTCGGGCGATCTTGCTCGATCTGATGATGCCTGACTGCTCGGGCTTCGAGTTGTGCCAGAGCTTTCATAACTTAAGTTATACGGCGCGCATTCCGATTTTCGTCGTGACCGGTGAGTCAGCCGGCAAATATCGCGAGTACATGAGCAACCTGGGCGCGGTAGGCTATTTCGAGAAACCCATTGACTTCGCGAAGTTGAAGGCCCGTCTCGCGTCAGAACTACTGATCAGACCGTCGGAACGTCGCAAACATGTGCGGGTGCGTATGAAACTTATCTTGAAGGTGAAGGGCATCGATTCGACGCAGCGATCATTTGAGCAACTCACTACGACCGAGAACGTGAGCGCAGGCGGATTCCTCTGCACACTGCCTCTTGCTTTGGCGGCAGATTCTTCCTTGCAAGTCTTTCTTTCGGGACCCGGCCGTGAACAGTACGTGGGCCGCGTGCGGGTCGTGCGCAGCGAAGCACCGGATACGCCGTGGCAGCGCTATGCGTTCCAATTCATTGAGCGGACCTCGGAATGGATTTTGCAGGATTAGTGATGCGACAGTGCTCCCGGCACCTGCGGATTGTCGGCCGTCGCGCTGCGCACCCTGCCGGTTGCTTCCTGCGGCGAGATCGATAATTTGCCACTTGACTCGCTTCCCCTATTTGCTATAAGCGTCCTATCAGGCCTCCCACAGTGGAATGGAGTTTTGGCTTAGACTTAGACGCTACTCGGGGACTTCGCTCTCTTTTCGTCTGCAGGGGCCCTACTTTCGCCCAAGGAAGGCTCGATGGCATGCTGTTCTGGGGAGTTTCTCGACCTCAGCTGTCAATTTATGCCACTTTCTGCTCCGCTCATGTATCTTCGACTTATGATCGCTGTCGCACCAATAGCCCTAAAGCCGGGAGCGCTCAATGACTTTAACGGTTGCCCTTAAGTTACTGGCGATTGACGACGATGCCCAGAACCTCGAGATCATCAAGGTAGCGCTGAAGCGTGAGGGCTTGGAGATCATGACAGCGCAAGATCCAGAAGAGGGTTTCGAGCTGTTCTTGCGAACGAGACCAAAGATTGTACTGCTGGACCTGGTGATGCCGAAAGTCAGCGGTATTGAGCTCTTGGAACGTATCGTAAGCGTGGACGCTGGAGTCGATGTCATTTTGATTACTGCCCATTACTCCGCCGAGTCAGCCGTAGAAGCAATTCAGAAGGGCGCTGCCGACTACATGACTAAGCCGATCGAGATCGAAAAGCTGCGGTCCCGAATCAGTAGTTTGTTGGATGACGCCGAGATGCGACAAAAAACCTTACGCCTCGACCAAGAACTGATTGACGCATATCAATTCGAAGGCATGGTGGGGCGCAGTCCTCTTATGCTGGAGGTCTACGCAAAGATCCGACGGATTGCTCCGCATTTCAGGACCGTATTGGTGACGGGAGCAACCGGAACGGGAAAAGAGCTCGCCGCCAAGGCTCTGCACAGGCTAAGTCCCGCTGCCCGAGGCCCTTTTATAGTTTGCAACTGTTCCGCGCTGGTAGAGAACCTCGTCGAAAGCGAACTCTTCGGATATGTGCGAGGGGCGTTTACGGGCGCCACCCAGGACAAGGTCGGTATGTTCGAGCACGCCGACGGTGGATCGATCTTTCTAGACGAGATCGGTGAACTTGCACCGGCCGCGCAGGCCAAACTGTTGCGCGTCCTGCAAAATCGACAGGTGCAGCGCGTGGGTTCGCTGACCCCTCGAAATATCGATGTTCGCGTCATCGCCGCTACACATCGCGATTTGAAGAAGATGGTCCGCGAAGGTCATTTTCGAGAGGACCTTTATTATCGCTTAGGAGTTGTCGAAATTCCGATGCCGGTTCTGGCTAACCGTCGCGAAGACTTGCCTTTGCTGGAACGATACTTCATTCAAAAGTTCTCCGCTGAGTACAACAAGCCGATCGCCGGGCTCGTGCGAAGGGCGCAAACCCGTTTGGCAACCTATCCCTGGCCAGGAAACGTTCGAGAACTTGAAAATGTAATCGGGAATGCGTGCATGATGACGGATGCAAACTTGATTGATATTAACGATCTACCCGATAGGCTTAGGGGACCGCTCACTGAAGAGTTGGGAGGCGATGAGACTTTCCTTCCTCTGGAAGAATTGCAACGCAGGCACATCCTTCGTGTGCTCGAAGGTGTTGGCGGCAATAAAGCTCGAGCCGCAGAAGTGCTTGGGATCGGGCGTGCCACGATCTATCAACTTCTTTCTAGAATGAAGTCTGAAGAACCCAAGAAAGGGACGGCCTAGGCCAGCGGACTGCTGGCATGACTGCTCCTTTGCTGCCGGGTTGATCGGTGCGTTTCAGGCAACAACCCAAAACCTGCTGTCTAGTTGGCGGACGTGAGTCTGTAACCTGGACGATTTGGCTCTTCCAGGGCACATCCTTCCCACAAAGGCTCCGCCTAAAAGCCATGCATTCATAGGCTTAAGCCGAGACTGCCGCTTCTCTGCTTCGGTCCCCGCCATGCATTCTATTCCTTGCTGGCCGGTCCTGATAATTCCCCCAACCGGTCGGCTGCCCCCTTTTAGGCGGAGAGATTCCTATGCAATCAAGAAATCTGACGAGGATTCTCGTCGTTGTAATCGCCATCAGCGGACTTTCATTGGCCCAATCGGCGTCTACGCCGGTCTCACGTGATTCGATCAATGCGAACTACGGTAAGCTGCCGCTGACGTTCGAAGCGAACCACGGACAGATTGACTCTCGAGTCAAGTTTGTTTCGCGGGCTGCGGGGTACACGGCGTTCCTTACGAGCGAAGGACTGGTACTCTCGCTACGCACAGTAGATCATTCGATCGAAAAAACGCTTCCCAGAGTTCCTCCAAAGCACGAAACACTTCAGTTCAAGATTCTGGGAGCCACCAAGAATCCCGTCGCTATGGGAGAAGTTCCGCAGCCAGGGCTCGTTAACTATTTTATTGGCAACAACCCTGCGAAATGGCAAAAGCATGTGCCCACTTATGCCCAGGTGCGTTACAAAAACATCTATCCCGGAATCGATTTGCTCTATTACGGGAACCATCGGCAGCTTGAGTTCGACTTCGCCGTGGCACCAGGCGCTGATCCGGGGCAGATTCAATTTGAAATCCAAGGAGCCGGCCAGATCCATCTGGATGCGGAAGGAAACCTGGTTCTTACGACCGGCGGCGGCAAAATTCATTTCCAGGCTCCAACCGTATATCAGGAATCGCACGGCCAGCGCCTGCCAGTGAACGGTGGCTATGTGGTAAGCGATTCATCCCATATTGGTTTCCACGTGGCGCAGCACGATTCGACCAAACCCCTGGTTATCGATCCTGTATTGGTCTATTCAACCTATCTTGGAGGCAGCGGTAATGACCAGCCTTCCGGACTGGCCGTCGACTCGTCAGGAAACGTATACGTCGCCGGTTCGACGGATTCCACAGATTTTCCGCTAAGCACGTTAGGTTCACTGCCGGCCGGGAGTACCCACGTGTTTGTCGCAAAGCTTGATGCGACCGGGTCAAATCTAATCTATACCGACTATCTCGGGGGCAACAGCCAGGACTACGGTTACGCCCTGGCACTAGATTCTGCAAACAACGTCTACATCACCGGAAGCACGGCGTCGAGCGACTTCCCCATGGTCAAGCCTTTCCAGGGGACTTATCCCGGCACATTCAACACCTTCCTGAGCAAGATTTCTTCCGATGGTTCGTCTCTGTCCTATTCGACATACTTCGGAGGGAATGGCTCGGATATTCCGGCGGGCGTTGCCGTTGACGGCGCAGGAAATATGTTGATCGCCGGCTATACCTCATCCACGAATCTTCCGGTTGCCAACGCCTATCAATCTACCGTCTCCCCCAACTTGGGCGGCATGTTTGGCAACTACGGCTTCCTGACAAAGTTCAGCCCGGACGGGTCTTCTCTGGTCTATTCCAGCTATTTCGGTGGCAATTCGAACGTGCCCCTCAACTGCAATGGAACCCCCTGCTGGCCTCAGCCCGTCAGCACTATCTCAGGGCTGGCGTTGGATGCTTCGGGCAATGCTTACTTAGGCGGCTCGACAAACACATACAACTTTCCGGTCACCTCCGGCGCCTATCTCACCACGGACTCCACGCAGGAAAACAGCTCGGTCGGATTTGTCAGCAAATTTACTGGCAGCGGAAATCTTCAATATTCAACCTATTTTTACGAGGCGAGTGGTTCAGTGACGGATGTCATCGCGATCGCCGTGGATAGCACAGGCTCCGCCTATGTCACCGGGGTTGCGCTGAGTGACGGTACCTTTCCCATCACGTCGACCGGCATCTGTGATCCCAGCATCTCTACCTGGATATGCAACTTCGCTTTCGTCAGCAAGTTCGACCCAACTGGTACGACGCTGTTGTACTCGACGTTTCTCGGACCGAACAACAATGCCGTTCCGCAAGCGATCGCGCTCGACAGCAACAACGATGCCTACGTTCTGGGCGTGACTTCGTCCGGTTCCTTCAGCACGGTGACCGGAATCGAAAACTTCAGCAAAGGAAATGACGTTTTGCTGGTGAAGATCGACGCGGCAGCCACTACGCAGCTATTCGCGACATATCTCGGCGGCAGCGGAGATGATCAGCCCGGACCCGGGACGCTGGCCTTGGATGGGAGTGGCAATGTCTATGTCGCGGGATTTACAGACTCCACGGATTTTCCGATCACTCCGTCGGCGTTCCAAAAGCAATTGGGAGGAAGCACCGACGTATTTATTCTGAAGATCGGACCTGACGCGGCTCCGGCAGTTTCACTCAGTCCGGCTTCTTTGCAATTTAGCAATCGGGTCGTGGGCTCAAGCAGCCAGCCCCAGAGTGTTTTGCTGCGCAATATGGGTAGTGGCCCGCTCACCATTTCATCGATCACGAGCAGCAGCGACTTTAAAGAGACGAATGACTGCGGAAACAGCGTACCGGCCGCCGGGAGTTGCTCGTTTTCCGTTACTTTCTCTCCTGTAGGATCAGGGCTTCGGGTTGGATCCATTGCGATTCAAGACGATGCGGCCGGCTCGGCACACCTTATCAGTTTAGACGGTAGCGGGTCCGGTGCCGTTGTCGGACTGGCCCCGAGCAGTCTGATATTTCCGAGTGTGCCCCTGGGGTCTTCCGGAACAGCAGAGGCGGTAACGCTGGCAAACGACGGCAACATGGATCTGAGTATCGCAGGCATTCAAATTACCGGGGACTACGCGCAAACGAACAACTGTCCCGCAATTCTGTCCGCAAGTTCGGTGTGTACGATCAATGTGACGTTTACGCCGGCGGCTATTGGAGTCCGCAGCGGTGCGTTGACCATCAGCGATGGTGCGGCAAACAGTCCCCAAGTTTTGGGGTTAAGCGGCACTGGGGTTCCCTTAGCAGCCCTCCCTGTCCTGACTCCCGTCTCCCTGGCTTTCCCCGCTGTGCCGGTAGGATCTTCCGCTACGGTGCAGAGTATATCGCTGGCGAATCACGGAAACATTGCTTTGAACATCAGCGGGATTCAAGTTCAGGGAAACTACGCGCAAACGAACATTTGTCCCGCAATTCTGACCCCGGGGTCAACCTGCGCTATCAGCGTTACATTTACCCCGACCGGAGCTGGAACTCGTACTGGCAGCCTGACGATTAGCGACAGTGCGACGGACAGTCCCCAGATCGTGGGGCTGAGTGGCACAGGATTGGATTTCACCCTTGCCAGTGCGATCAGCAAAGTGACCGTCAAAGCGGGTACGCTGGCTACCTATACGCTCACCGTGACTCCACTCGGTGGGAGCTTCGCGAATGCCGTAAAAATGGGTTGCAGCGGGGCACCTGCCAAAGCGACTTGCAGTGTCTCTCCAAGTCCGGTTACTCCTGGCCTCAACTCGGCGACCGTCACTCTGACGATCAATAGCACGGCAGCATCTGCGGCTCTGGTCCCGCTCCGTGTATTCCCGGGCCAACCCCGCGCGTACGCAATCTGGATGCAGCTCCAAGGGTTTGGCCTCTTCGGAATAATGTTTGCAGTGTCCAAGCGCCGTAGCAAAAAGCTTCCAGCCCTAGTTTTACTCATGCTTCTGGTGGGAGCAATGCTGTCCATGTCGGCTTGCGCTGGCGGTACCGGTATCGCACCGCAACCACAGCCCGGCACTACACCGGGGACTTACACCATCACGGTTTCTGGAACGTCCGGCACTTTGCAGCATTCGGTGCCTGTAACCTTGACGGTGCAATGAAAGGTTGAGAAAACGGACCCGTTACGGTGCTGAGAGCGCCCGGCGGTTCATTGGCGAAAAGGGAAGACCGCTGTGCACCGGCACGGTTAACCCGAATCGCGCGATCAATTTCAGGATTGGAAAGTAACAGAAGTTGGTTGATCTACAGTGATCGAGATCGAAGACAAAGAGACTGCATATAAGTGACTGCCCAATCTCAACTGCTGCTTAACTCCAATACCCAGCGGATCCCCATTCGCCAGGTGGAGAGTCGTGAGTGGTGGCTATGGGGATTCGCCGTAGTCGTCACCCTGGTGCTTACCTGTGGCATCCTGTCTTTAACGTTTCCAGGCTTTCATTTGCCCAAGGATGACGCATATTCTGAAACTCTCAGAGATTGGGTGCGCGGCCTGGCTGCGCTTATCTTGCTGTTCGACATCTACACAGTTTACCAGCACTTGCAACTCCAGCGGATCCGCCGTCGGTTCGCTGAGCGCGAACGATTATTTCATCTGATCACGGAAAATGCGGCCGATATGATCGCCGTAGTCGATCGCGAGGGGCATCGAGTCTACAACAGTCCCGCTTACGAAAGAACACTCGGATACACCTCCGCAGAACTCGCCGCCACTTCATCGATCGAACAAGTTCATCCGGAAGATCGCGTGCGCGTTCTGCAGGCCGCCCAAAGAACTCATCTAACGGGATCCGGCGATCGCCTCGAATACCGCATTCGCCACAAAGACGGATCCTGGCATGTTTTGGAGTCCACGGCGAGCGCGATTCCTGGTTCGAATGGCGACACTGAAGGACTGGTCATCGTCAACCGTGATATCACTGAGCGCAAGCGAGCCGAAGCATTGCTTGAGCATCGTGCTTTCCACGATGGGTTGACTAACCTTCCAAACCGGGCTCTGTTTCTCGATCGTCTGCAACGAGCCCTGGCAGTCTCGCAGCGACACAACGATTTCAGGTTTGCAGTCCTTTTCATCGACATCGATGAATTCAAGGTATTCAACGACAGCCTCGGCCACGCGGCGGGCGATGAACTTCTCATCCAGATCGCGCGGCGCCTGATGGCATGCTTGCGCGGGGCCGATACCGTTTCTCGGGAACCGGATATAGACGGACAGTGTCCCTCAGGAGACAACACCCTGGCCCGTCCCGGCGGCGACGAATTCGTTGTGCTTGCCCCGGAATTGCGCGATCCGAGCGATGCCATCCGCATGGCGGACCGTATTCACGAGCGTCTGGCTATTCCTTTCGCGCTGATCGGACACGAGATCGTGATCACCGCGAGCATCGGAATTGTCTTCAGCGGTAGCAGCACGGATGCGGTAGATGTTCTTCGGGACGCAGAGATTGCTATGTATCGTGCGAAGCAAAATGGGAAAGCTCGGTACGAAGTGTTCGACAATGCGATGCAGGCGGACGCTGTCAAACGGCTGCAACTCGAAACAGACTTGCGCAAAGCTCTGGAGAACAATGAGTTCCGCGTTTACTACCAGCCTCTAGTGTCATTGCAAGACGGCCGAATTATCGGATTCGAGGCGCTCTCGCGCTGGCAGCGTTCGCAAGGCATTGTTATGCCAGGAGAATTCATCGCAGTTGCGGACGAAACCGGTCTGATCTTGACCATCAACCGTCAACTATTGCGCGAGGCCTGCGAGCAGGTTCGGCGTTGGCAGATGCTGTTTCCCTCGGAGACCCCGCTCACGATCAACGTAAATGTCACGGCCAAGCAGTTCGCGCAGCCGGACTTGGCTTGTCAGATCAGCGAGATACTTCAGCAGACCGGAACGGACCCTCGCTGGGTAGACCTGGAAATCACCGAGAACACCGCGATGGACGATGCAGATCGATCCTCGGTGATCTTATCGGAGTTGAAAGCGCTTGGCGTTCGGCTGAGCATCGACGACTTCGGCACCGGTTACTCCTCCTTGTCCCGACTTCGGCGTTTTCCGGTGGACACGCTGAAAATCGACCGGAGCTTTGTTTCGGGAATGGCCTCCGACACTGAGACTCACGAAATTGTTCGCATCATCATCATCCTGGCACACACTCTCGGCCTGAAAGTGGTTGCCGAAGGCATTGAAACCGAGGAACAGATGGAAATGCTCAAACGCCTCGGCTGCGAAATCGGGCAAGGATATTTGTTTTCCAAACCGTCAGACGCCGCCACCATCGAACGGATTCTCGCTGCGAAGTATGTCACTCAGCCATCGAGGCCAGGACGGACTTAGACTTTTTTCCGCCGGCGTGTGGCAAATGCTCCGACTGAGGAAAAGCCGGAGTCGGTACAGTTCAGGCCGCGGGAGGGTTGAGTTCTTGGGGTACCAGTGTCGACGTTAGTACCGAAAAAGCGTTTTCGTGCGACGGGAATCAACGCTGAGCGGCCCCCACTTTACGGCACGTACGCGTCCTCAACGACGTGAGGCCGGTTTGCGCCATTAGCAGATGTGAGAGTTCGGTTAATTCTGCTTGAGAACGACCAGGGAGTGCGTGATCGCGTGTACAGAAAGCATTACGCGATTTGGTACTCCAACTTTTCGCATCAGTTTTGCGATATGTGCTTTCACAGTGCGCTCTTCAATGCCGAGAGGAGCAGCAATCTCCCTGTTAGAGCATCCTTCTACCAGCATTTTGAGGACTTCCTTTTCCCGGATTGTGAATGGGCGTTGGCCCACAGAAACCCCAGGGCCGCTGGATCTGTAAGCCTTCTCCACAAACTGGGCCAGAACTCTTCTGGGTGCCCAAACTGAACCGGAATGCACGCTTCGAATTGCCCTAACAATTTCCTCGACAGGCGCGGCCTCATCGACGCAGCCTTTCGCACCCGCCGTGATAGCGTTCAGGATTGCGGCATCATCCATGTTGCATCCCGTCACCAGGACGTTTATTCCCTGGCGCACCGCCCTCATGGTAGTTAACACATCAATAAGATTCCTGCCGGGATGACTGCCTAGCAAAACAACGCTTTTTCCCTGATTCGCACCGACTTCCGCCAACGAGACGGAGTAAAGTTCGAAATCGGATTCGGAGCTTAATAGGGAGCGAAACCCCACAAACCTCAACGGATCGCTGTCAACGACCGCCAGACGGATTTTGGCTTCGTTTCCTCGAGCGTTTTTCATAACTTTCCTCGACGGATGGATTGCGACCCAAAGAACCTTCTACTTCCCGATTGATTTGGGTCCACAATAGGTGAAGCAATCGTTCTGCCACATTCGATATGCGAAATAGCCTTTGCTTTCATTGCGACAAGTCTGCATACGCTATCGAACCGTCCATAAACCATGCACGCTGTTCTGGAATCAGATAGATGCAAAGTCTCACTCAGAGATTGCGTTCAGGCTGTGAACCTGCCGACCTAAGGTAACTTTTCGAGCCGGTAAACGAAAGCACTATCAAGGTAATCCTTTCTGTTACTCAAGCACACACCAATGCATAAGTGAAGTCTGTATGATCGCGGTGTAGCGTAGAAGGCATAGCGAAGAGAATAAGTTGTTGGAGCGGTCGGATTACGCGGCGGCAACGCGACACGATCCGAGAGCACTGTATCGGCGCAGAAGTGTACCGCTGAAGCGAGCCCTCCCCACAGCAAAGCTTCACGGTATGCTTCGCGCCACCTGTAGAACTTGGTTGTGAGCCGCGGTCTCGGCGTCCCTCTATTCTTATGCGCGAGCAGTGCGATAAGCCAAGGCAAGGTGGTTCGGCTACAACATCCGCCGGTCCAAGGTAGTCAAGGAAAGCATGCTGGACCTGACACACAAGAAGAAGCTACGGACATTGTCGGTAAACTTTATTCCGCAAATATTGATGAGCAAGCAATAGGGGTGGCCAAGGCGTATATTATCTGGGAAGTTGCGAATCAGACCGATGGCTAAGTTGAATGGCGGATAACCGGTCCGTGGGTCCCCGGGGCCTTATGTTAATAGTTGCGTTGGGAGTGAGACGGAGTCACATTCCAATGTGGAGAGCCTGAACAACAATTCAACATCGCATCAATAAGTTGCGATTCCGTCCGGAAACGCCTGCTATACGACATCGCCCCCTGGGTAGTGGTGACTTTTGGGCCGCCAAGGTTCACTTAGCCACTTAGCGGAACACTGTCCAGAAACGCCAAGTGCAGCTGTGAAGTCAACCATCCTACAGCCGTTTCAAGATCTCTTCCAGTCTGCCCCAGATGCAATGGTGATCGTCAATGAAACTGGCGAGATTGTCCTCATCAACTCTCAAGCGGAGGTACTGTTCGGATATACCCGAGAGGAACTGTTGGGTCTCCCGGTTGAGATGCTTTTGCCTGGACATTTTCCCGATCTACACCTCCCGCACCGAACAACGTATTTTTGAGATCCGCGCTTGCGTCCCATGGGAGCAGGATTGGGTCTTCGGGCCGTGCGCAGGGACGGCACGGAGTTCCCGGTCGAAATCAGTCTGAGTCTTCTTAAGACGGCGGAGGGGCTTCTGGTCACGGCGGCGATTCGAGACATCACAGATCGGAAGCGCGCAGGGAAGAAATTCGAAGGATTGCTTGAATCAGCTCCTGACGCCATGGTCATCGTCGATCAGCGCGGGCTCATCGTCCTCGTCAACTCCCAAACCGAAACGCGGCTCGGGTTTTCTCGCGATGAACGGTTGAGTCAGGCTTCCAAGGAACTCCCCGTAACTTTAAGCAAGAACAGCAGGTTATGGGATTGAGTTCCTTTCCAGTTTTGCCCCGGCCACCGGCCGGGCCCCACGCTGCTGAGACCCTGATGCCGGCCCGCTACCACAGGGGTCACAACAGTCCGCCCCCTGGGATTCGGAGTGGACTTACATGCATGGCGAAAAAACGGACCTGAGTTTCCCGTGGAGATCAGCTCAAGCCCGCGATCCGCGGCACCGAACAGCTTTTTTCGGCCTCGACATCATCAGACACGGACTTGGTGATTCTGAAGATAGAAGTGGAGTGAGCGAATTTTCCAAGTATCAAGTGGAACTCGAAGACTCGGCAACCAGACAGGTTCTGTCGACCAGCGCCAGGCTAGAAACGCTCTCCGACCGCGGTCTGAAGTCAGTGTCCTGCGCGTTTCCAGCAGCACTGCTGAAACGGCAGAACTATCTGGTGCAACTCAGCCGCATTCGGGCGAACGGTACGTCCGAGTTGGTCACCACTAACGCTTTCCGGGCTGTCGTGAAGTAGGAATCCCCCCCAAAGCCCTCCGCAGGGTCGGAAAAGCAGCGCGCCTGCGTTGATCGTGGTAAATTACCATTTCTCAGCGCGTCCGAGCGAGAGCTTCGGCCAGCTGAAACGGGCACGAAGGATGCGACACCATTCTCAGGGGTGACCCCGTGGCGGCCAAACTCGCTCTCTGCGTAGCAATAACGCTCACTCTTTCATCGCGGAAGACCGTGTCCTTGCATCTCGCGTCTATCGCCCCGCGCCCGTTGTCTGGAACAATCGAGCCGGCCCCAGCATCGAGTCAAGCAGATCTCACCGCTATTGACCCCGCCAACGCTATTCACCGGGAACTGACTGGCGGGCAGAAGCACGCCTTCCGAATAGCCCTCGCGGACGGTCAATACGCGAGAGTGCTTATCGAGCAACAAGGCATCGATATTATCGCCCGCCTGCTTTCACCCGCCGGAAAGGTGATCTTCGAAATGGATGCTGACCCACGAAAAGTGGGGGAGGAGGTCATTGAATTCACGACCACTGGTTGCGGAGCCTGCCTGTTGACCATCGAGCCCCGGCAGAGGAACGCGGCTCCAGGGCGGTATGAAGTTCGCATAGCAGAACTGCGAGCAGCAACGGAAAAGGACTTTGTACTAAACGAGGCCCGACAGCTCCAATCGGAAGCAACCCAGTTGTGGAAACAGGATAAATACGATGAAGCGTTACCGCTGGCCGAGCGTGCCCTTTCGATTCGGGAGAAGGAATTAGGACTGGATGATCCTGATGTCGCGACCTCTCTCTTCGGCTTGGCCAACATCTGCAGTGACAACGGGGACTCGGCGCGAGTGGAGCCGCTGTACCTACGGGCTCTCGCCATCAGAGAAAAAAATCTCGGCGTGGATCACATAGCGGTGAGCGCAATCCTCAATAATCTCGGTGCCTTCTACCAAGAGCGAGGCGAGTACACCAAGGCACAAACAGTCTTTCAGCGGGCGCTCTCCATCCGGGAGAAGTGGCTGGAACCGGACCATCTGCTGATTGCCAGCGTGCTCAACAATCTGGCGATCATCGCGCGCGCTACGGGCGAGGACACTCGAGCCGAGAAACTGTACAAACGAGTTATCGAGATCCGCGAGAAAGCCTTAGGTCCTGAGCATCCCGACGTTGCCACTGCCCTTAACAATCTCGCCAACGTCTATACGGATCCTCAGAAATCGGAACCGCTGTACCTGCGGGCGCTGGCAATCAGGGAAAAAGCTCTGGGCCCCGATCATCCGGACGTGGCACAAACTCTTTACAATCTCGCGGTTCTCTACAGCAGTGGGGACCGGTTTTCTAAAGCAGAAGAATTCTGCCGGCGAGCCCTGGCAATCTGGGAGAAGTCACTGGGATCTGACCACCCTTTCATTTCCTATCCTCTCAATCTACTGGCGGTTATTTACAAGACGACCGGGGATTACGCTACGTCCGAGTCGCTGTACCAGCGTTCCATCGCCATTAAAGAAAAAACGCAGGGCAACTATCATCCTGATCTTGCCGGCACGCTGGCCAATTTGGCGAATCTGTATGCCGTCAAGGGCGATCTGGAAAAGGCGATTTCAACTCAGGGGCGTGCCAACGACATCTTCGAATACAACATTCGGCTGAACCTGGCCGCAGGTTCCGAAGAGCAGAAGCTCATCTATCTTGGAACGCTCGCTGATATTGAAGATCAGACCATCATGCTGCACCTTCAAAAGGCGCCGAATTCTCCCGCGGCTGCCGAACTGGCTGCGAACACCGTGCTGCAGCGCAAGGGAAGAGTGCTCGACGCTATGGCCAACAGCTTCGAAACCCTGCGCCGCCGCTCGAGCTCGCAAGATCGGCAGGTCTTGGATCAACTGAACGACACCACGAAGAGATTGGCGCAGTTGGCGTTCGAGGGGCCGCAGAAAACGTCGGCTGCAGAGCACGATCAACAGATCAGGCTGCTGGAAGAGCAAAGAGAGAATATTGAACGGGAAGTCAGCAAGCGCAGCGCGGGCGTATATCAACAAACGCAGCCGATTACCGTAACTCAAATTCAGGCCGCGCTACCCAGCGATGCGGCTTTGCTTGAGTTTGCCGTCTATCGTCCGATTTCGCCCAAAGCCTACGAGTTCGTCACCGATCGCCAGCTTGATCCCACCGCTGTCGGCGAGGAGCGTTACGCGGCATACGTAATTCGCGCCCAGGGAGAAGTTCGTGGCATCGACCTGGGCCTGAAGAAGGAGATTGATGGCCGGCTGCTTGCTTTTCGCCAGGCGCTACGGGACCCACAGCGCACCGACGTGCAGCCGCTGGCGCGCGTTGTGGATCAAAAAATCATGCAACCGGTGCGTGCGTTAGCAGGAGATGCTGGCCACCTACTCGTCTCGCCTGAAGGAGACTTGAACCTGATTCCCTTCGAAGCGCTGAAGGATGAGCGGGATCGGTATCTGATCGAAAAGTATTCGATCAGCTATTTGACGACGGGTCGGGACCTGCTGCGGCTGCAGGTCGCTCGCGATAGCCGGTCCGGTCCACTCATCTTGGCGGCCCCGACTTACGGCGAGCCGCAACCGGTACAGCTAGCCACTATGGCCTCTGAGAAAACACGTTTGCAGCCGGCGAATCTAGCGCAGCGGCGTGGCATAACGACAGCAGACGATCTCGAGACGGTGTACTTTTCCGCCCTCACCGGCACCGCGCAGGAAGCGCGTGCTATCAAGTCAGTCTTTCCCGAAGCCACAGTATTGACGGGCGGGCGAGCGACCAAACAGGCCTTGGAACAAACGAATGCGCCGCAAATTCTTCACATCGCGACGCATGGGTTCTTTCTGAAAGATGGAACCGCAAAGCTCCGGGAAAAGGCGCCTAATCTCGAAGGGGAGGCCACGCGCTCCATCAACGCTAATGTAAACATCAAAAACCCCCTGCTGCGTTCCGGCTTGGCGCTCTCCGGCGCCAATCTGAGCACAGGGCGTGACAACGGCATTCTCACAGCACTGGAAGCGTCCAACCTCAACCTGCAGGGGACGAAGCTGGTTACCCTCTCTGCCTGTGACACGGGCCTGGGTGCAATTCGGAATGGTGAGGGCGTCTACGGCTTGCGGCGGGCATTTTTCCTGGCGGGCACGCAAACGTTGGTCATGAGCCTCTGGCCAGTGAGCGACTACGCAACCCGCGAGTTGATGACTTCCTACTATACCGGCCTCAACCAAGGCCTCGGCCGCGGCGAAGCGCTGCGTCAAACGAAACTCGCAATGCTCAAACGCAACCATCGGCAACATCCTTTCTATTGGGCCAGCTTCATCCAGGCAGGTGCGTGGGCCGCTCTTGATGGTGAGCGACACTAAGAACTTTGCGCAGCAACTCATCATGCATTGGCCAACTCGGGTTTTCATCATGGCCAGAATTCAGTTTGTGGCGTGTATATAGCCCATGCGTTCATAATCGTCCCAGTCAATCCTTGTGCTTTCAAATTCACCACCGGCAACGGCGTAGGCTTCGACCGGGTACTTCGGCCGCATGCCGACGTATTCATCTAGCGAGCTGCGCCGGGTTGGCAGGTTGGCAAATGGTGATTAGAATTTCTGGCTTAGGTGCGAGTGCGAAGGTCGCCATAATACGCAGGCATTCTGTTACAGAAAAACCACGAGGCGGCCATCCCCTGCGATGAAGCGGCCCTTTGACTGCCGCCTTTCCCACTAGCTGCTGAAGAGGCCGCGAGTTGCGCTTACCTCCTATGCACTGGACGCTAAATCGCCAACCTCTTATCTATCGCGACCGCGCCAACTCGCCGACATTCTCGTTCGACTGGACTGAGCTCCGAATAACAATTCGCCAGCCACACGTTCAAAGAATCTGGCCCAGGCTGCGCGAGAATCAAATCCTTCAGCGAAGTGCGGCGAAAAACCATTTCTTCCATAGCTTCCTGTCCCCGCGTCTCCCCCGACTATCAATCGCGTGGATTTTAATGGAAGAAGGCACCCCTTTCATCTCGCTGCATCGATGGCCTGCGATCCCACGTCTTGTGCACGTGCTCGGTTCCGAATAGGTCCGCAGCCCGTTTTTCCTTGTCGGATTTCACGATTGTTCCGCTCACAACGTAGAGCTGTCCCGGACCGATGCCAGCGAACGCATCCGGAGAGCCTACCCTCGTGGTAAACGCAAGACCGTTGGTTCCCCAGCGGACGAACGCGGTTGGAGTGCCGACAACGTTTGAAATCGTAATAGAGTCGACCAGTGCAAACGTTTGCTGGTTATAAGACTGGATCGTGTAGGACGAAGTTCCCGACTGCGCTGAGGTCTGCCCTAGAAAGAAAACCAGTCCCAGGGAAGAATCGGACGCAGCAAATCCGGAGGCATTGAAGTTCCCGACGGTAGTTCCATTCGTGGGATCAACGACTTGTCCGCCGTCGGAGTAGATCAGTCCCGTTGCCCCATCGTAGTGAATGCCGAAATCCGAACTGGAGAAGGTGAATGCATCTGAATAGGTTGTCGAAACGGACACGCCGGATGCGGTCACGCCCAGAACGTAGAAGTCAGTTGGAAACGACTGGGCGGGGGCATAAAGCGTCGTGGCATTGCTGCCCCACTGTAGGGATGCATACGAATACTCCGACGAATTCCAACCAGGAGCGGAGGTGGAACGGGCCGTCCCGTCATCGTAGATGGAAATGCCCGCCGAAGAGGGGGAAACGTCGAAGTTGGCAATGCTGACGGCCGACGTGTGGGATAAGCCCGGGGCCGCAAGCACATCCAGAGCATGGTACGGTCCCAAGAAGGAATCCGCCCCAAGAGGCCAACTGATGTCGGCCTTCAGACTACTTACTACCAACCGCTCGACGGAGTTTTGCCCGTTCAAGCCAACATAAAGATACTGATTGTCCCCCGACAGAGACAGTCTCGAGGGGTCGCTCCCAATAAAGGCCGAGTTTGTGATTGTGTCTGCAACCGGGTCTACCGTGGCAATCGAGTTTCCTTGCGGACCCTGTACGCTCGGCTGGCCGATGTAGAGCCTTTGCGATTGCCCATCCCACACCAGATCGTTGCCACCGGCGTTTAACACCAAAACCTTATCGTCAGCCGTCCCCGCGGGATTCACGGAGAAGAGCAAGGCATTTGACGAGCCCGCTATTGGCCCGGAATTGGTCACGGTGATGGTTCCCTGCGTGACCGATGTCAGGTCCGCTGTCGGAATTGTTGCTTGCAGTTGGGTGTCACTCAGTGATGTGGTTGCCAGTGCGTTCCCGTTCCACATCACAGTGGGCCCGACAAAATCCACCCCGGTTACAGTGATGGTTGTTCCATTGCTGCCGACGGTAGTGCTCAAGGGGGTCATCGAAGTCAATGTAGGGAGCAGATTCTGGGCGGTACCACTGGAACTATCCGTGGCTCCCGACGGATTCACGAAGAGGCCGTCTACGAGATAGAGCTTTCCGTCCGCGGGATCCGTAGAGTAAGTCCCATTGGTCACAAACGCCAGCCCAGACTGCCCCCAGCGTATAAAATTCGCTGGCGTACCGATCGCGTTGGCAATTGAGAAAGCGCCAAGAAGCACAAAGGTGGACTGGTCGAAAACCTGGAGCTCAAAACTTCTTTGACCGACGGCATCCCTGACTGGGGTCAAGAAAAAGACGCGATGAAGGCTGGAGTCCACGGCTGTCATCGTTGGAGAATCTGCATAGCAAGTGAGGCACCGGCCTGCCGGGTAGTTCCCGACCGGAAGCCCGTTGGCCGCGTTTACAACCTCTCCGAGATCGGAATAGGCGTAATTCGTCGAGGGATCCAAGTGAAGATGTGTTCCGGAACCCCGGAATGCGCCGCCGTACTGTCCGCTCAAAGTCGTTCCTGCCGAACTTACAGCGAGTGCGTAAAAGTAACGCGTGCTCGATCCGGCGTCCTCCACGTAAATCGCGGAACCATCAGCCTTCCATTGCAGGGAGGAACATACATCTCCGATTGAGCAAGCGATATTCGGCCGTTGCGCGCTGTCGTCATATATGGCCACGCCCCCGTCACCCGGAAACGTTTTAGTCCGAATTACGGCGACGGTATGTGGCACGCCAGGTTCAACTTTGACATCCGTGGGCGTATACGACACACCGAAGGTAGGATCGGTGCCGACGGTCCACTTGATGTCGGGCGCAACCGACGGCAGAGTGAATCGTTGCACCGCGAAGTCGCCGCTGATCGTGGTGTACAAGAATTGACCGTCGTCGGAGATAGCCAACGTTCCCGGATCTGCGTCTGTGGTCTGGGCGCTCACGACCGTTCCCGAAACGAGGTCCACCGTAGCGATCGTGCTGCGGTTGGCGCTCGCCGTGCTTGGTACGGACACGTAGATCTTGGTGTGTTGGGGATCCCAGACCAAATCATTTCCCTGAAGGTCGATCACCGTCACATTGGTTGTCACGGGCGAGGTGATCGTGAAAATCTTTGCAGAGGACGTACCTCCACCCGGAGCGGGAGTAATTATGGTTACGCTGGAACTACCGGCACTAGCGAAGTCCGATGCCGGCACCTGGGCGTGAAGTTCCGTGCTCGAAACGAAGCTGGTTGTAAGCGCAGCAGCGTTCCACGCGACCTGGGAGGACGAAATGAAATTTGTTCCCGTGGCTGTCAATGTAAAGGCAACGCCACCAGATGCGGCGCTCGCCGGGCTAATTCCGGCTATCACCGGAACGGGGTTCTGGGTTGGGCCAGTGCCTCCGGTGCCCCCTCCAGCACCTCCGCAGCCGATGTTCAACCCAATCGCGCTTAAGACAATGATCAACAACCCGGTGAAAGCGAATCGGGAGACGGGACGCGATGGCACGTTTACCTCGAACTGGCTGGCAAAGTTGGAGTCGTGCAGCCGCCTGGACCGCCAATACCAGCACTTATCTGAGAATCCAGGAGGTAGGGGACCCCCGGGGACCTGACAATAGTGATTCAAATCACCGTCGTGAGTGATCGGTGGTTGAGATTGCAGCGACTGGCGGAGAGGGAGGGATTCTATACCGCCGTTTCTGCTATCTCGCTGGGATGCCGACACTGCCGCGATAATACCCTGTGTTTAATCGGTTTTACAAGCGAATCCCAACTTCCGCTATAGTTTCTATAGTTTCTCCTATATAGTTTCTATAGTTTCTCCTAGTAACTAGAGTTTCGCGGAAAAAGGTATCAGTGGTATCCGTAAGAAAAGGTTTTGAGCGTCCCTTTTGGTGACGTTCGCCCTGCGTTCGTCCAGCAAAGTATCAAAGTATTCTCTGATCTAGGTGTTCAACCATGTAAGGGAAAACGGAAAAAGAGGGTCCCAGAGCGCCCTTGGTAGCGTGAGTTTGAGTGAGCGAAGAGTGACCTTGGGGAAGGCAAAGGGGTGACTGGCAGTTGCTATCGGTGAACACCTTGATCGCTCAGTGCAGATTGCTCAACAGTACAACGTCGCTAGTTATGTCGCCGCGGGCTAGAAATAATCGGCGATGATCAAACGACCATGTGAAATCGAAGATACGACCCGAATCAAATTGCGTGAGCTGTTTTGGCTCTCCCCCAACCAGGGGCTGTTCCCAAATGTTTGTCGCCCCGTGCTGCGTCATAAGGTACTGCAAAGCGATGCCGTTCGGCGACCAGTGAACACGTCTAATTCCTCCAGGTACTTTGAATTTCTTGAACGGCACGCCACCTGCTACGGGGCGAACAACTATTCCCCACTCAGGTGGATTTTCGTCGGAGGGATAGGAAATAAGGCTACCGTCGGGCGAGATGTCTAATGGACCTTCAACCCCGCAAGCAAGTTAATCGGCCGGTTCATCACCGCGAGCGAGAAATTTGTTGTGGCACATCTTGAAAGCTGGGGTTTCCGTCTAGGGAAAACGGCTGGCGGGAATTAATATTAATGCGCGATTCGCGGTAACGCGGCGATCAGCCTGATGATCCTCCTCGGTGCGGGTTAATGCCGTTGGATGTCTCGTCGGGAACCGACAATCACGAACAAGAAGGATCGCGTCGAGTCACTCGCGATAGCCGCCTGATGCAGCTCAGTTTCAATTCTTCCGCGCGGATTTTCCCGATGCTAAATCGAACTAATCCTGTGATCCCAGCGCCGCCGATTTCGGTCACAGCCAAATAGCCAACTGGCCAATACGCAGCCAGCAGCAGCAGCAGCCGTCAACCGTGGGGCGATCCGCGCCACGATCCGTCCGCCCTTGCGCTCGACAACCCCCCATGACCATCGTCTTGTTCGCGGCGTCGCCGCCGAGCATTCGCCCGGATTCGTTCTTGCGCCGTCCGCCGTGGTACATCTCGTCCACTTCGACGACGCCACTGCCTTCGCCGCCAAGCTTGGGGGATGATTCCTTCCGAACCATGCACCGGGCCCCCTCTTCGGCCCTAATCGCCTGCGATCTAGTTCTTGAACACCGCCTTCGGCAACATTACATGCACTCCCTTGTTGCCATCCACCAGTT
>Ga0209380_10000231_pt1 | contig 38245 bp, 30 predicted proteins | sample HubBroMetageWFT6_FD_188347 | JGI IMG/M metagenome (GOLD analysis project Ga0209380, IMG submission 188347) | Warmed and freeze-thawed soil microbial communities from the Hubbard Brook experimental Forest, New Hampshire - Hubbard Brook CCASE Soil... | ecosystem: Environmental > Terrestrial >...
AAGAAGGACAAACCGTGCAGTTCGACGTGACCAAAGGCCCCAAGGGCTGGCAGGCGGAGAACGTCCAAGCTGTCTAAGTGACCGCTTTGCAGTGAAAACCAAGTGCCCGCGATCCGAAAGGATTGCGGGCATTTTTATTGGGCGATTGATGGTTGGATCTTAAACGGTCGCAGCTGCCGGGTCTTGGGTGTTAGATCTTAAGCAAACCTTTAGGGCCTGGGACCTAAGAGCCGCGGCTTAGCCTTGCCGCGCCTGTTGCACCATCTCCACCAGAACCTTTCTAGCTTCCGCCGGATTGCTCACTTCCCGCAAGAACGCAATGCGCGCACCTTTCATCCCATCTTGCGTTTTCAGGCGCACCTGAAACCCGAGCCGGTCCACTGCGGTCATCGCCGCTTCCTGAGATTCGATGCTCGCAAACACCCGGGCCAGCAGGATGAGCGCATCCTTGTGGTCGGCGTTCATGTGTTCGACGATCCCGGCAGCAGTATCCGCTAGCGGGTCCGGCCGAGCCTCCAGATAGTCCGATGCAGTGACCCAGCCCATTACGCCGAAGCCCCCCACGTAGTAAACGTCGAGCAAGTCCATGCGATAGAAAGAAAAGTCGTCAAAGTCCACCCAGTATTTGCTATTCGCGTAACGCTCGAGGTAGCGTCGCCGCGCGTCTGCAACTTCTGGCTTCGAGATCGTCAGAACATTTCCTATCAGCGTCACCCGCGACGCGCCCAGCGGATCGCCGCTCGCGTCAGGCTGGGTTATCAGCAGGCTCGCGCGCGGATCCGCCTGGAGGTTCTGAGTGTGCATGGCCATGGTGCTGATCAGGAAGATGGGACAGCCCCGCGCATCCAACCCGTAGGGCATCACCGAACCGAAGGGGAAACCCGGCTGTTTGCGCGAAAGAGTCGAAAGGCTGCCGATGCGGCCGGTGTACACCAGAGTGCGCGCCCGCTCTGAGAATGAAGGTTCAGGAACCCCGGGCTGATCGCTGACACCGGTGCCTGCGTGTCTTGTGGAAGAGGACATGGTTGCTCGCTTCAGGAAGTCTAAATGAAAAAGCGCCGGGCAATGGATTCTTGATGGATGGCGCAGCCGCAACCGATAGCCTTACACTGTTCTTGATGAAACCCTTGTCCATTCTCCTTTGTCTTCTGGGGACCGTAGGCCCGTACGAGTCTGACCGGGCTCAGGCCGGAACTTTGACGTCCGAGGCTCTGCCGCGTTCCACACAGATGATCGTAGTCACGACTCCGGATTGGAATGCGGTTGAAGGACGGTTGTGGCGATATGAGCGCGCCACGGAGCATGAAAAGTGGCGTCCCGTGGGCGACCCGATCTCGATTGTGGTCGGCAAGAATGGACTAGGGTGGGGTATCGGCGTCAATGCGGCCGATGATTCCAATGTCCGCGTCACATCCGACCCGGTCAAGAGAGAAGGAGACGGCAAGTCTCCCGCCGGTGTCTTCGCTTTGGGCACTGCATTCGGCTACGCTTCTCAGCCACTACCGGGATTGAAGATGCCCTACCTGAACCTTACCCCATCGATCGAATGTGTCGATGACCCGGGCTCGAAGCACTATAACCGTATCGTGGACCGCTCTCTCGTCGCTCCTGACTGGAACAGCTCAGAGCACATGCGAGACGCTGGTGAGGCGTACCGTTGGGGAATTGTCATAGATCACAATGGCACCGTTACCGGCGGTACTAACGCACCAGAGCCGGGCGGCGGTTCCTGCGTCTTTCTTCACATTTGGCATAGCCACGACCGAGGCACGGTCGGATGCACTGCCATGTCACAAACCAACCTGGAAACGTTGCTTACCTGGCTCGATCCGGCGCGCCAGCCATTGCTGGTACAAATGCCGGAGCCAACATACGAGCGGCTCATCGATGGCTGGATGCTGCCGAAATTGACTGATGTTTCTCAGCGCTGAGCGGCGGCCACATCTCCGCGGCCGAGATCTTCACTGTCCCAGATCTTTACTGTCTAAGATCTTCGAACTTCACATTGAGGATTGGGTACTGTTTCCAATCCTTATAGTCGAAGTGCCACCACTCCTTGGGGTTAACCTCAAAACCCTGCTTTTCCATGGCTTGGCGCAGAAGGGCACGGCGGGCGTTCTCCTCGGGAGAGCCACCGGCGTAGTCGGCAAAGGCGCGATCAGTCATTTCGTCGTAGCCACTGGGCATCTTCACTTCCTTGCCGGTTTTCAAATCGTATAAGGACAAGTCCACGGCGCATCCGCGGTTATGCTTGGAGCCGGCTGCCGGATCAGCGACAAAGATCTTTTTGTCGTCGGGCGTTGCCTCCCAGAAGATTTTCGTGACGTACCACGGGCGGTAGCCATCGTGGATGAGCAAACCGTACCCCTGAGCCTGGAGTTCGCGATGAGCGCGAAGCAATCCCTCCGCGGCTGGTCGTTGAAGGAAGGCCCGTGCCTGGGTATAGACAGGTGTACCCAAAAAATCGTTCGTGGTGGCGTAGCGGATGTCGAGCTTGATCGTGGGATCGAGTTTGATCAACTCCACCAGATCGGGTTTGAGGAAGGTTCCGGGCTCCGGTGGCGGCTGCAGCTTGAGCGCTTCCGCGCGTAACTCTTCCACCGGACGCAGAGGCGTGATCCGGAAGCTGACCTCTTGCGCGAAGCCGAGTTGCAGCAGAACAAGAAGGAGACTGCAGACACAAAGACAAAGACCAAGACGGAGATGGAGTTTTCGCGAGAAGTTCATATGCTTTATTCGCACCCAAAACTATCGTACTGCATGCTCGTTGGATTTTTCACCTCAGCTGTGCGTTCTATCGGTAAAGGTTCTTGCTCCGCAGGTGGCCTTCATAGGCATTGTCGAGGTATCATCTTCTGCAGTTGTTCGGGGCCGCGGGAGTAGCTCAATGGTAGAGCATCGGCTTCCCAAGCCGGTGGTTGCGGGTTCGATCCCCGTCTCCCGCTCCATTAATTCAACAACTTACGGAGTCCGAAAACCTTGCGAAGCGGCTCCCAGAGCCGAGCGTGGCAGCCCCTGCACGCACGCGGCTAGAAGCCTATAATGACCTTGTCATGATCAAACGCGGTATTCAGCCCCCCTCGGTATCGGAAATCTGTGCGCGGGTAAGACATCTTGGATATGTGGCTTCGGGACGGGTTCGCCTTTATGGCGAGGATTTTGAAGTGATTTCAGACCCGTTTCCGGACGCGGACGGCATCGCAGTTCACGTTAGGACCAAGAAGGACTCGAGAATCCGCGTGTTGCAGATTCCCGCCACCGTTCTTCAGAGTGTGCGAGGGCGAGTCCCTAGCGCCGCCTGAACCAAAATCATTTGAGCCAAAATTATGATACGCCGCATCGAAATTATTGATTGAAAGTAAGCGGGCTCGTAACTTGACGCGTTCGTCGGCACAGCCTAGTATCTTTACAACAATGTCGAGCTTCAGCAATCTTCGCCAGATGTGCATTTGTGCATGTTGTTGTTGTGCATGCGTGTGTTCTGGCGCAGGGGGCTGCTGACTTAGAGATTTCATAACATCAGCACTTATCACCCACCGCCAGAGAGCTTCTGGCGGTGGGTTTTTTTGTGGCAAATCAGGTTGGGGCAATCAGCTTATGGCAAGTCATCCCGCGGCAAGTCCGGATAAAGAAACCAAAGCCCAAAAGGTGGAGCGCCTGAAGCGCGCCATGAATCCCTGGGAGGGCTTGGCCGAGATTCGCCGCTTTGCGCGGGAAGGCTTCGCCTCGATTCCGCCGGAATGGATTGGAACGTACTTTCGCTGGTGGGGAGTCTATACCCAGGGCGACGGAGTTGGCGTTGTCGGCGGAAAAGATGGCCAGGGAGTGGCGCTGCCGTTCTTCATGGTGCGGATTCGCATCCCCAGTGGCCTTTTGCGCTCGGATCAACTGCGAGCCATCGCCGGGCTGACCAGTCGCTACGCCCGCGGCATCGCCGATCTCACGGTGCGGCAGAACATTCAGCTGCACTGGGTCACCATTGAGGCTCTGCCGGAAGTGCTCGAAGAACTCTGGCGCGTCGGCCTGAACACGATCGGTTCCTGCGGCGATGTTACGCGAAACATTACCGGCTGCCCCGTCGCCGGCGTGGACGCGGACGAGATCTGCGATGCTTCACCACTCGCGCTCGAAGTCGACAAGATGCTGGCGGGGAATGCCGAGTTCTATAACCTGCCGCGCAAGTTCAAGATTTCCATCACCGGATGCCGCGTGTGGTGCCCTTACCCGGAGATCAACGATATCGGTCTGACTGCTACCCAGCGTGTTTTTCGTGGGACCTCTGAGATCGGTTTTGCCTTGCGCGTGGGCGGCGGACTTTCCACCGAACCCTACCTGGGTGCACCGCTGAATGCCTTCGTGCGCTGGAACCAGGTTCAGCCCGTGATCCGGGGAGTTGCCGAGCTGTTCCGTGACTCTGACCAACTGCGCGAGCACCGCGAGCGGGCGCGGCTGAAGTTTCTCTTCTTGCGGCATGGCTGGACGCCGCACGACTTTCAACAGGAACTCGAACGGCGCATCGGATTTCAACTCGATCCGGCCGAACCCGAGAATCCACCGGCAGACGTCTACCGCGATCACATCGGCATTCACGCGCAAAAGCAGCCCGGCCTCTGTTACGTGGGAGCCACGGTTCTGCGCGGCCGGATCACGCCTGAACAAATGCACGCAACGGCCGATCTCGCCGACCGCTTTGCCGGCGGCGAATTGCGCACCACCAACATGCAGAACCTTGTGATCGTCAACGTCCCCCGGCTTCAGGCTGACGACTTGGCCAAAGAGTTAGGTGCGATCGGACTCCCGGTTAGCGGTTCGCCGTTTTGGCGCGGAGCCATCGCCTGCAGTGGCACGGAATTTTGCAAGCTGGCGATCACCGAAACGAAAAGCTTCTCCCGGTGGCTGGTGGAAGAGTTGGAAGAACGCCTGCCCGGTTTCGACCAGCACCTGAAACTGCACGTCACGGGTTGCCCTAACAGTTGCGGACAGCACTGGATCGCCGACATCGGAATCGAAGGCAAGAAGATCAAGGTCAATGGCCACATGGTGGATGCCTACTACTTCTGCCTCGGCGGTGCGCTGGGATTGAATCAGACCATCGCGAGGCCGGTGGGGTTCCGCTGTCCCGCGACCGAGGTTCCAGATGCCATCGAACGTTTGCTGCGTCACTACCTCAACGATAGCGCGCCGGGTGAAAATCTGCGGCGCTTTTTCGCCCGGCACAGTGACACGGATCTGCGCAACTTCCTGGCTGGAGATTTGGTAGAAGCAGTCGCCCGCGATCTGCCCGAAGGGCGCGTGCCCAGCAGTATGGAAGGTTAAACGGGGACGTTAAGCAAGAGGCGTTACGCAAAAGTATGAGTAGCTTATTTCCAATGTTCGTGAAGCTCGAAGGCAAACGCTGCCTTGTGGTCGGCGCCGGCAAGGTTGGCGAACCCAAGATCGGCGGCCTCATCGACACTGGCGCACGCGTCCATGTGGTTGCTCTGGAAGCGTCTGAGACCGTACACCGATGGGCGAATGCTGGGCAGATCACGCTTGAGCTCCGATCCTTTGTTCCAGCGGATCTCGATGAGACTTTCCTGGCGATCGTGGCCACAGCATCACGCGAGTTGAATAGTTCCATTTATCGCGAAGCGCAGCAGCGTGGACTTCTTTGCAATGTGGTGGACGTCCCGGAGTATTGCGACTTCTACTATCCCGCCGTGGTGCGCCGGGGCGACCTCCAGATTGCAATCTCCACAAACGGTCAGAGTCCTTCTCTGGCGCAGAAGCTCCGGCAACAGCTGGAGCGGCAGTTTGGGCCGGCTTACGCCCGATGGGTTGCGGAGCTGGGAGAAACGCGAAAGCTGGTGCTGGCTAGCCATCTTGATCCGAAACGGAAGAGTGAGCTACTGCACTCCCTGGCGAGCCGTGAGGCTCTGAAGGCAGCATTGGCGGACGAGTCGGCGACGAGCAAGGACGATAGGAGGGTAACGGTGTGAGTGTAAGTATGAACGGCAAGGTGTACCTGGTGGGCGCAGGTCCGGGCGATCCCGAGTTGCTCACTGTGAAAGCTTTACGACTGCTGCGGACAGCCGACGTCGTGCTGCACGACGACCTGGTCACGCGCGAAATCCTGAAACTGATTTCGCCGGCCGCTGAAGTTCAGAATGTCGGCAAGCGTTGCGGCAGCAAGACCATCCGGCAGGAAGAGATCAACTTTCTGCTGGTGGCGCGGGCTGCTTCAGGGCTCCAAGTCGTGCGCCTGAAGAGCGGAGACCCATTGATCTTCGGCCGGGCCGGAGAAGAGATCGAAGCGCTGCGCCGGTCAAACATTGCCTTTGAAATTGTTCCGGGTGTGACCTCTGCCCTGGGGGCGGCCGCCGCAGCCGGCATTGCGCTGACTCATCGTCGAGCATCTTCCACGCTCGTGCTGACGGCCGGCCACCGTGCCTCAGCCAACGACGATGCAGAGTGGAGCCAGTTCGCCGCTGCAGAATCGACCCTTGTCGTCTACATGCCAGGTTCCAGCTATCACGAGATCTCAAACCGGCTCACCGCCGCCGGATTCGCGCAGGAAACCCCCTGCGCAATTATTTCCAGAGCGACGACTCCCGAGCAAAGAATTTACCGCACCACAGTTTCCAATCTTCGTCGCGCGCCGCGGCTCGCGTCTCCTACCCTTCTCGTTGTCGGCGAAGTCGTTAAGTTCGCTGATTGCAATTTAGTCGAGGAAGCAGCCAGCCTCCCTGAGCTGAAACCGGGGTTTGAAGCCGCACTTGCGCAAAGCGTCGCTGCAACCCTGAGAACAGATGAGGAATCTTTGACATGAAAGAGGATGTAGCAAGACTGCGAATCGCCGCGGAAACCTGGAGCCCCGAGCGGGTCCTCGCATGGGCGTTCGATACATTCGCCGATGGAGTGGCGATCTCCTCCGCGTTTGGCTCCGAAGGTATGGTCCTGATCGACATCGCTTCCCAGGTGACCGGGAACTCTCGCCAGAACTTTCGCCTCTTTACTCTCGACACAGAATTCCTGTTTCCAGAAACCTATAGCCTCATGGACCAGGTGGAACAGAGATATGGCATCACGATTGAAAAGGTATATCCGCTGAACTCGCCCGAGAAACAGGAGCAGCTTCACGGTGCGGCGCTCTGGCAGCGTAACCCCGACCAATGCTGCAACCTGCGGAAGGTCGAGCCGCTGCGGCGCAAGCTGAGCGAGCTGCAAGCGTGGATCACGAGCATCCGGCGCGATCAGACCGCGACCCGCGCGACCGCTGGCAAAATCGAGTGGGACCCAAAATTTGAGTTGGTGAAGATCAACCCTATCGCCGACTGGAGTGCAAAGCAGGTGTGGCGATACATCCACGAGCACGACGTGCCTTACAACGCGCTGCATAATCGCAATTACCCGAGCATCGGTTGCACGCATTGCACGCGGGCGGTGCAGCCGGGAGAAGATCCCAGGGCTGGGCGCTGGGCAGGATTGTCGAAGACCGAGTGCGGACTGCACATCTTTCAGTCGCAGCCACAGCCTGTGACCACGACCTCTACGCCGGAAGTGGATGCATAAAGAATCTCTACGAGTGCGCCGTGCCGTCCGCCTTCTTCAGATAATCGGAGAGCTGCCGCACTACCGCGATGAAAGTCTTATTGGCCACCGAGAGCGTGCGGTCGCGCCGGTAAGCCAGGCCGAGTTCGCGCCATAGTTCCGTCCCTTCCAGTTCGACCAGCTTCACTCTGCCCGCTGCTACTTCATCGCGCGCGAAAGATGCGCTGATCAGCGAGATCCCAAGATCCGCAGCCACAAAACTCTTGATCATTCCGATACTCGGCAACTCCATCCTGACTTTGAGCTCGGTATTGTACTCGCGGAACAACTTGTCCAGCAGTCGCCGCGTGTGGCCCGTCTTGGGCAGCAGCAGAGGGTATTTCACGACCTCGCTGATGGGCGCAGACTTCAGCTTGGCCAGAGGATTCTTGGGGCTCACCATCAGCATCAGCCGGTCGCGGTAGATAGCCTGAACCTTCAAGCTCGGAGACTGGACGGGCAAGCTGAGTACGCCCACATCGAGAGAACCATTCTCCAGTTTCTCCACGATCTTGTAGGTGAAGTTGCGATAAATGCTGATTTGCACGTCGGGATAGCGGCGGCAGTATTCCCCAAAAACCTCGGGCAGAACGTAAAGGCAAGTGGCTTCATTAGCGCCGACCAGTAGCGTACCTCGCGGCGTGTGTCCGTGGTCGGCCACCGCGACCAGGGATTCGTCGCGCAGCTTTTTCATACGCAGCGCGTAGTCATGGAAGACCTGGCCGGCCGGAGTCAGCTTGACGGTCTTGCCCGAGCGGTCCAGCAGACGATCGCCATACTCTTGCTCGAGTTGGCGGATCTGCGCGCTGACCGCCGATTGCGAGCGGAAAACTTTCTCCCCGGCACGCGAGAAGCTGCCCTGCCGCGCGACCTCAAGAAATGTGATGAGCTGATCGAAATCCATGAATTTAGTTAGGAGATTATAGCGAACTTCTCATTGAACTGGTTTCGCGAAGTGGTCTCGGAGAGTGCGCACAATCTGCAGTACTCACTGCACGACTGGCCTTTCGGAAGAGATGAGCTTGTCGCGACCGTAACTGCGCGCTTCCTCAGCTGCCAGGTGCGCCAGAATCGAGGCCCACGTCTCTTCAATGGAGCATGGTGGTGCTAAGGGTTCCACGCGAAGCAGCGGCAGAGCCGAACAGGAAAGCAGGTCGGCAGCCCGGGGACTGCCTGTGAGATGCAGGTGCCGGCGAAGAACGCGCCGAAGCCATTCTTCTTCCTGAGGTTCGAGATGTGCGAACCGCACCGAGTCGCGGTTCGTGGCGTCATCGTTCAAGTAGTCATTGGCATCGGCGCGCAGCAGATACGCGAGGCCTCCAGTCATTCCCGCGCCCATGTTTGCGCCCGCGGGACCGAGAATCGCCACCACGCCAGCCGTCATGTATTCGCATCCGTGGCGGCCCACGCCCTCGACCACAGCGAGTGCGCCGCTGTTGCGGACGGCAAACCGTTCTCCCGCCCGTCCAGCTACAAACAATTCGCCAGACGTCGCGCCGTAAAGCACGGTGTTACCCACCAGAACGTCTCCGCGTTCCGACGCTTCCGCCTGCGCGCCGATCGCGATGCTCCCTCCGCACAGGCCTTTGCCTACATAATCGTTGGCTTCCCCGGTCAAGCGGAAGTTCGCGCCGGAAATCAGGAAAGCGCCAAAGCTCTGTCCCGCGGTGCCGAAGAACTCACACTCAACCCCACTCATACCCAGCCCCGAAGTTCCAAATGAAGCCCCCAGCCGGCGCAGCGCCTCGCCGCTGAAGTGCGCTCCCACGGCGCGATCTTCACTGGTGATTTCAAACCGATAAGGACGGGTCGAGAGCGATTCCAGATCGTCTACCACGCGGTTCAGTTCAACGTGAAGCGCGCTCGTGTCTTCATGAGGGCAGGGAAATTGCGCAGGTGGATCAAGGATGGGCTGCAACAAAGAAGACACGCTTTGTTCAGCTTCTAGTGACTGCGGCCGCAGCCGGTCGACCGCGCCGAGAATGTCGTCGATGGACCCTGCGCCTATCCCCGCCAGGAGTTGGCGCACGTCCGCTGCCAGCGCCCGGAAGAAAGTCTCGACCATCTCCGGGCTCCCCTCAAAGCGCGCGCGCAGGGTTTCATCCTGAGTGGCGATGCCCACGGGACAAGTGTTGAGATGACACTGCCGCGCCATAACACAGCCGATGGCCAGCAGAGCAGCAGTTCCGAAGCCGAATTCTTCAGCGCCCAGCAGAGCTGCGACCACCACATCGCGGGCGAACTTGAGGCCCCCATCCACGCGCAATCTCACCCGGGCGCGCAAGCCCGCGCGCACCAGCGCAGTGTGTGCGTCGCGCAATCCAATCTCCCAGGGCAACCCGGTGTTCTTGATGGAGGTGAGCGGCGATGCGCCCGTGCCGCCATCGTGACCGCTGATAGTAATGACGTCCGCACCCGCCTTGGCGACGCCCGTCGCGATCACACCTACTCCGGAACTCGAAACCAGCTTCACTCCGATGCGCGCGTTCGGGTTCACCGCGCGCAGATCGTAGATCAACTGTGCCAGGTCTTCGATGCTGTAGATGTCATGATGCGGCGGCGGCGAGATGAGCGAGGTTCCGGGTATGGCGTGCCGCAGACGAGCGATGTAAGGAGTGACTTTCGCCGAAGGCAGTTGTCCGCCCTCGCCCGGCTTCGAACCTTGCGCCATCTTGATTTCGATTTCGTCGGCATGCACGAGATATTCCGCGGTCACTCCAAATCGCGCCGAGGCCACCTGCTTCACCCGGTTATTGGCCTCCGGGTGCTCGTGATAAATGCTCGGATCTTCACCACCCTCTCCGGTATTGCTGCGCCCTCCCAGGCGGTTCATGGCGATGGCCAGAGTCATGTGGGCTTCGGGTGAAATTGCGCCCAGCGACATTGCCTGCGTGCTGAAACGGCTGAGCAATGAAACTTCCCCCTCCACTTCGTCCAGCGGCAGAGGCTCGGCGGGGCGAAACTCGAGCAAGTCCCGCACCGCAACATTCTTTCTTTCTTGCGAGAGCGCACTCAAAGATGCCTGATTCTGCAGAGTCGGCGACTTGATGTAGCGATGCATTCGCCGCACCAGCTCGGGCGAAGCCGAATGCAACTCGCCGTTGCGGCGAAAGCGATACAGGCCGGCATCGCGAAACTCCGCCGCGGAAGACCCGAACCCCGCCGCGTGACAAGCTATGCAGTCCGCGAGAAGGCCGTCCAGCGATTTACCGCTTAGCGCGTGTCCAGCATCTTCGAAGAACTCTTCGCACACCGCCGGATCGAGCCCGATAGTCTCAAATATCTGGCTATTCCGGTAACTGCTCATGGTCGAGATGCCCATGCGCGCCAGCACCTTGCTCAGACCTTTCTCAATTGCCACCCGATAGCGTGCCGGCCCATCAACATCGGAGCGGACGCTCAAGCTCATCGCGAGATAGGGATGCACAGCGCTCGCCCCTGCTGCCACCAGGAGCGCGACGTGATGCGTGTCGATAACTTGGCCCGTTTCCACAATCAGCGGAAGATTCCAGCCCCCGGCAGCAGTCATCGCGCGCCACGCGCACGAAACCGCCAGCAGCGCAGGCAAAGCCGCCCGCTTGTCGCTAACGGCGCGATCGCTTAGCAGGATCGCTCGACCGCCGGCCGCCGCGATGGATGCTGCTTCACAAATCCCGTTCAGAACCTGACGCGCAGCCTCAACCCCACCCGCTGCCTCGAAACTGAAATCGATACAGTGGATTGTTGGCAGCTCTCCTCCGAGCGCGTCCATCTGTCCGGCATCCAGCAGCGGAGAATCGAGCTTCGTGTTCTCGCCGAGATACACATCGAGAGACATCACATGGCTCTCGCGCAGCGGATCGATGGGAGGATTCGTAACCTGGGCAAAGCGTTGCTTGCAGTAATCCCATAGCGGACGTGGCAGGTTGGATAGGAAAGCGGGAGGCGCGTCGTCCCCCATGCTCCACAACGGCTCCTGACCGTGCTCAACCAGAGGCTGAAACAGCATGCGGAATTGATCTTCAGTCCACCCAAACGCCGCCATCAATCGGTTGGCGTCGGGAACCGTTGGCCCAGCCTTGTTTTCCGCCGGAATCACAGTAGCCCCGGCCCGAGTATTTTCCACGGACACAAGCCGCGCCACTTCGCTCGGCCGGAAAAACGTTCCGCTTGCCGGATCAGCCACCAGCATTTCACCAGGACCAAGCCGCTGCCGTTCAATCACCTGCTTGTCACAGAGATCAGTGATGCCGACTTCCGATCCGACGATCAGCAGTCCATCCGAAGTCAGCGTATAGCGCAGCGGACGCAGTCCATTGCGATCCAACTTGGCGCCTATGATATGTCCGTCGGTGAAGATCAGCGCGGCCGGGCCGTCCCAAGGCTCTTGCTGAGGAGCGCTATTGGCGAGGAACTGGCGCAACCCAGGGTCGAGATGCTCGTCGCGTTCCCAGGCCGGCGGCACCAGCCGCAATGCCGATTCAGCAATGCTCGAGCCACTCCTCACCAGCGCTTCCAGCGCATTATCGAAACTCGCGGAGTCGCTCATCCCTGGTTGCAGCACCCTGCAGTTCTCCGGCAATCCAAGCTGGCCGCGTAACGCAGCCCCGCGCTCCTGAAACCAGCGTCGATTGCTGCTGATCGTGTTGATCTCGCCGTTGTGAGCCACAAATCGGAAAGGTTGGGCCAGCGACCAGCTGGGTTGCGTGTTCGTCGAATAGCGTTGATGGAAAACCACAAACGAACTTTCGAACTCAGGGTCGTTCAGGTCAGCATAGAACGGAGCCAGCTGCTCAGGAGTAAGCAATCCCTTGTAAACGATGGTTCGCGACGAGAACGAGCAGTAGTAGGCGGCATCGGAAATGGTTTCGAGTTCCTGTCGCAGCCGGAAGAGCCGCAACTCGAAGTCGGGCCGGGAAGATTTTAAATTGGAAGGCTTGCCGCAAGACCCAACAAAGCATTGCCGGACAACTGGCAAGGAATCGCGCGAACGTGGTCCAAGGATTGAGGGATCAGTAGGTACCGCCCGCCAGCCCAGGAATGAGAGGTCAAATTTCTCAACTGCAGTTCGAATCGACTCCGTCGCCTGAGACTCTTGGCCACGCTGAAGAAACACCATGCCGATGCCAAACTCTTCAGGCAATGCAATTCCATCATTACAAGCGACCCTGCGGAAAAAAGCCCTCGGAAGCGCGACCAGCAACCCCGCCCCATCGCCACTGCGGCCGTCAGCATCCACGCCGCCGCGATGGGCCAGGCGCGCCAGAGCCTCGAGTCCGCGTTCGATCACGGCGTGCGACGCAGGTCCGCCCAGTTGCGCGATGAAACCCACGCCACATGCATCATGATCGCTCGAAAAGGTGAGGCGACTCTCCGCCATATTACATGTCTAACGTGAAACACCCAGCCAAGTACAATCGTCATTTTCAATGCGATGCATGGGTTTTTCTGCACTGAGTAGGACGATATTTTCCCAAGCTTCTGCATGAGATTTCTGTAAGGTGAAGCGGCCAGAATTTCTTTTCAGGTAAAATGACGACTCTTGCCGCACTGAGCGCTCCCATGGTCAGTCTTTCCAACATTCAATCCGCCTTGGCGAGGATTCGAAAATCGATTTACGTATCTCCCTGCACGCGTTCTGAAACCTTCTCCGAGCTAACCGGCAATTCGATCTATCTCAAACTGGAGAACCGGCAGAGAACCGGTGCCTACAAAGAACGGGGCGCGCTGAACAAGCTTCTAAGTCTCACCGCGGAGGAGCGCTCCCGAGGAGTGATCGCAGCCTCGGCTGGCAATCATGCGCAGGCCGTGGCCTACCACGCTTCGAACCTCGGTGTCCGGGCCAGAATCGTCATGCCCCTGGCGACTCCGTTGATCAAAGTGTCCGCCACGCGCGGCTACGGCGGCGATGTCGTGCTTCACGGAGCGAATTACGACGAAGCTTACGAGGAAGCGCTGCGCCTCGGCGGCCAGGAACATCTCACCTTCGTCCACGCCTTCAACGACGACGAAGTGATTGCCGGGCAGGGCACTCTGGGGCTTGAACTGCTTGAGCAGCATCCCGATCTCGATGCTGTCATCGTGCCCATCGGCGGAGGCGGTTTGATCGGCGGCATCGCTTGCGCCTTGAAAGAAACCAATCCCCGCATCCAGATCATTGGAGTTCAGCCGGCTCGGCTGCCCTCGGTGAAGGTTGCGCTGTCGGAGGGGAAACCTGTGACCTTGCCCTCAGCCGTGACGATCGCCGACGGCATCGCCGTGCGCCGCGCCGGTGAGCGGACGCTTCCACTCATTCAGAAGTATGTGGACGACATTGTCACGGTCGAGGAAGAGGAGATCGCGAACGCAATTTTGCTGCTACTTGAACGGGAGAAGACGCTAGCCGAGGGAGCAGGCGCAGCGGCGCTGGCTGCTCTGGTCAATCGCCGCATTCCAAACCTTGGAGATAAGACCGGCAAGAAGATCGTCGCCATCGTGAGTGGTGGAAACATCGACGTGACTCTTTTGGCGCGCATCATCGAGCGAGGCTTGGTCAAAGATGGCAGGTTAGTTCGCTTGCGTGTGCACCTTCCAGATTACCCGGGGGCTCTGCACAAGGTTACCGGCATCCTCGCCCAGCACCGCGCCAACATCGTCGAAACTTCCTACGACCGCGCCTACCACAACGTGAACCTGGGAGACACCGCCATCGACATCACCATGGAAACCCGCGGTCCAGACCACATCGCCGAATTGATTTCGGCCCTCGGCGCCAACGGCTACACCCACGAGAGAATCCTCTAAGACGAGCTTAAGGATTTGAGCCGCTGCTCTGGTTCACATCGCCGCTCTGCTTGTGGTTCATCTTGCGGTGAACGTCGGGCCAGAACTCTTTGATGACAATGGTTATGGTGTCGTACAGAACTTGCGTCCCCCACACGCTGAGAGTGTTCGGCAACGTGCGATCGGACGCATTGTGAACGTAGGTCAACGTGTCCGTCGTAGGGTCGAAGCGAGTCGTAATGAAGGCCCGCGGATGGTAAGTATTAGTGGAGATTCCGGCTGACACAGCGCTGCCCAGGATTTCAGAGTAGTTGAATTGGGTATGGCCGGAGTCAGTCCGGGTCACGAAGATTCGGCTCACCGCATACTCGGTCCGGCGCGCAAATCCGCCGCCGCTTTTTTGAAAAAATCGTGGATCCTGATGCAGAAGCGACGGAAAAACCGCGCTCGTCATAAAGTTTTCGATCGTCCCATCTCCAAAAGCCGAGGCATAACGTTTCCCATAGCCTTCCCAGCCCTGACCGTAACCAGGCTCACTGTTCTCCGCCTGGCTGATCGCGGACAGAATCCCGTACCACGGAAATTCAATCTTATCGAAGGAGCCCCGAGCCACGACTTTGAATTTTTGCCCGGTAGTGAGCGGCGGTACGTTCCCGGAATTCTCCAGCGTCAGGAAATTAGGGAGCGCCAGGAAAAGCCGGTCATTCGACGTTCCCGCAGTCGAAGTTGCCGCGGTCTTTCCTTGCGCGCTCGTACTTTGCGCGTCCTTGTCTTTATCTTTATCCGAAGCAGCCTGCGGCGAAGCGGGGGACTGTGCTTCCTGTCCCGACGCTGCAGCCTGGGATGCAGTACTAGTCGGTGGAGCCGCAGGCGCCGGATTCTGCTGTGCCACAGATGTAATGGAAAGAAAAACTACCAATAAGAAGGCGGTTAACAGCCGGGCCACGAACTTTATCGACAAGCATTTCTCCCCAAAAACAAATCTCACGGCAACGGAAGGTAATCACTTATTCTAACAGCCGGACTCGGCTCGCCCCCAACATCGCCCCGTTTTTATGTTGATTTACAAACTGGCGCCAACGTCTCAACAAAACAACAAAAAGGCGGCCCGCGGAGGCCGCCTCCCAGGTTAAACCGTCCTCCCTAGAAGTGGAACCCGATCTCCGCCGTAAGCGAACGCGGCGTCACATAATGTGTCCCGCTAAAGGTTGAAAGGAAGTTGTACAGCGCATAATTGTTCGCCACGTTGATGGCGGTCAACTGCAGACTCACTTTGTACTTGTCGCCATGCAGCACGTTGTCATGGCCGACCGAGATGTCGAACAGATTCCGTGACGCAATGCGCGGGGGATTGTGGTCGTCGTTCTCACTGCCCGGCGCCGGCACTTTGATAAGACTGGAACCAAACTGCCCGGCCGGGCAATTGTAGGGCAGCGGCGCTGTCGGAGTTGCGCGCACCCCCTGGCAAGTGAAACCAGCCTCGAATTCCTGATCGGCAGAAAGCGGCACGCCCCCTACATTCGCAGCGACCATGCTCACATTTGCCACGTCGTTGATGACGACCGAGCCCGGGCAATCGTTGCTTGTACTAAATCCGTAGCACGGCGATGCGCCTGCCACAAGCCCACTGTCGTAGCGCCAGTTAAAGCCCATCCATGGACCTCGCTTCCAGGGCTGGTATTGCAAGTGAGTGGTCTGGTTGAACTTTTCGTCATGGTCAATGCGGAAGGGAAGTCCGGCTCCGTTCGCCACCGTCGCACCCGCTCCCCCGATCTGAGGCTGAAAAAAACGGGCTGCCACGCTGGAGAAGACCATCAACACTGAGAAGCCGTGAAGCTCGGGAACACTCACCCGCCCTGCATATCCCGGAATCTTGGAGTTGTGCCATTCAATGGGGAACGTGATCGGAGTGTTGCCGAGCACGCTGAAGTCGTAGCCATTGTGCGTGTATTTCGTGATCCACTCGCCGGAAAAGACCAGGTACTTCCCGAACGCCTGCTCGAGCCCAGCATGGAATTCATTGCGAAAGCCGGGACTCAACGCCCCGCTTGCTCCGGGCGAACAGAGCAGAAGCGGGTTCAAGACTGCATTTTCGCATCCGATGCTGGAAAGGATCAGATTCTCATTAAATGGAGACTCCAGCGTGCGCGCGTAAGAGATGCGGACAATCGTGTTGGTCCTCTTGACGTTGTAAGCGACTCCGACCCGCGGCTCGGCCTGCCGCGCGATGGAAAGACCGTTGTATAAATCACCCCGCAAGCCCAGGTTCATCGACCAGTTTCCCTTGGTGATCACATCCCGGACGTAGAGCGCCAGCTCCTTCACATCGGTGTGGCCATTGAATGTGTAATAGCTTCCGCCGCGGGTCAGGTCATAAGGAGCCAGCGTCGGATTGAAGTTCGGATAAAGGGCGGCATTGGCGTAGGGGTCAGTCGATTCCGGAGAGCCCTGCGAGTTCAGGTTGGTTGCGATATTCGCCTGGAACAGGCCGGTGCATCCCGCAGGATTCGCGATCCCCGGCGCCGGCGCCGCAACCCATTGCCGCTGGTCATCGGAAAACTTTATGCAGGGCGCGTTGTAAGTTGGATCGACAATTCCGAGCGTGTCGTCTTCATTGAGAAATGTCTGTTCGTAGGTGACGCCGGCCTTGATGTCGTTCACGCCTTTGACATAAGAGAGATCGGATCGAATGCCAGCATTAGTAAGCGTCCGGTTCTGGCCCACCGACTGTCTCTGCAGGCTGGGCGGGCCCAGGTCCGCAAATGGATCGCTGCTGGGGTAGTAGTTGTAATCGTCGTGACGAACGAATGTCCCCAAGGTAAATACCGAGTGCGAGTTCAGCAGACGCGTCCACGAAGGGGCAATGTTAAACGTCCCAATCTTGGATCGCTGATCCGTTGCTCCGACAGCAACGCCGTTGGGAGCCACGCCCCCATAGTTGTTCACATCCTGCGCATCCACTCCGTTCAGTCCACTCCATGCCGTTGCGTTCTCGGCATCAAAAGAATTTGGCGTCTGGAACCAGCTCCGGCTGTAGCCTAGATTCAGGTGAATCGAGTCGCCCGTTGTGATCTGATAGTCAACCCGGTCGAACAGGTTTTCCTCGTTGCCTTTGTCATGCAGCACGGCGAATTCCGGAGGATCGAGAAACCTGCCCGTATTCAAAGCCCCCGCTGAAATGAAATTCCCCCAGTTCTTGCCGCCATAAGCCAGCTCGGCTGCCACATTCGACGTTCCAAACGACCCATACGAAGCAGTCACGCTGCCGTGAGGCGGCTTCACCCCTTGGCCCGACCGTGTGGTCGCCACAATCACAAGGCTGGTCTTGCCTCCATATTCCGCCGGCGGCGCGCCCGATATCACTTCTAAAGACTGCACGGAATCCAGCGGTATCTGGTTCGAGAACACCTTGCTTTGCTGGTCCGTAATCGGCTGGCCGTCGACCGAGAACGAATTCTCTGCGTGGTCGCCCAGCCCGTGATAGAGGCCATTTGAATCGGAGGCGACTCCCGGCGTCGAAAGAGTAACCAACGAACTCACGCCAGAGGTTGCACTCTCCAAAGGAATCTTTTCGAACGAGTTTCGGTCAATGTCAGAATGAAAGGTCGAATCGTTCTCCACCAGGTCCCCCGCATCGGTGACCGTCACCGAGGTGGTTGAACCCAATACCTGCAGATTGATGTTGAGGCTGACCGGCACAACCGACCGCACTTCCACATCTCTGGCAGTCGTGGCGAATCCCTCAGCTTTCACCGTCAAGTGATAAGGATTGAAGGGTACGTTCGGCAGATTGAAGGCCCCGGACTTGTCGGTGCTGGTCGATCGGTCAAAATGGCTGACCGGATCTTGAATTTCAACGGTTGCATTAGCTACAACCGCGCCGTCAGGGTCAAGCACTGTGCCGTTGATAGAACCGGAACTCCCGCCCGACTGCGCGTTGATCACACCACCAGCCAAAGCGAAAGAAATGATAAAAATACCGGCGAGCCGCTGTCTGGATAAAGCAAGCATAAGTCCTCCTGGAATCAGGTCGATAAAAAAGGGATCAGCCCGGCAAGTGAGGCCGGAGCTTTGCTCTTTAGGACCAGCCAATGCTGGTCAGAGCGCCTTGATCAACGGGAATCCCTAGACGACAGGAGGACCACGAATGCCCAAATCAAAAACGCCGAGCCGGGCCTTCGCGATTACTTCTTCTTCTTGCAGCAAGCCGACCGCGGCAAACACCGGCCGGGCTTGATGGGAACTTACGGTAGGACTGGCGCTGTGCGCCACCACGCAGATCGAGCACGCCGCGGCTTCCGCCTTGTTGGGATGGTTGTGAGTAGTCTCCACCACCGCCGTCCACAACATCAGGGACAGACAGAGCCAAGCCAACCATCGCGAACTAAACCGCATGCGTTCCTGCATTAGGCTAAACTCTCATTAGCTTATATCGGTTGTCCTGCACAAGGCAATGCCAGGCAAGTTACTATTGGGGTGAGCATTAAAGTAGCGCTGCCGTCCCGGCGACTGTCGTGGGAGCGTCCTCTCTCCCACCGCCGAGGGCGAAAGGTGCTGGCAACTTTACCAGTGAGGGAGCGAATGTCAGAACCAACCTACGAAGAACTCAAAGCCAAGTTGTCCCAGTTGGAAAAAGAAGTGGAGATCAAGAAACGCAGCGGCGACCTGATTTTCAAAGTCGGCGAAAAAGGCGGAGTCAGCGTCTACGGTCTAGGCCGTTTCCCAGTCACCCTGTACTACGAACAGTGGAACCGCTTGCTCGGAGCGGCCGACGATATAAAGAAATTCCTGGAAGAAAATAAGTCCCGGCTGAAGCTCAAGGAACAAGGCTGACCGGTAAGTGCTCGGTTTCCAGTTCCCAGTTCTCAGTTGGTTACCCTAGGGGTTAACTGAGAACTGAGAACTGGGAACCGAGCACTGGTTTCGGGCTATAATAAAAAGACTGTGCCCAAGTATTCCATCGTCGTCCCTCTGCATAACGAGCAGGAGAACGTCACCGATCTCTACGACCGCCTCAAGGCGGTAATGGAGGCCGCCGGCGAGACTTTCGAAATCGTGCTGGTCGATGACGGCTCGAAGGACCACACCTTCGCCATGCTGCGCGAGATCGCAGCCGTCGACAGCCGAGTCACCGTGGTCAAGCTCCGCCGCAACTTCGGCCAGACCGCCGGATTAGCCGCCGGTTTCGACCATGCCCGCGGCGAATACATCATCGCCATGGATGGCGATCTGCAACACGATCCCTCTGACATCCCGTTATTCCTTGAAAAGATTGCCGCCGGCTACGACATCGTCAGCGGCTGGCGCAAGGTCCGCGTCGACAACTTCTGGATGCGCCGCATCCCCTCCCGCATGGCGAACTGGCTCATGGCCAAGCTCAGCGGTGTCGACATTCACGACTTTGGCACCACCTTCAAAGCCTATCGCCGCGAAATCCTCGAGCAGGTTCCGCTCTACGGCGAACTGCATCGCTTCATCCCGGCTCTGGCCTCGTGGTATGGCGCGTCCATCTGCGAAGTGCCCATCCGCAACGTCAACCGCGAGCGCGGCATTTCACACTACGGCATCTCGCGCACCTTCCGCGTCTTCTTCGATCTCATCACCATTCGCTTCCTGCTTCGCTATCTTTCCCGCCCGCTGCACTTCTTCGGAACTTTCGGCCTGCTAAGCCTGTTCGGCGGCAGCGCCGTAGTAGCCTGGCTCGGAGTAGAAAAATTCCTCCGCCACGTTCCGGTCATGGCGTCTCACGGCCCGCTGATGATGCTCTCTCTCGGCCTGCTGTTAGGCGGATTGAACCTGCTAGCCATCGGCCTCTTAGGCGAAATGCAAGTCCGCCACTACCACGAACCCCGCCACCGAGCTCCCTACTCAGTAGACCGCGTGCTCCGTTCGCAAAACGAAGAGCACAGCGTCTCAGAATAAGTAGCGCCTCCGTCCCGGCGGCTGAGCGGGCTCTTCTTAGCGTCCTTAGCGGCCTCCCATAGCGACCTTTGCGGTAAAAGGTTTTGTTCCTCCCCGGCGTATAATGTGCCGTTCAGCCTCTTAGGAGCGCCAGCCATCATGGCACAAACCACGCAGCACGAATTGCAACTAGCCCGCCGCACGTCGCGCCTCGGCACCGAAACCGCTTTCGAAGTTCTGAACAAGGCGCGCGCTCTCGAGCGTCAAGGCAAGAGCATCATCCACCTCGAAATCGGCGAACCCGATTTCGACACTCCCGCCAATGTAATCGAAGCCGGAGTCAACGCCCTGCATAACGGCTGGACTCACTACGGTCCCTCCGCCGGCCTGCCCGAACTACGCCAGACCATCGCCGATTATGTAAGCCGCACCCGCAGCGTGAAAGTTGCACCCGAAGAGGTGGTAGTCGTTCCAGGAGGGAAGCCAATCATTTTCTTCACGATTCTGGCCTTGATCGATGAAGGAGATGAAGTCATCTATCCCAACCCCGGCTTCCCGATTTATGAGTCGATGATCCACTACGTCGGCGGCCGCGCCATCCCCATCCATCTGCGCGAGGAACGCGATTTCTCTCTCGATGTCGACGAACTCGCCGGTCTCATTACCGATCGCACGAAGCTGATCATCCTGAATTCCCCGCAAAACCCCACCGGCGGCGTGATGCAGCGCAAAGACGTCGAGCAGGTTGCGAAGGTCATCGGCGACCGCAATATTCTGGTCTTGTCCGACGAAATCTACAGCCGCCTGCTTTTCGAAGGCGAGCATTTCTCCATTATGTCTGTGCCCGGTATGCAGGAGCGCACCATCCTCCTCGACGGTTTTTCCAAAACCTATGCCATGACCGGATGGCGCATGGGCTACGGTGTAATGCGCGCCGACCTGGCCGCCCACATCACTCGCCTCGCAACCAACTCCACTTCGTGCACCGCCAGCTTTACCCAAATCGCGGGAATCGAAGCTCTCCGCGGCGATCAGAGTTCAGTCGATCACATGTGCGGCGAATTCAAACGCCGCCGCGACCTCTTCGTAGCCGGCCTGAATAAGATCAAAGGCTTTTCGTGCCGCATGCCCAAGGGCGCGTTCTATGTGTTTCCCAACGTCACGAAGACAGGATGGAAGTCGAAGCCGCTCGCCGATGCTCTGCTCGAGCAGGCCGGAGTAGCCGCACTCTCCGGCACCGCCTTCGGCGATTTCGGCGAAGGCTACCTGCGTTTCAGCGTGGCCAATTCCCTGGAAAACCTCCAGCAGGCCCTCGACCGCCTCGACCAGTGGACCCAGAAGAACCTCTGAGACCTGAGTACGAGCTGACTGATTTAATGCCAGCGAAAAAAACTCCAGCGCGAGCAGCCAAGCCTAAGTCCAGCCGCCCCCTCATGCCTGGCTACGGCCTGCCCGAAGGCAACAAGGGCCTGCTCCCATGGAGCTGGGCCGAGCAGCGCCTGAAGAAATCGCACAACTACTGGATCACTACCATCAAGCCCGGAAGCTCAGCGCACAGCACCGCTCCCCACACCATGGTCGTCTGGGGCCTGTGGCAAGACGGACGCTTCCTGTTCAGCACCGGCAGCAAGTCCCGCAAGGCCCGCAACCTGGCGCAGAACACCAACTGCGTGGTCTGCACGGAACATGCGCAAGAAGCAGTGATAGTCGAAGGTACGGCCGAAATCGCCGATGTACCCGCGCGCCGCAAGTTCCTTCCCCTGTGTGAACGCAAATACAACTTCGACCTGTCGAAAATGAAACAGGACATCCTCTCGATGAAGGAGCCGGTCTTCGCCGTGCGCCCACGCGTTGTGTTTGCCCTGTGGGAGAAAGAATTCGTCGGCAAGTCCACGCGCTGGAAGTTCGAGTAATGTAGCCCGATCAGTTCAAGCTATCGTCTTTCTAACAAGCAGAAGCTAACAAGGAAAAGCCAGCAAGGAAAAGCCAGCAAGGAAAACCATGACCCAGAAATTCCGCGTTTTTGCCACCTGCGATATCGGAGAAGCCATCAACCTGCTGCGCCAGCGCGGCTACGAGGTCGAGGTCTATCCCCAGCCGGAAGCTCCTCCGAAGAGTTTGATTATCGAAAAGGTGAAGTCAGGCATCGCCGGCCTCATCACCACGCTTCGCGATCCTATCGACGCCGAAATCTTTGAAGCAGGCAACAATGAAGCAGGCAAGAAGACCCTGAAAGTCGTAGCACAGTACGCCGTCGGATTCGACAACATCAACCGCGCCGACGCCAACCGCTACAAGATTCCTTTCACCAACACGGCGGACGTCCTCACCGAAGCCACCGCCGAGTTTTCCTTCTTCATGATGGGCATGCTGGCCCGCAAGATGTGGCCCGCCGAGCACCTCACCCGCGACAATCAATGGGGATACTGGCACCCCTACCTGCCGTTTCTCGGCGACGAAGTCACCGGCAAGACTATCGCCATCATCGGCACCGGCCGCATAGGCTTGTCCATGATCAAGAAGTGTGCCGGCTTCGACATGAACATGCTGTGCTACGACCCGGCCTACGAGAATCACGATTACATCAAAGCCATTCAAGAGGAGATGGACCTGCGCCACGCCCGCGGCATCTCCAAAGATAAGAATTGGATCAAGTACGTAGGATTCGAAGAGGCTCTGCGCGAAGCTGATTTCGTCAGCGTGCATGTTCCGCTCCTGCGTCCCGGCGAAAGCGCCACGCCCACCTATCATCTCTTCAACGAGCAAACCCTGCGGCTGATGAAGCCGACTGCCTTCCTGGTAAATGACTCCCGCGGCCCGGTAATCGATGAGCAGGCCTTGGTAAAAGCGCTCCGCGAGAACTGGATCGCCGGCGCTGCACTGGACGTCTACGAAACGGAACCTCTGCCCGCCGATTCTCCTCTTCGCGATCCCGCCATCGCCGATCGCTGCCGCCTCATGCCCCACTTCGCCAGCGCCGCCCGCATCACCCGACTCTCCACCGATCCCAACAAAGGTATGGCTGGCCGCTGTGTCCAGGGATTGATCGACGTCCTCGAAGCCAACTACGGCGGCGACATCACGAAAATGCCCTACGTCGTAAACAAGGAGATCTCCGGAAAATAGCCCCGGCTTCCCGGTAGAATGGAGTGTCGTTCACCTCACCCCAAGGATGCGAATGAAAAGACGGTCCGCCATCGTTCTTCTTCTTGCTTCGTTGTTTCTGATTCCGGCATTGTCCGCCCAGACTCCCGCGGCCGACAGCCAGCTCCAACAAGATCCTAAAGATCAGCTGAAAGAAGATCAGCTCAAGCTGATCCCCGAGCCCAAGGAAGTGCGCCTCCAGCAAGGCGCCTTCCGCGTCAGGCCAACCACCAGAATCCTCGTTGAGTTCGGACATCAGGACGAAGACCGCATCGCCGCCGAAACCCTGGCGGAAGAAATCAACGATCAGTCCGGTTTGAAATTAAGCATCACCGATTCCAAAGAGAAGGCACGGCAGGTGCGAAGCACCATCGCGCTGGCCCGTCTGCAAGATCGCAGCGTCAGAGATTTCCTGGTATCCAAAGGCCTGAATGCGGATCCCATCGGCGATCAGGGCTACTTGCTCTTCTCCGATAAGACGCACTTGATCGTCGCCGCCAACACCGGTCAGGGATTGTTCTATGGGGTGCAGACGCTCCGCCAATTGCTCCGCCAGGACGATGGAAAACTAATCTGTCCGGCAGTTTCCATTCGCGACTGGCCCAGCATGGAATGGCGCGGCGTCCAGAATGACATCAGCCGCGGTCCCATTCCCACCGCAGAGTACATGAAGCGCCAGATCCGTACCCTGGCCGCCTACAAGGTGAACTTGTTCGGCCTTTACATGGAGCACGTGTTCGATTTCGCCAGCCAACCCCTGCTCGCTCCCAGGGAAGCCGCGCTCACTCCCAAGGAAATCAACGCTCTGGTCGACTATGCCAGAAAGCTCTATGTCACCATTCTCCCCGAGCAGCAAACCTTCGGGCATCTCCACCACATGTTGAAGTATGAAATCTACTCCGAGGTGGCGGAACGGCCCCACGGCCACGTGCTCACGCCGACCAAAGAACAGTCCTACGACATCATCAAGGCCATGTACGCCGACCTCGTGCCGCTTTTCCCCGGGTCATTCCTCCATGTCGGAGGCGACGAGACTTTTGAACTGGGTCGCGGCCAAACTGCGGCGCGCGTCACGGAAGTCGGCCTGGGCCGCGTCTATGTCGAGCACATGCAGAAAGTTTCAGCCATTCTTCAGCCTTATCACAAGCAACTCATGTTCTGGGGCGACATCGCGCTGAAATATCCCCAACTGCTCAGCATCCTGCCCAAGGAAATGATCGCCGTCCCCTGGGATTACGACCCCAAGCCGAGCTATGACAGCATCATCAAACCCTACCGCGACGCCGGACTGCGCGTGGTCGTGGCCCCAGGCGCGCAAAACTGGAATCAACTCTGGCCCGACCTGGACTCGGGTTACATCAACATCCGCAACTTTGTGCGCGACGGCCAGACGCTCGGCGCGATGGGCATGCTCAACACCACCTGGAATGACGACGGCGAAGCACTCTACGGGATGGCATGGCCGACACTAATCTTTGGCGCAGCCGCGGGGTGGCAGTCAGGCGAGTCGAACGTCGACCAGTTCAAGAATGATTACGACTGGGCCTTCTACCGCAACGCCGCCGACGCCACCTTCCGCGCCACGCTGGAAAATCTGGATCGCGGCCACCAGGCCCTGGCCAGGATTAAGGTCGATACCGAGACCGACGATCTGTTCTGGATCGACCCCTTCACTCCCGAAGGAAGCAGGATGATGCAAAAGCTCGCGCCCGCCGCTCCCGAAATGCGTTTGGGCGCCGAGCATGCCCTCGAGTCGCTCTACCGCAGTCACGCCAAAGCTCACGCCAATCAGGAAACGCTGGCCGACATGACTCTGGCCGCCTGGCGCTGGGATGCACTCGGCATGAAGGCCGAGTTTACCCAGGAGATCAACCAATTCTATTGGGACGCTTTTCAGAACCAGACTGATGCCGACCGCGTAGGCGGTGACCTCGAAGAAATCACATCCATCAACGCCCGCCTCGAGGATCTGCGCGACGCCACCACGCGCGTCGGCCAGATGTACCGCGAAGCCTACCTGCGCGAATACGGCCCCTACTGGCTCGATAATGTCATGGTTCGCTATGACGCGATGGCCCGTGAGTTCCAGAACAAAATCGTAGCCGTGCGCCAGGCCCGCCGGCAATATGATGCGACAAAAGTTCTAACCCAACCGCAGGAGTTGGGATTCTACTTGCAGCCGTAAATTCAGTCTTGAAACTAAGGTAAGCGTTGCGTGAAAAGAAAAAGCTTCGTTCTGACCGGCGCGCCCGGCTCAGGCAAGACAGCAATCATCCGTCAGCTGGAGTGCGATGGCTTTAGCGTCGTAGAGGAAGCAGCTACTGACATCATCGCCTTGGAGCAGGCGCGCGGCATCGCCGAGCCATGGACGCATCCCTCATTCATCGATTCGGTTACCAATCTGCAAAGGCAGCGACAGATTCGTGCCTCGTCCCAGGCTGACGAGATACAGTTTCACGATCGCTCACCCATCTGCACCGTTGCCCTGGCAACTTATCTTGGATATCCCATCTCGCCGACGCTCTCCCAGGAACTGAAGCGGATCAAGCGCGAAGCGATTTACGAAACGCGCGTCTTCTTTATACGGAATCTCGGTTTCATTACTCCGACCGAGGCACGCCGCATCAGCTTCGAAGAAACCCTGCGTTTCGAGCGAATCCACGAAGAGACCTACCGCAACTTTGGCTTTGAGATCTTCCCCGTCGAGGCGGGAAGCCTGTTAGACCGCGTAGCCGCGATCAAGCGCGCGCTTCCTTAGCGCCGAGGTAGCGCACCTGCTACATTAGCGTCTGCGTCGATTGCAAGCAGAAAACGAACAAGCCGCCCAGATGTTCTCCGACCGCACCAATTGGAAGCTAACCCGCAATCGCCTCACCGAGGCCCTCGAAGAAGCACGATCGAGCGGCGTACGCGTTCTCGATCTAACCATTTCCAACCCAACACAAGCCGGACTCCACTACGACGAGCCCCAAATTCTGCAATCGTTAGCCTCGCCGCGATCCATGGATTACGATCCCCAGCCCAAAGGCCTGCCCAACGCCCGCGCCGCCGTTGCCGCCTACTACCAAACTCAGCACGGCATTCAAAACCTCGACCTCGATCGCCTCATCCTCACCACCAGCACTAGTGAAGGTTATTCTTTTGTCCTTCGCCTGCTCTGCAATCCGGGCGATGAACTGCTGGTTCCGAAGCCAAGCTACCCGTTATTCGAATTCCTCGCCGACCTCCAGGACGTCAAACTCGTTCCCTATCCCCTGATCTACGACCACGGCTGGCAAATGGATTTTCCGTCGCTGGAAAAGGCAGTATCGAAGCGCACGCGAGCCGTGGTAGTCGTCCATCCCAACAATCCCACAGGTTCGTACGTCCATCCGCAGGAGCAGGAATCGCTCAACCGTTTTTGCCGCGAGCACGAACTAGCCCTGATCGCAGACGAAGTCTTTCTCGACTACGCTCACGACCGCGCGCCCCGGCAAAGTTTCGCCGCCAATCAGGACGTGCTCACCTTCACCTTGAGCGGAGTCTCCAAAATCTCAGCCCTGCCCCAAATGAAAGTCGCCTGGATCGCAACCAGCGGTCCGGCCCAGCAGGTGGAAGCCGCGCAAGCTCGCCTCGAAGTAATCGCCGACACCTATCTCTCCATGAATGCGCCCATCCAGTGCGCGACCCCAGTTCTATTAGACCAACGAAAGAATATTCAGCCCCAGTTGCTCGACCGAGTGCTGAGCAATCTCGCCGAGCTCGACCGCCAGCTCGCTCAACAAAAGACTTGCCAGCGCTTAAGTCTGGAAGGCGGATGGTACGCAGTGTTGCGCGTCCCAGTAACCCAAACCGACGAAGAATTAGCGGTCGACCTGCTAAGCCGGAAAGCTGTCCTGGTACATCCCGGCCACTTCTACGACTTCTCCACCGACGGATATCTAGTCCTGAGCCTGATTACCCAGAAACCAGAATTCGCAGAAGCCCTACAGCGGGTATTCAAGATGCTGAATCCGTAGAGACGTTGCTCGCGACGTCTCTGCGTGCGGTGCCGAAGGGCGGGCGAGAGATGCAATGCAAACAGCGCCTCAGCAAGCAGCGTCGCTACAACACCCATTTCATCGCTTCACCAAGAACGGATTACTCTCCCGTTCTTCCCCAATCGTCGTTGATGGCCCATGCCCCGGCACAACAACAGTCTCGTCCGGCAAAGCCAGTACAGTCCCACGCAGCGACTGCATAATCTTCTGCATCGATCCTCCGGGAAGATCAGTGCGTCCAATGGATCCAGCGAACAAAGTATCGCCAGCGATCAGAAGTTTCTCGGCAGGGAAGTAAAGACAAACGCTGCCCTCGGTGTGTCCCGGAGTGTGCAGAACACTGGCCGTATGCGCTCCAGCCTTCACCGTATCGCCGGTGCTCACGCTCTGGTCAATCTTCACCTCGCCCGGCGCCGCCACGCCAATCCACGCAGCCTGCTCGTCGAGCATCTTGAGCAGGGCGTAGTCGTTCTGGTTAAGCAGGATGGGCGCGCCCGTAGCCGCCCTCAGCTTCATCGCGCCTCCCACATGATCAATGTGAGCATGCGTAATTACGATTTGCTTGACCTGCAGGTTATGCTTGCGGATGAGCGCGAGCACGTCCTCAATGTCGTCACCAGGGTCGATGACCATCGCTTCGCGCGTCGTCTCATCGCCAATAATCGAGCAGTTGCAATGCAGCGGCCCCACGGGAAAGATTTCATGGATCATGCTTTCATTGTAGCGAAGCGAGTACCGAGTGTTGGTCAGCGGAGCGCGAGAAGTAGTTACGAGGATCTCGCAACAGTGGGCTCGGGAAGGGCACGGCTTTAGCCGTGCCGTCGGAGCTTCCCAGAAGATTCGGGCTTTAGCCCCTGAGGTTCCCGGTCCGGAGATCACTTCAGACTTGTCTTGAAACGCCGGCAGCGAGACAATACGCCAACGTGATCGGAGGTCGGGTAAGTGAGGTTCTTTGGCTAAATACCGTCAGCATGGATATCAGGACCGCGACCGCGAACAAAAACCGCGCGAGGGGTCCCGAGAAAAAGACTCCAGAGAAAAGCCGGCCCCGCTGCCGCCAGCCAGACGCGACTACAGCATGGGTCCAAAGCCCGTAAACATGCCCGGCACTCGCGCCGTTTCCCGCTGCGCCCAGTGCGGCACCGTGCTGCAGGCAATCCCACCGACCGGCCTTTGCCCCAAGTGCAGCTTCGAACTCCATTCCTGCAAGCAGTGCATGTATTTCGATCCCGGAAGCCGCTTCGAGTGCATGCAGCCGGTCACCGAGCGCATAGCCAAGAAAGATGCGCGCAACAACTGCACGTTCTACGAAATCCGCGTCACCCGCGAAAAGGAAACCTCCACCCCAGCCAGCCTGCGCCCCAACGACGCCCGCCAGGCATTCGAGAATCTCTTCAAAAAGTAACCCACGATTCTGATCGCGTCTGATTCTGATTACATGGAGGCATGCAGGGAGTAGAAACATGTGGAGACAGCCGCCTCGGCTGTCCAGCCTGGGCGAAGCCCGGCTGCGCCACCTCACTCAAGGTTTCTGCGTAGGCCGCAACAAAATCTCGCTCACAAACGACTGCGCACTCTGCGTAACCAGCATACCCACGGCATGTGCCACGTCTTCCGGCTGCAGCATCTTCCCCGGATCCTTCCCCGCATGCGGACTAAGCTCCGTGTTCGTCGACCCAGGACAAATCACAGCCACGCGAATGTTGTATCCGCGCAGCTCCTCCGCCAGAGAATAGCTCAGCCCATTCAATCCCCACTTCGAGGCGGCATAAGCCGCGCCGTTCGGCAACGCATTCTTCCCCGCCAGAGACGAAATGTTGATGATGTGCCCGGAGCGCGCACGAATCATGATCGGCGCAAAAGCTCGCACCGCATAATAAACACCCCGCAGATTCGTATTCAGGATCTGCTCCCAGCTCTCAGGTGGAAGTTCGTGCAGCGGTCCCCCAAATCCTCGGACTCCGGCGTTGTTGACCAGAATATCGACCCGCCCAAACGAAGCTTCCACCCGCCCAGCCGCCGCTTCAACCGATGCGAGACTGGTCACATCACAGGAAACCACTTCCGCCTTCCCGCCGGCCTGCGTGATCGCCCGCGCAGTCGATTCCAGAGCGGCACGAGCGCGCCCGCATAGCACAGCCGTCGCGCCCATCGCAGCCAACTTCTGTACGATCGCGGCGCCAATGCCGCGTCCTGCGCCGGTAACAACGGCCACCTGCCCAACTAGCCTCTGAACCGTATCCAAGTGATGCGCCCCCACTGCGCTCATTAGAAATTTCTCGAGCTCTGCCCCAGGGTGCCTTCACAAAGGCTGAATTACACCTCGAACGCGAGCCGCCACTTCTGCATCCTATACAATAGCGCCGGGGGCGACTAGGAAGTTGCTTGCCTTCGGAAGAAGACGTACTTATAATCCGGCATCCGGCAAACCCGGAATGCGGAGTGAGGCGCGCAGGCGTCTCACACAGATGCATATTGCCGATCCCGAAAGATCCAAGGAGCTACACTGATGAAAAAGATTCTGGTCACGGTTGTGCTTGCGGTTGCCGCGCTAGTGGCGGCCCACGATGCTGCTGCACAGTCGCAACCGTCCGCGGCGCCCGCGCCAGCCGCCGCTCAACCCGCTGCTCAGCCCGCACAAGCCCAACCTTCCACCGCACCCGCCGCCGCCCCCGTTATTAAAGACCCAGCCGAGTACAACGCCTACGTCGGCGCCATCGGCCAGAAGGACCCTGCGGCACAGATCAGCGGTCTCGAAGCATTTCTGACCCAGTATCCCAACAGCATCATGAAGGGTGCAGCCCTGCAAACTCTCATGCAGGATTACCAGCAGACCGGGAACCAGGCAAAAACCATCGACGCCGCCACCAAACTCGTCGCGGCCGATCCCAGCAATGAGCGCGCCATGTTCCTGCTCGCTTATTTCGATCGCCTGAAGGCGCAAACCGGAGACGCCAACGCCACGCAGGATCTCGCGGATGCCAAGAAGTACGGCCAGATGGGACTCGACGGTCTCTCCAAATTTGCCAAGCCCGATGGCACCTCCGATGCTGACTTTCAAAAGATGAAAGATCAGATGACCGGAGTCTTCAACGCAGCTCTCGGCCTCGCCGCTCTCACTGCCAAGGACTATGACACCGCCCGCAAAGATTTGCGCGCAGCGGTTGATAGCAGCCCTGATTTTCAAAAGGATTTCAGCGTGGTCTATCCCCTGGCACTCGCCTATGCTGGCCCCACCCCGCCGGACCCGAACCTTACCCCCGATCCCATCAACGCCATCTGGTTCGCCGGGCGCGCTTCCGTAGTCGCACCCAACGCGCAATATCAGCAGTCGATTGAGAAGTACGCCAGAGGCCTGTACGTGAAGTACCACGCCGGAGACGACGGCTGGGCCGATGTTCTCACGCAAATCAAGGCCAACCCCACGCAGCCCGCCGGCTTCACCATCAAACCCGCTCCCACCCCGGCCGAACAGGCACATAATATGGTGGTAGCTACCCCGCCCGACAAAATGGATTTCGCAACCTGGGAGTTCGTCCTCTCCAACGGCAAACAGGAAGACCAGGACGCAGTCTGGAATGCCATCAAAGGCAAGCCCGTCTACATGAACGGCACCGTCATCAGCGCCACGGCAACCGAGTTCGATATCGCCGCCAGTTCCGATGACATCGACGCCAAGAAGGCCGATATCACCCTCACCTTTGAAGAAAAGGTTCCGCTGCGGCTTATCCCAAAAGCGGGCGCCAGCCTCGACTTCCAGGGCGAGCCAGCCTCCTACACTCCAAACCCATTCATGATGACTATGGAAAAGGGCCAGCTACCGAAACCAAAAGTTGCGGCCCCCGTGCATAAGAAACCAGCTTCCAATTAGTGGTAAGCAGGATTCGAAAAAAAGGCAGCCCGCAAGGGCTGCCTTAGTTTTTCTCGAATGCCGAGCGTTTCGGCTTCCCTTGCGACCTTCGCGGATGTCCCTTTGCGCCCTTTGCGGTTAAAAGCTTTTGACCTCCTCCCTACGATCTAACCCATATGAAAGATCTTGCATCTTGACAGCCCAGCACCCGGGGAGGAAAATCGCGCTGCTCGGCCCCAGCCGCATGGTTTCCCCACCTCGTCGCGGTTCCTGGCCAGCCACGCGCGGTCTCGCGCGAAGGAGGACTCCAATGGCGAAACAAATCCTTGATCTCTGTGCCCTCGTGTCCACGAAAGGCCGGAAATCGAGTAGTGTTGGGAAACTTGCCTCAGCAAAGATGGCCTGCGCTATCGTCGCGTTCTGTTTTGCCACAGCGATTGCCGCATCCGCGCAGACCTTCAATGTCGTTTATAACTTCGACAACGGCCCCAACGATCCCCATGACAATTCGACCGTCCAGGGACGCGACGGATACATGTACAGCACCACGCCTCAAGTCTGGAGCGGACAATCGGGCGACGTCTTCAAAATTGATCCCGCCGGAGCTATGGACGAACTTTATGCGTTCGACGGAACCGATGGAGGGTACGTTGCAGGCGGGCTGAGTCTAGCCCTCGATGGTAATTTCTATGGCGCAACCGTCAACGGCGGCAGCACTGGCTTCGGTACCCTCTACAAGATAACGCCCGGAGCGGCGGTAACCACGCTCTATACCTTTACCAACGGGGCCGACGGTGCGTATCCCAGTTCGCCGCCTATCCAGGGCCTCGACGGCAACTTCTACGGAAATGCGGCTAGTTGTGCCGCCCTTCCCCCTGGAAATGAATGCATCCCGTTCTCCACTGACGGCGCCGTTTATAAGCTCACTGCGGCAGGCGCTTTCAGCGTGTTGCACACCTTCACCGGCCTGGATGGCAGCAATCCTCTTGGCCCGCTTGTCCAGGGCACCGACGGCTACCTCTACGGAACCACGCTGGACGGCGGCGCCAACGGGGTTGGGACTATCTTCAAGATCAGCACCAGGGGTGACTTTACCCTGCTGTACACCCTCGACGGTACGCACGGCGCGCATCCACTGCCCGGCGGATTGATCCAGGGCTATGACGGCGATTTCTATGGCATTGCCAGCGAAGGCGGGTCCGCTGGTGCAGGCCTGTTGTTCAAGATTACTTCCGGCGGGAAGTTGGCGATTGTCGACGACTTCGCAGGTACCGGCTGCTCAGACGCAGTTGGAGGAGTGGTTCAGGCAACGGACGGCAACTTCTACGGGACATGTGTCTCAGGACTCATCTTCCGTGTCACTCCGGCCGGAGCTTTCACCAACCTTGCCGGTATCGGCGGCAGCCCGCAGACCGCGATGATCCAGCACACCAACGGCATTCTCTATGGTGACAACGCAATTGGAGGCAGTGCCGACCGGGGCTACTTCTTCAGTATGAATGTTGGCCTGGCTCCCTTCGTCACCTTCCTGCCTGCGGCTCGCTCGGTCGGAAGTGTAGTGGAGATCCTGGGGCAGGGCTTCACCGGCGCCACCAGCGTCTCCTTCAACGGAACCCCGGCAGTCTTCACCGCCGAATCCGACACTTATCTGACCGCAACCGTTCCCGCCGGAGCGACCACGGGCTCTATCACCGTGGCTGAGCCAGGCGGCACTCTAACCAGCAATAAAATCTTCCGCGTGATACCTCAGGCCTTCAGCATCTCGCCAACGAGTGGCCCATCCGGCACTACCGTGGTCATCACCGGAGATAGTTTCACTGGAGCGACCGAGGTAGTCTTCGCCTGCGGAGAGAAAGCGATTTTCACCGTGGATTCCGACACTCAGATCACGGCCACTGTCCCCGCGGCAGCGATGACCGGAGCGATCAGCGTCGTGACTCCAGGCGGGAATGTCGGGAGCCCCATCTTTACCGTGACACCATGATCCTGTAAAGGTGCTCGAAAGGAACTACAAAGCCGCCTTCCACGAGGCGGCTTTTCTTCTGCGGCGGAGTTCTGTCACAGGTTCCAGGTTTTTTCCTGGCCCTTGGAAACATAAACGCCGAGGAGCGGAGCCCGCAATCCTAGCGAGCCGCTTTCTTGTCCCGGTCCCGATCCAAAGACATCGGCCGCGCACTCCGGGGCGGACGCTTCGCTCCATCCCGAAGCTGCCGAACGTCGATCTTCAATTCATCGATAGTCCGGCTCAGCGTGTTCCGGTGCATCCCCAGTTCGCGCGCGGCGCGGCACTGGTTCCCCTTGTTTTCCTGCAGCACGGTGAGGATAAATCGTTTCTTGAATTCGCGAACACCCTCGGAATACAGGATGTTGCTCTTATACATCTGCAGAATGAGTGCTTCCAGTTGGTCTTTCACGTTTAGTCTCTCTCTTTTAATCTTTTTTTGACTATCAAACCACTGTCATTCCGACACCCGAGCCAGGCGAGACCGGAGGAATCTGCTCTTATTTCGACTTCGCAGCCGGAGCGCCGCTCAAATCCTGCGGAGCCCGATGCAGAAAATCCAATCCCTGATTAAACCGCGCTCGCAACTCCGACGGCGCTACCCACATCGCGGCCCGTCCCACCACCAGGAAGTACGGCGCCAGCACCGACCTCTTCAGCATGGTTGAGGTAGGTGTGAACGCCGTCATACCCATCAGCACCACGGTGACAATCAAAACCCCTTTCACCACACCCAGCAAAGCTCCCAGAAACCGGTCAAACCCCCTCAGCCCGGCTTCCTTCATCAGCTTGCGCGCGACCCTGGCGGCAATGTTGAACCCCAGCAGGATCACAAAAAAGATGATCAGGAAACTGAAAATATCAGCCAGCCAGGCATTCTTCAAAAACGTCATGAACCATTCCGACAGCCCCGGATACTTCCAAGCGGCAACAATGTATCCCACCACCAGACCAGCCATGCTCAGAGCCTCCGCAAAGAAGCCCTGTATCCCTGCTGAAATAATGCTCAGCAGTACAACCGCGACAATCAGCCAATCCGCCGCGGTCATGCTCTTCTCCCGCCCACCACACTTCCTCGGGTCTTACCCCTGAACAAGCGCCTACACATCCAGCTTGCGTCCCGTAATCTGGAAATAGGCGTCCAGATACTTCTCGCTGGTCCCGCTGGCCACTTCGGCTGGCAGCGCCGGCGCCGGCGGCTGCTTGTTCCAGTGAATTTCTTCCAGGTAATCGCGGACATACTGCTTGTCGAAAGATGCCTGCCCGCGGCCGGGCTCGTACTTGTCGGCGGGCCAGAACCGGGAGGAATCTGGCGTCAGCACCTCGTCCGCCAGCGTGATCCCCTTCGCCGTGCGGCCAAACTCAAACTTCGTGTCGGCGATGATGATACCGCGCTGCCGCGCGTACGCCGCAGCTTTCTTGTAGACCCGCAACGTCAACTCCCGCAACGTGCTGGACGTTTCCGATCCCAGAATTTCGCACATCCGGGCAAACGAAATGTTTTCGTCATGCCCGCTCGCTTCCTTCGTCGCCGGAGTAAAGATCGGTTCCGGAAACGCCTCCGACTCCCGCAACCCCTCCGGCAGCTCGATCCCGCACACTTTTCCCGTCGCCTTATATTCTTTCCAGGCCGATCCTGAAATGTATCCCCGCACCACGCACTCCACCGGAAACATCTCGGCCCGCTGCACAATCATCGATCGCCCGCGCAGCACCTCGGCATATTTCTGCAACGCCTGCGGATACTGCTCCACCTCCGCCGTGATCAAATGATTCGGAACGATGTCAGAAAGAAAATCGAACCAGAACAGCGACATCTGCGTCAGCACCCGCCCCTTCTGCGGAATCCCGGTCGCAAGCACGTAGTCGAAAGCTGAAATGCGGTCAGTAGCGACAAACAGCAGCCGCTCATTATCAATCTGGTAAACATCGCGGACCTTGCCGCTGGCGTGAAGTTTTAGATCCGGAAAATCGGTCTGCAGCACTACGGGATCGAGAAGTTTAGGACTCATATTTTAAATTTAACAGGGTAAGGAGCGAGGCGTATTTTAGACTCTCAGAAATTTTTGTCAACGGCAGAGATCACATCCTCGAAGGAAGCCTCTATCCTGTTGAGCAGGGAAGCGTTGTCCCCCCGGCCGCTCAGATGTTTCCCCCGCAACAGTTGTGGAAAAGCTGAGGACGAAAGTGGATAACGCGACCACTAGGGCCACCTCTTAACTAAACCTCTGTCATTCCGAACTAAACCTCTGTCATTCCGAACAGGGCTGAAGGCCCTGTGAGGAACCTGCTGTAGACTTTCAGCCCTCACCGCATACCTCCGGTCCGTCCGGCCTCGCCGCCCGTGCCGCCAAAACTGAAAATGTCACAAAGCCGGACTTGACAAGGCAAGCCCGGCAGAACAGAATTTCTGAACCCCACAGAGGCCAGGCTTGCCCGTCCTAGGTGGGACAGCGAAACCGTTCCAGTGCTCTAGTCAAGTGATATAGATAGCCCGTACTCCGCCGGAGAAGCTTGTGCCCGAGAAAAAAGTTCGCTTCGAAGATTTTCAGCTGGATTACGGTCGCTTTCAGCTGTGCCGCCGTGGCATCCCGGTTCGCCTGGAAGGTTTGCCGCTGCAACTGCTCATGCTGCTGGTCGAAAACCGCGGCCAACTGGTAACGCGCGAGCAGATCTCCGCCGAGCTCTGGAGTAAAGATGTATTCGTCGACGTCGAACAGGGCATCAATACCGCCATCCGCAAGATCCGCCGCGCCCTCGCCGACGACCCCAACGACCCGCAGTGCCTGCAGACCGTTGTCGGTCGCGGCTACCGCTTCGTCGCTCCCGACGCTACCGAAGAAACGGATAGCCGGGCGCCAGCCGAAGCCCTCGCCTTTTCCCCCGAAGATCTCGGACGCGCCATCATGTCCGCCGCCGGGCTCGATCCAGAAAATCCCCGAGGAGCCCCAAAGCCTCTCACCCAGGAACGTCCGAAGTCCGAAAATTAACCCTCCCCGCGATTCTTCAGATCGCTTCATACGGCTTCAGATTCCCTCCATGGACACTTCCTGCCAGCCGAGGCAAGATGTCAACCATGATTTCAAACGGTAAGCGGTCCACAATCGCATCGAACGTTCCGGCCGCCGGAGTCCCAACGGCCCCGAAGCGGAACGAAAAATGTGGACCAATCGCGCGTCGGCGCGATCAGCTCGAAATCGTCTCGCGGCCATAATTCACAAGCCGCGATGCCGACAGGCCCTGGCCCGGTTGGGGGAATCGTGCCAGGGCCTTTTCACGCGCCCAAATTAACTCTCGTCATTCAACAGCTCTTGTCATTCCGACAACAGCTCTTGTCATTCCGACAACAACTCTCGTCATTCCGAACAGGGCCAAAGGCCCAGTGAGGAACCTGCTGTTGATTTCGATTGAGAGCACGACAAGCCGGAGCTAACGGAAGGCCCGGGAAGGGCACGACTTCCAGTCGTGCCGCCGAAGTCGAAAGAAGAGGGACTTGGGCTTCAGCCCCCTTGCGCCCCAATGTTAAAATAGAACTAGAACCCAACAAAATTTCGCAAATTCAGGCGGAGCCCCACGGGCTCCGCCTTTCTATTCTCAAGAAAAGGGTTCTAAAAAGCAGGGAGTTCCGATGTCCAAGCCGCCCAACCGCCCCGACGACCCCAACCGTCCCAACACCAAGCGCACCGGAGAGCGTTCCGAAGCCGCCTTCCTCTACCAGGCCAGCCAGCGCCGCTTCGCCATCTGCAAGCCCTGGGGAGACAGCGAGCGCTACGACTTCATCCTCGACAATCGTCCCCAACCCAGAGTCCACCTCTTCCGCATCCAGATCAAGTGCACCGACTGCCTCCGCGCCGATGCCTACGAAACCCGCGCGACGTACTCCGTCGGCCGCCGCCACGTCCCCTACAACAAACGCGACATCGACTTCATAGCCGCCCACGTAGTCCCGCTGAACATCTGGTACATAATCCCCGTAGAAGTCTGCACCCCGCAGCCCATGCTCCGCTTCTACCCCCATCGCAAAGCCAAGCTCATGCGTCTGGAAAAATACCGCGAAGCCTGGCACTTACTAGATCCCCCACTACCAAATCCGCCAATCACCATCCACGCCTGCATCGACGAAGACTATCCCGAAACCTACGAACCGGAAGCCTACGACCCCGAGATCGAAGCCGCCATCGCCGGCGAGGAACGCCGCCAGGCCGACGGCGTCGAGATGATTCCGTCTGAGAACTACACCTACCCCGAAGTCCTGGCCGCGCTGGGTTCGGTTCTGACCAACAAATACGCTGAGGGCTATCCCGGGCGGCGTTACTACGGCGGCCAGGAGTTCACCGACGCGATCGAGCGCACCGCGAGGGACCGCGCCTGCGCCCTCTTCCGCGCCGAGCACGCCAACGTGCAGCCCCTCTCGGGCTCGCCGATGAACCAGGCGGTCTATTTCGCCTTCTTGAAACCCGGCGACACGGTGCTGGCCATGGACCTCTCCCACGGCGGCCACCTGACGCACGGGGCGCCGGTCTCGCACATGGGCAAGGTGTTCAACTTCGTCCGCTACAAGACCTTCCCTGACCAGGGCGGCGCCATCGACTTCGATGCGTTGAAGAAGACGGCGAAGGAGACGCGGCCCAGGATGGTGCTCTGCGGTTACTCCTCCTACCCGCGCGACTACGACTATGCCGCGTTCAAGGAGGTCGCCGACGAGGTCGAGGCCTTCACCATGGCCGACATCTCCCACATCGGCGGACTGGTCGCGGCGGGCGTTATGCGCAACCCGTTCGACTCCGGTTTCGACGTCGTGACCACGACCACGCACAAGACCCTGCGCGGGCCGCGCGGCGGCCTGATCCTGTCGAAGAAGGCGCACGCCTCGCCGATCGACTCGGCCGTCTTCCCGGGCCTGCAGGGCGGGCCGCACATGAACAACATCGCCGGCGCCGCGGTGACCTTCAAGAAGGCCGCCGAACCGGCGTTCCGCGCCTATGCGCAGCAGACGCTGGCGAACGCGCGGGTGCTGGC
>Ga0209380_10000232_pt1 | contig 38138 bp, 29 predicted proteins | sample HubBroMetageWFT6_FD_188347 | JGI IMG/M metagenome (GOLD analysis project Ga0209380, IMG submission 188347) | Warmed and freeze-thawed soil microbial communities from the Hubbard Brook experimental Forest, New Hampshire - Hubbard Brook CCASE Soil... | ecosystem: Environmental > Terrestrial >...
ACGATATTCTATAAGCGTGCATTCTGACGGCGCCACAACCTTCCGTAATTCTTCAAATGCGTAGTCTATCGTCCGTATGCCGCGCTGGCCGCTAGCGGTTTGCGGTGGAAAGTGTAACCGTCGTAGGTTTCTGGACGGAAATTCAGGTTTGGAGCGCTGAGTTTTTCCGTCTGGCTCAGAAAGAGGTATCCGCCGGGCTCCAGGTAAAGATGCAGTCGCTCCAGCAGTGCAGTGCGCTGGGCACGTGACAAATGCGGCAACACGTCCATGCAGAAGATGCAGTCGAAGCGTCCAATGTAGACAGGCTTCGTCAGGTTCATGACGTTGAACGTGATCATGCTGCGCAGGCGCGGTTTCACCAGCAGGTGCGCGGCGCTGCTCGAACCGTTGGTTGCGTTGGCTGAGCCATTGCCCGATCCGTTGGCTCCCGGAGTTTGGTATCCAGCGGATGAGGCGTTCTGCCCACCGCTGGAACTTCCGATTTTCGTGAAACTCGCACGAATGGCCGCTGGAGGCAAGCCGGTCAACGCCGAGTGCGGATACAGTCCGCGCTCAGCGACTTTGATGGCGGACGGCAACAGATCGCTGCCGACGATGTGGATCGACCAATCCTTCATTCCTTGCCCCGGAGAAGGAAGGCAATTCTCCGCGATGCCACCGTTTTTTGCGGCGCTCTTTTCTTTCGTTTCCCGGGTGCCGTTTCCGTTGCTTGAAACGGTGCTCGCGCTGTTACTGGTTCCGTTTCCACCGGCCATCGAATCGGACAGTGCCATGGCAATCGAATACGCTTCTTCACCGGTTGAGCAACCCGCACTCCAAATGCGAAGGGTTCCAAAACTGTCATCCGACTTTCGGGCGTGCATTTGCGGAATCACATGGCGCGCCAAAGCGTTCATCGCGCCGGGATGACGGAAGAAACCAGTCTTCCCATTGAGCACGCCGTCGAGAAAGGCGGGCAGGGTGGACGGGTCCAGATCAGCGGCGCGGAGGCGTCCCAGTAGAGCAGCGGGAGACTCCAGTTCTTGACTCTCGAGATAGTCGGCCACGTGTGCCGCTAAAGCGCTGTTGGGGCAGTCAAGCAAAATCCCGGTTTGGCGCTCGACCAGCAGGCGCAGTTGAGAGAGTTCGTGCTCAAGGATCGTAACGCCCGCCATTAATCTATGCATATTTCCTTCCCCCGGAGGGAGTGCCCACGTTCCATCGCCGAGATACAGGAGATCGGCGTTGTGCTAGGGGAGAGTGACTTTCTCATACCTAGGCGCCAGCGGCTGTGGCCGCATACGACTTACCTGAGTCTTGCTCAGCCTGCTGTGCGACTACGTTCATTTCTTTCTCCAAAGATGAGAACCGCTGCATGATCTCGTGGATCCGGAGCGTCATGTTCCGAATGGTCTCGATCTGAGCGCGGGTCTGGGCGGAAAGACTCCCGGGCTCCAGCAGGAGCAGATCCGAATTTCCCAGCACTGTTGTAAGTGCGTTGTTGAGATTGTGACGCATTTCCACCATGTAACGACCCAGGGTCGCCTGTCGTTCAAGTACGGCACAGGAGAACTCCGCGGCGCGGGCCCGCGATTCCGCTCGCGAACGATGCACTGCCTCGCTCGCGGCCAACACCAGAATCTCGAGCCATTGTTCGCTTCGCCGCAGGATGGAAGTTCGGGGCCAACGCTCGCGCACCAATTCCGCCGTCGGGCCGTCCTGGCACACACAGAAAATCGGTTGCCCGGTCGAATGCAACGGCTCCAGAACCACCGAGAGCAACTGACGCCGCAGTTCCCCGACAATGGCAACGTCAAATACGTCCACCGCGAAATGCGGCCACAAGTCGCCACTCAGGATTGTAAAAGCCGGAGGGGTCCGCTCCATCTGCCAACGCGCAGTGATGCGTCTCGAAAAATCGACTTCATCGGAGATGATCAGCACGGTCGGCGGTTCCACTGGCTCGGTCCTCTTTAGTCTTCCGCCTGCGATTCTGGCTTGCTCTCGCAGCAGGTCACGTCAGTGCAATGGTTTAGTTCTTTTTGTCGAACTCAGACGCAGAGTCCGGATCCCACGCCGACGTTCCGGAGACCTCAAACTCGGCGGCTTCGGAACTCGTATGAACCGGATCCGCCTTCGATGTGTGGCCAGAGACTGTCGAGACCGCGTCGTGGGCCGATGACTTCGACGCACCGGCAGCTGCCGCCGCCGCAACGCTCGTGTCCTTGGGTGAACCTGCCGCTCTTAGGGAGGGTTTTGCAGTTGCAGCCTTCAGTCTGGCTTCAGGCTCTGCCGCTTTCCCGCGGCCCAGAGCTTGCTCCACAGAAGCCTTCAGATCGACCAGCATGCGCAACGGCGATCCGGAAGAATACTCTGCCTGAAACATCACCTTCCACGACTGGCAGATCATGCGCAAGCGAATAATGGGCTCCTGAGCGGAAAACTGAGCGCGCCTGCAGTCGATGGTTTCGACTCCCTTGTCTTCCAGTTCCGTCAGCCCGTCGAGAATGGAGTTGAGGTCGCCAAGCATCAGGCGGAAAAAGCACCGCCGCATCAGATATCCAAACCGCGTGAATCCAACCAGGGCGACCGGCAAGTAGAAAAGGTCCCCGGCCAGACCCTTAGCCTTGCGCCCCTGTTCCAGGACACCACCATGCAGGAGTTCATCGAGCGTATGGCATCGTCGTGCCGACTCGAGCACACGGTCGAGAGCGTTCAACCAAACTGGAGGCTTCAGTTCCACTTGTCCCAAGAGCGGCTCCAGCGACTGCGCCACATAGGCAATATCAACCTCGGTGTCATTCACTCCGGAGGGCGCCAGCTGGCTAAAATACTGCACGAGCAGAAAATCAACCTTGTCGCGCATGGAGTCGGTCTTGCTCGTTTTCGCCAGGAAGTGTTCCACCAGGCTCAACAGCCCTTCCTGATTCGCCAGGGGACTGGTTTGCAGAAACTGCCGCAGCTGATGCACCTGGATATGCTGGTCCATCTCGTCCAGCCAGCGTTGCGCCTGCTCGACCGTCTCTTTTCCAGGCGTATCGACGCCGGCTTCAAGATCGGCGCAAGGCTTCACGTCGACGGCGAACTCCCGCGCGAGTTCGAAGTAGATGGGGTATAAGCGGCGGGCGGATTTCCATTGCGCCGCGAGATCCTGTACGGGTGCGGAAGGAGTCATGATTTCACGATCCAGTTGGGTACTTCGTGTTTAAAACGGGCGGCCACCACGGCTTTGCCAGTCTGATACTGCACCGCGACGACCGACGCGGTTACATCGAACGAACCGTCGGAGTTTCGCAGCCGAAGGACATCGCCGAACTCCAACGATGTGTTGCACTCGAACAGAACTTCGCGTGAAGTGGCAAATTCACCGACGATGCTCTCGGTGAAGATTCCGAGGGAAGGAACAATACCGGGCACTTGGCGCGCCAGTTCAAACCGCATCCGAATGGGCGTCGCGTCTGGAAAAAAACGAGCGAGCCCAGCCACGTTGCTGACGTTGTGCGGGTTGCGTGCCGTTGCTGTGGCTTGTTGCGCCAAGAGTTAACCGACCTGTAACCCAGACTCGTTGTCGTTGCCGATCAATGAGGTTCCGCCTTCCCCTTCCTGTTTCGGAAGAGTCTTGGGAAGCAGATTCTGCGGTTCGCAAAAGGAGGAGCAACGGGGCAACCAACTCCAGGAACGGAAGGTCTAGCACTCCCGTGAATGCGTTTTCATCGGGTTAGAACGCGATTCACAAGACCGTCTTGGGCTGAGAGGGGATCTCCGTCTCAGCCTGAGACGCTAGTCTCACTCCAGCGGTGGATTCATCGAGGGATTCGCCCCCGCCTACGACCAATCCCTTGGGCGCAACACCGAAAGCGGGATCTTCTTTTTTCCTGCCTTAGCACTAGCCAAGTTTCGAACCTTTCGACCTATCCCGCGGAGCACTTATTCCGCCCGTAACGTGATCGACGGATCTACACCCGCCGCACGCCACGCCGGTACCCCACACGCGACCACCGACACGGCGATGACCAGCGCGATCACTCCGAAATAAGTGGTCGGATCCAGTCGCGAAACGCCGAACAGCAGGGTGATGAGCGTCTGGCTCGCGGCGACCGCGCCAATCAATCCCACCGCGACCCCCAGTCCGGTAAGGTGCATGCCTTGGCGCAGTACCAGACCTAGAATGTTACTGCGTGACGCGCCCAGCGCCGCGCGCACTCCGATCTCGCGAGTCCGCTCGGTCACGCTGCCTGAAAGGACCCCATAGATGCCGCTCGCGGCCAGCACGAGTCCCACCAAAGCAAATGCTCCGAATAGCACGAGTGCAAAACGTCGCTCGGCCTCAGACGAGGCAAGCAGGTTGTCCAGGGTGGCGACACGCACCACGGGAACGTTCTTATCCACCGCCCAAATTGCCGCTCTTATAGCCGGGGCCAGCGACGCTGCCTCACCGCGGGTGCGGACCACCAGCGACTGCGCATTGTCCACCCAAGACCACTGCGAGGTCGAGGTATAGAAGGCATCTGGTTCGCTTACCCCCAAGGAGGTCTGCTTCACGTCGCCCACTACGCCGACGATCGTACTCCACGGCCGGTCCGCATGGCCCGCGTCAGGCCCGGAGTGGATCCGCTTCCCAATGGGATCTTGATCCTGGAACTTGCGCTTCACGAAAGACTCGCTCAGCAGAACCGCCACGGGCGCGCCCGCTCGATCGCGCTCGTCAAGCAGCCGGCCGCGACGGAGCGGAATATGCATCGTCTCGAAGTAGCCTGGACTCACGGCATATCGAAACCCAGGCTCGAAGTTTTCGTTCGGAAGAGCTTCGAACTGGACTCCGTAACTTTCAAAATCACCACTCAGCGGCAACTGGCTGGTGAACGCCGCGGCGGTGACGCCGGGAACCTGGCGTACCGCCTCGAGTGCCTGGGTGAAGAATTGCTGGCGGGCCGCGTCCGTGTCGAAACGATGACCGGATTCTTGCACCTGCATACTGAGCACATGGGACGCATCGAATCCAGGGTCGATCGCGAACAGGCGCTCGAGGCTGCGTAACAGCAATCCCGCACTCACCAGCAGCACGAGGGCGAGCGCTACCTCCGAGACGACGAGAGTTCGTCGCACCAATTGTTGACCGGTCGCAGTCTGCCGCGAACTTTGCTGAAGACCGCTGCGGAGGTCACTGCGCGAGGCATGCCGCGCTGGAATCAATCCGACGATCAGGCCAACCAGGGTGGTGATGCCAAAGGCAAAAGCGAACACGATTCCATCCATCCGAATCGCACCGATGCGCGGGAGTTCGGGTGGACTCAGCACCACCAGAGCCCGCACACCACCTTCCGCCACCAGCATTCCAAAAGCTCCGCCGATCGCGGCCAGCAGCAGGCTCTCGATCAGCAGTTGCCGGATGATTCTATTCGGCGCCGCCCCCAACGCCGCCCGCATCGCGAATTCGGCGTGGCGGGTTACGCCACGCGAGAGCAGCAGGTTCGTCACGTTCACGCACGCGATCAGCAGTACCATGATGACGGCACCGAGAATAGCCAATAACGCCGGCTTCACGCCCTGCGTGAGGTCGCTCTGCAGCGAATTCACGATCATTCCGTCGGGGGCGCCACCCGAGCTCTCATACCCTTTCGCATACATCTGGGCCAGGGTGTGCAGGATGACGCTGAGCTCACTCGCCGCTTGCCCGCTGCTGACGCCCGGCCGAATCCGTCCCACCATGCGCAGATGGTGACCCCATTCCCGGCCGTCCGCCGGAAGCGCCTCGTTGTACTGCAACGGCGCCCAGAGCTCCGCCGCAGGCGCCAGCACGTTTTCGAAGGAGCTGGGCATCACGCCAATGACTACATAGAGACTGTCATCGAGGGTCACCTGCTTTCCCGCGATGAATTTGTCGGCGGCAAAGCGGCGCCTCCACAGTCGGTCGCTGAGGATTACCACATTAGGCCCATGGAACCGGTCCTCCGCTGCCTCGAAGTCTCTTCCCAGAAGCGGAGCAACCGCCAGGGCTCGAAAATAGCCCGCGCTTACGCGTTGTCCCTCAAATCGCTCCGGTTGGTCTTCATTGATCATCGTAGGCTGCCAAGGTTTCATCACCGCCATGGCTTCGAAGGAATGACTCCGCTCCGCAAGGCCGTGAAAGCTACCGAAGGCGACATAGCGAGGAGATTCGTTCTTTCGCACCTCCCAGACCATCATCAAATCCCGGGCGCGCGGGTACGGAAGCGACTTAAACAGAATGGGGTTCACCGCGCTGAAGATGGCGGTGCTCGCGCCGATGCCCAGAGCCAGAATCAGGACCGCAATGAAGGCAAAACCTGGGTTTTTGCGCAACTGTCGAACTGAGTAGCGCACATCCTGCAAGGCGGTTTCGAAACCAAATCCAACCATTTCGTGGCTTTGCTCGGCCAGCCGGGTGGAGTTTCCGAATTCTCGCAGAGCGGCGTAGTGCGCATCCTTGGAGCTCATTCCCTGGTCGAGAAAGCGCTGTTCTGCCTGTTCTCGATGGAACGCCATCTCGTCGGCTAATTCGGCGCTGAACTGTTCCCGGCGAACAAGCAGCCACAGCCTTCTAAAGAAGCGAAGCAGCAGGTCCATCCCGGCCTCCTATGCTTTCTGCAGGACGTGTCCAATGGCAGCGATCATCTGTTCGAACTGCGAGAGTTCGATGCCCAGCTGTTTTCGGCCGGCAATCGTCAGGGTGTAGTAGCGCGCCCGCCGGTTGGTTTCAGTCCGTTTCCACGCTGCCTTCACCCAGCCGCGCAGCAGCAGCCGCTGCAACGCCGGATACAGCGAACCTTCTTCCACCGTCAGCACATCCTCAGAGAATTGCTTAATGGACTGCGCAATACCATAGCCATGCAGAGGCGCACGGGTGAGGGTTTTCAGGATCAGCATGTCGAGAGTTCCGGGCAACAGATCCGGCTTTCTTGGCATGGACCGATATATAGACTATCTATGGATAGAATGTCAATGGCAAGATAACAACAGGGCAAGATAACAACCGGAGGAAAGAGAATTCAGCGCTGCTCCGAGTCAACGAAAACCCTTGCATGGTATTCACCGGGGTGGCGAGCTGCGACGCTGCGCGGTGGGGTTCCAAAAACCCGGATAGCCGCGCTGCTGGTCACTGCAGCGTCTGGCTCGATCCCCCCGATCCAGGGGCATCCGTGCTGATGGCGTAGCGTTTGAGCTTGCGATACAGGGTGGCCCGGCTGATGCCGAGCATGCGCCCAGCAAGCGCCTTATCTCCTTTGACCTGCTGGAAGACTCGCTGGATCGTATCCCGTTCGATATCTTCGAGATCGGTGGTCGACGACGAAACCCGCGACGATTCGGGCGGGGCCTCGGCCGCGCGAGCAGGATCGAGGTCGGTCGGCCGTTCCTCAAGCTTGACCGTGGAACCTACCATCGTAGCGCCCGATGCGATGGAGGGCGGGAGGTCGCCGAGATCGATGGTCTGTCCATCGCCCAAGGCCACAGCGCGCTCGACGCAGTTTTCCAACTCGCGCACATTGCCGGGCCAGTCGTATTCCATCAGAGCCTTCATCGCGGCGCTGGTGACGCGCAAATCTGAAGCCGGGGCGTAGCGCTCCAGGAACCAATGCACGAGCATGGGAGTGTCGCTGCGGCGCTCGCGTAGCGCCGGAACATAGAGGGTCACGACATTCAGCCGGAAGTAGAGATCTTTGCGGAAGGTTCCGTTTTTGTAGGCGGCTTCGAGATCGCGGTTGGTGGCTGCAATCACCCGGACATCAACCTTGATCCTTTGATTACTGCCCACCGGACGAACTTCTTTCTCCTGCAACACGCGCAGCAGCTTGGCCTGCAACTCCACGGGTAGTTCGCCGACTTCGTCGAGGAAAATGGTGCCACCGTCGGCCGCCTGGAACAGTCCCTGCTTCGATTTCAGCGCTCCCGTAAAGGCTCCCTTTTCATAGCCAAACAGCTCGCTTTCAATCAAGGTCGGCACCAGCGATCCGCAGTCGACGGCGACAAAAGGCCGGGTAGAAAAAGCACCGCGGAAATGCATGGCACGAGCCACCAATTCCTTGCCCGTCCCGCTTTCCCCATAAATCAGCACCGGAGTTCGCGTGTCTTTCAGGCGGGCGACCATGCGCAAGACTTCCTGGATCCGCGCGGAGGAGCCGATGATACCGTGCACCGCGGTTTCCGAATCCATTCGCTGGCGCAAGAATTCGTTTTCCTCGACCAATCGGACTTTATCCGCCATGCGTCGCAGGAACAGGCGCAACTCTTCCAACGGCGAAAAGGGCTTGGTGATGTAGTCATAGGCGCCAAGCTTCATGGCTTGCACCGCGGTTTCGATGGAGCCATGTCCCGTCATCAACGCAACTTCGGTGCGAGGCAAAAGCTTTTTCACCTTTTCCAGGAATTCAAGCCCCGACATGTGCGGCATCACCATGTCGCTCAGAACCATGTGGACCGACTGCTCCTCGAGAAGCGCCAGGGCCGACTCTCCGCTTTCCGCCTCCATGCAGATGAAACCCAGCGCCTCGCCCACGGTCACGCAGAGTTTGCGGATACTCTGCTCGTCATCGACAATCAGCAGCCGAATACGAAGATCTTCTTTGCTTACTGGTTTGCTCACTCGGACTTCCCGAAGGTTTTTGAAATAACATCGATAAACTGTTGCACGCGGAAAGGCTTCTCCACGCAGGGGGCCCCAGTTTGATACAGCGTCGCGACCGTTTCCTCATTGGCAATATCGCCGGTGATAAAAACGATTCGTGAAGCCAGATCGGGGCGGTTGCGGGCGACCCAGGCATGCACCTGGCCTCCGTCCACGCCGCCGGGGGTTCGCATATCGGATACGACTCCGAGGAATTCGCCATTTTCAAGCAAGCGTAGAGCATCCACGCCCGATTCGCAGCAAACGACTGGATAGCCGCTGCGTTCGAGCGCCGCCTGCACATAGGCCATTACCGCGGGCTCGTCTTCGATCAGCAGCACGGGCAAAGGTTGGGGCTTCAGGGCTGGTAGGCTCATGGTTGTATCACTCCGGCAGTCACCCTCAAAGAGGCTGTATTCGACGATGCGGGCAGGCGCACAATAAATGTAGCTCCTTGCCCACCCGCGTTATTGTGACAAAGAATCTCGCCCCCGTGTTCTTTCAGGATTCCGTAGCAGATGCTGAGGCCCAGACCGGTACCTTTTCCGATCTCTTTCGTGGTGAAAAATGGGTCGAAAATCTTATCCGGATCGGTGATCCCGTTGCCGTTATCCCGGAACGAAACTTCCACGACCTCGCCCGCTTTGGTTGACATGATTTCGATGCGGGCGGGGCGGCCGACTTCGTGCACGGCATCGTAAGCATTGTTCAAGATGTTAAGAAAAACTTGCTGCAACTGGTGCGCATCCCCCATGACCTCAGGCAGGTCCTCATCCAGGTGCTCCACGATGTCGACGCCGTGGCTGTTGAAATCGTAAGAACGTAACTGGATGGTCCGGCGAAGGATCGAATTCAGCTGCACCGAACTGCGCTGGGGAGGCATCTGGCGCGCAAAACTGAGCAGATTCTGCACGATCTCCTTGGTGCGCTGGGCTTCTTGCAGAATCACGCGGATGTCCTTGCGGGCATTTTCGGGCAGTTCAGGATTTTCCATCAGCAAGTCGGCGAACCCCAGAATCGCGGTGAGGGGATTGTTGACTTCGTGAGCGACTCCGGAGACCAACTGTCCAACGGCGGCCATTTTCTCGGTGTGGACCATTTTGTCGCGCAGCACGGCCGAGTCAGTAATGTCGGTGAGCACGAGAACGATGCTGGTGACCGTGCCCTGCTCATCGCGCATGGGGCTGAGATTGGCCGAAAATCTGCCCGCAGAGCCGTGGCCACGCACAATCTCCAATTCCAGGTTGTCAATCTGCTGGCTGTTCAGCGTGCTCTCGAGCGCCTCCTCCAGCGGGCGGACAAAACCGGGGGCAGCCAGTTCGACTAAGGGGCGCCCCAGCAAATCGCGTTGCTCAAATCCCGCGTCGTACCAGCGCCGATTGGCATAGCTGATCAGACCGGCGGTATCGGCAACCAGAATCAGGCTCTGCGTGTTGCTCAGAATTTTGCTCGAGAAATCGCGCTCCCGGTGCAGTTCAGATTGGTAGGTGCGCAAGCCCGTCACATCGAGCATCAACCCCCGCATCTGGAGCAGGCGGCCCAGATTGTCGTACAGGCCGAAGGCATTGATCAGGACATGAATGGGAGAGCCGTCCTTGCGCCGCAGCGTCGCCTCAAAATTGCGCAGGTGCCCACTCACCTTCATCACTTCCGCGTGGCGTTGATGCTGCTCGGCTGACAAATAAAGTTGGGTTGTCATGTCGATCTGCAGGAGTTCCTCTCGGCTGCCATATCCGAGCATTCGCACCATGGCATCATTCACTTCGATAAAGCGGCCGCCCGGCGTGCTGAAAAACAGGCCTTCCTGAATATTGTCGAACAGTTCCCGGTACCGTCGCTCGGCCTCTCGGCGATCAGAAATGTCTTTTAAAACGTGAATGGTTTGCAGGCCCTCGTCGGCCGGGCCGTGCACGCGCGACGTCGAGACCAGATAAGTGCGATCGAATACCGGATGAGCAAATTCGTCGGACGCGTCGGCCATCGCACGGCAGAATGGACACGAATAGGAAGCGGTGTCGCTGGTCAGCGCCATCAGTGCCCGCATATTCACACCCACTAATTCTGTTGCCGGAACACCGATCATCGCAGCCAGCGACCGGTTCACTCGCAAAACCTTGTCGGCTTGATCATGAACCACAATGAAATCCGTGATCGCGTCGAAGATCTCGGTCCAGTGGCGGTTCGCCTGTTCGACTCGCGTAAAATGCCGGGCATTTCCGAGAGCCATGGCAGCATGACCCGCGATGGTTTCCAAAAAGACGCGATCTTCCTGCTCAAGCGGCGCTGAAGGTCCCGAGAGACAGAGCAGTCCGGCTAATTCCGCATTCGCGCCAGTCAGCCGAACTAGCGTGCAATCAGACCACTCGAGCCCCGCTGCACTCTCCGCGCCAAGTATCTCCTGCGCGGTCCCTTGCACCACGGTTTCGGAGCGGCGGGTCGCAAACTCTGCGAGAGCTGCGCCCAACGGGCGTTCGAGAGCGTGCTCCAGAAGCGGTCCGGAATATGCTTTCGCCTGCGAATTCTCGGCTGCCGCGAGGCTTCGATTTTCCTGAGGCGGAACTGATTTAGAGCTTTGCGCCGGTCCCTGAGCCGACCCAGACACGAGCGCCGGAGAAATTTCCAAAAGAGGTTTCCCTGGGTTGTGCAGCGCAGCTGCTTGCCAGTGACCATCTTGCCAAATGGCAAGCAAGCCAGCGCGGGAACCCGTGAGTTCTATGGTCCGGCGCACGAAACGGCGGGCAAATTCGGGCAAATGGAGCACTCCGTCAATTTCGCGGGCCAGTTCCATCACGGCCTCGGCGCGACGCCGATGTTGCTCTGAGAGATGCAAACTACTGGCAACTTCCAGCACGGCCGCCGCCTGATTCGAAAGGGCGCGGGCGCGTCGAATATCCTCCTGCGAAATTCCGGTGCCGTCGAGACGATCGAGAACCCCGAACATTCCGAGCACTCGCCCGCTCGTCCCGAGCAGCGGCACGGCAAGGAATTGGTGAACCTTGTATTTCGTTACAACGTCAAGGTTCACACCCGGAGTTCGGCTGGCCTCGTCGGTCCAGAAAACTTCCTTCGCCCGCAGAGCGCGCGTAGCGATCCCTTCCGGGAACAGCGTCTCGACACGCCGCGGTTCCCCTTTTTCAACTCCGTATCGAACCCGGAACTGCCCGTCTTCGTGCAATGCAATAAAGCAGCGCCCAAAACCAAGAAAATCAGAGGCGCGCATGACGAATGCCTGCAGAAAATGATCGAGATCACCGCTGGAATTGAGTTCGGAAGAAATCTCGAGTAACTGATGGAGTTCGTGCGCCTGCGCATGCGACGTAGCATGCAGCTCCGCATGAGCTACGGCCACAGCGCCGAAACCGGCGATCGCCGCCACCAAAGACTTTTCTTCCGCGCTGAAAACCCCTTCCTGGCGCGGGTAGATCAGGATCGCGCCCTGGGTGCGTGAGGTGCGGAAGGGCGCGGCGATCAGCATTCCGGGAGAAACCAGATTGCCCAGCGAATGCACTTCGGCGCCAATCGACAAAGTCATGGGCTCCCCGGCGGCTACGGCCCGTTGGGCCAGGTCGGCAGCGAAGCGGAGCGTCTGCCGGTCGTGCCGCGCGCGCGCAGAGGTCGCCAGTTGCGGTGTCTCCGCAGAAACCGCCTTTAATTCGAACGGTCCTTCGCGGCGCAGCAAGATACAAACCAGCTTGGTGCGCAACAGCAGGCGCAGCCGGTCGGCGAGCGCCTCGATGACTGCGGAAACATCCGGCGCTCCGTGCAAGACATGGGCAACATCCGCCAGAATTTCCGCGCGACGAGACTCCTCCCGAGAAGCTTCGCTCACCCGTGCCGCTTCCAACAGGCTCCCCAATTGACCAGCCAAGATGGTGGCCTTGGCGGCCAGATCGTCATTAAAGAAGTCGTCGTCGGAGTCATGCAGGAATGTCGTGGCTCCGATCACTTCATTGAACACCATAACCGGGGTTGCCAGCAGTGATCGAGCCTCCCATTCCGTCGCAGCCGGAAAGGCCCCTGGCTTCACGTGATTCGCGAAAATCGTTCGCCGTTGACGCACCGCTTCGGCGCTCACGGCACTCTGGTCTGCGCGTAGCCGGAGACCCACAAAATGCGCGGCGAGTTTTCCGTCGGCTTCTTCTCCTATCAGCTCGTCTGTGAGCTGGCGGCGCCAGAAATAAACACCGGACACTTGAAAAAAATCTCGGGTTGCGTGGCAGAAAAAATGGACCAGCGAACGAGATCCGGATCGCTCGCCCGCTTTGGCCGCAACCCGCAGCAGTAGCTTTTGAAAGTCCTCATCGGACCCCCCAGCAGAATTACTTTCCCGGGGAATGACGGGACTACCTCCAGCGAACGTCAGGGTCGCATCGAAACTGGAAGAATAGTGTTCTCGATTCACAAGTGCTTGAATCTATTTGGGAAACTACCTGTCATCTCAATTTGAGTCAAGAGAAATGGGGGATGGGGTGCCGTTTGTGAAATCGGAGACATGCGTGAGATTTGCGTCTCAGTGTGAGAAAAGGGCATCGATCCGTCAGCAATGAGACACGCTCCGGTCGGGTCGGTGCCCGCCACGCCCTCCTCTCGATTGAGTAAGTTGGCTGTTTGCTTACAGATACAGGCCATTACTTTGGTTTTCTCAATAAGGTTCACGTGGCCCGGCCGTTGCACGCTCGAAGTCACCAGCTTGCCGTACGCCAGGAGGAATTGTGTCTCAAAGAACGAATGCGGCTCTGTTTGCCGCTCTGACACTAGCTGTCGCTGTCGGTCCGATACATGTAGGTGCGCAACAGGCCCAAAGCGAGGAATTCGTCCGACGGGCAAAGAGCAAGGTACAGCCTCAGTACCCAGATCTAGCCCGCAAGATGAATATCACGGGTACGGTCAAGATTGAGGTGATGGTCTCGCCGAACGGCATTGTCAAAGGAGCGCGCATCGTCGGCGGGCATCCTGTTTTGGCGAATGCAGCTCTGGATGCCGCCAGGAAATGGCGTTTTGAACCGTCGTCGGCGGAGAGCTCTGGGATCATCGATTTTAAGTTTGAGCCGCGGTAGTGGCTTCGCTGCGGAGGAGACAGGAATGACAATCGGCAAGAAGTTGTACACGAGTTTCGGCATCGTCCTCACCATGGTGTTGGTACTGTTCCTGGTGAACTGGTCTGCCGTGCAGCGCGAGCACGCGGCCAAAGCCGCCGCGGCGGCCTCGCTGGAGCTGGCCGATAGCACGAATGCCGTCCGCTTCCAGATGATGCAGAACCGCCTCTACCTGAGCAACTACCTCTTAAGCGGCGACACGCGCGAGGTGGACCGCATGAACGAGGGTCTCCGCGCTTTGAACGAGAAACTGGAACAGGGCAAGACCCTGGCGAGTTCCGACCAGGTCAAGAACGCATTGGCCAAGGTGCAGCAGTTGGAACAGGCGTGGGGCAAGGAGTTCGCCCAGCCGATGATTGAAAAGCGGAAAGACGTGGACTCCGGCAACGCTACCGTGGCTGAACTCCAGATTTACTACCTTCAGAAAGACGCTTCTTCGTGGGTCAAGAATTCAACCGATGCGCTGGATGTCGCGGATGGTGAAAACCGCAAGCTGGTGGAAGAGCGCCGCAAGTCCGATGAGACGGCAGCAACCGCAACCATCATCATATCGCTGCTCAGCACCTTAATTGCGTTGTCTCTTGGCGTGGCAATCGCCTACCGTACGGCCAAGTCAATTACCCAGCCGCTCAACGACCTGATGAACGTGGCTCGTGGAATCGGCAACACCGGCGATCTGGAGCACAACATTGATCTCACCCGCGACGATGAGATCGGTGAACTGGCCCGCACCTTCCACAAGATGGTGACTTATCTCAAGGAGATGGCGGGAGTATCCGAATCCATCGCTGGAGGTGACCTCACCCTGGAGGTGAAACCACGATCTTCCCACGATACGCTGGGCAACGCTTTCGCGCGCATGGTCGAAGGGCTCGCGGGGCTGGTGCGCAGTGTGCGCGACGCCTCCTCTCAGGTTGCGAGCGCCTCCAATCAAGTGGCCGGGGCCTCCGACGACGCCGCCAAGATCGGATTGCAGGCGTCGTCCGCCATTGATGAAGTCACCAGCACCATGCATGAGATGAGCGTCAACGTGCAGAACATGGTGAAGAGCACGCAGGTGCAGGCGTCGAGCGTCAGCGAGACTTCCGCTTCCATCGATCAGATGGTGGCCTCGATTCAGCGGGTCGCCGATACCGCAAAAGTATTGCTTGACATCTCCAACCGTTCCCGGGAGGAAGTGCACAACGGCATCGGCACCATGGAGAAGGCCACCGATGGCCTGAACCGCATCAACACTACCATCACCTCCTCCGGCGAGATCATTGGTGCCCTGGGACAACGCGCCGATGACATTGGCAAGATCATCGAAGTGATCGACGATCTCGCCGAACAAACCAACCTGCTGGCCTTGAACGCCGCCATCGAAGCGGCCCGTGCCGGCGAACATGGCTTGGGATTCGCGGTGGTCGCCGACGAAGTGCGGAAGCTGGCCGAAAAATCGGCACAGTCCACCAAGGAGATCTCCGAGCTGATCCAAAGCATTCAGAAGGAAGCCCGCAAGGCGGTCGAGAACATGGACCGCTCCACCACCATCGTGAACGAGGGACTGGATCTCGGTGGAGAACTGAACGCCGCCCTGCGCAAGATCTCCAACGTGGTCACTGAGGTCTACAAATTCGCGCAGGAAATTGGCGCGGCCACCAACGAACAGTCGCATGGCTCGTCGCAAATCGCGCGCGCCACCACTCGGCTGAACGAAATTACGCATGAAATCAACTCGGCCGTGGAAGAGCAGGCTTCGGGAGCACAAGCTGTGGTCAAGGCGATGGAGCGGATGCGCGAACTGGTCCAGCAATCCACGTCCGGATCAACCGAACTGGCGGCATCGTCGGAACAGATGTCGAAGATGTCGCGGGGCTTGTTGGAATTCATCGACCGCTTTGCCCTGGCCGAGTCTTCGCGTACGTCACCCGCCGTCGAGGTCTCGGCTCGCAACGCACGCCGGGCCGCGGCAGGGTCGCAATTCTAACAGTCGCCGGGTTGGAAGCCGGAAACCGGAGCTCGAAGGCGGAGCTTGAAAACAGAGCTTGAACATATGAGCCGTGAACTTCATATCGTGGGCTTCAAGGTGGGCCGTGAGACTTACGGAGTTCCCATCACTTCCCTGCACGAAATCGTGCGGGTACCCGAGATTACTGCCGTGCCCGATGCGCCCGACTATCTGGAGGGCGTGATCAATCTGCGCGGCAAGATTGTTTCCGTCATGGATCTGCGCAAGCGTTTCGGAGAAAAGGAAGCCACGTTGCGCAAACAGAATCGCATTCTTGTAGTTGAGCATTCGGGCAGGCTTGCGGGGCTGATTGTCGATTCGGCCTCCGAAGTGTTGAAGATTCCCGCTGCCGCCGTGGAAGCTCCGCCAGCAGTCTTTCAGGAAGGCGGTCTGAACTGCGTCACGGGACTGGCCAAAGTTGGTGGGCGCTTAGTGGTACTGCTCGACATGAGCAAACTGCTGGCTCCAGGCAGCCTGCAGATCAAAACTGAGACTAGCGAGAAAAACCCGCCAGCCAAACCCGAAGCACGGGGTGCAGCGGCGCGGTGAGAGAGATCACAGTGAATTTCAGCACCAGGCGAGATCGAGACAACGCATGAGCACATCCGGAGCGGCACCTGCTCCCATATTGACGGAAGCTGAATTGAAGCTGCTGCAGGCGCTCGTCTACCAGGAGTGCGGCATGCACTTCGACGAGCGACGGACGCACTTTCTTCAAGACCGGCTGTTGCGGCGGTTGAAGGAGTGCAAGCTCGACTCCTTTTATTCCTACTACCGCTTGCTGATCAGCCACCAGGGCAAGGATGAACTGGCGAAACTGCTGGAGAATCTGACGGTGAACGAGACCAGTTTCTTCCGCCATAAGGCGCAACTGGACCTGTTTCAAAAAAGTGTTCTCGAAGAGTTGTTCAAGCACAAGAGTTCGCGCCGCGAGTATTCCATCCGTATCTGGAGCGCGGGCTGTTCCACCGGACAAGAAGCTTACACGCTCGCCATGCTGGTCACAGACGCATTGGCGTATTACTACCTGCGCAATCCACTGCCTGTGGATTTGCCGTTGCCCAAACCGCTGGTGCCGCCACCCTGGCGGGTGGAGATTCTGGCCAGCGACATCAGCTATTCGGTATTGCGAACCGGACAGGACGGCACTTACAGCGAGAACCAGATGTCGATGGTCGATTACGGCTATCGCCTGCGTTACTTCGACAAAACGGGCGAACGCTACGCCGTCAAGAAGCCGCTGAAAGAGATGGTGCACTTCGACTTTCACAATTTGAAAACGGAGTACCTGCCGCAACGCAACGACGTGATTTTCTGCCGCAACGTGATGATGTATTTCGACGAAGCCGAGCAGAAGCGCCTGGTCGAAAAGTTCTACCGCTGCTTGAACGCGGGCGGATATCTGTTTGTGGGCCACGCAGAAAGCCTTCTGGGGTTGACCGAGAAATTTCAGATGTACCACAAGGATAGCGGCACGGCGTACCAGCGGGTTGAGGTGAGAGATTGACAAATCCCCCCGATGAGCGTGGCGCGGAACTGCGGGAGCTTTTCTTCGAGACCTCGCAGGAATTGCTGCAGGCGCTGAACGACGAAGCTCTTAAGCTGGAAAAAACGCCCGGCGACGAGGAGATCGTGCGTGTTATCCGGCGCACGGTGCACACCTTGAAGGGCGATTCGGCAGCTTGCGGGCTGCGGGAGTTGAGCGAACTGGCTCACCAGTTCGAAGATGCTTTATCGCTTGAAGGTACGGCGACCCAGGCAGCCGTGGCTGAAATCGCGTTTGCCGCCGCAGACGTTTTCGCAGAGATGATCGCGGCTTATCATCGCGGCAAAAAGCTGCCCTCGACGAAAAGTTTGAGTAAGAGAATCGAGGAACTGACCGCGGTCCCCGCAACCGGAAAAACCCGCAGGACCAGGAAGTCTAGTTCGAACAGTGCTGCCGCCAAAACCTCAACGCCACGAACCGCATCCCGGGCGGCCGCACACTGGACTGAATACGAGCACCTGGCCATGACCCAGGCGCAGGCAAGCGGCCAGGATGTGTATCACGTGGTGGTGAAGATCGATCCGCATTGTGCGATGCCGATTGCGGGACGTCAACTGGTGCACAATGCTGTCGGCGTCATGGGACCCATCCTTGCCGTGCGGCCCGACGCCAAATCGCCCGCCGCCTCCAAGCAAGTCGAGTTCGTGCTGGCCAGTGTCCAGACCGCAGAACTGATTGCGGCCAAGTGCAAGATTCCAACCATCACCGGAGAAGTCACAATCGAGTTGCTGTTGGATGCGGCGGTGGCCGTGGACAAACCTCAGGGCGACACCGTAGTTTCGCCCGAAGTCGCGGCCAATGTTTGCTCCGAACTGCCAACCGAAATCCCCTCCATCATCCCTGCGGCGCAAACCGCGGCGCCCCCTGAGGTTGCGGCCGACGCTCCCGCGGGGTCGGCAACCGCCGAAGCCGCAGCGTCGCCGATCCTTCAGGAAAACATCTTGCGTGTGGATGCGGGCCGTATCGATAACGTGCTCAACCTGGTGGGCGAACTCATCATCGGCAAGTCGATGTTGCAACAGGCGCTTGGCGAATTCTCCAAGCGCTTTCCGAAAGAGCCTTTGCGGGGCAAGTTTGCCGATGCCATGGCGTTCCAGGCGCGGGTGCTGAACGATCTGCAACGCTCGGTCATGAAGATTCGCATGGTCCCGGTCGAGCAGTTGTTCCGCCGCTTCCCCCGCATGGTGCGCGACGTTTCGCGTCAATGCGGCCGCGAGGTCGAGCTTGATCTCAGCGGACAGGACACCGACCTCGACAAGGGGATTCTCGATGCCATCGCCGAACCGCTCACCCATCTCGTGCGCAACGCGGTGAGTCACGGCATTGAGCCTGCTGAAGAGCGCAAGAAACTTGGGAAGGCGCCGCAAGGCGTCGTCCGGCTGAACGCCTATCACCAAGGGAACCAGGTCATCGTCGAAGTTACCGACGACGGTCGCGGCATCGACGCGCAAAGGATTCGCGCTAAAGCCGTCGAGCTCGGTTTTGCGACGCCCGAGGAAGCAGCACGGCTCAGCGATGCAGAAGTCTTCGATTTCATTTTCCGGCCCGGCTTCAGCACCGCCGACGAGGTCACCGAAGTCTCCGGCCGCGGTGTTGGCATGGACGTGGTTCAGAGCGTGCTCCACCGCCTCAAGGCCTCGATCAGCGTGGAGACACGCCCCGGCAAAGGCACGACCTTCCGCATGAAGCTGCCCTTAACCCTGGCCATTATCAAGGCACTGCTGTTCTGGGTGGAGAAACGCCTATATGCGATCCCGCTGAACGCCGTGCTTCAGATTGCACGGACCTTCGAAACCGAAGTACATCGGGTCGACAACTACGAGGTACTGCAGTTGCGCGATCAGGTGTTGCCGCTTCTGAGGCTGGGACGTCCGGTGGCCGACGGAGACCACAAATCCAAGCTATTTGTTCTCGTTATTACTGCGGGAGAAAGGAAGTATGGCTTGATTGTCGATGCGCTGGAGGGCGAGGAGGAACTGGTGATCAAAGCGTTGGACGATCAGACATTCTCTACCGATCTGGTCTCGGGCGCCTCCATACTAGGCAATGGGCACGTGGTTCTCATTCTCAACCTGCCCGCCGTCGTGGAACATGTGGCGCGTTGGCGGCCGCAAGAAGCGGGCCAGGCCAATTCGGGTTTGCTGCTGACTCAGACGGACCGCATGCGGCTGGCTATGAGCCCGGCCGCGGCTGGGGGGCAGGCATGAGGTCAGGTATGGCGAAAATACGTGTGCTGGTGGTTGACGATTCGGCTCTCATGCGCAAGCTGATTCCGCAAATGCTGGCAGCCGACGAATCGATCGAAGTGGTCGGGACGGCGATGGATGGATCCTTCTGCCTGAAAAAAATCGAGGAGTTGAAGCCCGACGTCATCACGCTCGACCTCGAAATGCCCGGCATGAATGGAATCGACGCGCTGAAGGAAATCATGCGGCGTCACCCGCTGCCGGTGATCGTGTTCAGTTCCCACAGCACCGAAGGTGCGTCGGTCACAATGAAGGCCCTCGGGCTGGGCGCGTTCGACTTCGTTTCCAAACCCAAGGATGCCACGGCACACATGGCAGAAACTGCCGGGGAATTGATTGCCAAGGTGAAGGCGGCGTCCGAGTGCAAACTAAAGCCGCGCCTTCTGCACGGACTTCCGCCCAAGCCCGAGAAACTGCCGGCTTCGTCCGCCGCTCCGAACAAGGTGGTCGCGATCGGCGTCTCCACCGGAGGCCCGCAGGCATTGGAATATGTCCTTTCGCAATTGCCCGGCGATTTTCCCGGAACCATTGCCGTGGTGCAACACATGCCGGAAGGATTCACCGACATGTTCGCACGCCGGCTCGATGAAGTCTGCACCCTGCGGGTAAAAGAGGCGCAGTCCGGAGATGTGTTGCAGCCAGGACGGGTATTGATCTGTCCGGGAAGCCGTCACATGAAAGTAAAAAGGCTTCCATTGGGAGATGTCATCGTGCTCTGTGATGAGGCTCGAGTGAACGGTCATCGTCCCAGCGCGGATGTACTCTTGCGCAGCGTGGCGGAAGAATTCAGGACGCAGGCTGTCGGCGTCCTGATGACCGGAATGGGCGACGACGGCGCCGAAGGTTTGGGAGCCGTGAAGAAAGAGGGCGGCATGACCATTGCGCAGAGCGAAGATTCCTGCGTGGTGTACGGCATGCCCAAAGCGGCGATCGAACGCGGATACGCGATCCGGGTGGTGGGTTTGGATGTTATGGGGGCGACGCTGCAGACGATTTGCGGACGGAACACAGGATCCGTCGGACGGGCAGTGCGCGCCGGAAACTAGGAATCGGGCACGGAAGGTACCTGTGACCAGCGTGATCTGGTCGAGGACAATCCGGCCGTGATATGCAGTAGAAAGCGGAGGTCTGTATGGAGCAGTTTGCACCAGTAAAACGCAGCAAAGACGGTCAGCCGGTCCGCTACTTAATCGTGGACGACTCCGTATTTGCCCGCAAGAATCTGGCCCGCATGATCGAAACGTTCGGCGGGCAGGTGGCGGCGGAAGCCGGGGACGGCTTAACCGCCATCAGCGAGTTCGACCGCACGCATCCTGACATCGTGCTCATGGATATCACCATGCCGCAGATGGAAGGCATCGAAGCTGCCGAACGCATCGTTCAACAGCATCCCGAAGCGCGCATCGTCATGGTTTCCTCGGTGGGCTACCAGGAAAACATCGTCGCTGCTCTGCAACGGGGAGCGCGGCATTTCGTACAGAAGCCAGTAAAGCCGGAAGTATTGTACGAAGTCATCAAGTACGTGCTTGGCGACGACGGAGCCGTGGCGGCCGCCGCCGGAACGGGAGTGTAACCCGATGAAGATGGAACTGATCCAGCCTTTCATCAACGCGGCCGATGCCGTGTTGTCGCAGGGTTTGCAGGGCACCACCAAGGTGGGGAACCTCACCATGGAAGAAGACGCCTACCGCCGTAAAGGCGTGGCCGGCATGATCGCGCTGACGGGGGACATCGAGGGCAGGATCATCCTCGACCTCGAGCCCCAGACGGCAGTGAAGGTGGCCAGCCACTACGCGGGCACTGAACTGCCGGAGTCGGACGCCCTGATTAAGGAAACCATCTTCGAACTTGCGAATCAGGTTGTGGGCAATGCCATCTCTGCGCTCAACGACCAGGGCTTTCATTTCCGCGTACATCCCCCCCTCCTGCTTACTGCTCAGGAAGGAGATAAGACCAGCGAAGACACCGAAGCGCTGATGATCTGCTTCGAGACCTCCCTTGGCCATGTCTTCATGAATGTCGCGTTGCGCTACAACAAGCGGCGGATGGCCGACCATGCAGCCGTAGGAGCTTGAGACCGACCCCGGCCCCCTGTGAAGCGACGTCGTGACCCCGGGCGAAGCTGCGGACAACAATCTCGTTCTAGAAGCCCGTCATCTATACCCCTTTACCCCCACGTTTTTTGCTGCTGAACCCTTAACATATTGATTCTGCGGGAGTTGCTCGGGCTTGGTGTCCCCGAGCCCCCGCCAAATATTGCGGAGTAAGGACTTAGATGACGCTCTTCGCGTTTCTCCTGTCAAAGTTCCTGATGCTGGCCGCTTGAACAGCCGGTCGCGCATGGAGTTAGTTTGCGCGAGCGATAGATAGCCTCGGTCAAGGTTGCTCGTCGCAAAGTTGTTCGTCATCAAGAAATCATTTCTTATTGTCTGACAGTGGTGGATAAAGCTCGCGGTCCCGGAGCGTGGCCACGACTGGACCTGGTTCTTCGAGTTCCAATCGTGGGGCAGCCCGTTCCTTGGTGGGAAATGCGGGAACCATTGCTTCCCGGCTTAGCGAAACAGCAACTCCATGTAGACATCGGCCCGCGCGTAGGGGGAAGGGATTATTCTGTCCGGGGACAAGTGCCGGAAGCCCATGGATTCATAGAGCCGGATCGCAGGTTTAAGGATATGGTTCGTTTCCAGATAGAGTCTTCGCGCACCGCTGGCTCGGCCGGCTTCGATGACGGTTTGCAGCAACTTGCGTCCAATGCCAGTTCCCTGGCAAGCCGGCGTCACTGCCATTTTTGCGACTTCAAATTCGCCGTCACTCATGCGACGAAGAGCACAGCAGCCAACGCATCGGTCCTCGATCACCGCAAAAAATATCTTGCCGCCTGAATTGAGGATCGTGCCTTTCGGATCTGAGAGGATGGTCGCTTCTTTCGGCTCCACACGGAAATAGCGCTCGATCCATTCTTCGTTTAGCGTTCGAAAGCAAGTCTCATCGCCGGGCTGGAATTGGCGGATCGTGACTTCACAAATCGGGGTAAGCTGTTTCTCCTCGAGAGACACTTTGAAAGCCCTCCTAAACATTTATGCTTCCACTGGTCTTCCCGCAACATACGTTGAAAATAGGCCATATGTCCAATATCTCAATGATCTATACTAAGACGATTTTCATATGAGAGAAGAGGTTGAAGTCAGGCATCTGCGTTACTTTCTTGCGGTTGCCGAAACCTTGCATTTCGGCAAAGCGGCCGAAAAACTGGGAATGGCACAGCCTCCGCTCAGCCAGCAAATCAAGAAGCTCGAGCGTGCAATTGGATACGCGTTGTTTGATCGAACAACCCGCGGAGTCAAGCTCACGACGGTCGGTCAGTTCTTCGCGGAACGAGCCGTGAATACTCTCGCCAAATTGCAGGATGACGTCGAGATGACGCGGCGGGTGGGAGCTGGCAAAGAGGGCGTCCTCAATGTCGGGTTCAGCGGCTCTGTAATGTTCACAGCCCTGCCAAAAGCAATCGAATCTTATCGGCGGATGCGTCCGAACGTCGAGCTGCGATTGCGGGAACTTGTGACCGCAGAGCAGATTCCCGCTTTGCTGGACGGAACTTTGGCGATTGGATTTCTGCGCGACGGTGAGGCGAGAGACGGACTCTTGCTCGAATCGATCCTTCACGAACCGTATATCGCCGTGCTCCCTTCGTTCCACAAACTGGCCAGAAAAAAGTTGATCTCTCCGATCGATCTTAAGGACGAATCGTTTGTTCTGTTTGCTCGCAAAATGGGTAGTCTCGCCTTTGACCGGACCTTTGCTTGCTGTGAGGCCGCGGGATTTCGGCCAAACATCGTGCAGGATGCCCCCCAATGGCCGACGGTTTTACGCTTGGTTGCCGCGGGATTAGGAGTCTCATTGGCGCCAGCGTGTGTGGGGAATTTAATGATGCCAGGGGTCACTTACCGAAAGTTGCGCTCGCGGAACTGGAGTTCGATTGACATTGGCATGAAATCCGATCTGAAGAATCCGGCTGCCGATTTTTTTCTGCAGATCGTGCGCTCGGTGCTTAGATACTCTCTGTGAGCGAAATCGAGCTGCCGTCCGCCTGAGCTCTCACGCACACTCTTCGGGGCTTGCTCTTTTCTATTTTGTTACCCCCCCCGCTTGCACCGTGGGCTACCTTCTTTCGCCGCGATGCGGCTGCGGGGGAATTGGGAGTAAAAGGCTAGCCTTCGACTGCGCCCTGGGGCAAGCTTCTCGCGCATAAAATCGCGCAAGAAATGGGGCACCCACAAATGGCCAAAATGAGACGCTCACAAGGACTTCCAATGAATTCATGCTAAGAGCGGAAATTGTGGACCTTCATTTTCGGAATTCTCGTCCGGGTCGGCGAACCTGCTCAGTTCCGGATATTTCCGGACCAGCGTCGGTGGGGCCGACACTCGTTTTCCCGTGATCATAGCTTTCAACTCCAACGCGTTGACGCCGGCCTTGCTTTCAAAATGGTTGTTGGTGATGACGTAGGTCGTCTCGGCTCTCTCGGCGACGTTTTCGATTCGTTCCTTCCAGCCAACCAACTCCTTTTCGTTGTAGAGATAGTTGTAGCGGTCGTTGCGGTTATCGCAATCGAACCACTGATCGTAGTTCCGTCCGTGCAGGCGAATGTAAGCAATCGGTGCGGTGACGTGCTCGGTCGGGGCGAGCGAACGTCCGAGAACAGGTTGATCGATATTGCAGAAACCGACGTTTTGCTGCGCGAACGCGGCCAGTGTTTCCGCGTTGTCCCAACTCGAGTCGCGCACTTCCACTACCCGCGGATATTCGATGAACTGATGCAACAAACGCTCGAGATATTCCCGGTTTAGCGAAGTATTCTTGAACGATAACGGGAATTGAATGAGCAGTGCCCCAAGCCGTCCTTCGCCGGCGAGAACGTCGAGACCTTCGCGAGTGCGGGCTTCATCCTCGTCAGTTGGGCGGATCGTAGCGGCAGACGTTGGCCCGACCACCGCGACGGGGGAGTGGGTGAAGGCGCGATAAAGCTTCGCGGTGAATAAAAAGCGCGGATTCACCTCGGCGACTTTGCGGCACCACAGCTTGGCGAGTTGTGCCTTGATCGGCCCGTAAAACGATGTGTTGATCTCGGTGGTGTCGAAGAATCGCGCCAGATATTGCAGCGGATGCACCTTGCGGTGCTGCATTCCGGAAGGGTAAAAAACGCCTTCCCAATCCTTGTAAGACCAGCCAGCCGTACCGAAGCGGACGTTGTTCGGGTTAGTTTGCGGCAAGCGGACTTGTGCGATGGATCCCATGTTGGAACCGAAGACCGAGGGCAGCCCCAGAGTAGCATATGGGGGAATCATAACTGGCTCTCACAGGCAACACCGATCTGTGCCAGTGGCAGTTTTTTGACGAAGCTCGATCAATCGAAGGTAAGGCATCTACATTTCACCAATCCCCGGGAACGAGGTGCCGTCCCTGCGGGACTCGCTTGTTCTCCCACCGCCTCCGGCACTTCCGTGCCGGGCTTTCACATATCGCCGCTCGGCGGCTGAATATTTTTCGATTTTGTTCGGTCTTAAGGCTCCGCTATCGTTGCACAGGTACCTGCGCCGACAAGGCCTGATTCAGTTGGCTGGCTAATTGATCTGCCTGTTCGTTGGAGATTTGGATCTGACCGTCGAGCAGAAGAGTCAAAACGCCAACCCCTGCATCCTGAAATCGAGCGCTTTGGACGACGGCAGAGTTCTCGACCGCCGGCGGAAGTGTAGTTTTTAAATCCGCACTGTTTTCGACCACGCTAAGCACAGACTGCGCGATGGCATCGCGCATATCCTCGCCCAACGATCCCGAGCGCAGCGACTCGCCCAGCATGCCGGTGGCATCGATTCGCGCGAATGTGGCCACCATCTTCAAGGTATTGGCTTTTTCCACTGACGCGGTCACCTTCATTTCAAAGGTCCCATCCCCTTCCGCAAGTTCGGTCGCGATGGGCGGGACTGAAGTCCGCGAGCAGGTCCATCGTTCAAAATGCAAACGCACAAACAGAAGGCCCGCGGGAGACGAAGGCGTTAGCCTTGCCTGCTGTATCGCGACTCTTTGTCCGCAGTTCTCCGCCCTGTCGAGTTGGGCTCGCAGCAGCTCGGTAATGTTTTGTTGCACGTCTGAAAGATCAGCGGCCAGCTCAACTTTGAATGTACGCTGAGAACCTTGGCTCGCGATCTGCGAGAGCACACCTGAAACCTGCACTCCAATGGCCCGACTTGCAATACTGACCGGGTGATTCACTGGCGGAAGATTGAATGTCTGATCTTGCCCGCTGGCCAGAGTGATGCTCATCTCCCTGCCGAGCGCAAGCTCTTGATTGTAGAAATCCGTTAACGCTTTGCTGAGATTTTCGGCGTGCGCAGCAACTTCGGGAGCGGGGGTCCTGACATCCAAACTCTGATCCAGTCTCTTCTGTTCCTGTTCCAGGTCAGAGTCGGCTCTTGCCAGCCGCTTGGCAACATCTTTGAGCCCGGACTTCTGCGCCGCAGAAAATCCCTGCTGAAACTTCTTGCTGCCGCTGCGCGCATTCTCCAACGCCTGGTCCACCGGCTCCCGATGCGTAGTTTCGGCAACTCCGTTTTGCTGGTGCAACTCTTCCAGCAACGCTTGGAGTTGGGCTCTTGCTGCCTCCGTGCTTTTCCCCAGACTTTGAAACTCCGCGGTCTGTTGGCTGGTTGCCTGTAGCGCCATGGCCTGGTGGAAGTCCTTCAAACTGTCTTCTTCCTTGACGCCGCTCGGCCGGCTGATTCCGGAGATGCCGCTGCCGGAGGACATTCCTGCTCCGTGTCGCTGAGCAGTCGCACCGAGTGGCCAGGTCAACAAGATCAGCCCCAGAAACAGAGCTTTAGCAGCAGAAAAGGAACTCCGACTACGGGTCATTGCGAAACTCTCCGAACACACTCAGTTGTGACTTGTGTTGAAAAACTGCCAGCATGGCGGGAAAACCAGAACGGCGCGTCAATCGGCCAAACTGACGATGACCAAACTGGCGACACCCTCCAGCATGTCTCATGCGTACGAAAAAAGCCACACAATTTACAGTTCTTTGCAAAGAGACCTTTGGAGAGGAGCAGAAAAAAATGATGAGCCGTCAGAGCCTCGGCGGGGCGGGTCGAGCGCGTCTCACTGCAAAGACAATACGACCCAATAGGTTCCCGTGGGATATGTGTGGGTGCGGCCATAGCAAGCGCCAACGGAGAAGGCGCGCAGGTTGCGGCCGACGACGGCTCGCAGCGCTCCGCCAGGAAGCGATCCCGGATGCAGGCTGGTGTAGGTGAGTAGGTTGTAACTTTCGGCAAGCTTCCGCACTGGGGAGGTTCCGAGGTTGTCGGCTTTTGCCATCGAGCAGGCTGCATCGTCGCCACCGAGCCAGACGCGCCGCTGCAAGTCGGACCGGGCGGCTCGGCGACGCATCTGATTCACGGCTGCCGCGACGTGCTCTTTTACTTCCTCGTCAGAATATCTGGGTAGGGCACTACCAAAGTCCTGCACGATGTACAGCCGGTCTCCGTTACGAACCACACCCAGCCCGACCACGTTGTAGGCCGGGTTGAGCAGGTTCGCGCGATGCGGGGCTGAAAGCATCAGATGTTCATGTCCATGCTCGGCGTCGTAGTCGAGCGCAACATTTTCTCCCTCTTGCTCAAGCTGGAGTTGAGTGGCCGCTCGGAGACGTTGGGGAAGGGATGGCTCGCCGTCAAATTGATGAGAGAGGCGCCGCGCCTCAAGCATGGCCTGGGCATGAATGCGGGCAGCCTGCGAAAGTCCTCGATCGATCGTCAGGGGAGGCGATCCCGCCTGCTGGCGCGACTGGTTGGCGAGCGCCAGCAGTTGCTCTTCAATCTGAAAGTCATCGTCCAATGGAGCGCTAGAATCTGCGGCGACGGGTTTCAAGGTGGCTTGCTTGGCCGATTTGTCGCCGGGTCCGTCCGCCCCCGACGCCATCAAGCGAGTCGCGGACGGCATAGCCGCGAGGCCCATGCTGAGCACTAAGGCCGATAACAATCTAGGAAGTCTATCCATCAGCCGCTTTATCCGACGATCCTCGGTAGGATCCGCAAAGCCGTATCGTCTTCGCATCGTTCAGGCGCAAACTTTGTTGCTAGTGCTAGGCTAGGGGTTGGATCTGAGGGGCAGGAAGTTACATGCGTCTATGGAACTAGGGATCAGTGGGGCCATTGGCCTGTTGTTTGGCGTCCTGCTTGCTTGGCTGGCGGTGGGATCGCGCTCGGCTACGCTGCAGGCTCGCTTGTCACTGACAGAGAAGGAATTAGCGGTCATAAAGGCCGATCTGGCGCGGCTTTCACTGGATCAGCGGGACTTGTTGGAGAGCCGTGCCAGACTGGAATCCTCTCTGGAATCGGAACGCAAGACCAGCAGCGAAAAGCTCGAATTGCTGACCAAAGCTGGCGATCGGGCCGCCGCGGACTTGCAGAACGCCTTCAAGGGCCTCGCCGCAGACGCCCTCAAGAGCAACAATTCTTCGTTCCTGCAAATCGCGCAAGAGACGTTGAAGCGCTTTCAGAGCGAGGCCAAGGGCGATCTTGATGCGCGCCAAAGAGCAGTCGCCGATCTGGTCACGCCCGTTCGCGAATCGCTGAGCAAAGTCGATGCACAGATTCAACAGATGGAGATCGCACGCGGCGAAGCCTACGGAGACCTCAAGGCCCAGGTTCAGTCCCTGATCACGACCCAGAAAGAGCTGCAATCGGAAACCGGCAATCTGGTGCGGGCTCTGCGTACTCCAAACGTGCGCGGGCGCTGGGGAGAAATCCAACTGCGGCGCGTGGTTGAGATTGCGGGCATGCTGTCCTATTGTGATTTCGCCGAACAGGAAACGATCACGGGCGAAAGCGGGCGCCTCCGGCCCGATCTCGTCGTCAAGTTGCCCGGCGGCAAGCACGTCGTGGTCGATGCCAAAACCCCGTTGCAGGCTTTTCTCGATGCCTTCGAAACCACGGACGAAGAAACGCGCCGCTCGTGCCTTGCCACTCACGCCCGTCAGGTGCGCGACCACATGAAGACCTTGAGCAGCAAGAATTATTGGGAACAGTTCGAGGCCACACCCGAATTCGTCGTCATGTTTCTCCCCGGCGAAACTTTTTTCAGTGCAGCGCTCGAGCAGGATCCTGGCCTCATCGAACAGGGCGTTCTACAGCGCGTAATTCCTGCGTCGCCGACCACTCTGATCGCGCTGCTGAAGGCCGTGGCTTACGGATGGAACCAGGAGAAGCTGGCGCGCAATGCACAACAGATCAGCGTTCTAGGCAAGGAACTCCACGAACGCCTGCGCAAACTGGCTGGACATATCACCGGAGTCGGCACCAATCTAGACCGTGCCGTCGAAGCCTACAATCAGGCTGTCGGTTCGCTCGAGAATCGGGTGCTCGTTTCCGCGCGCAAGTTCGCGGAACTGGGCGCCGCCGTCGCCGAAGGCATTCCAGAGCTTGAGCCCATCGAAACCACTTCCCGAGCGCTGTCCTTTGAGTGGGATGAAGATCCTCCCGAACCTTCCAAAAACCCCGAGTGCAAGGCCGGTTAGGCCGCAATTGGGTCAATCTGACGTGGATCTGTCACCAAATTGTCATTTTCTGGTTCCAGCATCCCAGGGACATCGGATACCGATTTCCACAGGAACATCCAAAAATACATAGTTAGCGTTCAAAATCGCATCTATAATTTTGGAAGTGGCATCATCTACTGGACTTACCGATCCAACAATGGGGATCAACGTGGCAGCGAAGTTGCTTATCCATGATCGGGATATCTCGCCCACGCCTCTACAGCCTCCCAAGGTTCCGGGGCCAGCGTCAAGAACCATGAATCGGGAAAGCCAAGCTCGATTTGTCGCCATCCTGCTGTTTCTTCTGACAGTGGCTGCGGTGGTTTTTGCTGGGTTCAATTTTCAAAAAGAGCGCGACTCTGCGGTTCCTGACGACGGGGTGTGGTGGGTAGAGCACAACGGCCGTCTAGTTGCCGACCGTGTGGATCCCGCAGGGCCTGGATTTCAAGCCGGCATTAAGGCGGGGGATCAACTGTTGTCGGTGAATGGCCAGGAAATCAAAAGTACTCCGGGTTTAGTACGGCAACTCTACAACACCGGTGTCTGGCACACTGCAACCTATTCGCTGAGTCGCGGCGGAGTCACGCTCGAATCGAAGCCCATCCTGAATCCTGCCGATCGCTCGCTGAATAATTGGCTGCGACTCATTGCCTTGATCTATCTGGGGATCGGCATTTACGTTCTCCTTCGTCGCTGGACGGCGCTTGGCTCTACGCACTTCTACGTCTTTTGTCTGGTTTCGTTTGTCGCCTATTCCTTCAAGTACACCGGCAAGCTCAACGATTTTGATTGGACGATCTACTGGTGCAACATCATCGCCTGGGTCTTGCAACCAGCTCTATTCCTGCACTTCGTTCTGACGTTCCCGGAAAAGAGAAAATTCGTTCGGCAGCGCCCGTGGCTGCTGGCCTTCGCATATTTGCCTGGCGCCGTCCTTCTGGGCAGGCACATCATGGCCCTGCGCCTGGCGCAGGCCAGCGGACATCTGCGCTGGGATATGGACCGGCAGGAAATGGCTTACGGCGCGTTGCTATTCATCGCCGCCGCTACGGTCCTGGGGTACAGCTACCGGCTCGCCAGCACAACCATTCTCCGCCAGCAATTGAAGTGGGTCACGCGCGGAACCGTTCTTGCAATCATTCCCTACACCCTGTTTTACGTTGTCCCGTACCTGATGGGTTCTCTTCCCGCTACCGGGATGAAGTTGTCGGTCCTGTCGCTGGGACTGTTACCGCTTACGTTCGGCTACGCCATCTTCCGTTTCCGCCTGATGGACGTGGACTTGATCTTCAAGCGCGGCGTGGTCTACACCCTGGCCGCCGCGACGGTTGTGGGTTTGTATTTTGGGTTGGTCGCGGGAGTCGCCACGCTCGTCCAGATGCGCCAGCCCAACACCGGGCGCGTGGGCCTGATCCTCGCGGTGGTCGTTACCGCGCTTCTGTTTGACCCGGTTCGCAAATGGATTCAGGATCGCGTCGACCAGGCTTTCTACCGCACGGTCTATGACTACCGCCGAACTCTGATTGAATTTGGGAAAGAGCTGGGCTCTGAAACGGATTTGAATGCCCTGCTCTCGTCTGTGCTGGATCGCCTGTCGCGCACTCTCGCGGTCGACCGCATTGCGATTTTCTTACGCGCTGACGGGGAAGCCGAGCAGTTCATGCTTTCCAAGTCGGTCGGCATGAATCCCATCGGAAAGCTGGATCTGACTTTCCTGAGCGCGCCCCGTCCCGAACCCGCTGGGCACATGTTCTTCGAGAACACGCACCAGGTCCCGCGGGAGACCGCCGGATCGCAGGATGCCATCGCCCGCCTCGATCTGAATTACTACATCCCGTGCCGCGCGCAACAGAAAACTGTTGCCGTGCTTGGCTTGGGAAAGACCACCAAGGGCGATTACCTCTCCAGCGAAGACATGGAGCTGCTGGAGACCCTGGGGGGTTATCTCGGCATCGCTATCCAGAACGGCCGTCTCTACGCTTCCCTGCAGCAGAAGGTGGCGGAGTACGAGCGCCTCAAGGACTTCAACGAAAACATCGTGGAGTCCATCAACGTGGGCGTGATGGCGCTCGACATGGAAGACCGCATCGAGAGCTGGAACGCGCAGATGGAAGTCATGTACGCTCTGCCCCGCTGGCAGACGCTGACCCAACCCGTGCGGACCATCTTCCCCGTGGAATTCGTCGACGAATTCTACCGGGTCCGGCAGAACTCCGGTATCAACAACCTGTATAAGTTCCGCTTGCAGACGCCAGCGGGCGAAACGCGAACCGTCAACGTCGCGATTGCGCCGTTGGTGACGCGCACGTTCCAGGTCATCGGGCGACTCGTCATCATGGACGACATCACCGAACGCGTCGATCTCGAAGGTCAACTGTCGCAAGCTGACAAACTGTCCTCGATCGGTTTGCTAGCCGCGGGTGTGGCGCATGAAGTGAACACACCTCTGGCCGTGATCTCGTCCTACACGCAGATGCTCGCCAAGCAACTGCAAGGCGATCCCCAGAAGTCGGGGTTGCTCGAAAAGATTACCCGGCAAACTTTCCGCGCTTCGGAAATCGTCAACAACTTGCTGAATTTCTCCCGTACCAGCGGCACCGAATTCGCCGACATCGACATCAACAAAGTCATTACCGATACGCTCGCGCTTCTCGAACATCAGTTCAAGATCGCTAAGATCCAGGTTGAGTCCGACTTGACGGGGCAAATTTCCCCCGTTCAGGGGAATCCTGGAAGACTGCAGCAAGTCTTCCTGAACCTTTTCCTCAATGCGAAAGATGCTATGCCGGGTGGCGGAAAGCTGAACGTGGCTACCAGCAACGGAGACATGGTCAGCGTGCGAGTTTCCGACACCGGATCGGGCATCGCGCCCGAACACATCCAACGCATTTACGATCCGTTCTTTACTACGAAGACCGCTCCCAAGGAAGGTCAAAAGCGCGGAACCGGCTTGGGACTCTCGGTCACCTACGGCATCATTCAGGAGCATGCCGGCAAGATTCGCGTAGAAAGCAATCCGGGATCCGGGACAACATTTGCCTTGGATTTTCCCCTGAGCAGGAAGGCAGTTCATGTCTGAAGCAGCAGTCATTTCGGGCACGATGCACGGCAATTCGTCGCCGACAGGTTCGGTTCTCATCATTGACGATGAGGCCGAGATTCGCGAGTCGTTGCAGACCTTGCTCGAACTGGAAGGTTTCGCAGTCGACACCGCGACCACCGGCGAAGACGGTCTGTTGCAAATGGCCGATCGCCCCTTTGACTTGGTGCTGCTCGATCTCACTCTGCCCGGACGCAACGGGATGGAAATCCTGTCCGAAATTCGTTCCCACGATTCGCGTCTGCCGGTCATCATGATTACCGCTTACGGCACCGTCGAGAACGCCGTACGCGCCATGCAGTCGGGTGCCGCTAATTTCGTCCAGAAGCCCTGGGACAACGAAAAACTTCTCGCCGATGTCAGGGCTGCCGTCGGCTGGCGCCGCGCGGAAGAAGAAAACGTCCAGCTCAAGCGCGCTCTCAAGCAACGCTACAACTTTGAAAATATTGTGGGCAAAAGTGAGCCCATGCTGAAGATTTTTGATCTGGTTGCGCAGGTGGCCAACAGCCGCTCGACGGTGTTGTTGCAAGGCGAGAGCGGAACCGGCAAGGAAGTAATCGCGAAAGCCATCCACCTGAATTCGCCGCGTCGCGACAAGCCTTTCGTTCCCGTCAACACCGGCTCCATGCCCACGGATTTGCTGGAGTCGACTCTGTTCGGCCACGTGAAAGGAGCGTTCACCAGCGCCATCGCCTCGAAGAAGGGCTTATTCGAGGTGGCCGACAAAGGCACGCTATTCCTGGACGAAATCGCCACCATGGGCCTCGAGACCCAGGCAAAAATCCTGCGCGTGCTCCAGGACCGCCGCTTCATGCATCTGGGCGGGATCCAGGAGATCCAGGTGGACGTGCGCATCATTGCCGCCACCAACATCGATCTGCGCCATATGGTGCGGGAAGGCCGCTTCCGCGAAGATCTGTTTTACCGCTTGAATGTCATCACCGTCGAACTGCCGCCCCTGCGCCAACGCAAAGAAGACATTCCTCTGCTGGTGGAGTTCTTCCTGAGGAAATACGCGGAGGAAAATGGACGGCCCGCGCCGCACATTACTCCGGAAGCGCTGCGTCCGCTGATGGCCTATTCCTGGCCGGGCAACGTACGTGAACTTGAGAACGTGATTGAACGCGCCGTGGTGCTCTCGTCCGGGCCAGAGATCAGCATGGACCTTCTGCCGGATTCCATGATGGGACGCGGCTCCTCCTTCTCCATGCACGACGCGCCATCTGACGCCTCGCTCTTTGAAATCGTCGAAGATGTAGAGCGCCGGGTCATCACGGACATGCTCGAACGCTGCAACTGGAACCAAACCGAAGCGGCCGAGCGTTTTCACGTTCCGCTATCCACACTGAACCAGAAAATTCGACGCCTGAATATTGAGATTAAGAAGAAGGGCCGAATAGCGTAGCTTCTCAGTTCTCAGCTAGCCTCAGCACGTCACCCAAACGAAACCCCGAGATTCGGTCGCCGTTGGGCATCAATTCAGAAGCTAGCAGAGGAGCTGATCGCTGACAGCCTTCTCTGTTATAGTGCGAACAAGCCCGAATCTTCGCATGGAACTGATCTCGCCCACGGAGTTCGCCAAGCAAAAAGTCCTGGCAGTTCAGGATTACACCTGGATGACGGTGCACTCCGTCACCAATCTGTTTCGCAAACCCATATATTTCGCGGACATCGTCCAGCAGGCCGACCTCATCGGAGTGGGTTCGCTGCCCATCGTCGTCCTGAGCGGTTTCTTCACCGGCGCCGTGCTGGCTGTGCAGAGTGCTAATACGCTGCAGCGATTCGGGTCTATCACCCTGATCGGGCAGCTGGTTTCGCTCTCGATGGTCCGCGAATTGGGCCCCGTGTTGACCGGCTTGATGGTTGCTGGGCGAAACGCGTCCGGTATGGCCAGCGAACTCGGGTCCATGGTGGTGACTGAGCAGATCGATGCCATGCGCGCCCTTGGCACCGACCCGATGAAGAAACTGGTTGCACCCCGGGTTGTGTCCACGGTTTTCATGCTGTTTTTCCTGACAGTCCTGTCGGATTTCGTGGGCCTCGCGGGCGGGTTGGTGGTGTCCAAACTTCTTCTGAATCTCGATGCCCGCCAGTACTGGAGCAACGCCTGGCAGGCGTTGGTGTTTCAGGATGTCTTTATGGGACTGGTCAAGCCGGTCCTGTTCGGCTTCATTATCGCCACGGTGGGATGCTTCTATGGAATGACCGCCCGCGGAGGCACGCAAGGGGTGGGTCGCGCCACCACCCAAGCCGTGGTCGCCGCTTCTGTGATGATCGTCGTGGTCGATCTGTTTGTCACGCAATTCCTGATGAACGTGTTGTCCTTCAAATAGCCCCCATGCCCGCACCTACCTTGCCTCTCGACTCCGCTTCCGCCACCAGCCCGGAATCGGCCGCACATGCGATCGAATTTCAGGATGTGCATCTGGCATTCGAGGAAAATGAAGTCCTGCGTGGAATTTCGTTTCATCTGCCCTTCGGTGAGACCAAAGCATTGTTCGGCGTGGCGGGTTCCGGCAAGAGCACCATCCTGAAACTTGCCTTGGGCCTGTTCAAGCCGGACTCTGGGCGAATCATGGTGCTCGGAAACGACGTAACCCAGACCCCGGAGAAAGACCTATTCGTCCTGCGCGCCAGGATCGGCATGGTGTTTCAGGAAAGCGCGCTGTTCGACTCGCTCACGGTGCGGGAAAACGTAGCCTACCGGCTAATCGAGGAACATGGATTCGAGGACACAACCATAGAAGACCGAGTGCGCGAAGCGCTACGTTTTGTCGAGTTGGAACAAGCGATCGACAAATTTCCCTCCGAGCTCTCTGGAGGCATGCGGCGGCGCGTGGCCATTGCGCGGGCCATTATTACCCAGCCTGAAGTGATCCTTTACGATTCGCCCACGGGTGGTCTCGATCCGGTAACTTCCAACACAATCGTGGAACTGATCATGAAGCAGCGCGACGTTTACAAGACCAGTTCCCTGCTGGTCACTCATCGCTTGCAGGACGCCTTCACCATGGCCACCCACCAGTTCGATAAGCAGACCAATCAGACGCGGACCCTTCCGCGCGGCCAATATTGTGATGTGCCCATGAGCTTCCTGATTCTCCGCGATGGGAAGGTCATCTTCGATGGCGACGTCCGCGAACTAACGCACAGCAAAGACGAATACATCCGCGAGTACATCTCTTAGGCTGAGCATCGATTCAGTGAGTCATCGGATTCATGGAATCATTGGGTCGAGGATTCGACGGTTCCGTTCCTCACTTCGCAGGCGCAGAAAGATTCTTCCCGGCTTCGATGAAGGACGATACATTGCTCTTATCGATCAGGCCCGAACCGGTGTCGACAAAGCTGGGAATCGGCGCGAAGCTGTCCTTCGACCAGTCCTTGTCCAACGCTGCCGGTTTGTGGTGATACAGCATGTCGAGCATTTCCATGCCGACAAAAGCCATCGTGTAAGGCTTCTGCGCAATCGTGGCGGCAATCATACCCTTCTGTATCCAATCCAGCGTTTCCTGATCGGTATCCATAGCGATCACCACTTTTCCCGTCACGTGGTAGCTGTTGAGCACGCCTGCGACTTCTTTTCCGGACTGCGCCTCGAGGCACACGAACCCGTCAACTTTGTCGCGTTCCTTGCCGACGATCTGCGTCGCTGTATCGAATGCAATTCGCGGATCGCCCTGGATATCGACCACGCGGGTAATCTTGATCCCCGGCGTCTTGCTCAGGGCCTCTTTGTAGCCGCGCAAACGTTCCTGCAGGTTCGACTGATCAGGCATCGTGAAAACCACGACATTGCCTTTGCCCTTGAGTTCCTGCGCCAGTCGCTCGCCGCCAGTGAATCCTGCCTGGTAATTGTTGGTTCCAATAAAGAAGAGACGCTTGCTCGACGGCGCATCTGAATCGATCGTGATCACCGGGACGCCCGCCGCTACCGCCTTATCGATGCTGTCTTTCAACAACGCCGGATCGGTCACAGCCAGCAAGATGCCGGTAGCTTTCTTCTGTACCGCCTGATCCACGGCGTCACGTTCGGCCTTGGGGTCATAGTTCTGCGGCCCGGTGAAATCAGAGCGCACCTTCATCTGTCCGGCCGCGTTCGAGAACCCGGCCCCCGCGGTCTTCCAATAGGGAACTTGCAGATTCGCCGACACCAGTACGAAGAATTCATCGGAATCGTGAGCGGCACCACAACTCAAAATCAATACCGACAGAACGGCGGCGGCAGCGGAGTGGATAATCCTGCGCGAACGGAGCATCGCATCCTCCTTTCCAAACCATTTCGTATACCGGACAGATGCAGTCTCGCCGGATCAGAGGTTCAGCGACAGGATTGTAAACGAGCGGTCAAGCGAAGGCCAGAAGTGATGGCCGCCGCACATTGGAAAGCTAAAAAGATCTATTCTCGTCGCAGCGCCGTTATACAGGGCTCGCGTGTTGTCAGTCCACTAGCGCAGTTTCTTACGGACGAAATTTCCGGTGAGGATTTCCGCATCTCCGGCTCGACGGTCTGCGATTTCCTTCACGGCACGTTGCAGATTTTTGATCGCGGTTGCCGGCGCGCGAGCCGTCGTCATAGCGCTCAATGGCGATGGTTCGTTCGCAGCCCGCAGCAAGCCTGCACCGAAAGTGCGCAAGAACCCCTTTAAGCGCAGCTCGACAACTGCGGAATCGCACGCCGAGTGAAACGGTTTCCAACCCTGCTGTCACCATTAGGCAAGCGGATCTCGAGAGTAATCTTCTCGAGAGTCGAGACCGAATCCAATTCTGAATCTCCCCGCAGAAAAATTTAAGGAGAAGTAACGTGAAGCATTTTCGTAGTGTGTCTCGAATGATCGAAAACCGCGTCCTGTGCGGCGCCATGATCCTGCTCGGCATGAGCGGGATTCTGAACGCGCAAGCAGGGCAAGTGCAAGAACAAACCTATCGACAGCTCACCGCCGCGCATCCGGACTGGGTGCAAGTTCCAGGGCAAATCATGCGGGCGGATTGCGTGCACGAAATTCCGAACGGCGCAAAGGTCGTAATCGGCGAAAACGGCGAACCCACGGGCGATGTGCTCTTGAAAGGGCAGGTCATCGCGCATCATGACGCGTGCTCGGAAGCTCCCCTCTCGACGAAGCATACGGCGAGTGTCAACAAGCCGGGCCACACTCCCGGTCCGCCGTTCAACGGCTGGGTGGAAGATTCGCAGGAGAGCGTGTCGCTGGGATCGAGCGATAACATCGATTGGGAGAGCGGCGAATTTTATGTGCCGAACGCGCCTAGCTCCAACGGCGGAACCATTTTCCTGTTCAATGGCATCGCGCCGACGGCACAGAACTGGATTCTGCAGCCCGTACTGCAATATGGAGTCAGCGCGGCCGGTGGCGGCAACTACTGGGCAATCGCCAGCTGGTTTGTCGGCACGGGTGGGGCGTGGCACAGCCCGCTTGCGGGGGTGAACCCGGGAAACACGATCTATGGCTATACCGAGCAGACGGCCACGGGCGGCACTCTGGACTACACGTCCGAAGCCTATGACCTGAGCACTGGCGCATATTCGTGGATCAGCATCTGGAGCTCCGGCCTGCACTGGACCGTTGCCTACGAGGGCGTGCTGGAAGTCTACAACGTCAATTCGTGCTCGCAGCTGCCTTCGAGCGGCGACGCGCTCTTTTTTGCCAACTTCGTCGACCACGGATACCCGTCCTACTACAGAGTGACGCCGGGGTTTACGGGAAGCGTGTTCCAGTCCGGCTGCAGCGACTGGACCTACGTGAACAACACCTACAACGTCTCCCCCTGGTACGACTACGCGTACCTGTTCTACTAGTTGCGGGGGAAATGCGATTTCGGTGGGCTAAGTGCCCATCCGAATGCATAGCAAGGAAGACTCGCCCGAACTCGGGCGAGCCTTTTTTCGTCTGGGATGTCGTCCCATGTTTTCTCCCTGTGCGGAGCCGTTTTTCAGGGAGCGAGGGATCAGG
>Ga0209380_10000233_pt1 | contig 38067 bp, 34 predicted proteins | sample HubBroMetageWFT6_FD_188347 | JGI IMG/M metagenome (GOLD analysis project Ga0209380, IMG submission 188347) | Warmed and freeze-thawed soil microbial communities from the Hubbard Brook experimental Forest, New Hampshire - Hubbard Brook CCASE Soil... | ecosystem: Environmental > Terrestrial >...
GGCAGCGAGCGCGCCCGAGGCCACGGTGCCGAGGCCGAAGCCGAAACCGCGGACGAAGCTGACCGCCACCATGATCGCGAGCGAACCGGGTGCCAGCAGCGCCAGGGTCGGCACCGCGAGCAGGACCGCCCCCGCAGCCAGCGCCGGCAGGTAGCCGCAGCGCTTCATCACCGCGGACGAGAGGACCTCCGCCGCGACCGTTCCGAGTAGCAGTACCCCGGTCACCAGGCCGGCGCCGGCGGTGCCCGCCCCGGCCGCCGCAGCGTACAGAGGGGTCACCGCGAGGAGCAGGTAGAAGCTGGTCAGCGTGCCGAATGAGTCCAGGAAGAGCAGGGCCATCGGGCCGGTGACCAGCCGCGGCCGCTTGCTGGCGGGGGCGGTGTCCTGACTGGGCCGGCTGCAGGTCAAAGTGCTCATGCACCGAACGTAGGTCTCCGACCGGGGCACTGATAAGTTCCAATTCCATGGCGATTCAGTGGTCCGGTTTGGGTCCGGAGCTGTTGCTGAGGCTGGACCGCAACAGCGGCGAGCCGCTCCGTTCCCAGCTTGAGGTCAGCCTCCGGGAGGCAATCCGGAGCGGCCGCCTCCATGGCGGCGAGCGGCTCCCGTCGTCCCGCGCGCTCGCGCGCGAGCTGGGCATTTCCCGCGGCCTGGTACAGGACTGCTACAGCCAGCTGCTATCCGAGGGGTACCTGACCAGCGAGATCGGCTCGGCCACCAGGGTCGCCGCCGGAGCCTTTCCGGCCGCTCCGGCGCCCGCGCAGGCGGCGGCGGCTCCGCGCCGGCTGATCGCCGACTTCCTCTCGGGCGTGCCTGACCTTGCGAGCTTCCCGCGCGGTGACTGGGTCTGGGCCACGCGGGAGGCGTGCGCCAGGGCGGTCAACGCCGACCTGGACTATGGCGACCCCAGCGGCAGCGCCATCCTGCGCGATGTTCTCGCGGGCTACATGCGCCGGGTCCGGGCCGCCGACGCGGAACCGGACCGGATGATCATCTGCACGGGCTTCGCCCAGGGCGTCATCCTCGTGCTCCAGGCGCTCGCCCGGGCCGGCGTGCGCTGCGTGGCCTTCGAGGATCCCGGCTACGGGAAAACTGATAGCAGCGAGGTAATGCGCGCCGTCGCCGCCAGGGGCCTGCGTACTGTGCACGTGCCGGTCGACGAGCTCGGGATTGACGTCACCGCCCTCGCCGCCAGCGGCGCGCAGGCGGTCGTCGTCACGCCGGCGCACCAGTCACCGACGGGCGTCGTGCTCGCCGCGGGCCGGCGCCACGCCCTCGTGGACTGGGCCCGCCGCGACGGCGCGTTCATCATCGAGGACGACTACGACTCCGAGTTCCGCTACGACCGTGAGCCCGTCGGCGTGCTGCAGGGACTGGCGGCGGACCGTGTCTTCACGATCGGAACCGCAAGCAAGGCGCTCGCCCCGGCCGTCCGGCTGGGCTGGGTACTGGCTCCCCCGGCGATGGCCGAGGCGGTCGCGGCGGAGAAGCTCATCAGCGACCGGGGTTCCTCGACGCTCGATCAGCTCGCGCTCGCGGCCCTGCTCGAGTCGGGCCGGTATGACCGCCACCTGCGACGGATGCGAACCATCTACGCCGGCCGCCGGTCGGCGCTCATCGAGGCGCTGGCGCGGCACGCGCCGGGCGTGCGGCTCACCGGACTCGCCGCAGGCTTCCACGCGGTCGCCCATCTGCCGGCCGGCGCGGATGAGCTTGCGGTGGTTGCCGCCGCGGGCGAGCGGATGGTCGGTCTTTACGGGATGGGCGGCTTCCGGTCGGTCGCGGCAGCAGCTCCCCCGCAGCTCGTGCTCGGCTTCGGCAACACCAGCGAGCGGGCCATCGAGCCGGGAATCGCCGCCGTCGCCGACCTGCTGCAGTGACCGGAACTTGGCCGATGCACGTGCTGTGCACCTTTAAGTCCGGTAAGCGACGCGTGCCCGGACGCGAGGCATTAGGGTCGGACCGGCGCGATCTTGACAGACCCAGGAAGCCAATCGGGAGAAAGCGCGGCCAGCCCCTCGCCGCCCCGTTCCCGCAATGAATCAGGACGGACGGTTGAGGCAACACAAGACGCTGGCCAGCCACCAGTCTGTGCCCATCGCGAGCATGAATCTGCACTGCGGCGTCGGCACCCGGGGCCAGCCGTTCGACGTCGAGGCCGCGGTCCTCGGCCTCGATGCGCCCATCGTCGCACTGCAGGAGACCTGGACGTCTGGCTCCGAGCCCGACCAGGTGGCCGGCGCCGCCGAGGCAATGGGCGCGCAGCTGTTCCGGGTCCCGCTGCGCCTGGCGGCGAGCCTGTCCGGCCTGAGCATTCCCGCCGAGTCCGGGCCGGGCCGGACGGGCATGGCCGTGCTGTCCACGCTGCCAGTCGTCCGCTACGAGGTGATCGACCTGGGCCGCATGCCCGCGGACGTGGTCCGGCGGTGCGCGCAGATCCTCACCATCGAGCTGCCCGGACACGTGCTGTTCCGGCTGGCGGCGACGCATCTGACGCACCGGTTCTCGAGCCCGCTGCAGCTCGGCCGGCTGCTCAGGCACCTGGGCCGCATCTCGCTGCCGACCGTGATCGCCGGGGACCTCAACATGCCGCGGATGCTCGCCGGATCGACGCCGGGTTACCGGCCTGCGGTGCGGGGCCGGACCTGGCCCGCCGAGCTGCCGGTCGTGCAGCTCGACCATCTCCTGACCAGCCGCCGCGTCCGGGCCGGCGCCGGCATCGTGCTGCCGCCCGCCGGCTCCGATCACCTGCCGGTCCGCGCCCAGATCGCGGTGAGCTAGGAACGAGCCGAAGTTTGCGACACCTAGACACGTGAGCCGGCCCAGCCTGCGGCTGTCCGGCCTGATCGAGGCCGATGAGGATGCGGCCGCGTGCTGGCGGTCCCTGCGCCGGCTCGCGCTGATCAGCGGGCCATAACGCCCAGGCCGCCGACGACCGTGAGCTCCTGCCGCGTGAACTCGCCGGTGAGCAGCGGCATGGTCTTGGCGATCGCGGCCTTGGTCTCGGGCAGCTGGAGCGACGCGAGGTGCATTTCGGCGGAATCCCAGACCTCGGACACCCAGATCACGTCGTCGTGATCGCTGGCGGTGCAGACCGCGTAGACCTGGCAGCCGGCGGCGCGCAGGCCGTCCGCGCCGCTCAGCAGAGTCTCGATCACCTCGTCGCGGTGGCCGGGCTTCACTTTCATCGATCCGATGTATGCGTAGGTCACGCCGGACATCCTGTCAGTCGGTACCGACAGCCAGGCAAATTACACCGATGTGAGGGTGCGCGATGGCGTCATTCGGCTGTGCGGCTCTTAGCATGGCCCGATGGCCCGGCGAAGTGAGTTGATGTGACCCTGATCAGGGTGCCGGAGGGGTTTGCGGCTGACACCCTGACCCGTGAAGGCGAAGCCGCCCGGACATGGCTGGCGCGGCTTCCGGACCTGGTCGGCGAGCTGTGCATGCGATGGGGTTTGCGGGTGACCGGCGATCCGATGCACGGCTACATGGCGCTCGTGGTGCCAGTGCTCCGCGGCGATGCCCGGTGCGCGCTCAAAGTGTCGTGGATCGACGACGAGACGGTGAACGAAGCGGCGGCGCTTGCGCTGTGGAATGGTCGCGGCGCTGTGCGGCTCCTCGACGCGGACGACACGGCAGGAGCGCTGCTGCTCGAATGGCTCGATCCGCGGCGCCGCCTCGCGGAGGCGGACCTGAGCGTCGCAGTGCCGGTCGCCGGGCGATTGCTGCGGCGGCTGGCCGTGCCCGTGCCAGCCGGGTGGCCCGGACGGCCCGTCCTGAGGCTCGGGCAGTGGGCGCTGGACCTGGCGGCGGAACTGCCGGGACGGTGGCGGGCTACCGGGCGGCCGTTTCCCGAGCGCCGCCTGGACGAGGCGGTCGACATGGCTGCTGCGCTAGCTCCGCGTGCCGGAGGGCTGCTCGCAAACCGGGACCTGCACTACTGGAACGTGCTGGCCGGGGAGCGTGAACCCTGGCTGGTGATCGATCCGAAGGTGATGCGCGGCGACGCCGAATTCGGCCTCGCGCCGCTGCTGTGGCGCAGGCTCGGCGAGGCGGGCGGACCGGCCGGGCTGCGGCGCCGGTTCGACGCGCTGGTGGACGAGGCTGGGCTCGACGCGGAACTGGCGCGCGGCTGGACGCTGCTGCGGGCCGTCGATTACCAACTGTGGGGCCTGAGCCTCGGCCTTACCGAAGATCCCGCGCTCTGCGCGACCGTGCTCGGCTGGCTCTCGCTCACCGGCAGGCCATAACGCCCCCGATGTTGAGTTAACCGCTCGCGGGCCGGATGGCGGGCGGGAACCCGGTCCACCGCAGCGGCCTGGTCAGGTGCGAGGCGTCGTTGAAGCTCACCAGGGCGGCGGGCATCTCCGGCCGGTACATGATGACCGTGAGCGCGGCGTTCTGCTGGTTGAGCCCGAGCCAGCGCCAGTCGCTCGCCCCGAGCGCGTCCCGGACGAACCAGCCGATGAGGAAGTTGTGCGTGACCAGCAGCTCGTGGCTGTCGGCATCGGCGTACGGGTCCGGCGGGCCGCCGAACTTCTCTACAGCGGCGCGTGACAGCTGCGCGCCAGCGACCCGTTCCTCGCGTGAATATGCGCTGACGAAACTCGCGTACGCCGGCGGCAGCTCGGCGATGTCGGGATCGGACGGGATGTAGTCGTCGAGCAGGTCCGAGACTGTCGCCGGGATGCCGAGGTAGCCAGCGACGATCTCCGCGGTCCGCGCGGCGCGCGGCTGCGGGCTATGGCAGATCGCCGACAGCGGCACGTCCCTGAGCCGCTCGCCGGTCAGACGCGCCTGCTGCTCGCCGTTTGTCGTCAGCAGGCCGTCATCACCGGCCTCGCCGTGCCGCACCAGGTACAGGAACCGGCTTGCCATCTGACCCTCCCCCCACCGAAGCTGAGCCTGCTCGGGGCAAGTCTCCCGGGCGGCCGCCGGTCTCGCGGCCCGATGCCCGCTAGAGCTCTGGAGCCTGTACCACGCCGCACCAGTAGCTTGAGTCCTCGATCAGCTCCGGCGACACCCGGACCCCGGTGAGGATCTCCGCCAGGGCGAAGGAGGCTGCGGCGGCGGGGACGTCGCCCTCGGCTCCGGCGTCCTCGCGGAGATCGAAGCCGGCCTGCGTCATCGCGCCGGCAAGTTCGTCGCGCTCCGATCCCTCCCGGTCGGCGGGGAAAAGCGGCTCGAAGTACAGGCGGATCACCTGGTCCTCGACGAAATAGAACCGGTGCACGGCGTCATTCCGGTAATGGGAGACGACCACGGTACCGGCGGACAGCGGAACGATGACCCCGGGTGTCACGCCGAGGTGCCCGTTCAGCTCCATCGCGAGCGCCCAGCCGCCGGGTACGGTGGTCACTCCGATGAGGAGCCTCTCCCCCTCGTGCCTGGCCCATATCTCGGCGCTCGCCTCCGCGAGCGAGTCAAGCCCGCGTCGCGGCGCTGGATCGACGCGGGCGCCGATCCGGGCCAGGAACTGCTGCGGCGTCAGGCCGCGCGCCAGCGTCAGGCAATAGGCCCCGGACACCTCGTCGAGCCAGTCACCGACCCAGGCGTACTCGGCGGCGGACGCCCGGCGCACGCCTGGGTCGCTCATTGATGACACCTCGCGGTCGGCAGCTCTTTAGACGGCAACCCAGAAGGCGTCGTCATTCAGCACCCGGTTGGCATTGTAGAACCCGGTGATCAGTCCGCTCTGGCTGTTCTGCTCCGAGACCTTCACCCAGGCCCATCCGTGCTCGCTCGCCGGAAGCGCCGTGCCACCCTCCGCGGTGCTGGCGAAGGGGTATTCGTCGCAGCTCTTCCCGGCCGGCGGCGGACCGGTCTTCGACCGGCTGCAGACCTGGCTGCGCTTCCGGTCCTGCTCACGGCTGTCCGTAATGTGATGCAGCGGGTGGCCGCTGCCCCTGCGACCGTAATGGTCGCGGCCGTGGTTCTGGATCCTGCGGATATTGGCGGCGATTTCCGGCAGCCGCTGCATCGACGTCATGATCGGGAAGTACTCAGGGAAGACGCAGCCAGCCGCGAAGTGCTTGATCGCGTCATCGCAGCGATACGCGAGCGCGGTGCGGCCTGAGGTGGCGCCGGGAGTAGCGCCCTTCTTCGTGAACAGCCACTCGTAGGTGCTGCGGTCCGCATGCACATGGCCCGCGCCGACAGCGTCGCGGTAGGCGAGGTCTCCATGCAGCCCCGACCGGAGCGTGTCCCCCACCGGGAACGTGTTCTTCGTGGCGGTACACGGACTGTCGCACTTCACCCCCAGCGCCACGTGGATCCCGCCCGCGTTGCCGCTCAGCTTCACATCGCTGATGCTGACTTGCTCAGTGAAGTCACGGCTGCGGGTGTTCAGCTCGATCGCATGGGTGACCGTGAACGTGGCCTTGCCGATCTTCTTGTGGTTGCGCACCACGTTGACTCCGACAGATTCCTGATAGCACAGCTCAGTGCGGTTGTACTCGTTCAGCGCCGGCTTGCAGGCCGCCGCGGCCGCGCTGGACATCCCGGCGCTCTGCGGGCCTGGTACGCGGACGGTGACGCTGACCGACAGCGCGGCCTGCCCGGTGCTGGCCGTGGATGCTCCCGCGGCTGCGGCCGCGACGACGGAGCCGCCTAACGTCAGCACGACAGCCGTAGCGCCTGCGGCCAGCCTGAACCGTAACCCGATTTTCATTGATGACCTGCCTTTGGGCTGGAGATACCACATTACAGGTCATTAATCTAATGTGACCGTTACGCATATGGTTGACACATTAGAATATGGTTAAGCCGGAATGGCAATGACTGGCGGCCGTATTACAACCGCGATCGCCGTAAGAGCCCGTCAGGCGACCTCGGCCATAGCCTGGGCGAACTGAGCCTGGTACAGCCGCGCGTAGGCGCCGCCCGCGGCCAGCAGCGACTCGTGCGTGCCCTGCTCCACGATGTGGCCGTCCTCCATGACCAGGATGACGTCCGCGTCGCGGATCGTGGACAACCGGTGCGCGATCACGAAGCTGGTCCGGCCTGCCCGCAGCAATGCCATCGCCCGCTGGATGAGCACCTCGGTCCTGGTGTCCACCGAGCTGGTCGCCTCGTCCAGGATCAGCACGGCCGGCCGCGCCAGGAACGCGCGGGCGATGGTCAGCAGCTGCCGCTCCCCCATGCTCACGTTCGTGCCGTCGTCGTCGAGCACCGTGTCGTAGCCGTCAGGCAGCGTCCGCACGAACCGGTCCACGTAGGTGGCCTTCGCGGCCTCGACCACCTGCTCGTGCGTGGCTCCCTCCAGGCCGTAGGCGATGTTTTCCTCGATGGTGCCGCCGAACAGCCAGGCGTCCTGCAGGACCATGCCGGTCAGCCCGCGCAGCTCCTCGCGGCTCATCTGCGCGGTGTCCACGCCATCGAGCAGGATCCGGCCGGAGTCGATCTCGTAGAACCGCATCAGCAGGTTGACCAGGGTGGTCTTGCCGGCCCCGGTCGGCCCGACGATGGCGACGGTCTGGCCGGGGTCTACCTCGAGCGAGACGTGCTCGATGAGCGGCCGGTCCGGGACGTAGCGGAACGAGACGTCCTCGAACTGAACCCGTCCCTGCACCCCAGCAGGCCGCGCGGGGTTCTCGGCGTCCGGAGTCTGCTCGGGCGCGTCCAGCAGCGCGAACACGCGCTCGGCCGACGCCACCGACGACTGCAGCAGGTTGGCCATGCTGGCGACCTGCGTCAGCGGCTGGCTGAACTGCCTCGAGTACTGGATGAACGCGGTGACCGCGCCCAGCGTCAGCGAGCCGCCGGCGATCAGCAGGCCGCCCACGACGGCCACCAGCACGTAGTTCAGGTTCGAGGCGAACATCATCACCGGCTGGATCGTGCCCGAGATGAACTGGGCCCGGTAGCTGGCGTTGTAGAGGGCCTCGTTCTGCTCGGTGAAGGTCTCCATCGCCTTCTCCCGCTGGCCGAAGGCGGTGACCAGCGCGTGCCCCGAGTACATCTCCTCGATATGGCCGTTGAGCTTGCCGGTGTACTTCCACTGGTTGATGAACTGCGGCTGCGCCCGCTTGGCGATCTTCCGCATCGCGTACGCGGAGGCCGGGACGGTGACCAGCGCGATCAGCGCGAGCTCCCAGGACACGACGAACATCAGCGTCAGCACGCCGACGATGGTGAGCAGGGAGGTGAGCAGCTGGCTCAGGGTCTGCTGCATCGACTGCTGCAGGTTGTCGATGTCGTTGGTGACGCGGCTGAGAATCTCCCCGCGCGGCTGCCGGTCAAAGTAGGCGAGCGGCAGCCGGGACAGCTTGGCCTGTACCTGCTCGCGGAGGCTGAACACCGCCCGCTGGACCATCGTCGCGGTCAGCCGGCCCTGGAACAGGCTGCAGATCGCAGAACCCACGTTCAGCGCCACCACCACGAGCAGGATCTGCGCCACGTGGTGGAAGTCGATCCCCTGGTGCGTGAGGTGCTTGATGTGCTGCGCCTCGAAACCGTCGAACACGACGTTGATTGCCTCGCCGAGCAGCCGCGGCCCCAGCACCGTCAGCGTCACGGCGCTGACCGCGAACACCAGGGCCAGGACGACCAGCACTCGGTGCGGGCTCAGCATGCGCAGCAGCCGGCGGCTGGAGCCCTTGAAGTCCAGCGCCTTCTCGGTGGACATGCCGCTCATGAACCTGGCTGGCCCCTGCATCGTGCTGGCCGGCCGTTGCTCGCGCTCCGGCGTCGCCCGCTCCCCCGTGCCCAGCCCCTCACCGGCATCGGTCTCCGGCGCGGCGCCGTTGGTCTCGTTTCCGTTCGGTCCCGCGCTCACGCCGCGGCCTCCTGCTCGGTCAGCTGGGAGAGCACGATCTCCCGGTAAGTTTCCGAAATCAGCATCAGTTCATCGTGGGTGCCGGAATCGACCACGCGGCCCGCGTCGAGCACGAGGATCTGGTCGGCATGACGGATCGTGCTGACCCGCTGCGCCACGATGATCATCGTCGCGCCTGTCACCTCGGTGGCCAGCGCCGCGCGCAGCCGCGCGTCAGTGGCATAGTCCAGCGCCGAGAACGAATCGTCGAACACGTAGATCTGGGGCTTGTGCACCAGCGCCCGCGCGATTGCCAGCCGCTGCCGCTGCCCGCCGGAGACGTTCGTTCCGCCCTGGGCGATGCGCGCGTCCAGCCCGTCCGGCATCCGCTCGACGAAGTCCCGGGCCTGGGCGATCTCCAGCGCCTTCCACAGGTCCTCGTCTGTCGCCCTCTGATTGCCGTAGCGCAGGTTTGTCGCCACCGTGCCCGAGAACAGGTACGGCTTCTGCGGAATCAGGCCGATCGAATCCGACAGCACGGCCGGATCCAGTTCCCGCACATCGACGCCGCCGACCAGCAGCGAGCCGCCCGTCACGTCGATCAGCCGAGGGATCAGGTTGACCAGCGTCGTCTTGCCGCTGCCGGTGCCGCCGATGAGGGCGGTCGTCTTGCCTGGCAGCGCGACCAGGCTGATGTCGTGCAGCACCGGCGCCTCGGCGCCCGGGTACCGGAACTCCACGTGCCGCAGCTCAAGCCTGCCCGGCTCGCTCCCGGCAGGCAGCGGAGTGGCAGCGGGATGCAGGGCAGGCTCGGTGTCCAGCACCTCCATGATGCGGTCGGCGCTGACCTCTGCGCGCGGGACCAGCATGAACATGAAGGTGGCCATCATGACCGACGTCAGGATCTGGGCCAGGTACGTGATGAACGCGGTCAGCGAGCCGATCTGCATGCTGCCGTCGCCGATGAGGTGCCCGCCAAACCACACAACCGCGGTCGTGGACAGGTTCAGCACCAGCATGACCGAGGGGAACATGAACGCCATCAGCTTGCCGGCCCCGAGCTGGACGCCGAACAGCTCACTGCTGGCGCCCTCGAACCGGTCCCGCTCCTGCGGGTCGCGGACGAAGGCGCGGATCACCCGGACGCCGGTGATCTGCTCGCGCAGCACGCGGTTGATGTTGTCCAGCCGCTCCTGCATGACCTTGAAGAGCGGCCGCATGCGGGAAATGATCAACGTCAGGATGACGCCGAGCAGCGGAACCGCGACGACAAGCAGCGACGACAGCTTCACGTCCTGGTTGAGGGCCAGGATGATGCCGCCGATGCACATGATCGGCGCGGACAGCAGCAGGGTGAAGGTCATGATGGCCAGCATCTGCACCTGCTGGACGTCGTTTGTCGTCCTGGTGATCAGCGTCGGCGTGCCGAAGTGGTTCACCTCGCGGTCGGAGAATCGCTGCACGCGGCTGAAGAGCCCGTGCCGCACATCCCGGCCGAGCGCCATGGCGACCTTGGCGCCGAAGTAGACCGCGCCCACCGCGCAGACGATCTGCACCAGGGTGATCGCCAGCATGAACCCGCCGGTCTTCAGGATGTAGTGCGTGTCGTGAGGGATCACGCCCTTGTCGATGATGTCGGCGTTGAGCGTCGGCAGGTACAGCGTCGCGAGCGTCTGCGCCAGTTGCAGGACCAGCACCGCGGTCAGCGGCTTCCGGTAGGGGCGCAGGTATTCGCGCAGCAATCGGATCAGCACTTGATCTCTCAGTTCTCGGGAGGACTTTAAGGAGAGGAACGAGGGTCCGGGGCTAGCCGGTATCCGACGGCTCGCGGTCCCCCAATGTAACGAGCATCCCGTCGGCAAGTTCCTGCAGCGCGCGCCTGATCGTCGGGGCCAGCGCGGTCGGCGGGTCGGCATGGACCCACTGCTCGAGCGCCGCCTGAACTGCGCCGTTGACGGCAGCCGCCAGGATGCGGGGGAACATGCTCCCCGGGTTCTTGCCGCCGATCCGGATCGCGATGGCCTCGGCGAGCGCGTACTGGGTCATGTAATGAACCTTGAGATACTCGCCGCGCAGCGCCGGCGTGCCGGTGACCAGCCGCACCCCGGCCATCCATTCCTCGTCCAGCGCCCGGTTGGCGCCGCCGTACTCGGACATGACCGCGTTGGTGATCGCAGTCCACAGCGGCTCGTCGGACGGGCGCTCGCGCAGCGCGGCCCCGATCCGCATGGCCCGGTCGAAGCCGAGCGCGCAGATGGCCTCGTACTTGCTGCCGAAGTAGTTATTGAACGTACGCGGCGAGACCCCGGCCGCCTCGGCGATGTCCTCGACGAGCACGTTATCCAGGCCGCGGGCGATCGCCAGCTTCATCGCGGCCACGCCGAGCGCCTGCCGGGTGGCAATCTTCTTGCGCTCGCGCAGCCCCGCCGGATGCTCGGCCTCCCCCGGCGCCTTGCGGCCCAGTTCGGCGGCGGTCTCGGTAGTCACGCCTGCAAGAATATCTCAACTTTCGCGTCCCGCAACTTTGCTCAGCGCGAAATTTTGCGGGTCACGCGCAGATAACGCTCCCCCGCCGCCCGCCCGCCCAGCTCGCCCCGCGGCACTCGCCCGCAGCCCCCGCCGGCCCTCCCCCGCCTGTCTTCCTCAGCTTCGCGAGGCTCAGCCGCGGCCCGCCTTGGTTATTGGGACCGTTCGTCAGTGCATAGCGCTGACGAACGGTCCCAATAATTCAAGCGCCCGACATACGCGCCTTTTGATCCGGTATGTGCCAGCGGAAACCCGAGGCATGTTCCTCCTCAGACAGCCTGCGGCCGACATCGTGGCAGTTGCCGCCAGCCGCCCCGATGCAGCCGACTTGCGCGGACCCTCGGCCGCCGCGGCCCCGATCAGCTGGACTTCGCTCGCGCGCCTGCCGTCGCTTCGGCGACTGGTGCACAGGCCCGGCGCGGGCGCTGCATGGCCGTCGGTCGCCGACGCCAGCGCACCGCCTCCGCCGTCAGGCCACTTTGCGCTCGCGGATTTGCGACAACACCCTTGCTAGCTAGGGCGCAGGTGCCTCCCTGTCGGAATTTCGCTAGCCCAGGCCGGTCCGGGTAACGGATGCTGGAGGCATGCACGAAGACAGGGAACAGTGCGTCCGGGCGGTTCAGTCCAAGGATGCCAGGTTCGACGGGTGGTTTTTCACCGCGGTCTCGACCACTGGCATCTATTGCCGGCCGAGCTGCCCGGTGGTGCCGCCCAAGCCAGAGCACATGGAGTTCTACCCCAGCGCGGCCGCGGCCCAGCAGGCCGGATTCCGGGCGTGCAAGCGCTGCCGGCCCGACGCCAGCCCCGGCTCGCCGGAATGGGACGTCCGTGCCGACGTCGTCGCCCGCGCGATGCGGCTGATCGCCGACGGCGTGATGGACGACGGCGGTGTGCCTGCGCTCGCGGGCCGGCTCGGCTACAGCGTCCGGCAGGTCGAGCGGCAGCTGCTGGCCGAGCTCGGCGCCGGCCCGCTCGCGCTGGCCAGGGCGCAGCGCGCCCAGACGGCGCGCCTGCTCATCGAGACCACGGCGCTGCCGATGGGCGACGTCGCGTTCGCCGCCGGCTTCTCCAGCATCAGGACGTTCAACGACACGGTCCGCGAGGTGTTCGCCCTCTCCCCCACCCAGCTGCGCGAGCGCGCAGGCAAGGGGCGGCCCGACGCCGCCGCGGGCACGCTGTCGCTGCGGCTGCCGTTCCGGACGCCGCTGCACCCGGACAACCTGTTCGGTCATCTGGCCGCGACCGCCGTGCCGGGCGTCGAAGAGTGGCGGAACGGCGCCTACCGGCGGACTCTCCGCCTCCCGCACGGCCATGGAATCGTGGCCCTGCGGCCGGCCCCTGACCACATCAGCTGCCAGCTGACGCTGACCGACCTGCGCGATCTGGCCAGCGCGATCAGCCGCTGCCGGCGACTGCTCGACCTGGACGCCGACCCCCACGCGGTGACCGAGCTGCTAAGCGCCGACGAGACACTCGCGCCGCTGGTCCGCAAGGCACCGGGACGGCGGGTGCCAAGGACGGTCGACGCCGCCGAGTTCGCCCTGCGGGCGGTGCTCGGGCAGCAGGTGTCGACCGCGGCCGCGCGGACCCACGCCGGACGGCTGGCCGCCGCGTACGGCGAGCCGGTCGAGGACCCGGGCGGAGGCCTTGGCCGGCTGTTCCCCGACGTCAGCGTCCTCGCGGCCGCCGGCCAGTCCGGCCTGGCCATGCCCAGGTCGCGGCGGGAGTCGTTCGCCGCGCTCGCGACCGCGCTGGCAGCCGGCAAGGTCGACGTGACCGTCGGCGGCGACTGGTACGAGGCCAGGGCCAGGCTCGCGACCCTGCCGGGGCTCGGGCCGTGGACGATCGAGACCATCGCGATGCGGGCACTCGGCGATCCGGACGCATTCACCGCCACCGACCTCGGCGTGCGGGCCGCCGCCACCCGGCTCGGCCTGCCGGACACGCCCGCCGCGCTCGCCGAGCGGGCCGCCGCCTGGCGCCCGTGGCGCGCCTACGCCGTGCAGTACCTCTGGGCCACCAGTGATCACGAGATCAACCGCCTCCCCGCCTATACGACAGGAGCCTGAAATGACCACCTTGATCGCGACCGGCCGCAGCCACGTGACGGTGCCGAGCCCGGTCGGGCCGCTGACGATCGTCGCCCAGGGCGGCAAGATCGCCGGCCTTTACATGGACGCGCAGCGGCACGCGCCGGAGGCCGCATCGTTCGGCCTGCCCGGCGACCCGGCCGATGAGCCCTTCGCTGCGGCGGCCGCCCAGCTCGCGGCCTACTTCGACGGCGACCTGACCGAGTTCGACCTGCCGCTCTCGCCTGCCGGCACCGACTTTCAGCTGCGAGTGTGGGAGGGCCTGCAGGCGATCCCCTACGGCGAGACCGTCTCGTACGGCGAGCTGGCCCGGCGGCTGGGCAACCCCTCCGCCTCCAGGGCGGTCGGCCTTGCGAACGGCAAGAACCCCATCGCGATCGTCGTTCCCTGCCATCGGGTCATCGGAGCCAACGGAAGCCTGACCGGTTACGGCGGCGGCCTGGACCGCAAGCGCTTCCTGCTGGGCCTGGAGCGTGCCACGCTGGCCTGAGCACCCCCGAACCCGGGGATTCCGTGAGTTTGCCCTGCGGACGTAGGGTCGACATGCGAACGCGGAGTTAACGTATTACCGACCAGGCGATCAAGACGGCATATCTGGACTACCGGGCGATGACGGCTGAGCATGCGCAGATACCTGCGGAGTTCAGTAGCTTCGTGGGCCGGGCCGGGGAGGTGGCCGAGCTCGCGGAGCTGCTGCCGTCGGTGCGCGCGCTCACGCTCTGCGGGGCGGGCGGGATTGGCAAGACCAGGCTCGCTCTGAAGCTGCTGGCCACGGCCAGCGCCGACTTCCCGGACGGAGCCTGGTTCGTTGACCTGGGCGAGCTCAGCCGTCCCGAGCTGGCGGTCGCGAGCATCGCAGCCGTCGTGGGCGTCGACGAGGAGCCGGGCCGGCCGCTGGCCGACACCCTGGTCGATGCGGTCAGGCACCGGCACGCCCTGCTCGTCCTGGACAACTGCGAGCATCTCATCGGCGCCTGCGCGGCACTGTGCCAGCGGCTGCTGGCGAACGCGCCCGACCTGCGTGTCATCGCGACCAGCCGCGAGCCGATGCGGGTCGCCGCCGAAACCGTCTGGCAGGTGCCGCCGCTGGCGCTGCCGCCGGCCGACGTCAGCAGCTCGGCGGAGCTGCGCACCTACGACGCCGTGCGGCTGTTCGCCGAGCGGGCCGCCGCCGTGGCGCCAGGGTTCAGCATCGGGCCGGACAACGCGGCCGCCGTAGCCCGGATCTGCCGGGCGCTCGACGGGCTGCCGCTGGCCATCGAGCTCGCGGCGGCCTGGGTGCGGGCGCTGTCGGTTGACCAGATCGCTGCGCGCATCAGCGACCGCTTCATGCTGCTCACCGGCGCAGGCCGGGGGGCCCCGGCCCGGCAGCAGACGCTGCGCGCGGCGATCGACTGGAGCTACGACATGCTGTCGAGCCCGGAGCAGATCCTGCTCCGGAGGCTGTCGGTTTTCGCGGAGTGGTCGCTCGAGATGGCCGAGCATGTCTGCGCGGACGAGAGTCTGCCCGCCGAGCACATCCTGGACGGCGTTACCGCGCTGGCGGACAAGTCGCTGCTCGAGGTGAGCGGGGAGGTGCTCGGCCGGGTGAGGTACCGGCTGCTCGAGACGGTCCGCGAGTACGCCGGGGACTGGCTATCGCGCGCGGGCGAGGCCGAGGAGTTCAGGCGCAGGCGCCGCGACTACACGGTGCGCGAGGCCGAGGAGTCGGTGGCCCTCGGCATGGCGATCCTGCCGGCCCCGTGGTCGGCCAGGGTGGACATGTTCCGCAGATTCAACGCCGAGTCGGAGAACGTGCACGAGGTGCTCGCGCAGTGCCTGGCCACCGGCGACGCGGATACCGGGCTCCGGATCTGCCGCGCGATGACGCCCGTCTTCATTGTTCGCGGCAACTTCAGCGACTGCGCGGACTGGACCGACGCGTTCCTGGCGCTCGACGCGGCGGCGACCACCCCCGACGCTGTCCGCGGCCCCGCACTCGCGGCGCGGGCGCAGCTCGCCCTCGCCAGCGGATCCGCCGCCCAGGCCGAGGAGCTGGCACAGGCGGCGCTCGAGCTCTGCTGGGCCGCCGGGGACCAGTTCTACGAGGGCGCGGCGCTTAACCTGCTGACCGAGGCCGCGCTCCACGCCGGCCGGCTGGATGATGCCGAGGCGAAGGGCTCCGCGGCCCTGGCCCTCGCGCGCTCCGGCGGCGACAAGTGGAACGAGGCTTACGCTCTCGGCACGATGGCGACGGTGGCGGGATTCCGCGGCAACATGCGCGAGGCGCAGGAACGCGCCGAGGGCGCGCTCGCCGGGATGCGTGAGGCCGAGCATCCGTGGGGTACCGCCAGGGCGCTGCTCGGGCTCGCCGACCTCGCCCGGCTGCAGTCCGACTTCGGCGTCGCCAGGCGGTACTACCAGGAGGCGCTGGGTCACCTGCGCGTGCTGCAGTCCAGGCCCGACACCGCGCGCTCGCTCGCGGGCCTCGGCCGCATCGCGATCGAGCAGGGTGACCTGGCGGCCGCGCGCCGGGACCTGACCGAGAGCCTCCAGCTCAGTTTCGCCTCCGGCAGCCGGATCGGCATGGCCAGGGGCCTGGAGGCGCTGGCGCGGCTGTTCGTGCTGGAGGGCCAGCCGGATACGGCGGTGCGGCTGGCAGGGGCCATCGCGACGCTGCGGCAGGACGCGGGAATGCGGCCGGTCCCCGGCGCCAGGACCCAGCGGATCCTGGACGCTGCCGCCGGGCTCGGGCAGCCCGCCGTCTCCCGGCTGTGGGCCGATGGCGCGGCGATGACGCCGGCCGACGCGGTGCGCCTGGCGGCGGGCGACGGCGCCGTGAGCGTCGGCCCTGGCTCTGCTCTTCCGCGGGTCGAGCCGCAGTCACTGACCCCCCGCGAGCGCGAGGTCGTGAAGCTGATCGCAGCGGGCAAGAGCAACCGCGCTATCGGCGCCGAGCTGTACATCAGCCCGGCTACCGCCGCCAGACACGTGGCCAACATCCTGGCCAAGCTCGGGTTCACCTCGCGCAGCCAGGTGGCGGTCTGGGCCAAGTCCGCTGACGCTGCGCGGCGGGCGGCGACGGCAGCCAGGTGGGCGGCCGTCGCGGCTGAGCTGGCGGGCGAGCCCGAGTCTGAGCCTGGGGCCGATGGCAAGCCGCCCGAGCCCGGCGCTGACCCCAGGCCTCCCGGCGCGGACCCGGACGGCGAGCAGCCCGAGCCCGGCCCGGGCTAGCTGGCCCCGAACAGCGCGCTGACCGACTCGCCCTCGTGAATGCGCCGGATCGCCTCGGCGAGCGCAGGCGCTATCGAGATCACATGCAGGCCGTACTGACTGCTGCCGTCCGGCGCGGGCAGTGTGTTGGTGCTGACGATCTCGCGCACGAGCGGATGCGCGGAGATCCGCTTGAGCGCCCCGTCACTGAACAGCCCGTGCGTGCACGCGATCCGGACCGAACGCGCGTGGCGCTCCTCCAGCCGCTCCAGCAGTTCCATGATGGTCGTGCCGCGGGCGATCTCGTCGTCGAGCACGATCACCTCGCGGTCTTCCACGTCGCCGATGATCGAGCTGATCGTGACCCTCTCGTCGTTAATGCGTTCCTTCGCCCCCGCCGCCACCGGGACCTTGAGCAGGCGGGCCAGGGCGGCCGCGTTCTTGGCGTTGCCCAGGTCGGGCGACACCACGACGGTGTTGCTCAGATCACGGTCCTCGAAGTGACCGGCGAACTCGCGCAGCGCGTGCAGGTGGTCAACCGGGATCGAGAAGAACCCGTGCACCTGAGGCGAGTGCAGCGTCATCGCCAGCACCCGCCCGGCGCCGGAGGTGACGAGCAGATCGGCGACGAGCCGGCCGCCGATCGACACCCGGGGCTGGGCCTTCTTGTCCGACCGGGCGTAGGAGAAGTACGGGATCACCGCGGTCACCCGGGCCGCCGAGGCTCCCCGGGCCGCATCCAGCATGAGCAGCAGCTCGACTAGGTTCTCCTGCACCGGCGGGCCGAGCGGCTGGATGACGAAAACGTCGCGTTCCCGGCAATTAGCCTGTAGCTGCACCTCAAGGCAGTCATTGGCGAACCGGGTGAGCCTGACCGGGTGCAGCGGGACGCCCAGATCGGCGCAGATTTCCGCGGACAGCGCCGGATGGGCGCTGCCGCCGAAGACCACAATCTCCCGCACGCCCTCAGGCTAAACGCCGCAGGCGTCCGCGTCCGCCAGTATTGCCCGGTCAGAGCCGGGGACGGACGTGAGCCCGGTCACGTTGCGTGGACGCGAACCTCAATCTCCGCCGGATTCGCTCCCGTCATCGTCGCCACCAGGTCGGCGACCGTCGACTCAACGTCACTCAGCGCCCTGGCCTGAGTGACACCGCCCGCTTCAAGCTCGGGCACGGTGATGACCCACCAGTCGCCCTCGCGCTCGCAGATCGCGGTGTAGACCACGGAGCCAGTCGTGCCCGCTGCCACAGTCATCCAAGCCACCCTTCGGGTAGGCACTTGAAATCACGCACGATATTTCGCAGCACACCTGCGGTGACTTCATCATGCCGCGGTAACGAAGTAACATGCGCCTTCGAGCCATGGGCTTCATATCAAGCTCCAGACTCTCTGCCGGCGGGATGAGGCCCACGCTAGGCGAAGCGGCCGACAGAGTCCGGCCAAGAGGTGGCTGGAAGCCCTAGACGACTGTTCTCAACTGCCGTAGGGCGGCAGCTTGAGGGCTGACCTGATCGCGTCCTGCACCTCTTTCCGGTCCGGCCGGGCGTCGATGCTGACGACGTACTCCTTCCGGCGGAACAGGTCCAGCACCGGATTGGTCTTGGCGTGGTAGTCGTGCAGCCGGACCGCGAGCGCGGCCTCGGTGTCGTCCTCGCGCTGAACGAGCTTCCCCCCGCACACGTCGCACCGGCCCTCGACGTGCGGGCTGTTCGCGATCAGGTTGTAGTCCATCCCGCAGTCCGCGCAGAGCCTGCGGGCCATCACCCGGCGCCTGACCTCGCTGTCGGGCAGCTCGAGCTGGATGACGCCGTCAATGTCGTAGCTCTCCAGGAAGAACTCCGCCTGCCGCCCGTTGCGCGGGAACCCGTCGATGATGAAGCCGTAGTTCCAGTCGTGCTGAGCCAGCCGGTCCTTGACGACGCCCTCGACCAGGTCGTCGCTCACCAGCTCCCCCGCCGCCATCGTGCGCCGCACCTGCGCGCCCAGCTTGGTGTGGTGCTGCACGTTCCAGCGGAAAATATCCCCGACGGCAATGTGCACAAGGTCGAGATCGCCGGCGAGCATGGCACTCTGGGTGCCCTTGCCGCTCCCCTGGACGCCCATGATGACGTACTTGCGCATGCGGTAACTGTAGGAAGCAGCGGCCTCGCCCGCCTCCCGGGGGGCTGGATGGAAGGAGTCGTCAATGCCCGTGGCCTACGTGCACGGCTATCAGGAGCGCGAGGGCGAGCGGCTCCGTGATCAGGCCGCGGCCCTCACCGAGCTCCTGCACACCGGGACCTCCTACGACGCCGGGAGCCTGGTCCTCGAGGCTGGCTGCGCGGTCGGGGCGCAGACCATCCCCCTGGCCACGCGAAGCCCCGGCGCCCGCTTCCTGTCCCTCGACCTCGCTCCCGGCTCGGTCGCCCTTGCCCGGCGGGCCGTCGCCGACGCCGGGATCACCAACGTCGGTTTCTCCGTCGCCGATATCTACGAGCTGCCGCTCCAGGCCCAGTCGTTCGATCACATATTTGTCTGCTTCGTGCTCGAGCACCTGGCCCGCCCGGCCGAGGCGCTGGCCCGGCTGCGCTCTCTGCTCAGGCCCGGCGGCACCATCACCGTGATCGAGGGTGATCACGGGTCGGCGTACTTCCACCCCGACAGTGCGGCGGCGCGAGATGCGATCCAGTGTCTCGTCACGCTCCAGCAGCGAAGCGGGGGCGACTCGCTGATCGGCCGCCGCCTCTATCCGCTGCTGACGACCGCAGGCTTTCGGGCGGTCGAGGTCTCGCCGCGGATGGCTTACGTCGACGGGAGCAGCCCCGAGCTCGCCGACGCGATCACGCTCAGGACGTTCACCGCGATGATCGAGGGAACGCGGCTTGCCGCCGTGGCCGCCGGGCTCCGCACGCCGGCCGAGTTCGAGGCCGGTGTCCGGGACCTGCGCCGGGCCGCCGAGCCGGACGGCACGTTCTGCTACACCTTCTTCAAGGCGACGGCGATAGCGCCATAGGCCGGACTACCGGGCGTCATGCTCAAGGCGCAGTCCCAGGCTGACTGAGTCGTCGACCACGAACCCAAGGCGCCGGTAGAACTCGATCGCGGCCGTGTTCGATCCCCGCACTTGCAGGTTCAGCTTCGGGCAGCCAAGCGCGCGCAGCCGGCGTTCCGCATCGGCCATGAGCAGCCGCCCGAATCCCCGGCCGCGGTGATCGGGACGCACCGCCAGGTAATTCACCCAGCCGCGATGACCGTCGTAGCCGACCATCACTGACCCGACCAGCTCGCTGCCGGATTCCAGGACCACGAGATTGGCCCCGTCCGCGGCGAGCTTGCGATCGATGTCCAGGTAGGGGTCGTTCCACGGCCGCGTGAGCTCGCACTGCGACCAGAGCGCGACGAGCGGTTCACGGTCTTCGGCCAGGTACGACCGGATCACGGGAGGCATGCCACATGTCTAGCAGCCGGGCGCGGCCCGTCAGCCGGCCGGCGGCCGCGGCCCCTGCTGGGACGCGAAGTCCTTAGTGCGGATCGCGAAGAGTGAGATGACCCCGCCAGCGAGCGCGATGATAGCCGCGACCAGGAGGATGTCGTTCAGGCCGCTGGTGAATGCCGACCGGGTGACGTACTCGACCGTCGGCCTGACCGAAGCCGGGAGCCCTCCGATGACTTTCCCGACCTGACCGCCCTGGATCGCTCCGGAGATCTGGCCAGCGTGACTGGCAAGCCCCGGAACCGCGGCGATCTTCGTGGTGACCTGGTCACGGACACTGTGGGAGAACAGCGTGCCCAGCAGGGCGATGCCCGTCGCGATCCCAACCTGACGGAAGGTCGAGTTGATGCCCGACGCCATGCCCGCGCGGTGCGGCGCCACCACGCCGACGGCGGTCGAGGCCAGCGGCGGGTTCACCAGCCCGACGCCCAGGCCGCCGATGATCATGCCGGGGATGAGGTGAGTCCAGCTTGAGGTCGCCGTGAGCCCGCGCATGAGGAGCAGCGAGGCGCCGATGATGAGCAGGCCCGGGCTGATGAGCCATTTGATCGGCACCAGCGAGGACAGCCGGCCGGCGATCGTCGCCGTGATCAGGATGCCGCCGGAGATGAACATCAGCCGCACGCCGGTGCCGAGGGCGGAGTAGCCGAGCACGTCCTGCAGGTACAGCACCAGGTACAGCAGCATCGAGAAGATCGACGCGCTCAGCGTGAAGGCGACGATGAGCCCGCCGCTGAAGGTCGGCAGGCGGAACAGGCTCAGGTCGAACATCGGGTGCTTGCCGGACCGCTCGGCGAAGTAGAACGCGATCAGCAGCACCCCGGCGGCGATGAAGCAGCCGATCACCACGCTGTCGCCGAACGACTTCTGATTGGACTCGATGAGCGCGTAGATCAGGCTGGCCAGGGCCGCCGTGAACAGCACGAAGCCGGCCCAGTCCGGCCGGCTGGCGCGCGGCTCGCGGGACTCCGACACCTTCATCGTCGAGATGACGAACGCGACCACGCCGATGGGCGCGTTGACGAAGAAGATCCACCGCCAGGAGATCCCGGTCGTGAGGATGCCGCCGAGCAGCGGGCCGATCGCCACCGCCAGGCCGGTCACGGCCCCCCACACCCCGAAGGCCGTGCCGCGGTCCTTGCCGCGGAACGCGTCCGCCAGCAGGGCCAGCGATACCGCGAACATGATCGCGCCGCCGATGCCCTGCAGAGCCCGCGACAGCTGCAGCATGAGCGTGTTCACGGCGAAACCGCACAGCACCGACGCCGCGGTGAAGACGGCCAGGCCGACGAGGTAGAGCCGCCGGCGGCCGTACATGTCAGCGAGGCTGCCGGCCGTCAGCAGGAACGCCGCCAGCGTCAGCGCGTAGGCATCCACGATCCACTGCAGGTCGGAGAAGCTGGAGTTCAGCGCCTTCTGGATATCGGGCAGGGCGACGTTCACGATCGTGATGTCCAGCAGCAGCATGAACGTGCCGAGGCAGACCGCGACCAGGGTCCACCACTTGTTCCCGCGCTGGACGGGCTGCGCGGCCTGCTGCGCCTGCCCGGATGCCCCGGCGTTGACTTCGGTCACGTCCAGCCCTCCAGATGACGGCAGCCCACGCTCCGATTGTGGTGCCTGCCCGCAGCCAGCCCGCAGGCGACCTCAGACCTGCGGGCCGAATGCCCGGTATGAGCGACGTTAACCGCCGGATACCAGGCCGTGCCGGGATCCGGCGGCCGGGCCGCTGCTTACTCTGCCCGAGCGTGCGCGGCCCCGCCGCGGGCAGGCCCGCCCCGCGCAGCCCGCGTCCCTAGGGCGAACCGGCGCTCGCAGTAATCCCGCAGTTTCGGGTCGAGCACGTCCCTGATCTGGGGCCAGTCCTGGCGCAGCAGCTCCGGGTTCAGGAACCGGGCCACGTCGTTGCGCTGGCCCTGGGTCAGCACGATGCCGTACATGTTCCGGCGCACGTCGTCGTCGGTCACGTCGCACTCTCGCAGGCCGGGCCAGGACAGGTGCCGCGGCAGGACGATCACGCCCTTGGCCGGGCCGCGGAGGTCGTCGATGTGCTCGGGCAGACGGCGGCGGTGAGAGCTCCGGCCGGGCAGCCAATCAGCGAGAGACATGCGACCGATTATTGCCTGAAGTCGGCGGCTGCCTCGCAGTGACGCGCTGGAGCGGCCAGGCGACGCTCCGCAGCCCCCGGCCGCGGCCGCGAGGGTCGCCAGGTCACGACGCTTTGTAGCAGCGCTAGGCTCTGACCATGCCCAGCGCACAGCCCCGACCGCGGTGGTGGTTCCTGATCACCCCGCGGTGGCTCGCGTGGCACGCCTTCGCCGTGCTCGCGTCCTGGGGGATGCTCTGGCTCGGCGACTGGCAGTTCCACCGGGCCGAGGGTGGCAATGCCCTGAGCTGGGCTTACACCTTCGAGTGGCCGATCTTCACGGTCTTCGGCGTGGTCTTCTGGGCCAAGACGATCTTTGACGAGTGGAAGACGCGCGGCAATCCGGCCGTCCTTGCCGGCGCCGCGGCCGGGGTGGATGATGACCTCGGGTTGCCCGCGTCCGCGCACGTGGCGCCCTACGAGGACGACGTCGAGGACGACCCCGAGCTCGTCGCCTACAACGCCTATCTGGCCAGCCTCAGCCGCAGGAGCGAGGTCAGCCGGTCGGGCGGGGGCCAGCCGGGCAGCACAAAACTGGGCCCAGCGGCCAGCTGAGCCGGAACGAGGAGGTCCCGCCCAGTGAGCTCATCCGACGCGCTGCGGCTGTCCGTGCGCGCCTACCGCGTCATGGCGTACCTGACCGGAACGATGCTAATGATCTTGTGCTTCGTCTGCATCCCGCTGCAGTTCGCCGGCTACAAGGAGCCGGTCGAGATCGTCGGCACGCTTCACGGGATCCTCTACATGATCTACATCGTGGTCGCGTTCACGATGACGAGGTTCGTGCGGATGAAAGTCGCCAGTCCCGGCACGGTCATCGTCCTGGCCGCGGGCACGATCCCGGTGCTGACCTTCGTGGTGGAGCGCTGGGTGTCCCGCACCTATATCAACCCGGCGCTCAGCCGCGCCGATCCCGCGCCCAGTGAGCAGCCAGTACTTCGCTGAGCAGCCGGCCGCCCAGCATCGGCCGGGCATCGTCCACGTCGTGCTGCCCGATACCCACCTGGAGCTGGCTACCGACTCCGGCGTCTTCTCCCCCGGCCGCCTGGACCCGGGGACCAGGCTGCTGCTCGAGACGGCTCCCGCCCCTCCGGCTAGCGGCAACCTGCTCGACCTCGGCAGCGGCTACGGTCCGCTCGCGCTGGTGATGGCGGCCAGGGCGCCTGCCGCGCGGGTCTGGGCCGTCGATGTCAACCGGCGCGCGCTCGACCTTTGTGCCGGGAACGCCGCTGCCGCGGGGCTGGACAACGTCCGCTGCGCCGGCCCGGACGAGGCGGACCTGCCGGAGACCTTCGACCTCATCTGGTCCAACCCGCCGATCCGGATCGGCAAGCCCGCCCTGCACGCGCTGCTCTCCGGCTGGCTGGCCCGTCTCGGCGAGTGCGCCGCCGCCTACCTCGTGGTGCAGCGCAATCTCGGCTCGGATTCCCTGCAGCGCTGGCTGGGCGATGCCGGCTGGCAGGCCAGCCGGGTCGCGGCCAGGGCCGGCTACCGGGTGCTGGAGGTGCGACGATGACCCGTCAGCTCGGCATGACCGAGGTGAAACGGCTGAACCGCGGCTGGCGCCGCCGCACCCAGGCGGCGATCAGCCTGCTCCTGGACAACGTCGGCCAGCCGTTCAACGTGGGCTCGATCCTCAGGACGGCGGCCGCGTTCGGCGTCGAGCAGATCTGGCTGTGCGGCGACACCGCCCAGCCGGGCCATCCGTCGGCGCGCAAGACCTCGCTTGGCACCGACCGGCTGCTGGCATTCGAGTACCCGCAGACGGCGGCCCTCGGGGCGCAGGCGGCCAGGGCGGCCGGGTTCCGCGTCATCGCCGTCGAGCTGGCAGGCGACGCAGTTCCGCTGCACGAGGCCGATCTTGACGGCGACGTCTGCCTCGCCCTCGGCAATGAGGACCGGGGCTGCTCGCCTGGCCTGCTGGCCGCGGCCGACCAGGTCGCCTACATCCCGCAGGTCGGCAAGGTCGGCTCGCTCAACGTCGCCGCGGCGGCCGCGATCGCCCTGGCCGAGGCCCGCCGCCGCGAGTGGACCCGGCCGGCCTCGGATAAGCCCCCGGAGATGCCCGCCTGAGGCCGCCATCCATACTTAGCCGCGTGCCCGCCGGCTACCTCGACCATCCGCGTCCGCTCGCGTTCGCCCACCGCGGCGGAGCCAGCCATTTCCCGGAGAACTCGTGGAAGGCATTCGAGCACGCGGTCGGGCTCGGCTACGCCTATCTGGAGACCGACGCGCACGCCACCGCGGACGGCACGGTCGTGGCCTTTCACGACAAGAACCTGGACCGGGTGACCGACGCCACCGGCGCGATCGCGGAGCTGACGACCGCACAGGTCACCGCGGCGAGGATCGCGGGCACCGAGCCCATCCCGCTTCTCGCCGACCTGCTGATGTCCTGGCCGCAGCACCGCTTCAACATCGACGTGAAGGACGAGCCGGCCATCGGCCCGCTCGTGGACGTGCTGCGCGTGACCAATGCGTACGACCGGGTGTGCATCACGTCGTTCTCCGGACGGCGCCTGAACGCGACCAGGCGGCTGCTGCCGCGCCCGGTCTGCATGGCCGCTGCCCCGGCCTCAGTCGGCGCGATCAAGGCGGGCACGCCCGCCGCAGTGCTCGCGGCCAGGTTCGAGAAGCTCTGGATCCAGTGCGCTCAGGTCCCCGAGCGCATCGCTACCGGTCCCTTCATCCGCCGGGCGCAGGCCATCGGGCTTCAGGTCCACGTCTGGACGGTCAACAAGACAGCGGCCATGACGAGCCTGCTCGACCTCGGTGCCGACGGCATCATGACCGACCAGACCGAGGCCCTGCGCGACATCCTGATCGCCCGGGGTCAGTGGGTTTCGAGCGAGCCGGAGGCGCGCCAGGGCCGCCTGGACTGAGGAGCGGTGTGTGCGACGAGGGAAGGCGGCCCCTAAAGGCGCGCCGCAGGCTGAGCGGGAAACAGGGTTGGAATTACGGCCTGCCGGGAATCTTGACCGAGTACTCACCGTTGGTGATGTAGGACGGCTGAGAGCCTGGGAGGCAGCAGACATATGGCCGAGCGCGCACTTCGCGGCACCCGACTCGGAGCCACGAGCTACGAGAACGACCGCAACACTGACCTGGCCCCGCGCCAGGAGGTGGCTTTTGACTGCCCGCGGGGCCATCGGTTCACGGTGCCGTTCTCGGCCGAGGCCGAGATCCCGGCGAACTGGGAATGCCGTATTTGTGGCGATCTGGCCGTTACTGCGACTGGCGACTCGCCGACTCCGAAGAAGGTAAAGGCGCCGCGCAGCCACTGGGACATGCTGATGGAGCGCCGGACCATGGCTGACCTCGAGGAAGTCCTGGCCGAGCGGCTCGCGGTCATCCGGAGCCAGCGCGAGCCCGCTGCCGACCCTGCCCCTCGGCAGAGCAGCCGTCAGCGCAAAAGCGCCTGAAGCTTAGCCCCGGCTAGCGCTGCTTCCCGCCCAGCCCTACCCGGCTGGTGATGCCCCATACCGTGACGCGCCAGAGCGCCTCGGCGACGATCGCGCGGCTCATCTTGCTGCTGCCGTGCGTGCGCTCGGTAAATGTGATCGGCACTTCCACGATCTTCTTGCGGGCGCGGGCCGCTCGCAGCGTCAGGTCGATCTGGAAGCAGTAACCCTGCGATGTGACGGTGTGCAGCGCGATGTCGTTCAGTGTCGCGGCCCGATAGGCGCGGTAGCCTCCGGTCGCGTCGTGCACGGACAGGCCGAGCATGACGCGGGCGTAGGCGTTGCCGCCGCGGGACAGCAGTTCTCTCGACCGCGGCCAGTTGCGGACCGTGCCGCCCTTCACCCAGCGCGACCCGACGACCAGATCGGCATCCTCGAGCGCGGCGAGCAGCGAGGGCAGTTCCGCCGGGTCATGCGAGCCGTCGGCATCCATCTCGACCATCGCGCCGTAACCGCGGTCCAGCGCCCAGCCGAAGCCCGCGAGGTAGGCAGCGCCAAGACCCTGCTTGCCGGGCCGGTGCAGCACGTGAACGTGGTCGTCGGTCAGCGCAAGCTTGTCCGCGATGTCGCCGGTGCCGTCGGGACTGTTGTCGTCGGCAATCAGAACGTCGGCATCCGGAACCGCTGAGCGGACGCGGGCCACGATCGGCTCGAGGTTCTCCGCCTCGTTGTAGGTGGGAATGATGACGGCCACTCGCCCAACCGGACCGCGCTGCTGGCTGCTGCTTGTCACCATCTCACCTACGAGTCATCGCGGCGGTTGCCGCCCTGCAGCGAAGCACGTTACCGCCTGACGCGATCGCGAGCGTCGCGAAACTAGTCCACGGGCCTGTTGGCTGGGAAGAGGGCCTGGGAATCCCTTCGGACCGGAACGCATCCCGTCGGCAGCGGGATCGCCCTCCGTTGTCTACTGGGCGCCCAGGCCCCTCCCGGATCCAACCCCCCGCCTGGCCAAGGTTGACCGCTCCCTAGCGGGGCCGGGACGATGACCGCCTCGCGGCGCGGCCACGGCCCGGCCAACGACCCTGGCCTGCTGGCCCGGTGCTGGACTGCGCAGAAACTTACCGTCGATCGCTGCAATGTCAACCTGTCCCGCCAGGACTGATACCGCTGCGCAACCTCCAGGCCACCCCAGGTGGCAGGCCTGTTCCCTGTTGTCCCGCAGCGTTACGATTGGGGTTCCCGTAACGTGTGAGGGCGCCATGGCCGGGTCGTCATCCGCCGGCCGCCAGACCACGGAGCGGTCCGTGCGCCGATGACGCCCGCCACGCCTTGTTGCACGGCGAGAGAATCCTCAGCGGGCGCACGACATGTGTCCGCGCGCTCATTCTGCTTATGCCTGGAGGACAGGAATGACAGAGAGTCCCGACAAGCCGGTCTCTGAGTCCCAGATAGCCGTGCACTGGCGCGAAGAGGAGTATTACCCCCCGCCGCCGGCTTTCGTGCAGCAAGCCAACGCCAACGATCCCGCGATATTCGACCGGTTTACCGAGGACAAGTTCCCCGACTGCTTCACCGAGTACGCCAACATGCTGGAGTGGACCGAGCCCTGGCACACCGTCCTCGACACCAGCAACGCGCCGTTCTGGAAGTGGTTTGTCGGCGGCAAGCTCAACGCTTCCTACAATTGCGTCGACCGGCACGCGGCCGCCAATCCCGACAAGACGGCCATCATCTGGGTGCCCGAGCTCGAATCCGACGAGACCATCCACATCAGCTACGGCGAGCTGCTCCGCCGGGTGAACGAGTTTGCCGCCCTGCTCAGCGATTTCGCCGGCCTGAAGACCGGCGACCGCGTCACGCTGCACATGCCCATGGTGCCCGAGCTGCCAATCACGATGCTCGCCTGCGCCCGCCTCGGCATCATTCACTCCCAGGTCTTCGGCGGTTTCAGCGGCAACGCCTGCGGTACCCGGATCGCCGACTCTGGCAGCCGCGTCCTGATTACGATGGACGGCTATTTCCGGGCTGGCTCGGTAACCGACCACAAGGTCAAGGCCGATGAGGCCGTCGCCGAGGCCGCCCGGCAGGGTCAGGACGTTGACCAGGTACTCGTGTGGCGCCGCCACGCCGGTCAGTACGCGTCCGAGACGCCGATGGTCGATGGCCGCGACTTCTTCGTCGACGAGGTCATCGGCAAGTACGAGGGCCAGGAAGTCGCGCCGGTCCCGATGGACTCGACGGCGCCGCTGTTCCTGATGTACACCAGCGGCACGACCGGACGCCCGAAGGGCGCCCAGCACAGCACCGGCGGATACATGTCCTATGTGACTGGTACCTCGAAGTACTACCAGGACATTCATCCAAGCGACGTGTACTGGTGCATGGCCGACATTGGCTGGATTACCGGGCATTCCTACATCGTCTACGGCCCGCTCTCCCTGGGCACGACGACGGTGATCTACGAGGGGGTGCCGAACTACCCCGACGGCGGGCGGCCCTGGCGCATCGCCGAGAAGCTCGGCGTGAACATCTTCCACACCTCGCCGACGGCGATCCGCATGCTGCGCAAGGTCGGCCCGGACGAGCCGGCCAAGTACAACTACCACTTCAAGCACATGACGACCGTGGGCGAGCCGATCGAGCCCGAAGTCTGGCGCTGGTACTACAACAGCGTCGGCAAGGGCCAGGCCGCGATCGTCGACACCTGGTGGCAGACCGAGACCGGCGGCTTCCTCGGCAGCACGCTGCCGGGCCTGCAGCCGATGAAGCCCGGCAGTTGCGGGCCGACCGCACTCGGCATCTTCGGCGTCATCTACGACGAGGACCGCAACGAGGTACCCAGGGGCAGCGGCAACGCGGGCAACATCTGCATCCGCAACCCGTGGCCAGGCATCATGCAGACCGTGTGGGGACAGCCCGAGCGGTTCCTCGACGTCTACTACCGCAAGTACAACAGCGACCCGGACAGCAAGGACTGGCACGACTGGCCGTACTTCTGCGGCGACGGCGCGCTGCAGGCTGAGGACGGCTACTACCGCATCCTCGGCCGCGTCGACGACGTCATCAACGTGGCGGGCCACCGGCTCGGCACGAAGGAACTGGAGTCGGCCGCGCTGACCGTGCCCGAGGTCGCCGAGGCGGCCGCCGTCCCGGTCATCGACGACATCCGGGGCCGGATGGTGGAGATGTACGTCTCGCTCAAGCCTGGCGTCGACCCAGCCGGGATGGAGGCCAAGGTCGTCGCCGCGATCGAGACCGAGATCGGCAAGATCGCCCGGCCGAAGAACGTGTGGATCGTGCCCGACATGCCCAAGACGCGGTCCGGCAAGATCATGCGCCGGGTCATCGCATCGGTGTCCAATTTCGCCGACGTCGGCGACGTCACCACGCTGGCCAACCCCGAGGTGGTCGACGGCATCCGCCAGTACGTGCAGAGCGCCAAGGTGGCCAAGGGCGACACCCCGCGCGAGCTGACCGACATCGAGCTGGCCGAGATCAAGGCCTTCGGCGACGAAGGGTAACTCATCGGATTCAGCGGCCCGCCAGCCAGGCTGGCGGGCCGCTGCTCATTCCCGCACCGTGCCGTCGCTGACCTGCCAGTGCCGGGTGTATCCGACCTGCTCGGCGAAGTACCGATCGTGGGTCACCATGATCAGCGTGCCCCGGTAGGCCCGCAGCGCCTGCTCCACAACGTCAAGCGAGTCGAAGTCCAGATAGTGCGTCGGCTCGTCCAGCATCAGCAGCTGCGAGCCGCTGTTGACCAGAACCGCGAGCAGCAGACGGCGCCGCTCGCCGTCGGACAGCGTCCGGACCGGCGCCCGCCACTGGTCGGGGCCGAACTGATACGCCGCGAGCAGCCGCTCGGCGTCATCGGCATACACCGGGACGTGGGAGCGCAGGAAATCAAGCACCGGCATCGCGGCCGGCAGGTCGTCGTGCCGTTGCGCGAGCACCGCGGGCCGCCGGCCGACGTCGACGCGGCCGGTGTCGCCAGCGATCTGGCCGGCGAGGACGCGGAGCAGCGTGGTCTTCCCGGCGCCGTTCTGGCCCGAGACCAGGATGCGATCGGCACGCCGCACGTCGACGTCGACGGCCCGCAGCACGGTCCGGCCGCCGAGCCGCACCGACAGCTCCCGCGCCGAGAGGACGGTTCTGGCACTGCCTGCGGGCGCCTCGTCGGCGGTGCTGGCCGGCGCCTCGTCGGCGGTGCTGGCCGACGCCTCGTCGGCGCGAGGCAGTGCCAGCACCAGCGGCGGGCGGGTGTGCGGCTCGGCGAGCCAGCGCGCCGACTGGACCTGGCGTTCCAGCCTGCGCTCGCGCGCCTTGGCCTTCTTCGCAACCTTCTTGGCGTACCGGCGCAGCCGGTCGTTGCGGGTGCTGAGCTCGGTCCGCAGGGCCTGCGTCTTGACGGCCTCGATATCGGCCTCCAGGCGGCGGGCATATTTCTCCTGCGCCTCGAAGTCGAGGAGACGCCGCTGCCAGCGCCGCGCCTTCTCCTGCCGGTACTCGGTGTAGCCGCCCTCGTAGTAGCCCGGCTGCGGCTCGATGCCGTCAAGCTCGATGATCCGGCTGACGGCCTGGTCGAGGAACCGCCGGTCATGGGAGGCGAGGATGACTGCGCCACCGAACCGGGCGAGGTAGCCGCCGAGCCAGTCGGCACCGTCGGCATCGAGGTGATTGGTCGGCTCGTCGAGCACGAGCACATCCGGCTCGGCCAGCAGGAGCCGGGCCAGGCCGAGCCGGGCCAGCTCGCCGCCGCTGATCCGCGACAGCGGCAGCTGGTCGGACAGACCGGCCAGGCCGAGCTGCGTGCGGACGGTCGCCACCCTGCTTTCCGCGGACCAGCCGCCGAGCAATGACCAGTCGTCCTGGACCCGTGCGTACTCGGCCATGATGGCCGCATCGGCCGTGGCCATGGCCACCTCGAGCGAGCGCATCCGGGTGGCGAGGGCGGCCAGGCGCCCGAGGGCTCCGGCGAGGTAGGTGCCGACCGTGCCGACCGTTTCCGTGAGGCCGGTGGCATCGGATCCGGACCAGCCGACGCGAGCCGTGCTGGCCACGTGCCCGGTCACCGGCCTGAGCTGCCCGGCGATGATACGCAGCAGGGTGGTCTTGCCCGCGCCATTGGGGCCGACCAGGCCGATTCGGTCGCCGGGATTGAGCACCAGGTCCACGCCGGAAAAGAGCACGTCGCCGCCGTAGTGATGGCCGAGCGAGTGAGCCTTGAGATAGGGATGCGCCATGAGCCGAGCGTCCTTCGCCGTCTGGGGGCGAGCGCGCGCGTAGCGCGCGGCCAGAATGTGCTCAGGGAGCGTCCCTGACGGGACGCGGCTCAGATCAGCATCTGGGCTGGACACTCCATCCGCCGGGCCGCGGTGCGGCCAGTCGGGCTCATGCTGGCACGGGCCGGGCGCGGCGGGCAATCGAATTGTCGCCGCCCCGATCAGCCAGGCAGATTGCGGCATAGCGCGAGCGGCGGCCCGATCATTCTCCTACGATCTTCACAGAGCGGGATTTAATGTGCGCGACGCCAGTCGCGAGTCGTGGCTAGAACGAGGATGGTTCAAGCACAGATGCATGCCCGCCGTCGCCGTCCTAGACGCGTGGCTGAGGTCGGCCGGATCAGGCCAGCCAGCCGCAAGCGCATGGCTCTGATCCTGTCCGTGCCGGTGCTCAGCCTGCTGCTCCCCGCGATCGCCGTGGAGATCGCGGATGCCGGCGGGAGCAGCCAGCTCACCCGGTCCGCGGCCGCGATCGCCCGGTTCCTCCTGTACTACTCGGGAGTGTTCGCGCTGGTGGCGCTCACTGCTGCGGTCGCGGCCGGCCTGCTGGCGACCGACCGCGTCGTGATGTCGCCGGACCGGCGGATCTTCGCCCAGGCGCTGCACCGGACCACCTCGCTCATCGGCATCTCAGCGCTGGCCAACCACATCATGCTGGAAGTGCTCGCGCACCGCGCGAAGATCGTCGACGGGTTCGTGCCGTTCATGGCCGCGCGGAGCACGTTCTACATGGGCCTCGGCACGCTCGCCTCGGACCTGTTCGTGGTCATCATCGTCACCGGCGCGCTGCGCCAGCGGTTCTCCAGGGGCGCCGGCCGCTGGGTCTGGCGTGCCCTGCACGCGACCGCGTATGCCGCCTGGCCGATGGCGGTCCTGCACGGGCTGCTGGCCGGGCGGTCAGCCAAGCCGTACGTCGACTGGAGCTACGGCGGCTGCCTGGCAGCGGTCCTGCTCGCGCTTACCTTCCGCTATGTCGCAGTGGTGCGCGGTCGCAGCCTCGCCGACCCGGCGCGGCTCGGGCGCCCGAGCGCGGCGGCGGGCGAGCATCTGCTGGCGGAGTGGCAGCGCCAGCGGTCGGCCCCGGAACTGGCGCCACTGCCCGGGCAGTGGCTCCCGGCCCGCCAGATGCGGGCACTCCCGGCCGGCCGGGGCCATCCGCCGCACGAGCTTGACCCCGCCGAATTCGGGCCTGGTCAGCGCTGGACCGAGGCCGATGACTATCCCGACGACGGGGACTGGTGATGCAGCAAGCCCTCCCGGTCATCCGAGTCGGCCAGGCCAGGGTCACCGCCGGCCTGGATCGCTACGGTCGCCTCGATATGGCCGCGCACCGGGCCGAGTTCGGCACCGTCCCGGCCCTGAGCGCACCCGATCTGATCCGCATCTGCGAGCAGGTCGACCTGCGCGGACGCGGCGGCGCCGCGTTCCCAGTCGGCCGCAAGCTGCGCTCGGTGATGGCCGCGACCAGGCAGGGTAAGCGGCGCCCGGTCATCGTCGTGAACGGCGCCGAGGGCGAGCCCGGCAGTGTCAAGGACAAGATGCTGCTGGCCCGGTCGCCGCACCTGGTGCTCGACGGAGCGCTGCTGGCGGCCAGGGCACTGAACGCCCGTGAGATCGTCATCGCGGTCGCCGGCAACGGCCCGCATCTCGAGTCGGTCAGCGCGGCCGTGGCCGCTGACAGCGCCGCCGCGCGGATTACGCGCGTGGTCTCGGTTCCCGACCGGTTCATCTCCGGCGAGAGCGGCGCACTGGTCAACGCCCTGAACGGCAAGAGCGCCCTGCCGCCCGGGGAGAAGATCCGGACGAGCGAGACCGGCGTGCGGGGGCTGCCGACGCTCCTGCAGAACGCCGAGACCTACGCCCAGCTCGCAGTCCTGGCAATGCTGGGGCCTGCGGGATACGCCTCTGTCGGCCTTGAGCGCGAGCCGGGCACCGTCCTGGTCACCGTGGGCGGCTCGGTCGCCCGGCCAGCGGTCGTGGAAGCGCCCGCGGGCGAGCCGCTCGGCCACATCCTTGATATCTGCGGCGCGTACCAGCCGCAGGGAGTGCTGATCGGTGGCTATCACGGGATGTGGCTGACCCCGGAAGATGCCTACCAGGCGAGCGTCAGCCGGACCGGGCTCGCCGCGGCCGGGGGCACACTGGGCGCCGGCATCGTGCTCGTGCTCGGCCAGCAGACCTGCCCGCTCGGCGAGGTGTCGCGCGTGGCGAGCTATCTGGCGATGCAGTCCTCGGGCCAGTGCGGGCCGTGCAAGCTCGGCCTGCCCGCCGTAGCGAGGGCGCTGGCGGCCATCACCTCCGGAGCCGGCGGCATGGACGACCTGGAAGCCGTGCGCCGCGGCGCGTCCGGAGTCGTCGGGCGGGGTGCGTGCGCGCATCCGGACGGGACCGCCAATTTCGTCGTGTCGGCGCTGGATGCCTTCTCCGCCGACCTGAGCGAGCACATGTTCCGCGGCCGGTGCGGACGGCCGGTCCACGACGTCCTGCCACTGCCGGACGAGACCAGCCAGGAGCCCGAGACCCGGCTCCAGGTGGACTGGACCAGGTGCGGCGGCCACGGCCTGTGCGCGCGGCTGGTGCCGGAGCTGATCCAGCTCGATCAGCACGGCTATCCGGAGTTCCTCGACGCGCCGGTGCCATTCTGGCTGGCCAAGGACGCCAGGCAGGCGGTCGAGATGTGCCCGGCCCTCGCGCTCAGCCTGACGAAGTCGCCGGTCACTCCCCGCGCCGTGGCGCCAGCCCCCGCGCCCGCGATCGGCGCCGGACCGTTGCCGGCGCGCCCCGCCATCGTCGCCCAGACCGGCCCGCCGCCGAAGACCAAGAAGGGCCGCCTGAAGAACGATCTCGCCGTCTCCGCGGCCTGGATCGCCACCATAGGCGGCCGCGACCCGGCGGGCCGCGGCTAGCTGCCGCCCGGCGCGTTCCCTGCCGAGCTGAGACCTGGCTCAGGGAGGACCGGGGGCGTCAGGAACGCGCCCGGCCCGTCGAGGTCCACCGCCTCGAGCAGGTCCGCGGCCGCGGCGTCGCGCCTGGTCATGGGCGGCAGGTTCCATTTGCGCTGGATCAGGCGCAGGATCGCGGTGTGGTCGTAGACCTGGTCGGTCACGTAGTCCGGCCGGGCGTACGGCGACACGATCACCGCCGGGACCCGGAAGCCGAGCTGGGTGTACGTGCTCGGGCCGGTGTCGGCCGCGGTCAGTTTGCGGCCGAGCGCGGTCTTGCGCAGCAGCCTGAGCACCGGGAACTTGTCGTAGGCGCCGCGCGCGGGCACATCGTCGGGAGCGGCCGCGGCCGGCGGCGGGACGTGATCGTAGTAGCCGCCATGCTCGTCATACAGCCAGACCAGCAGCGTGCCCGGCCAGCCCGGACCCCCCATGACCGCATTGATGACCTGCGCGGCGAACGCCTCGCCAAGCTGGATGTCCTGCGGGTTCTCCTCCGAGGTCACGCTGAAGTCAGGATCCACGAAGCTGACCGACGGCAGGCTGCCCGCGGCCGCGGCCGTGAAGAAGTCCGCGACCGGGCGCAGGTGGTTGATCCGGCGGAGGACATCCAGCGGGTACATGTCCGCGGTGAACTGCAGCTTGCTCTCCAGCCGGGGCATCATCCCTGGAACCGACCCGGCCACACCGCCGCCCAGGACTCGCAGGTAGCCAAGCTGCCGGGCGTGAGTCAGCCGGCGCAGGCCCTCCTTCGACGCCGCCACCTGGTGGTAGTTGGTCCAGGAGATGTCGTGCGCGCTCAGATGATCGAAGATCGTGCCGGCTTCCGGATAGTCGATCAGCGCGTACGGCAGGTCGTCGATCAGCCCGTGGGCGGTGCCGGAGATCAGGAACCGGCGATTGGGGAACGTCGGGCCCAGGCAGGAGCTGAACCACCGGGTAGCCAGCGGGAACGTCCGGGCCAGGCCGTAGTAGAACGGCAGCTCCGCCTCGGTCCAGTAACGCATGGGCGCGGCCCCGTCGTGATCGGGCATGGTTTGCTCGATGCTGCGGACGAAGCCGTCGCACGCCCCCCCGTCCCACTGGATGTGGCTGGCGTTCCAGGTCTGGGTGGGCACGTGATGCCACTGCACCGTGCGCGGCGAGTACCACAGCGGCACCTCGGCCCCCGCGGCGTTGGGGTTGGTCTCCGCGGGCGTGCCGTCCGCGCCCAGTGTGAACCCGGCCCCGCCCCTCGCCAGCATGCCGAGGTAATTGTCGTAGGAGTGGTTCTCCATCATGAGCACCACGATGTGCCTGATTTTCGGCAGGCGATCGGTGCCCGCTGCTCCCGCCGCCGGGTCGAGGGCGCGCAGGCCGTCCGGTCCGATCCGGCGCCGGGCGGCGGCGCGCTCCATCCCCTTTAACATGGCGCTAGCTTCGCATGCCGTCCCCCGGTGCACGGGGCGAGTGGGCCGAAATCAGGCTCTTGCGGACCGTACGGCCGGCGTTAAGGTTGAGCTCTGCCGGCCAGGCGGACGCAATGACCAGGAGGGCTGGATGACTCAGCAGCTGCCGTACGTCAGTTACCTCCAGCTTGGCGACGATCCGCATCTGGTCGCGCAGGAGTGCTCGTCCTGCGGGGCGCTCTTCCTCGACCGGCGCAACGCCTGCGCCAGCTGCGGGGGGCTCGACTTCAGCGCGCGGCCGCTGGCCGGCGACGGGACACTGCGGGCATTCACCATCGTGCACCGGGCCACGCCCGACGTGAAGGTGCCCTACGTCTCCGCCATCGTCGACCTCGACGGCGGCGGCGTGGTCAAGGCGAACCTGGTCGGGGTCGAGCCGGATCCCGGGCAGGTCCAGCTGGGCATGCGCGTGCGGCTGACGACGTTCGGGGTTGGTACCGACTCCGAGGGGGTCGAGGCCGTCGGCTTCGGCTACCAGCCGGCCTGAGGCATGGACTACGGCCTGCCTGACCTGCTCACGCTCGAGCGGATCGAAGACAACCTGTTCCGGACCGTCGTGGTCAGCGAGGAGCCGGCCGGCTTGTACGGCGGCCAGGTGGCAGCGCAGGCGCTGCGCGCGGCCGCCGCCACCGTCGCCGGGGACCGCCACCCGCACTCGCTGCACGGGTACTTCCTCAGCCGCGGCGACGCCTCCCGGCGTGTGCTGCTCACGGTGCACCGCGACCGCGACGGCGGCTCCTACTCCAACCGCCGGGTGATCGCGATCCAGAACGGCATCGTCATCTTCAACATGGTCTGCTCGTTCCACGTGACCGAGGACGGCCAGGACTACCAGGCCCACCGGCTGCCTGAGGTTGCCGGTCCGGACGAGCTGGCCGACAGCGAGATCGCGACGCGGCTGCGCGGTGTCGACATCCGGCTGCCGTCGCAGCCGGTGCCAGGCCAGCAGTGGCCATCGCGGGTGTGGCTGCGCTCGCGCCATCCGCTGCCCGATGACATCCTGCAGGCCTGCGCGCTGACCTACGTGTCCGACATGTTCAGCGGGCTGGCCGCGATCCCTGGCGGCCGCGGCCATACCGGCCCGCTGACCAGCATCGATCACGCCGTCTGGATCTACCGTAAGGTCGCGCTGGATGACTGGGTGCTCATGGACCTCGAGCCGCAGTCGGCCGCCGGCGGCCGCGGCATGTACACCGGGCGGATCTTCGGCCGGGACGGCACGCTCGCGGCGGGCATCGCGCAGGAGTCGCTGTTCCGACCGGCGCCGCCGCGGACCGGCCCGCTCGCCGGCTGACGCGGCATCGGCGGCCGCAGACCGGGTCGCCCACTTCGGCTCAGCAAGATCGACATGAGGGACTGTGTCTGTTTGGTGTCGTTATATAGCGACACCAAACAGACACAGTCCCGGCGGGCGCGGCCGTTTTACGCCGTTTTACGCCGCGCGACCCGTCACCAGCCGGTGATCAGCGCCGCCATCTTCGGGGTCCCGATGCCGGTGGCCATGTCGTAGCCGGGCGTGGTCGGGAACAGGCCGTTGCTCGTCGCCGCCCGCTGCCGCCGCCCGATGCCGGTGACGTCGTTGAAGTACCGGCGCGGATCGGTGCGCAGCAGGTGGTACAGCCACGGGTTGATGTTGCCGGACCGGTGACCGAAGTAGCTGTCGCGGTCGGCGGTAATCGACGCCCACTGCGGGCCGGTCAGGCTGGTCCCGTTGGCCTCGAACCAGCCGGGAACGGGCTGCGCGCCGCTGAATGTCGCGCAGGTGCTCTCGGGCAGGCTGGCGGTGCCGGTGCAGTAGATCGCGTAGCCGGTGTTCGGATCGCCATCCGCGGATACGTCCGGCGTCTCCCGGCAGGGGGTGCCAGCCGACGCGAGCACGCACTCGGCGAGACCGGTGGAGTTCAGGCGGCCGGAGGAATCCGGGTAGGCGGGATTGCTCACGCCCGGCCCGCGCTGGTAGAACGGGCGGCCCCAGTACAGGCTGGGACCGCCGCCGCCGGCGCCCTCCGCGACGCACCAGAACGGGCCGCCCTGGTTGTCGTTGTCCGGCGCGGGCGCCTGCGTGCTGCAGAGATTGTCGACGTTCCAGACGGTCTCGGTGCCGCGCGCCGGCGGGCCAGGGTGCGGATTCATGCCCGGGTTGTAGCTCTCCAGCGACGTGCCGCCGGTGCCCGTCACCCAGGGCTGCGCCGCCGGGTCGATCGCGCTCTGCACGAAGGGACCAGTGAGGGAGTTCACGCAGGAGAACTGGCCCCAGTCGCCCGAGCCGCTGAACATGCTCTGGCCCTGCAGGGCCATCTGCTCGAAGATCTCGTTCTCGGCCTGCACGTAGCCCGCGGACAGATCGTCCTCGCAGGTGGCCCAGCTGGCGCTGACGACGTCGGCGGTGTCCTGGTTCGCGATCAGGGCGTACTCATCCAGGCTGGTCTGGCCGGTGGTGTCCGCCGGCGCGTTGTAGACCTCGATCCGCCGGGCATCGGGGGCGAAGGCCAGATCCGCCTCGATGTCGCCGTCGACCTCGATGTCGCCCGAGTAGCCGTTGATGTCCGCCGGGCACTGATCGCCCGCGGGGCACACGGGGTGCAGCGGGCCGCCGTCGACGTTGAAGTTGGCCAGGTGCGCGCGGTAGCCAGGCCCGTAGAAGTGGCGCGTCCAGGTCCTGATGTCCGAGGCCTGGTAGGCCGACAGCTCGAACAGGCCGAGCGTTTCCCCGGCGCCCTTGGTCCGCGGGCTGCCGGAGCGCGGCGCGCCGTAGATGGAGTTCGCCTGCGACGGCGTCAGGCCGCTGCAGCCGGGCCCGGCACCG
>Ga0209380_10000234_pt1 | contig 38009 bp, 35 predicted proteins | sample HubBroMetageWFT6_FD_188347 | JGI IMG/M metagenome (GOLD analysis project Ga0209380, IMG submission 188347) | Warmed and freeze-thawed soil microbial communities from the Hubbard Brook experimental Forest, New Hampshire - Hubbard Brook CCASE Soil... | ecosystem: Environmental > Terrestrial >...
GTCGCCCCATGCGAGGACCTTGAACCGGACGCAGGAGTTACCGGCGGACATGACCGCCCACTGCCGCGCCTGCATCAGGAACACTGCCGCGCTGCCGGGTGCCAGGCGCCGCGGCCAGTCGGCGATCAGTGACAGCGTGTCGGTGGACCAGGCGGGCAGGATTTCCCCGTGTCGATGTCCGCCGCCGGCACCTCGTTAGGGACCCCGTCCATGCCTCGCTTGAAGCCGATAGGCCCGTCATTGTTGCGGGCCTCGCGGACCACGACGCGCAGCCTGGACAGGGCCTCGGTGCTTTCCAGCCAGACGTTCAGGCGGGGGTCACGTGAGCCTTCCCCCATCCCTGCAGCTCGGCGGTGAGCCTCGGCGCGCGCTCGGCGCGGCGCCGGCTGGCCTCGATCGCCGCGACCGACCGGCTGACTTCGGGCGAGTCGGCGTCTATGTCGGCGGCCTTGTCACCGGAACGCTTCGCGAACCACGTGGCCCCGCTCGCCACGGCCAGGCCGGTGCCTGGCCGGGTCTTCCGCTGATCATGTCTTTGCCTCGTAGTCGTGCAGCAGCTGGATCACTTGCTCGCGCACCCGGTCAGGTCGGCGCCCAGCTTCACCAGTACCTGCGCGGCCACCCCGTCGCCCTCGCGGATGAGGCCGAGCAGGATGTGCTCGGTGCCGATGTAGTGGTGGCCAAGGGCCTTCGATTCGGACTGGGCCAGCTCCAGCACCTTCTTGGCCTGCGGCGTGAACGGGATGTGCCCGGACGGCGCGTGCTGTCCCTGGCCGATGATCTCCTGCACCTGCTGCCGCACGGTATCCAAGCTGATCCCCAGGGACTCCAGCGCCTTCGCCCCGGTGCCTTCGCCCTCGCGGATGAAGCCGAGCAGGATGTGCTCGGTGCCCATGTAGTTGTGACTGAGCGTCCTGGCTTCTTCTTGCGCCTCGACGACAGCCCGCCGCGCCCTGTCGGTGAACCTCTCGAACATGGTCCGCGCCGCCCTTCACCCTCATCCGGGCTGTGTCCGATGTCACCACGATAGGTCGCTTTGGCTGGAAGTCTGGCGGTCGCGCTGCCGGGCGAATGCTGTCACTGCGGCTGCACAAACTGTCAACGCGCCTGAGCAGCGGCGGTCTATCAGCTGTACCCTCGCCCGCAAACAGCACAGGGCCGCGCCGCGGGATAGCTCGCTACTTTTGCGAGCAGAATCTCGCCTGAGTTGTTCCTCGCATCGTCAGCCCTAACGAGGCAAGCCTGACTGGTCAGGGCGGCCTCACAGCCACGACGAAACCCGCGGCGCCACGCGATCCACGCATCCGGCACCATCCGTCCGCCTAAGCCGCCAACTGTGATCAGCACGGCTGGCACGGCCATGGCGATTGCTTGCTGTGTGCTGATTGCGTTCAGAGCCGACAGAATTACAGCGGCCGAGCTAAGGGCTATGCCCACTGATGTGGTCCAGGCCGCAAGTCGGGCTCGACGCCAGGCGCCGCCGGCCGGGCGCATCTGGTGCCAATGCCACTCGCCGTCCATATGCCCTCCGCCTTTGGAAGACCGCCAGTTCAACAGACAACCGGTCGCCAGCAGCCGCGGGGTCCAGACGGTAGCTAATTCGGACTATAGCGGTGCAGCATCTGACAACGTGGCGGTGACTCGCCGTTTGAGCGGATGTCGCGGAGTCAAATGGAGTAGGCGCGCAGTAAAGTCATCTCATTAATGTCCAATAGCATCTATAACTGCCTTAGCTAACTCTGGCCTTCTAAGCACCAAGAGCCGCAGCACTCCCACGCAGTTGCATTCGCCAGCGAAGCCACGCCGCGGCCGAGGGTGAGCCGAAGCTAAGGCCTGCCCTTGCCCCGACTACCAAAGACTGATCGCCACCGCATCCGCAGCGCTCCTGCCTTCAATCCGGCCTGGAAGCCCTGGCGTTCCGCTGTCTCCGGATCGGACGCCACCGCCGCGGTCATCCCGCCGAAGGTCAGAACGGCGGCCGGCAGACCCAGCATCATCGCCTGCTTAACGCTGATGCCGCCGAGGGCGGAGGCGATAGCGGCCGCCAGCCCAGCGACAGCGCCCGCACCGGCAAACTGCAGCGCTCGCCTTGCTTTCCGTCCGTCGCGAATGTCCAAAGGCCCAAACTAGGCTCACTAGTAAATAGCTCCGCTGTTCCGACTCCCCGTGCTCCGATACATCAGTCGGCCGCAGCAGGTACTGGACTCTATACCGGCCACGAACGCTACTGCCGCGCAATGGCGGTTTTCATGGCAGACGGGTTTAAGTGATAACAGCTGTGAGGTTCCGGGCGCACTTAGGGGCGACCACCCCGGAGGCGTTGGCGAGCACGACGTCCACGTCGACACCGATGAGGATGGCGGCGCGATTCACGGCATAATGGCACGAGTGCGCGTGCGTTGAACCGGGAGGTTCTGATGGGGGAACTAGATGACCCGGATAATTCGGGTCACCGCCTGAAGCAGCCCAGCACGGGCCAGTGGCGATCGATCAGGTACGTGGGCGGTTCGTATCACATCCCGGTGCCACCGGGGACGCGCGCGGAGCCGAGCAAGGCCGAGCGCGAGCAGGAAGCGCGCGCCAAAGAGCGCGGCGACGCCCAGGTCGCCCGGCTGCACTTGGTGCGCCTGTTCAGCGTCGGGGTCGTCGTCGGCACCCTGGCCCTCGTAGCCGTGGTTGTCATGTTCGTTCTGGTATTGATCAGGCACTAAGAGCGCCGCGTCAGCTCGATCCGGCTGACGGACGGTGCCCGCACATCCGCGAAGCCAGGCGCAGCCGCACATTAAGTTGTGCCGTCTCGACTCAGCGAGAACTCGCCTGGAATCTGACGGAGCAGGTCGGCAACGGCAGCGTTCAGCGCGAGGACGGACGCCGTCACCTCGGTTATCTCACGGGCCGGAGCGGCGGCGACCAGGTGAGTAACGAGCTGGCGGCCGATCCCCTGCCGCTGCCACGCGTCTTCTACCAGCACTCCCAGTTCGGCGGAACTGCCGTCGCCGGCAACGAGGGAGGCTAGCCCACCGATTGTGCTGCCGGATGCGGATGCTGCCACCAGACTGGCGGACGGGTCGGCCAGCACGGCTTGCAGGTAGGAGGCCGGGATGGCTCGCACCGGCGCATGGAAGCGCGTCATTCTGGTTACCAGCGAGCAGCGTCCCCACATCGCGAGGATGTGCGGCAGGTCAGCGGGGGCCGGGTGCCTGAGCGCGACCGGAAAGGCGGCCCGCTCCTGGGTTCCCATGTTCGCCAGTGTCCGGCCAGCCGGCCGTTCCCGTCCGGCAGGAATCAGACGTCATCGTCGGGCGCATCCGCGAGCAGGTCAGCGGCAGATGAATACGCCCATGTGAGTGCTGGCCCGGAACGTGCCCTGGTCCTCGATGACCTGCTCGACCTTCGCGTTGATGTCGTCGAGCACCGCATCGAAGTCCAGCCGTTGCTTAGTCCAGGCAAGGCAGGGCTCGCGGAGGCTGGCGACATACGTGAGGACCGGCTCCGCGCTGGGGATCGACAGCGACAGGTCGATGGTGTGCAGCGTGACGCTGGAGAATTCCCGGCCCAGCATGGCCGCACCCGTCTGCGTATTGAAACTGAGGGCAGGCATCGCCTGGGCCGGGCGGCCGAGCTGGCTCGAGATCGCGGCGCCGAGCAGGCTGTCAATCTCGGCTAGGTGGGCGGGGCTGTTGGTCGACGCCAGCACGGTTCCGCCTGGTCTCGTAATGCGGCGCAGTTCGCGGATCGCGGCCGGGATATCGGGGACGTGGTAGAGCATGTGCATGGCCAGGGCCACGTCAGCGGTCTCGTCAGCTAACGGGAGGAGTTGCGCGTCGGCCTGGACCAGGGACAGGCTGCCGGACTCGCGCAGCTCCTTAAGTGAGCGCAGCATCCCGGCCGACAGGTCAATGCCGATGGCGTGACGGCACCTGCCCTGCGGAACGATCTGGCGCAGATCGAACCCGTTCCCGCACCCCACATCAGCCACGACTTGCGTCCCGTCCCACGGGATCAACGAGGTGCGCCACCCCGGCTGCGCAGGGGTCTCGGCGTACGCATAGATGGACATGCGTGAGCGGAGGTGGCGGTCGTCGGCGTACGCGGAACCGGTAAGGAACCGCCGCCCGGTCGCAGGGTCGTTGTCGGACACGAGATCCAGCAAATCACAGCCGCGCAGAGTGGTGGGTACCCGCCCTTACCGCGCGACTCGCCCAGTCTGTGGCGACCTCGGGCGCAGAACAAAAACTGGCAGGTCCCCCGCGCTTCCCCCTCGAAGCGCAAGGAACCTGCCAGGTTCACCGGCTATGGAGTGGCCGCACTCGGCACGGCTAGGAGGAGCCGTTCATGATGAGGCACCAGGCGTCATCCGCATCGCTGAGCTTGATCTCCACCGCCTGCTCCTGGGGGCATGACCCGAGGTCCTGCCGGCAGAAAAACTCCCACCAGGCCCGCTTGCTGAGATGGAGTGCATGGGCATCCCTGACAGCGTCATGAAAGTCATCCCACGCGCTCTCCAGCGTTGCGCTCGTATGCGACGAATGCGCAATCATCTGGATGAGATCCGGTACATCTCCAGCCTGATCATCATTGATCGCGTGGTTTTCGAGCATGCGCCGTATCTGCCCACTCGTGAGCTGATCCAGGAAGTCAGGCTCGGTCCAGTCGTCGTCCGCCCAGGTCTCTTCGCCAGGTAAATCCGGCACTGCTGGCTCGCAATCCAGGCCAGGTAGCGGATCCTCCAGCGGCTGCTGGGTAAGCCAGCCGTTTTCTGTATAGCCCCAGCGTGGCGAGCGGTGTCGAGGCTGGTAGCCGGCCTTCCATCCAAGGACGCCAACCAGCCGGGTCATCAGGCTCCGCTCGGCCCCCGTGCCGGGTTGCCTTTCTGATACATCATCTGACCAGATATCCAGGACAGCCGACCCCCGTGGCCGGCTGTTCTCCCGGAGAGCTATACCCGAGGGCGAAGCGGCCTGATCCGCATTAGTGGCCATGGAACTGGTCGCCGTAATGCGGCACCCACGCGTGGTACTCGTCGGCAGGAATGTCGAGAATCGCGCGGATCTCGGCCTCCAGGTAACGGCGATGACCGCCGAGTGTCCGGATCGAGTTCAGTTTGCCGGTCTTAGCCCATCGTGTGACTGTCTTGGGGTCTACCCGGAACGCCGCTGCCACCTCCGCGGGAGTGAGCAGCAGGGCGGCGTGGTTTGCGGCTGGACCTGGAGTCATAATCGTTGTTCCTCTTCTCTTGGTTAGAGGGCCGAAAGGCCCGGGGGCTCGCCCGGCCAATGGTCCGGGCGGACCGTCTTGCATCGCCGTCAGGCTGCTGATCCGTCGGCGTCGTCGTACTCGCGGGTGATCGCAGCGACTGGGACGCGCAGGGCGTGCGCGATCCGGTGAATGGTGGCCGGCCGCGCGCTGCGCTTTTCTCTCTCGATATTCGAGAGCGCGGACTGGCTCATTCCGACCTTCCGGGCGAACTCCGGCTGATGCCAGCCATCCTTCTCACGAAGGCTCCGGATGGCTGCACCGTTCTGCCGGAGCCTTACCGGCAGCCGCCCTAAAGGCGCCCGGAGGGAGGTGGTGACCGTTTGTGTCGTGCTCATGAACAGATAACTTAAGGTCACGAGACAGTTGCCGCAACCGAAAGCTGGACACACATGGCCACCAAAGGCCAACTCCGGGACCGGAGCGGTATGCCCAGCAATAGCCAAGGCGCTCCCAAGCCCTAATCCATTGACTGCCGGCGCGGCCGGACAGGCCACTAGAGAGCCCCTTCACGGGCGCCTCCCTGATCCGGCGCGGGCGCAGCGTGCAACTCGCAACGTGAGGACATAACTGCTGGTAGTGAGCTTGTCACTGGCACAAGCAGGCTGGATAACAGGGAGTGCGCGGAGGTATCCGCTGCGTCGCCAGAGCCTGCATCCTGCAATCTCATCGACTCGTAACGAGCAATATCGGTCAAGCTGAATGTCAAGTCTTGATGTGGCAAGCTATGTCCAGACCGATCGGCAACCGGACCGGCGTGAACGGACCACGATGGACAGATATCCCAACGATGCTTGGCACCGCCTTGGCCGCCTGCTTGAGAGGCGCCGAGGCGAGCTTGGCTACGGGTACCGCCAGCGGGCCCGCTTCGTCATGGAACGCGGCGGCGGAATGATCTCCGTCAAGACCATCAGCCGGCTCGAGAAGGGCGAGCGGTGCTCCTACCCGGAGTCCACGGTCGGGACTGTTGAGTCGATGTACCAGTGGGCGCCGGGAAGCGTCGAGCGCGTCCTGATCGGAGGGGAGCCGAGCCCGCTCCTGCTCGCCCCGACGTCGGCCGGCAATGCCATCACTACCCGGGACGCACCGCCCACGACCGGAGAGCGGATAGCCAGCTGGGTCTACGTCCGCATGCGGCAGCGCGGCTACAGCGAGGGCGCGATCCACGACTTTCTCGATGCCGAAGGCCTGCCGCAGGAGCCCACGACCGTGTCGGCAGTCGGGCGGATAGCAGAGGCCACCGGTGCGACCGCCGCCGAGGTCCTGGCGCTGCTTGGCGTTGACGACCTCAACGCTCGCCAGTTCCCCCGACGGTCGGCCGACGAGATGATCGAGCCCGCCGTCGCTCACATCGTGCAGTTACAGGCGGCGGCGGCCTCGAGCGACTCGGATGCCGCGGCGCTACCTGAGGCTGCAGCGGCAAACACAGCAGTCATGAGTCCGCGGGCAACTCATCAGCCTGGCCAGCCGGACGTCCCACACGGCACTCGTGGTCAGATCGCCTGACATCCGGTACGAGTGAGCTATGACGGCGGCCTGACAGCCCCGCCGGAATCCTCGTCGCCACGCGATCCATGCGTCCCTGGGAACCATCCAGGCGATAAGACCGCTTAATGTCGTCAGAGTTGCTGCCAGGGCGGTAGCAATCGTCTGCTGAATGCTTAACACGTTTAGAGCCGACAAAATGATGGTTACTGAGCTCAGCGCGATGCCTAGCCCTATGCCCCATTCCGCCAGCTTCGCGCTACGCCACGACCGTACGGTGTGCACCGGCCGCGAGCGTGACCGAACGTACATGATGTTCGCGTCCCCTCTCAGAGCGAAGCTGCTTCGCATGCCACCACCGCCCGCTCGACCTGGCCTGACCTGGCGGAAGGTTATTTGACGCCATACTTACACGACACCCGAAATCGCCAGCGCCGACTCGCCGTGTGTTGTGGCGCGGTTAAGTGTAGTTTCCTACGAATAGCGGAGCGGTCGCGGCATCCTTCACAACTTGCATTTAACGGTCTTAGCGCAACTCCAGTACGCTAAGCATCATTAGCCACCACTCGTCCGTGCAATTTTCATTGGCCACTGGCGCGCCGGCGTTGTGCTCGAAGCACCAGCCAGCGACGCCGTCCTGAGGTGACCTCCGCGGACCGGAGATCGCCGTCGGCATGCTGGCTAAGATTGACCTGTGAGCAGCAGATCCGCGCCGGCGCAGCATCTGAGCGACCTCGCGCGGATGCGCCGGGTCCGCGACCGGATCGACCGGGAGTACGCCCAGCCGCTGGACGTCGAGGCCCTCGCTCGTGGTGTGCACATGTCCGCCGGGCACCTCAGCCGCGAGTTCCGGATCGCCTACGGCGAATCGCCGTACGGGTACCTGATGACGCGCCGGATCGAGCGCGCGATGGCGCTGCTGCGCCGTGGCGACCTCAGCGTGACCGATGTCTGCTTCGAGGTCGGCTGCTCGTCGCTGGGCACCTTCAGCACCAGGTTCACCGAGCTGGTCGGAATGCCGCCCAGCACGTACCGGCAGCGCGCGGCGCACGCAGCCGCGGGGCTGCCGTCGTGCGTCGAGAAACAGGTGACCAGGCCGATCAGGAATCGACGAGCGCCCGCCCGCGAGCCTGACCTAGCGTGAGCGTCATGGACATCACGATTCACCAGACGTTCCTCCCGCACATGGATCCGGAAGTGTCGCTGGCCTTTTACCGTGACTCTCTCGGCTTCGAGGTGCGGAGCGACGTCGGTCACGGCGGGATGCGCTGGATCACCGTCGGCCCCGCCAGTCAGCCCGGCATGTCCATCGTGCTGGCGCCGCCGGCCGCCTACCCCGGCATCACCGACGATGAGCGCCGCACAATCACCGAGATGATGGCGAAAGGGACTTACGCGATCATCGTCTTCGCCACCGGCGATCTGGATCACACGTTCGCCCAGCTGAAGGCCAGTGAGGCCGAGGTCGTCCAGGAGCCGATCGAGCAGCCGTACGGGATCCGCGACTGCGCCATCCGCGATCCCGCCGGCAACCTCATCCGCATCTTCGAGCAGCGCTGATCGGTCCCGCGTGCGGGGCACGAGCGGCCCGGTGGAGGTCGCCTCCGGCGAGCCGGCCCGCTGCCACGCATTGACAGCGCCGTAGACGGCCTGATACCTCCCGGTGTCGTGTCCTCGCATGGCTGACGAGCGTCACGCCCTACCACACCGCTCCGTTGCGCCAGTCGCACGTGAGCCCGCCGGTCACGTCCACCGGCATCCTGACTCGCAGGACGTAGATGAGACCGTCCCGTTCGGGGGTGGGCCTGATCCCGTCCGGGGTGAACGCCGACGACGGGCCCTCCCACAGCTGCCATCCGCGGGCGACATAGAGCCGGGCTCCGTCCGCGCTAGCGCGCAGTCCGCCGAGCTGATAGCCGGCCCGGACGATCCGCTCCAGCGCGGCCATGATGGTGCCGCCGTATCCGTGCCGCCGATGATCTGCGCGGACCGCGACGCCCTCGACGTAGCCGGTTCGCAGCGACTTGCCCGCGTGCAGCAGCCGCCGCTGGACGACGCTGCCGTGGCCGACCAGTTCGGCGCCAGCGAACAGCATCGCGTGCATGCCGCCGAGGGCGTTCTCGAAGGTGTCATCCGACACCACTCCGAAGCACTCGTCCATCAGCGCCCGGATCGCTGACCGGGTCGCGGCGTCCAGCTCGGCAGTATGCGCCACGCGCAGCTCGGCCACGGCAGGATTCCTCTCGGCGGCACCGCACGTGCACCGCCTAAACAATTAGCTCATTGAATCCGGAACGACGATGCTCGCATCCATGACTCACGACAGCGAATCCGGCACCGGCGTGGCCGACGACACGAGCACCGTGGCTGACGACCTGCCCGCGCCCCAGCTCGGCTGGTAGGACATGTTCGTCAGCCCGGAAGACGATCCGCGCGAGGCGGGAGAGCCGCCGGAAGGCGAGCGCGCGACGCTCGTGCGCCCGGCCAGCCCGAACGGCATGCCAAAGAGTGCGGGCGAGCTCCGGGTACGGCCTTGGGAGGTTGGTAGTCAAATGTGAGCACTCGTGTTTTACTAGCAACGTGAATCCCACTCGGCTTTTCGTCCTCGGCGCGCTGGCCAAGCACGGGCCCATGTACGGACATCAGCTACGGCGCGACGCCAGGCTCGACCGCACCGAGATGTGGTCGGAGGTCCGGCCTGGCTCCCTCTACGGCGCGCTGCACCGGATGGCGGCCGAAGGCCTGATCGAGCCCCTGCGGACCGAGCAGCAGGGCCAGCTGCCGGCCAGAACGGTCTATGGCATCACGCCCGAAGGGCTCCGCGAGCTGCAGGCCTTGCGGGCCGAGGCGCTGCAGGAGATCAGGCTGCAGCCAGACCCGGTCGATCTGGCCCTCGCCATGAGCGCCGAGCTGGACGAGGACACGATGCGGGGGTATCTCGAGGACCGGGTGCGAGCGCTGTCCGCGCAGGCGGCGGTGTTCGAGCATCAGCGCGAGCGATCGTGGCCCGATCAGACCGTGGCCGACGACCTCGTGGTCGAGCATGCCCGCCTGCGGATCCAGGCCGAGCTCAGCTGGCACCAGCTCGTGCTCGATCAGCTCGGCAAGCTTGCGGCGTCAAGCGCCGACCGGCAGGCGAGATCATGAGCGTCCGGCCGGTCCGGGTGATCGGTGATCCCGTGCTGCGCACGGCGAGCGATCCCGTTACCCGGTTCGACGGCCCGCTCGCCCGGCTCATCGACGACCTCATGGACACGGTGCAGGAACCGGGCCGGGCCGGGCTGGCCGCGTGTCAGATCGGCGTCGGCCTGACGGTGTTCTCCTACAACGTCGACGAGCAGATCGGCTACCTCATCAACCCGCGGATCGTCGAGCTCGACGGCAGCCAGGACGGGCTGGAGGGCTGCCTGTCGGTCCCCGGCATCTGGGCCGAGCGGACGCGGGCCGCGGTGGCCGTCGTGGAGGGCGTCAACCTGCGCGAGGAGCCCGTCGTGCTGACCGGAACGGGCGAGCTCGCGCGCTGCTTCCAGCACGAGACCGATCACCTCAGGGGCGAGCTGTACATCGATGGGCTGGAGAAGGACGAGCGGCGCCGGGTCATGCGGCAGCTGAACCGCGAGCAGGTCGCAGGCACCATCCGCGGTTAGTCCAGCGGCCTGCGGTACCGCACCTCGCGCAGCGTGAAGGTGCCCCGGTCGTCCGGCTTCTCGGCGCCGTCGGCCCGGAATCCGGCGGCCTCGTAGAAGCGGCGCGCCCGAGCGTTCGTGTCCAGCACCCAGAGCGTCGCCTGCTCGTATCCGGCGGCCGCGAGCCGGTCGAGCGCGCTCGCCATCAGCGCCCGGCCGCAGCCGGTGCTCCACGCCGCCGGGTCCAGGTAGATCGCCGCGACCTCCCCGGTCCGCTCCGGATCCTCGCCCTCATCGCGGGTCGGCCCGAAAGCCGCGAAACCAAGCAGCCGACCATCCTCCTCGGCGACGAGCACATCGCTTCGCGTCCGGTCGACCCGGCCGGTGATCCGGACCCACAACCCGGCGCGCTCGGCGGTATCGAGTCCATCGAGGTACTCCTGCGGGATGAGGCCGCGATAGGCACCCCGCCAGGAGCGGACATGGACCTCGGCTATCCGGTCGGCATCCTCGACGTCGGCCGGGCGGATTTCCATCGCTCGGCTGCCCTACCAGCCCACTGGTATGCGGCGCCGGCCAGCGAAGCCGTGCGCGAGCTTGTGATACCAGCCCAGCTCGGTCTCGCCCTCCAGCCAGCACAGCAGGACGGGCTCGGCATCCAGCTCCGCCGGGAAGTCCAGCAGGAGCGGGGCGAAGCCCTTCAGGTCAAGTCCCTGCGCGGGGAACCAGCCAAGCACTTCGCTGAGCCTGGCCTGATAGCCCTTGGCCTCGGGCAGGCCCCCGAGCGGCGAGGGCTCCCCGGCCGCCAGAGATGTCTGCAGCTCTACCAGGCTGGCCCGCACTTCGATCAACTCCGCCGCATGGTCGAGCACGGCGGGCATGAGCTCGCGCGCCGCCGCCAGCGTAAATGCCCGATCCATAGGGGAAGCCTGCCCGACCGCGGCCAGCGGCGTCCAGCAGGCACAGGACTTCCGGCAAACCGGTCAGGCGTCGCGGCCAGCGCCCAGGCTGCCCACGATGAGCTCGGCGATCTGCGCGGCGTTCAGCGCGGCGCCCTTCCGCAGGTTGTCGCCGACGACGAACATCTCCATCGAGCGCGGGTCGTCCTGGCTCTGGCGGATCCGGCCGACCCAGGTCGGGTCGGTCCCGGCCGCATCGGCGGGCGTCGGGAACAGTCCCCGTGCCGGGTCGTCGACGACCTCGACGCCGGCGGCCTCGCGCAGCACCCGACGCGCGTCCTCCTGCGTCACGACCTGGTCAAAGACCGCATGCACCGCGAGAGAGTGCCCAACGACCACCGGGACGCGAACACAGGTGGCCGAGACCTTCAGGTCAGGCAGCCCGAGGATCTTGCGGGTCTCGTTGCGGATCTTGAGTTCCTCCGACGACCAGCCCTCGTCGCGCAGCGAGCCTGCCCACGGCACGACGTTCATTGCGAGGGGCGCTCCGAACAGAGCGGACTCAGGGATGACGGCCCGGATATCGCCAGGCCGCTGGCCGAGCGTCCGGTTCCCGCCAACCTTGCTGAGCTGGTCGTAGAGCGCATCGGTGCCCTCTTGCCCGGCGCCGGATGCAGCCTGGTAGGACGCGGCGATCAGCTCGCGCAGCCCGAACGCGCGATGCAGCGCGCCAAGGGCGACGATCACCGCCAGCGTGGTGCAGTTGGGCACGGAGATGATTCCGAGCGGCCGCTCGGCGGCAGCCTCCGGGTTCACTTCGGGCACGACCAGCGGCACCTGCGGGTCCATCCGGAACGCGCCGGACTTGTCGATCACGACGACGCCGCGCTCCGCGGCGACCGGCGCCCACTGCGCGGACACCGGATCGGGCACGTCGAACATCGCGAGGTCCACGCCGTCGAAGACGTCCGGGGTCAGCTCGCGCACGACCGCCTCTTCGCCGCGGACCGGGAGCCTGCGGCCCGCCGACCGCGCTGAGGCGATCAGCCGGATCTCGCCCCAGATATCGGCTCGCTCGGACACGACCTCGCGCATCACGGTGCCGACCGCGCCGGTCGCCCCCACGATTGCCAGCACCGGTCTGCGAGCGGCCGGACCGGCGCTCATCGGCCGGTCCCGCCGTACACGACGGCCTGCTCGGTATCGTCGCCAAGCCCGAACGCGGCGTGCACCGCTCCCACTGCAGCCTCCACATCATTCTGATCAACGACGACCGAGATCCGGATCTCCGAAGTGGAAATCATCTCGATGTTGACCCCGGAGTCCGCGAGCGCGCCGAAGAACGTCGCGCTGACGCCCGGGTGTGATCGCATCCCGGCACCGACGATCGAGACCTTGGCGATCCGGTCGTCATACAGCAGCTGCTCGAAGCCGACCTCGTCCTGGAGCTCGCGCAGCGCCGCCATGCCACCGTGGCCATCCTCGCGCGGCAGGGTGAACGAGATGTCGGTCCGGCCGGTGGCCGCCGCCGAGATGTTCTGCACGATCATGTCGATGTTGATCGACGCGTCGGCGATCGCGCGAAAGATCCGCGCCGCCTCGCCGACCTTGTCGGGCACTCCGACCAGGGTTATCTTCGCCTCTCCCCGGTCCTGGGCCACGCCGGTGATGATGGCCTGCTCCATGGCCTCGCCTTCCGTAGCGGCCGGCTCGCCGGCCAGCGACGTCGACTCAGTGACCCACGTGCCCTCCTTGTTGCTGAAGGAGGAGCGGACATGGATCGGCATCCTGTACCGCCGGGCGTACTCAACGCACCGCAGCATGAGTACCTTGGCGCCGCACGCGGCGATCTCCAGCATCTCCTCGTAAGAGATGCGCGGCAGCCTGCGGGCCGACGGCACGATCCTCGGGTCGGCGGTGAACACGCCGTCCACGTCGGTATAGATCTCGCAGTAGTCCGCCCCGAGGGCCGCGGCGAGGGCCACGGCCGTCGTATCCGTCGCCCCGCGGCCGAGCGTCGTGATGTCCTTGGTGGCCTGGGACACGCCCTGGAACCCGGCCACGATCGGGATCGCCCCGTCATCGAGCGCCGCCTGAATCCGGCCGGGCGTGATGGTGATGATCTTGGCCTTGCCGTGGGTGGAGTCGGTGATGACGCCCGCCTGGGAGCCGGTGAACGAACGCCCGTCCAGGCCGAGGTTCGCGATCGCCATGGCCAGCAGCGCCATCGAGATCCGCTCGCCGGCCGTCAGCAGCATGTCCAGTTCGCGGCCTGGCGGCAGCGGACTTACCTGCTTGGCCAGGTCCAGGAGCTCGTCGGTCGTGTCCCCCATCGCCGAGACCACGACAACAACCGAGTGCCCCGCCTTCCTGGTGGCGACGATGCGCTGCGCAACCCGCTTGATGCCATCGGCGTCGGCGACCGAGGAGCCACCGTACTTCTGTACGACGAGGGCCACGGCGGTGGCTGCACCTCCCGGTCCGGCATCCGACTGGCTGAGGTACCGAGTCTACCGATTCCGCTGGTAGCTAACGCGCCGCCGGCTCCTCGGCCACGTCCAGCCGGGCATGCGCCACCACCGAGTGCAGCGCCCGCAAAGCGGCGCCCCCGTGGGTGCCCCAGTGGTTCACGTAGGAGTACTGCCACCACCACAGAGCCTCGACGACCCGGCCCGCCTCGTGATGCTTCAGGCCATGGATCAGGTCGGCGGCCACCGTGGCCAGGTCATCGGAGAGCCGGAACGGGGTCGGCAGGCTGTCGGCGTAGGGATCGAAAATGTCGACATACTCATCGAAACCGGCCAGCCTCTCGGCGAGTCCGGTCCGCAGCGCGTCGAGCGCCAGGTCCGGGTCGGCGCCGACGTCCGGCTCCCAGTTATTCGGCAGGATTATGTCCTTGCTCGCGCCGAGCTGCGCGCCGGCGAGCATCACCTGGGCGACTTCCAGCAGGAGCAGCGGCACGGTGTCATCGCCGCTCTCCCCGCGGGCGACCGCGGTCAGCCCGTCCAGGAAGTCCCTGGCGCTCTTCGCTATCCGGTCGGCCAGCGGACGCCAGTCCTCCGGCGTCGCTCCGGCACTGCCCGGCTCGTCAGACATCCAGCAGCCTCCGTCCCTCGAATGCCCTGCCCAGCGTGACCTCGTCGGCGTACTCGAGCTCACCACCTACCGGCAGTCCGCTCGCGGGCCTGGTGACCCGCACCCCCAGCGGTTTGATCATCCGAGCCAGGTAGGTGGCTGTCGCCTCGCCCTCGAGATTCGGATCGGTCGCGAGGATGATCTCGCTGATCGCCCCGTCAGCAAGCCTGGCCATCAGCTCCCGGATCCGGAGGTCTTCCGGTCCGACACCGTCGATCGGGCTGATCGCGCCACCGAGTACGTGGTAGCGCCCACGGAATTCGCGGATCTTCTCGATCGCGGCGACGTCCTTCGGCTCCTCGACGACGCAGATCACGGTCACGTCCCGGCGAGTATCCTTGCAGATCCGGCACTCGTCGTCCTCGGCGACGTTGCCGCACACGCGGCAGAATTTGACCTTCTCCGTGACCTCGACGAGCACCGCGGCCAGCCGGCGCAAGTCCGCTGGATCGGAGTTCAGCAGGTGAAACGCGATGCGCTGGGCGCCTTTCGGGCCCACTCCTGGCAGCTGGCCGAGTTCCTCGATCAGATCCTGAACGATGCCCTCGTACACAGCCCGGCCCTAGTCCCGGCCGGCCGGCGGATCTCCGGCGCCAGCGTCCGGCTGGTCATCTTCGTCCTCGTCACCAGCGTCGTAGGCTCCCGCGGCCGGAGCGCCGGGCGGGCCCGACAGCCCCGCCAGGTCCGGCATGCCGGGCAGCCCGCCGCCGCCAAGCGCGGCGAACGGGGCCATCTTCTCCTCCTGCAGATCATCGACCGCACTGCAGGCGGCCCGGTAGGCCGCGAGCACGAGATCGGCGATCGACTGCGCGCTCTCGGCGACATCGGCCGGGTCGATGGCATCAGGCCGAACCGTGACATCGATGAGCTCGCCCTGGCCGTTCACGGTGACCGTGACGAGTCCGCCTCCGGCGGCACCGAGCACCTCGGCATCGGCAAGCTCCTGCTGCGCTTCCAGCAGCTGGCTCTGCATCGCCGTCGCCGCCGCGAAGAGCTGCTGCATATCGAACTGACCACCAGGCTCCACGCGACCCCCTTGCATTCGTCGTAAACCCGAGCCTACGGCTTGGGCGAATCATGGGCACACCCGCAGCCCAGCTGCCGCCGGGCGTCCGGCTAGGGCTCCCCGATTTCCTCGATGACCCGGCCTCCGAGCTCCCGCTCGATCAGGTCCATTCCGGTCAGCGCGTCTGGTGCGGCCGCGTCGCCAGGATCGGTGCCGTCGGCCGGGTCGGCTGGCGGGCGAGTCGGCCGGGCCCGCGGCGCGCGCTCGGGCGACGCTGACGGGGAGCCCGCGCGTTCCCGCCCGGCTGCTGGCGCCGCGTCCGGGACCGGAGCCGCCGGCGGAGCCGTCGTTCCCGCGTCCGAAGGTGTTTGCCCCACCGTCGTCGCGATGCGGGGGGTGATGCCGAACAACGCCGACAGCGCCTTGGTCAGGTCCTTGTCGTATCCGCCGGTCTGGAAGCCCTTGGCCACGCCGGCCCCGCTGAAGGCCAGCGTGAGCACGCCGTCCGCGAACGACTGCACGGTGGCGTTGCTGAGCTGTATCCAGGCGACGCGGCGTTCGCGCTGGACCGCCGCGAGCACTTCCGGCCAGCGCGCGCGCAGCGTGCTGGTGTCCGGCGCCTGGCCTGCCGGCGGCGCGGCCGGGCCGGCCTGGCTCGCCGGACTGGCCGCCTGCGGAGCGCTGGCGGCGGGCGGAGCGCTGGTCTCTCGCCTGGTTGCCGCAGGGGCACGGGACGCGAGCGCATCCGCGGGCGCGGCGCCGGCCGGCTGGTCGTCCCGACCGGGCGACCCGGCCGGGCGACGCTCGGGCCGGGCACGCGGCGCGGGGCTCGTGGCCTGCGGCTGCGCCGGCTCGGGCGGGCTGGCCGTGGCCGGAGCCGGCCCGGCCGAGATCCGTCGTTCCAGGCGATCAAGACGGTCGGCCAGGGCCCCGTTACCCGCGCTCGCGGGCGGCAGCAGCACCTGGCTGCACATCAGCTCGAGCAGCAGCCGCGGCGAGGTCGCGCCGCGCATCTCGACCAGTCCGGCGCTGATCACCTCGGCGGCCCTGGTCAGCTCGGCCGGCCCGAACTTGCCCGCCTGGATCTGCATCTGCTCGAGCCGGTCGGCTGGTGCCTCGATCAGCCCGGTAGAGCCGGCATCGGGCACCGCGAGCAGGATGATCAGGTCGCGGAGCCGGTCGAGCAGATCGGCGGCGAACCGGCGCGGGTCGTGCCCGGCCTCCACCACGTGATCAATCGCCCGGAACACGGCGGCACCGTCACCGGCGGAGAACGCCTCGATGACCTCGTCGAGCAGGCGGTCGTCGGTGTACCCGAGGAGCGAGATCGCGCGGTCATAGCGCAGGCCGCCCTCGTCGGAGCCGGCGATCAGCTGGTCGAGCACGGAGAGCGCGTCGCGGACCGAGCCCGCCCCGGCCCTGATCACGACCGGCAGCACGGCGGGCTCGTACGGCACGCCCTCGCTGTCGAGGATCTGCTCCAGGTGCTCCCTGAGCACGGCCGGCGGCACGAGCCGGAACGGATAATGGTGCGTCCGGGATCGGATGGTCGCGATGACCTTCTCCGGCTCGGTGGTCGCGAAGACGAACTTGAGGTGCGGCGGAGGCTCCTCGACCAGCTTCAGCAGCGCATTGAAGCCCTCGCGGGTCACCATGTGCGCCTCGTCAATGATGTAGATCTTGAAGCGGCCGGACACCGGGGCATAGAAGGCCCGTTCCCGCAGGTCCCTGGCGTCGTCCACGCCGCCATGCGAGGCGGCGTCGATCTCGATGACATCGATGCTGCCGGGGCCGGCGGGCGCGAGCGCGACGCAGGACGCGCACTTGCCGCAGGGGTCGGGGGTCGGGCCCTGCTCGCAGTTCAGCGAGCGAGCCAGGATCCGCGCGCTCGAGGTCTTGCCGCAGCCGCGCGGGCCGCTGAACAGGTAGGCATGATGCACCCGCCCGCTGCGCAGCGCCTGGCGGAGCGGCTCGGTGACCTGGTCCTGGCCCTTGACCTCGGCGAAGCTGGCCGGGCGGTACCTGCGGTAGAGCGCCAGCGGCGCGGCGGGAAGGCCCGACCGCGGGGCGTCCGCTGGGTCAGGGGTTTGACCGGGACTGGGGGCGTCGCCTGCCATGACCACATCCTCGCCAGGAAGGTAAAGGACCCCCCGCACACCCGACAGGGCCCGCGTACCCTTGCTGCCTTCCGGCCCTGGGGGAGTTGGCGGGATGAGCGCCGTGCGAGGGGTCTGGCAGCCAGTCTAGCCAAGACCGCTGACGGCGCTGACCGTTCCCGGCCAGGCGGCGCCGACCGGGGGATTCGCCGGTTCCGGCCGGAGTTACCCGGATTCGGCCGCCAAGCCTCCCCACCTGGGCGCGGCCATGTCCTACCAGTCTGTAGGCTTGCCGACGGAGGATTCGCCTAGTGGCCTAGGGCGCACGCTTGGAAAGCGTGTTGGGGGCAACCCCTCAAGAGTTCGAATCTCTTATCCTCCGCCACGCTGACCTGAGCAAAGGTGGCCGTCGGCTCCTCACGCACGCTCGGAGTCGGCGCGCATGGTCTCACTTCTGAGTCTCAGTTTGGCCGCGGCGCACGTAGCCGAGTCGTGCGCCTCCCAGTTCACCGCGAAACGGGAGTGCCCAATTTCGATCGCGGTGCGGGGTTAGGCGTCGGCCCTGGCGAGCCCATAGCTCGGGCCGAGGGCTGGCTACTCGAAGTGGATGGTCTCCGGGTTGACGGCCTTGCCGAGGTGGGGGGCAGTGTAGAAGTCGTTAGCCGGGCCTTCGGCGATGGTGATGGAGTAAGAGTGCTTCTTGCCCTTCCTGATGCCGCGCGGGTCGGTGATTGCGCAGACGAAGTCCTTGCCGCGGGCGTACCAGGAGCAGTAGACGGTGGCTGCCCTGATTCCCGGCCCGGCCAGAGTGGCCCGGAGTTCCTTCGCGGCGGCAATGACGGCGGCGATGGATGCGGGGATGGCCCCGCCGGATGCGGTGGCGAGCCTGACGCGAACGATGATGCGCTTGGCGGAGACCCTGACCGTGCTGCCGGGCCTTGGCGTGATGAAGCCGGTGATGCGGAAGGCCAGTGTTGTTGCGTTCGCACAGCTCTGGTCGTGGCTGGCGGCGCGGGTCCCGTCCGGGCAGATCGCGTTCGTCCAGGTGACCGCGTCAAAATCGGCGCTATACAGGTCAGCCCCGACCAGGTCGGCGCTGGTGAAGTCAGCGCCGAAGAAGAACGCGCCGCTGAGATTGGCACCGGTCAGGTTCGCGCCGTGGAAGGTGCTGCTGCTGAACTCGGCCGCGGCCATATCGGTCTCGGAAAGATTGACGCCGTTCAGGTTGTCGTTATCCAGGAACACCGATGGTCCGATGAGCCACCCGGATCGCAATACCCAGTCTCGCGGGAGCGAGGCCGGGCTGCCGGTGACGCCGCCGCCAGACCTGATGGTGTAGAGCGAGGCGCTGCCCAGGACTGTTCCGGTGACATCGACATCGGCGATCTGAGCCCCGTCCAGGTCCGCCCCGGCAGCGTTGGTGCGCGACAGGTTGGTGCCAGTCAGGATGGCGCCCTCCAGGTCAGCGTCGGCTAGGTCCAGGCCCGACAGGTCCATCCCGGAAAAGTCCGTGTAGAAGAGCCAGGCCTTCGGGCCGAAGAGATAGCCGTCGCGAAGCGTCCAGTCCAGCGGAAGCGCCTCCGGCGTCCCAGCGATCGACCCGCTCGTGATCTGCGCCAGGCTCGCGCCCGCCAGGTTGGTGCCCGAAAGGGTCGCCGACGCCACCCCGGCGTAGGCCAGGTCGGCGCTGGCCAGGCTGGCGTCAGTCAAGTTGGCTTCGTCGAGATTGGTCCACTGCAGGTCCGCGTGCGCCAGGTCCACGCCCGTCAGGTCCGCGCCGACAAGCTGCGCATTAGGCCCGATGAGGTAGCCGTCTTTGAGCAGCCAGTCGGCCGGCAGCGCGGCCGGGGTTCCGGTCAGCCCGCCGCTGCTCACGCCGCCCAGGCTCGCGCCCTTCAGGGTGGCGCCGGCAATGTTCGCACCGGCCAGGTTCCCGTCGATCGCGGTGTCGCTGAGGTTGGCGCCGGCCAGGTCGGCGTCCACGAACGTCGCGGCCTGGAACGAGATCTCGGCGAGGTCGGCGCCCGCGAGGTCGGCGTTGTCCAGGTCAACATCCGGGCCGAGGAGATAGCCGTCGACCAGCGATGCCTGGTTGTAGCCGGGGTCAGGCAAGCTGGCGGGCGTGCCCGTGATGCCGCCCGACGACACGCCACCGATGAAGTCGATGCCGCTCATCGTGGTGCCGACCAGATTGACGTCGGCCATCTGCGCGTCCTCGATGACCGCGTCCTGCAGGCTGGCGGCCTCGAGGTTCGCGCTCTGCAGGTTGGCGGCCTCGAGGTTAGCCCTGGCCAGGTCGGCGCCGGCGAGATCAGCCCCGGCGAGATCAGCCCCGAGGAGGTCGCACCCGCTCCAGTTCACGTTCGGTCCCGGCGCCGGCGTCACCGCCCCGGTGCCACGGGCCACCTTCGGGCACATGGCCGCGCTGGCCGCCCCCGCTGAAAGCGCAACTGTTCCTGCCGCCAGCACGGTCGCGACCGCGATGCCAAACGCAAATGTCCGAAGGGATTTCATCGATTCGCTCCCCGTCAGAATTCCCTAGCGGGAACATAATGCCAAAACCGGTAACAAATCAATGACTATTCGGCCCTGCCTCATCCGCCATCCTGCACGGTCCCGCGAGCGGCAGGAGATCTACCGTCATGGGAGACAAGCCAGACCTTCTGGGGCAAGGACGGCGGCGAGTGCTGGGCCGAGGTGGACGCAGCATTGGACACGCGGGCCGAGGAGACACAGTGCTGCGACGGCCCGGCTCCCGCGCCGACGGGAGAGCGAGACCGATAAGCCTCTTGTCCGATGGCGTCAGCACGCGGCAAGACTTGCTGCGGCCATCCTTGGCTGGTCACGCCTGGGGCAGTCTCAGTTTTAGTCTCATTCACTTACGTCCGGACCGTTCACCAACGGTCGCGCGGAGGGCATTGGCGCAGGTCACGGACAGTGGAGAACTCCGGTGAACGGACATCAGCAGTGTTGGAAAGCGTGTTGGGGCAACCCCTCAAGAGTTCGAATCTCTTATCCTCCGCCACGCCTGACCTGGGGAAACGTCTCCCTTGGCTTGCGCTGCTCCTTGGCATCCTGCGCGCTCAGTCTCATTTCTTAGTCTCAGTCGCGCTGTCAGAATTGGTGCTCAGCCGGGCTGAACGGCCGGGTTCACATCGCCCGCCGCCGCGGACGTACTGGTGGTACGCCACCGCGACGACGGGGCTGAAGATCACCGCGCACCACGCAGCATTCCGCACGGTGGATTCAGCGTCACCGGGACAGCCACGCTCAACCTTGGCGGCCCCTTCGCGCGTGCACTGACAGAGGGGCCGTCAAACCCAACGTTCCAGATGACCGTCGTGCGGGAACCTGAAGCCATCAGGATCGGCCGGCAAGCGGCGCCGCTGCGCGCGCCAGGCGTGTTCTGCCTGCGCGTCAGTGCCAGCTTTCAGGCGCGAGTCCCGTCAGGTGGTCTTCCCCCCGGGCGGGCACTCGGCCAGGCCCTGGCCTTGTGGCTCCGCCTCTGTGCGCCTGCCGTGCCTGTACGGCGAGGTCAGCGCAGCGACACCGGCCCGGAGGCGTCGATGACTACCTGGAACGCTGCTAGTGGCTTGGACTGGGAGCACCTGCCGCCGGACTTAGCCCCGACGGCGTGTACGTGCCGTGCTGCCTCACGAGGAGCAGGCACGTCTTCGGGTCAAAGCTCTGCGGGCCCTTGCCGGGACCGTGCGTGATCTGGAACGAGCCGTTGGCGAACTTGATCGTATCGACCTTGGCTCCCGACAGATCCACTCCGTGCCCGGTGAACAACCCGTACGCGATGACGGCGTACCTGTTCTGCGAGGTGGAGATGAGCTGTACGTGCTCGGTGCCGGACCGGGCCGGGCTCGCGCTGGCGGCAGCCAGGCCGGCTCCGCTGACTGTCGCCGCCATGATCGCTCCGATGGCGATCGTCGTAATCCTGCGCATGGTGTGTCCTCCTTGGTCGCGAGGACTTCGTCCACAGCGTCGGGCAGGAGCAGCCAGGTCAGCATCACGGGAAACCGTGATTGTTAATCGTTGCCTCGGCCGGCCAGTGCCGCGGGCAGCTGGCGGCGGGAGCGGATGCCGAGCTTGGCATAGACATGCTGGAGGTGGGTTTCGACCGTGTTCACCGACACGTACAGCGCGGCCGCGATCTCGGCGTTGGATGCGCTCGAGGCCGCCAGCGCCGCGATCCGCTGCTCCGCCGCGGTCAGCCGGTCCGCGTCCGGCTTCTCACGCCGTCGGCCGCCGGCCACCCGCAGTTCCTCGTTCGCCTGGCCAGCCAGCCACAATGCCCCCGTAGATTCCGCAAGCTCCGCGGCCCGCGCGAGCAGCGGCCGGGCCCGCTGGAGCTGTCCGGACCGGCGCAGGAACCGGCCGTACTCCAGTTGTGTCTGCAGCCATTCCAGCGGCAGGTCCACCTTGTCGTGCAGGGCGATGGCCTGCTGGAACAAGCCGTCGGCCGCCGCCTGGTCGCCCGCGGCCTCGGCCAGCAGCGCCCGGCCGTGGGCGGCGGCGATCCGCGGCCAGATGCACGGCAGGCGCGCCGCCCCGTCGTCCAGCCAGCCGAGCAGCCGCTCCGCGTCCTCGCGGCGGCCCGCGCCGAGATACGCGGTGATTCCGTGCCGTGCCCACGGCACCTCGCACGGCTCGCGCAGCCCGACCCGCGCCGAAACCGTCTCGATCCCCTCGTACAGCTCGCACGCCTCGGCCAGGCGCCCCTCCGCCAGGCACCGCCAGCCACGTCCGAAATCCAGGTGCAGCGATGGCTGCCATGCGCCGAGCGCGGCCACCATAGCCTCGGCCCGGCTGGCCGACTCAGCGCTCTCGGCTAGACGGCCCGTCAGCAAGCACAAGTTTGCGCGGTCGACCGCGTTGTACGGGCCGACCAGCGGTACCAGGTCGATGAGTTTGGCGCACCGCTCGACGAGGGCAGCGGCCTCGTCTAGCCGCAGCATGCGCAGCAGCGTGCCGAAGTATCCGAACAAGGCCACGGCTTCCTCGTCAACGCTGCCCAACTGCTCGGTTATCCGCAGCCGGAGCTGGAAGAAATGCTCGGACTCGGCGAGGCGATCTGTGTGCTTGGCGATCGTGGCGAAGCTATGTATAGCCCCGCTGACCACGGCCAGGACGCGGCCTGATGCCGTGGTGCACGCGCGCTCGGCGGCGGAAGCCGCCATTCGCGCCGCCTCCAGGCCGCTGGGATCACCCGAGTACAGGGCCGCCAGCGCCCAGCCGGCCTCGGCGCTCCATCCCCATGAATCGTTACAGGTTCGCGCGATCGCTCGGGCTCGGCCGAGCACCTGCAACGCCGCGGGCGGGCCAGCAAGGAACAAAGCTACCCGGGTGTAGTGCATCAGCGTCTCGATCGCGACCTCGGGCGCGACAGCTTCGGTCAAGTCGACGCACTCGTCGACCCGGCGGGCTGCGGCCTCAAACGCTCCGAGGTACACGTGCGCCCGTGCCAGCGCTTGCAGCATCCTGGCCCTGATGATCACCGGCACCTCAGGCAGGCGCTGGATGCGCTCGCAAACGCCGACCGCGTCGGCCGGGCGCCCGCTTGTGGCCATTGCTTCCGCGAGATCGCACAACAGCTCAGCGCTCGCGTTGTCGCCGGCCAGGGCGACCGCGGACTCAAGGACACTCATCGCGCTTGCGGCCGCGCCGTTGTCTCGCGCGGCCCGGCCGACTCGCTCGAGGACGGCGATCGCGGCCTGGTCGCCGGCCAGGTCGGCCTTGATAGCGTGCTCGACGGCCTCCTCTTCAAGTCCTCGTTCGGTTAGCAGCGCGAAGGCGCGCGCATGCAGCCTGGTGCGGACGGAGCCGCCCAGATCGTCGTAGAGAGCCTGGCGGAGCAGCGGGTGGGTGAACTCGGTCTTGCCTGGCTGACTCGGCTGGACCAGGCCGCCGCGCTCAAGCGCGTCGAATGCTTCGTCGCCCTCGCGCTGGCCGACGTCAGCGAGGCGCACGGCCAGGTCGGGACGGAAATGTGCGCCGAACACCGCTCCCGCCCTGGCGCAGGCCATCCCGGCCGCGGGAAGCCCGGTGAAGCGGCCGAGCAACAGCCGGTCGTGGATGCCGCGCATCTCGCCCGCTTCGGCACGGGGGATCTCCTCGCCGCGGGCGACGGCCAGCGCGACCTGCTCGAGCAGAAGCGGGTTGCCCGCACACAGGTCGCTGGCGCGATCGACCTCGGCATCGTCGAGCCGCCTGCGGGCATGCTCGGCCAGTAAGACAGCCGTGGCGCTCCTGGTCAGCGGTTCGAGACGTTCGATCGACGCGTAACCATCGTGGGCAAGTGCCTCTGCGGCCAGCCGGGCCGAGGCGGGCCAGGGCCGCAGCGTCGCGATCACCGCCACCGGCAGCGGGGCGATGCGGCGGCAGAGGAACGACAGCAGCGCCAAAGAGTCCGCGTCGGACCAGTGCACGTCATCGAGAGCAAGCAGCGCGGGCTGCGGCGCGGAGCGTTCCAGCCAGCGCCGCGCCGCGTAGAACCTGGCTGCCCGCCGGTCCGGCCCGGGAGGCTCATGGCCCAGCCCGTCCAGCACATCGCCGCCTAGGGCAGACAGCGCCTGGGAAATCAGGCCGAATGGCAGCGCGGTCTCCATCGCGTCGCCCCTGGCCAGGCCGATTGAGAAGTCGTCCTTGGCATTCCGGCACGCGCTGTCGAGGGCAGACGTCTTGCCCAGCCCTGGCTCGGCAAGGACGAACAGCGTACCGCCCTGCCCGGCACTGGCCTGACCGAGCAAACGCGCGGCGGCGTCCATTGTGCCCTCGCGCTCCAGCAGGCCCGCAGCGGTTGCTGCCATGGCACCTCCTGCCGGGGGAGCAGCGGTTGGCTTAATTATCACGGTTTTCCGCGATGCTGCCAGGCGGCGATGATTCCTACGGTCAGCGTATGGACACTCCGATTGGCTTTCTGGACTGCCCGGCCTGGCTGGACGCACATGGCGCCTCCCGGTGCGGGCTCCCGGCCGAGGTACGGTTCCGCTACACCGCGACATCGACAGACGGGCCTGTTAACTGCGCGATGATCCGGTGCCCAGTCGGGCACTGGTTCAACGCGCCCACGGAGGTCCTCTCGCCGGAGAATGTCATTACGCGCACTTGCGAGGAGACGCGATGAACATTTCTTGGCGCTCGATGCTGCAGGATTTAGTTCTGGGCGGAGCCTTCGACCGGTCGCTCGTCCTGTCGGCCCATCACACAAATCGGCACGATGTAGAGCTCACCGCGGACTGGGAGCTGACGGTGCCCGGGCCGGCCGGGGTGACCGCCGCGTGACCGGGCAGCTGAGCCCGGGGGTCCGGCAGATCGCCGCGCGGTTTGCTGAGCTCGCGTGCCCGCCTCGGGTACTCGAAAAAGGCCGGGTCGAGGGGCTGCTCGGTGAATTCGAGGCGATGCTCGGCGCGCTGCCGCCTGCGGCGCGGCGACTGGTCCAGCTGGTGCTGGTTCTGTTCAACCAGTCCGCCCGCCTCTACCCTCACGCGCGCGGCCGCCGCTTCACCCACCTGCGCGGCCGCGCGGCGGAAGCCTACCTCCGTGCGGCTCTCGCCCGCTCGGGAGCACTGCAGCGCGTCAAGAGCCTGATCATCATGTGCTACTACGAACTGCCCACAGTCAAGGATGACCTCGGCTACGCGCCTGACGCCTACATCGCAGCCGTGTCGCGACGCCGACTCGACTCCTACGGAACGCAGATCCGCGCCGCCGGAGTGCCGACACCAGGCCGGCCCGCGGGTCTTGTCGCACAGGACGATGTGACCTCCGACCTGCGGGTGGACTGCGGCGTTTTGATCATCGGCTCGGGCGCGGGCGGCGCCACGATGGCGGCGGAACTCGCTGAGGAAGGTGTGGACGTCGTCGTGATCGAGGAGGGCGGATACCACCCCACCGAATCGTTCACCGCCGCAGCCGGGCGCGCGGCCCGGACCCTGTACCGGGACGGCGGCGCGGAGATCGCCTGGGGCCGGCCGCCGGTGCTCTTCTCGCAGGGCCGCTGCGTCGGCGGCTCGACCGTGGTCAACGGCGGAATGTCGTGGCGAACCCCAGCCCATGTGCTTCAGCGGTGGGGCCGCGAGGAAGGCGTCACCGGAGTCACCGAACGGGACATGGAGCCGTACTTCGCTCTCGTCGAGAAGAGGATCTCGGTCGCGCTTCAGGACCCGGAGACGATCGGCGCTGATATGCGGCTGCTCAAAGCCGGAGCGGACGCCAAAGGCTGGAAGATCATCCCGAACCTTCGCAATCAGCTGCACTGCGCTGGCAGCAATAACTGCACGAACGGCTGCCCGACCGGGGCGAAGCAGTCGATGCTGGTCACCGCCATCCCGCGGGCGTTGCGCGGTGGTGCCCGTCTGTACGCGGGCTGCCGGGCAGAACGGATCACCACATCGGGCGGCGCGGTCACCGGTGTCGAGTGCCGGATCTTGCGGCCAGGCGGCCAGCCGGGACCTCGGCTAACGGTCCGGTCGCGGGTCGTCGTCGTCGCGGGCGGCGCGGTGCAGACGCCTGCCCTGATAGCCCGTTCCGGGATCCGGTCAGCATCCGGCCTGCTCGGCCGGAACCTGAGCTTGCACCCGAACGCGAAGGTGATCGCGTTCTTCGACGAGGAAGTCCGCGGCTGGCAAGGCGTCCATCAGGCCTACCAGGTCCGCCAGTTCGCCAAGGCCGGCATCATGCTGACCGCGGTGAACCTGGCACCATCCCTGATCGCAATGACCCTGCCCTGGTACGGCGGCGAACTCGGCAATGTCATGAATGATTACAACCACATGGTGACCGCCGGCTGCCTGATCGAGGACACCGGAACCGGGCGGGTCCGGCACCTTCCGGGGCTCGGCGCGCACGTCACGTACCAGATCAACGACAAGGACGCGGCACGCGTGCTGCGCGGTGTCGGCCTCATCGCCGAGCTGATGTTGGCGGCGGGCGCGATGCGGGTCCTGCTGCCGCTCGCCGGCGCGCCGGAGGTGCGCGACCCGGCCGGGCTGCGCGACCTGCTCGCGGCGCCGGCGGATGCCAGGTCGCTTGAGCTGTTCACCGTGCACCTGATGGGGACGGCCCGGATGAGCGAAGATCCTCGACGCGGCGTGACCGACAGCTACGGCGCTTTCCACGGGGTGCGCGGCCTGTTCGTCGCGGACGCCAGCCTGTTCCCGGGCCCGGTGGGCGTCAACCCGATGGAGACGATCCTGGCGATAGCGACCCGCAACGCCAGGCGCCTGATCGAGAACCGGCGTCAGCACGAAATCTAGAAACGAGCGAACCATGACCATGCCATCTGAACGGTTCATCGACCTGGCCACCCGGCACGGACGCGACCTGGACGCCGTCTTCGAGTCTGGCACCCTGCCGGACGTCGCCGCGCTCACCGGATATGAGTTCCGCGGCTACAACCAGCCCCGCGCGCTTGCAATGCTCGGCATCCGCAAGTTCATCAAGGCCTTCTTCCGGGCCGGCGACGGGCGGGTGCTCGGCTGCAACACACCCGTCGCACAGAACGGCCTGCAGGGCGAGTGGCTGGCCAAGCCGAGCGATGACCAGCCGAAACGCTACGCGTTTTTCCTCGTCGAGCCGGGTGACCCCGCTGCTGGCGGCGAGCGCGGACGAGCGACTCTGCTCGACTACGGGCGCGGCGACAATAGGGCGTACGACCCCTCGAGGCTGCTCCGCGACTACCTGGTCCGGATCGAGCCAGGCTCCGATGATCTGCTGCTCGGCAAGGCGCAGATGGTTGTCGCCGGGCGACGGCCCTGGCACAGCTACTTCGTGATCGAGCGCCTCCGGCCGCTCCGCGACAGCGAAGCGCTTGCGGCCAGGGCAGACCCGAAGCCCCGCCGGAGGCAAAAGGAAACCACACTATGACAGCGGACGGACGTCGAGATGGAGACGGCACGAATCACAGCTCAGCTCACCTCACCTCACCTCAGCCGTAGTCTCGGCTCTAGTCTCACTCGCCCCGGTCCGGCATCGTTCACGGTCGGCCGCGCGCTACGCATGGGCGCAGGTCACGGAGGTGGCGGACCTGGGTGAACGGATATCAGCAGTGTTGGAAAGGGTTTGGGGGCAACCCCTCAAGAGTTCGAATCTCTTATCCTCCGCCATCGTGACCTGCGTGAACGTCGATCTCCGTTGCTAACGCGCAAGCATCTAGTCAGCGCCTAGTCTCATTTCTCAGTCTCACCAGAGGGCTCCGACGACTGATTCTGACGCCTAAATGGCCAGTCATCACTGCATGTTTGGCCTGGTCACAGCGTCAGTGGAAAGTCGTGAACGGGAAGGCGCACGCCGCCGAAGCGTGCGGCTTGAACTCGGACACCATCCAGGATGGCAGGTGTGTGCTGAGGGTTTGAATAGGTCAGTGACGTCTTGGCCAGCGAGCAAGCGCCATGGGAGTTGCGGCCGGTACAGCTCGCGGAGACTCGGCAGCACGAGAAAGTAGCCGTGACTCGGGTCAGGAGCCAGGTCCGCGACGGGTCCAGGCCGCCAGCTCGGTTCGGTTACTGAGCTGGAGCTTTGCCAGCATGTTGCGCATGTGCCCCTCGACGGTCCGCTCGGAGAGCACGAGCTGGTCAGCGATGGCCCTGTTGGTAAGTCCGGCGCTGACCAGTTCGGCTATCTCCCGTTCCCTCCCCGTGAGGGGATCACCGACCCTGAGGTCGTGCTCCAGCACTTGGGTGAGCTGTCTAGCCCGGCTGGCCGGACCTGGCATGTCGAGACGATCCGCCTCGAGGGCAGCGTGCCGGGCAAGATCCAGGGCTTGCGGCAGGTCGCGGCGGGACGACCGCGCCTGCAGTACGTCAGCCCAGTCCAGGCGGGCAAGCGCCACGAATGGCCGGGCGCCGATGCGGGCGTTGATGGTGACGGCGTTCTGGTAGTGACCGAGCGCCTCACCGGTGCGGCCAAGCATCGCGGCGAGCCGGCCTAGCGGCCAGTGCAGTGAGCCGGACAGGAAAACGACGCCGGTGCCCGTAGCACCGGAAATAGCGATGTGCGGCAACAACAGGTTGTAGGTGGCTTGCGCGACCTCGGTGTCCTGGAAGGTAAGGATCAGGTCCATGATCTGGATTAGGGCGCCGAGCGTCCTGGTGTCCTTGTCGCCGGCCGCGGGCAGCCCTCGCAGCCTGTCGTACACGGCGCGGGACTCGTCCATCCGGCCAACAGATAGCAGCGCCCTGGCCAGCCCGGCAGTAATGATGGGGATCTGCGGCGCGGCTGCGGCGAAGTCAAAGAACTCGGCCGGGATCTCGGCGGCGTCGCCCCGGGTCATCGCCAGGCACACGGCGAAGGCGTAGGACAACCCGGCGCCTGAAGGATCCTGGAGCCGGACCGCGAGCCGGCGCGCCTCCCAGGACCTGTCCCTGGCCACCGCGAACTGACCGGCCAGCGCGGCACGTGACGCTTGCTGCCGCAACAAGTGCCAGCGCGCCAGCGGCAGCCGGGTGGACTCGGCGAGCTGCCCGATCTCAAGGATTTCCGCGTCCACCGCCTCTAGATTCAGCAGCTGATACGCGGCGTCGATCCGCCAGATGTGGCCGAGCACTGCTGCAAGTGGCTGGTCGGTGCTCAAGGCCAGCTCGATCGCGCGGTTGCCGAGGCCCAGCCACTCAGCTTTGTGCTGCGGGGCTGACAGCGCTGCCACCCGGGCACGGATGGCCTCGAGTTCAGCGACCGGATCACCGGCTGCGGCCGCCGCAGCAACGGCGGCGGCTGACTCGGCGCCGGCCTGCGTCACATGGCCGAGCTCCGCCAGCGCGGCCGCTCGCTGGGCGAGCAACCGGGCACGCCGGGCTGGCGGGCAGTGTCCGTCGGCAAGCGCGCGATCGCAGAGCCCGAGCAGCGTTGCCGCGACCGGATGATGCCCGACGCCGCGCACTACCAAAGCGGCGTCGGCCACTAGGTCTAGCCGCCCGTCTCGTTCGGCCGCATCCGCGGCACTCACCGCATGCTGCAAGCTCGTTCCCAGCTTTCCCGCCCGGTACTCCGCGGTGGCCAGCTCGGTCAGGAGCACGGCGCGCTCCGCGTCGCTGGCGCCGCCGCGCGCGGCCGCGGCTAGCGCGGTGGCCAGGTACCGGGCAGCGTCCTCGAAAGCAAGGCCCGATGTCGCCGCTGCTGCGGCGGCTGACGCCCAGCCCGCGGCGCGCTGCAGCGCCACCCGGTCAGGCGCCGCCCGCAGGAGGTGGGCAGCCACCTCGGCGCCCCGTTCCCGATCGACAGCAGCCAGTGGCTCCAGTACCGACGCAGCGCGCTGGTGCAGGCCGGCCAGCCGCGCTTCGCTGATACTGCCGTATATGCCATCGCGGATCAGGGCGTGCGTGAACCGCCACGATCCTGGCCGATAGGGCAGGTGCGCGACGAGTCCGTTCGCTTCGGCGGCGGACAGCGAGTCCCACACGTCGGTGCTAGCGCCGCCGATCGCAGCGGTCAGGCCGGCGTCGAAGTCCGCGCCGAGCACGCTCGCCGCCGCCAGCACCTCGCGGGCACCAGGATCGAGGTCGCGCAGGAGCGAGGACACCAGGTGGCTGATCTCAGCGGTGGCGCCGACGACGCGCGCGAGGGTGTCGGCGTCCCTCGCAGCACCAGGCTTAGCGGCGAGCAAGCGGGCCAGCGTGGCCACGTAGAGCGGGTTACCTTCCGAACGGGCATGTACGAACTGAGCCAGGTCCGGATCCGTGCTTAGTCCGGCCACCTGCAGGATCTCTTCCACGGCAGCCTCGTTCAGCGGCGCGAGCCGCAGCATTTGCACACCGGGCAGCCTGGCCAGGTCCCCCAGGGCATCCCGCCACGGGTCGGCTGCTGTGTCCCGGCAGGTGGCCAGCACCAGAAGCCGGGATCCCGGCAGCTCGGCGGCGAGCTCTCGCAGCAGGAACAGCGACGCATGGTCAGCCCATTGCAGGTCCTCCAGGACAACAAGCAGGTCAGCCGCCGCGGCTGCCGCTGTGATCGAGTCGGCGGCCGTCGCGACGGCCCGAAATCTCGCGGCAGCCAGATCGTCAGAGCTGGCGCTGCCGATTCCGGTCTCGCCAGCCAACTGCGCGCCGGTATCCACCTGACCCACCGCGTTCAGAATCCGCCGCCATGGCCAGAGCGGCGGCGCGCCCCGCTCCTGGACGGCGCGCCCCCACAACACCTGCGTCCCGCTGCCGCGGGCAGCGTCTGCGAACTCCTCTGCCAGCCGCGTCTTCCCGATCCCGGGCGGGCCGATCAGCACCGCGATCCGGCCGTGACCCGCCAGCGAGTCCGTCAGCCAGCCGCGCAACTCGGTCAGCTCCTGGTCCCGCCCTGCCAGCCTGCGTCGCCCAGGCGCGGCATCTGCCACGCCGCCATACTCCCGCGGGGCGTGAGCTGCCGTCCAGGATCACCGCGGGCGAAGTCGCGTACCCGGCCACGTACTAGCACGCATGCGCGGGCCGTAGCCGTCGTCCGACAGTGGACGAGTCAGATTCCCGCGGGAGAGGAGCCCGAGATGTACGCCTATGTGGAGCAAGCTAACAGCCGGCCTGGTCCCGGCATCGGAGGTGACACTGCGGACCTCAGCACCAGGATCGCGGGCCAGCGTGGCTTGCTCGGCTGCATCAACCTGCAGCAGCTGGCCGGGCCGACCGCAGTGCGCCTTACGCTGTGGGACACCGAGAACAGCACCGCCGAATTCATCGGAACGCGTGCCCAGTTCGGCTCGCCTGCTGGCGCACTTTGCAAAGTCGGCGAATACGAGCAGGGACCTGCCGGAGCGCACGCAGCATCTCATGCCCGGCTGCTTTACTTCGACGGCCCGCGCACGCCCGAGCAGGTCGCGGCAGCGGATTTCGGCGGGCGGAAGCGGATCTGGCCGGCTATCCGCGAGCTCTGCGGGCTGGTCAGCGTGTACCTGCTGCGTGGCAGCGACCTCGGATGGATCGTCGTGACCCTGGCTACCTCGGTCGACACGCTGGAGGCCGCCCAGAGTGCGGTCATGGCCGCCGATCTGCTGCCCGGCGAGGACCGGGCGCTGCTGCCAGGACCTGACCGGATCGAGATCCACAACGTCACCGGCTACCACGTACAAGCCGTCGCCCAGCCCGCCACCACCGGCGAGCGCTGATAGGCGCCCGTTAAGAACGGCACGAGGCCGAGCACATCAGGGAACAGGAGACCAGCATGTACAAGTCAGTACGGCGGACAGCGATCATTGCCGCCAGCGCGGCGCTAGCAACGAGCGGCACGATCGGCGTGGCCGTCGCGGCGCATGGGAAACCGGCCCGCACCGGCAGGACCCTTGAGTACTACGCATTTGACATCAACAACGGCACCAGCGACCCGGGCTTCATCGCGGTAGCGGGCACGAACCCCGGCGCCTTCTCCCAGGGCGACGAGCTGATCATCAACGATCAGGTCACCGTCACCCGCAAGCGCGGCAGCGGCTACCCGATCGTGGGCTTCGACTCGGGCGAGTGCACCCTGACCAGGCTGCCGGAGAAGTACGCGGAGCAGACCCTGGGCAACTGCGTAGTGACGGTCACATGGAAGAACGGCAGCCTGACGGTCCAGGGAGTCGTCCGCTTCAAGAAGCAGGAACCGCAGCCGGCTGCGCTGGCGGTGACCGGGGGAACGGGCCGCTACGACGGCGCGGCAGGAGTCGTCGATGTCGCATTCACCGAGAACCACAAGATCCTGACGTTCAAGCTGAAGTGACACGCGGCGGGCCGGGATCGCCGATCCTGGCCCGCCGCGACGCTAGGAAACTATGGCGGCTTGCGAGACGGGGACACTAGCGCCGGCCTGCGCGCTCTGGCGCAGGCTCCTGCCTTGAGCTGGGCCTGTCCGCGTCCGAGAACCCCTGCTGGGTAGCCGGCGGGTGGCCTCGTGGGTCGGCAAGCCGGGAGGTCGCCCCAGAGCCGCCGAGTGGGCCGGACTCGGCGGTGACGGAGAACGTCAGGGCCGCAATCTGGCCTCTAGTCTCAGTTCTAGTCTCGTTCACCGCCGTCCAGCATCGTTCACCCAGAGCCGCTCGTAACTTGTCTGCGCACGTCACCGACAGTGCCGAACCTCGGTCGACGCATGCCAGCAGTGTTGGAAAGCGCGTTGGGGGCAACCCCTCAAGAGTTCGAATCTCTGATCCTCCGCCATACCTGACCAGCCGTGATGCGCGGCCTTCAGGACTCTGAGAGCGGCCGGCCTAGTCTGCGGCCGGAATGCGCGCCGCGTAGGGAACTAGGTCGCGCCTGGCGCCCGCCGTTCGTCAGCAGGAGGATGACGCGCTGGCACCGCGCGGGGTCAGCGAGATCTCCAGAGCGTTCTTGGCGATACTGCTCGGCAGGCCGGTCACGGACGGGCTAGCGGACGCGTCCGCGCCAAGGTTCGCCAACGCGATTATGAGGCCTGCATATCCGTGGCCGGTGAACGTGATCTCGGCCATGCCCTGCGCGGCCCCCGTGTTGGGGTCGGAGGTCAGGGTGTTGTTCGTGATCTTGTAACCGGCCCCGGGCAGCGCCGACGTGTAAAAGGCCGACGCGCGAACGGGAGTCACCGAGCTCAGCTCAATGAGAACCTGCTTGCCGCACGGCATGTTGGCGACCACCTGCGCGCTAGCCGGAATCGGGAAGGAGCCGACTGGCGCGTCCACGCGGACCGTTTTGGCCGTGCTGGCCGGTGGCGAGGTCGGGTGCAATGCCGCCTCCGAGGACGGGGGACGGCTCGCACCGGGCGACGATGCCCCCGGGCTCGCGGTCGTTACTCCCGCGCTGCACGCGGCCAGGGACAGCCCGGCCGCGCAGGTTGTCAGGGCCATGGCTACGGGACGGTATAGGGTCACTTGCCACCTCTTAAGCGTTATGGTCGTTGCTGCTTCAAAGCCTAGAAGGGCGCCGTGCCGCGCAGATCGCCGTGATGTCGCGGATCTGAGACAGCGGGCGCGGTCCCGGCACGGCCCGGCACCGGCAGCCGAATGCTGACCACCGTGCCCTGACCGTCCCGGCTGCGGATCGCGACCTGCCCGCCATGGCGGGTGACGATGACGCGGACCAGAGCGAGCCCGATGCCGGTACCCGGAAGGCTGCGCGCGGCCCGGCCTCGGGCAAGCTCCTGCCAGACAGTCCCGATTTCGTCTTCCGGGATCCCGGATCCCGTGTCGGCTACCTCCAGCAGCAGCCAGTTGCCGTCCTCACTGGCGCGTACCTCCACCGTGTCGCGCGGGGCGGAGAACTTCACCGCGTTCGCGACCAGATTCTGGAGCGCGATAAACAACAGGTCGGGGTCACCTTCGATGGACGGAAGCGGCCATGGTGCCTGTGGCACGCTCACCCGGAGGACCCGCTCGCTCGTCCCGGGGATTGCTCCGATGGCTTCCTGCACTTCCTTGAGCAGGCTGGGCAGGTCGACGTGAGCCTTCTCGATCTCCTGGGTCTCCAGGTCCGCCAGCTTGCGCAGGTCGCCGACGAGCTGCGTGATCCGGTTCGCTTGTGCCGACACGCTCGCCAGAGCGGCATCAGCGGGGGTGCGGGTCATGGCCAGGGCCTCGGCCTGCTCGATGTTCGCCAGCCCCGCGCGGATGGCGGTCAGCGGATTCTTCAGCTCATGGTCGAGCCGCATCAGGAAACGCAGCCGGTCCGCCGCGGCCTCCGCCACCGCTGCTCGCACCGCCACTGCGGTGGCCGCGGCGGCGCGCCGCCGGATCAGGGTGACGGCGGCAAAGACAAGGGTGCCGAGCAGGCCCGCGATGCCCGCCAGCAGGCCCGGCGACACCGCTGCGTACAACCTGGTCTCAGGTTCGGTCACCTGCAGGACGACGCCGAGAGCCGTCCCGGCCAGCAGCGGCGCAAGTAGCCACACGAGGGGACCAGGCGCCAGCCGTCTCACAGCACCTCGTCCACGCTGGCCATGAAGCGATATCCCTGGCCGGGCACGGTCGCTATCCACTCGGGGCGCATGGGATCGTCGCCGAGCGCTCGTCGCAGTTCGGCGATCCGGTTATCGACCGCGCGTGTTCCGACCGGGAAGTCAAACCCCCACAGCACTTCGAGCAGCCGGTCCCGCGTCATCAGTTCATCCGGGTGAGTCAGCAAGTAGTCCAGCAAGAGCATCGCCTTGGGCGTGAGTACGAGTTCTGTGTCTCTGAGCCAGGCCCGGCGCGAGATCCGGTCCATCCGCAGGCTGCCGGCGCGCAGCGCGGGCGACGCGGACAGCGGCCTGCGGCCGGGGCGCGCGCGACGCATCACCGCACGGAGCCGCGCCAGCAGCTCATGCGGGTCAAACGGCTTATTGAGGTAATCGTCTGCACCCTCATCCAGGGCGATCGCACGCTCGGCGGACTCACCCACCTGCGTCAGTAGCACTACCGGTAGCCAGTGGCCATCGGCGCGCAAGCGGCGCAGTACCTCCCGCCCATCAAGCCGGGGCATCAGGACATCGAGGACGCAGCCGTCCGGGTCAAGCCGCTCCACCTGCTCCAGAACAGCCTGGCCGTCCGAGGCGACATGCACGGTAAGCCCAGCCCGTTCCAGGAAGGGAGCCAGGTTGGACGTAATCGCCTCGTCATCGTCGGCGAGGATCACAACAGGGCGTGCGCCTTGCCGCCCCACACCCGGCCTGCGGATCGCGTGCATGCGGGCATTATTGCTTGTATAGGCATTTAATTAGGAATCATCCGCCAGCTCGCCGCCACAGCCCGCTGTGGTTGCGGGCGCCTAGCTCCGGCCGCGGCGAGCAGCACGTGGCGCGTGGTGCTCGGGAACTGTGCGCGCCACAATCCGTTTTAGCCGCACTCTCTGCACGAGGTGCCTTGCTGGCGCCCCACCTGAGCGCCAGTGACCTGGGTGATGTTACGCAGGTCGGTAATCTGTGCGTGAACTTCTCTCTCGACCGCGGCTCGATCAGCCGGACTGACTATCCGGACTGACTATGAGGAGAGGGCGCAATGGCCAACCGGCCCGGCTCGAAGGGTTCAGGCCGCGCGCCGAGCGGGTCAGAGCCCGGGCTGATCCGCCGTCATGACCTGGTGGCCGCCCTGGACCGGGCGGCTCAGAAGCGGGTCACGATTGTTTCGGCGCCTGCCGGAACCGGGAAGACGTCGCTGTTGCGTGCATGGGCGGACCGGCCGGGTCAGGACTGCCGGGTCGCCTTCGTGACCGTGCGGCCGGGCCAGCACGACATGCCGCTCTTCTGGCTCACCGTGCTGGGCGCGGTCCGGGCCGCGGCAGGCTCCGGCGAGGACGATGCGCAGCTGCCGGCGGTGGCACCCGGTTCGAGCGGTGACGCCATGGTGGACAGGGTGCTGTCCGAGCTCGGGGAGTCCGGCGCCCGCTTCGTTCTGGTCATCGATGACCTGCACGAGCTCAGCTCACCCGATGCCGCCGCTCAGGTCACAGCGCTACTCACACGCCTGCCTCCGGATGTCCGGGCGGTCGTGGCCACCCGGCGCGACCTGCCGCTGCGCCTGCACAAGCTACGGCTGGCCGGTGACCTGGCCGAGATCCGCGCCGCGCAACTGCGCTTCACTGAGCAGGAGACCCGTCAGCTCCTCGCCGCCGCCGGAATTGCGCTGCCCGAGCACACGACCGCGATGCTGCATCAGCGGACCGAGGGCTGGGCGGCCGGGCTGCGGCTCGCCGTGCTATCTCTCGCCGGGCACTCCGATCCCGAACGGTTCGTGGCCGAGTTCTCCGGCAGCGACCGGACAGTCGCCGAGTACCTGATGGCCGAGATGCTGGAGCGGCAGCCGCCGGAGGTCCTCCGCCTGCTGCTGCGCACCTCCGTGCTGGACCGGGTCAACGGCGAGCTCGCGGACTTGCTGACCGGAGCCACGGGCTCGGAGCGAATGCTGCTGGATCTGGAGGACGCCAACGCCTTCGTCGTGTCGCTCGACCCCGGCCGTTCCTGGTTCCGCTACCACCGCATGTTCGGCGACCTCCTCCGTCTGGAACTGCGCCGCACGATGCCCGCGGACGTGGCCGGTCTGCACCAGCTGGCCGCGCACTGGCTCGCCGCGCGCGGCCAGGCCGCCGACGCCATTGGCCACCTGCAGGCGGCCGGCGACTGGGACGACGCGGCCAGCATGCTCACGGACCATGCCCTCAGCCTCACCCTGGACGGGCAAGCGGGGACTGTCACAGCACTCCTGCGCTCCTTCCCGGCCCAGACCGGTGCGGACTCCCCTGACCTGACCCTGGTACGGGCCATCGCCGACCAATACCAGCTCCGCCTCGACCAGACCGATGCGCACCTGCGAGAAGTCAGGGCGTACGCGGCCACCACACCGCCAGCGCGCCAGCACCGGCTGCAGATGGCGATCGCCTCGGTAGACCTGCTGTCAGCGCGGCTACGCGGCGACTTCGACAGCATCTTCGAGCAGGCAACGGCTCTTCTGTGCCTGGGCGACGGCCAGGCGAGCGCCGACGCCACGCTCGGCAGCGACCTGAAGGTCATCGCGCTCCTGAACCTGGGCGTCACCGAGGCATGGTCGCTGCGGATGGCCGACAGCGAACGGCACCTCACAGAAGGCGCCGCTCTCGCCGGCCGCATCGGCCGGCCCTATCTGGAGGTGGCCTGCCTCGCCCACCTGGGGTTCGCCGCCACAAGCCACTCCTTCGCCGTTGCCCGGCAGCGCTGCGAGGAAGCCATCACGGTGGCGGCGCGGCACGGCTGGGACGCCGATGCGGTGACCGCCCCAGCGCTGGCGGCGCTCGCCAACGCGCTGATCTGGACGGGCCAGTTCGACCACGCCGAGCACTGGCTGGACCGCGCCACGCGCGCGACCCAGGACGATGGCGAGCCCGGCATCCGGCTGCTGGTGTGCCTGACGTCCGCAATTCTGCAGGCGGCGCGCGGCCGCGGCCACCGAGCGCTGGAGGAGTTCGCCGCCGCCCGGCGGATACAGGCGCTCATGATCGGCGAGCACGGCCTGACGACCCGCGTCAATGCGTGGACGATCGCCACCCAGGCCCGGCTCGGGATGACCGGGCAGGCGCGGGCTGCGCTGGCCGCCATCGACGGCTCGCGGGCCAGCGCCGGCGAGATCCGCAACGCGGCCGCGGCGATCCTCCTGGCCGAGCACGACCCCGTGGCCGCCCGCCGCGAGCTCCGCCTCGTCCTCGACGGCGACGTCCCGGTTCTCTCCTACCTCACCCGGGTCGAGGCGCATCTGCTGGACGCGTTCGCCTGCCGCGACCTGGGCGATGAGCGCGCTACCCAGGATGCAGCCGAGCGGGCGCTGAACCTCGCTGAGCCGGACCGGCTAGTCCTGCCGTTCGCGATGACCGGCGCATGGCAGCTCCTCGAAGCCGGACCGCGGCCCGGCACATCGCACAAGGCCCTGGTCACCGACATCCTCGACGCCATCCGCGGTCCTGGACAGGGCGGCCTGAACCAGCCGGTCGAGAAACTCAGCCGAAGTGAGCTGCGCGTGCTGCGCTACCTGCCGACGAACCTCACCCGCCGCGAGATCGCCGACGAGCTGTCGGTCTCGCTGAACACCGTTGACACCCACATCCGCCGGATCTATGCCAAGCTCGGCGCCGCCGACCGG
>Ga0209380_10000235_pt1 | contig 37939 bp, 36 predicted proteins | sample HubBroMetageWFT6_FD_188347 | JGI IMG/M metagenome (GOLD analysis project Ga0209380, IMG submission 188347) | Warmed and freeze-thawed soil microbial communities from the Hubbard Brook experimental Forest, New Hampshire - Hubbard Brook CCASE Soil... | ecosystem: Environmental > Terrestrial >...
CGGGTCAACCGGCGCTGGCTGATCGGCCGGCGCCATTCCAAGGAGCGGGACGCGACCGCGATCTCGCACCACTACGACGTGTCCAACACGTTCTACGAGTGGGTGCTCGGCCCGTCCATGGCCTACACCTGCGCGTGCTACCCGACCGAGGACGCGACGCTGGAGCAGGCGCAGTTCAACAAGTTCGACCTGGTCGCGCGCAAGCTCGCGCTCAAGCCGGGCATGCGGCTGCTCGACGTCGGCTGCGGCTGGGGCGGCATGGTCATGCACGCGGCGCGCGAGTACGGCGTGCAGGCCCTCGGCGTGACGCTGTCCGCCGAGCAGGCCGCCTGGGCCCAGCGCGCGATCAAGGAGGCGGGCCTGTCCGACCTCGCCGAGGTGCGTCACCTGGACTACCGGGATGTGCCCGAGACCGGCTTCGACGCGGTCAGCTCGATCGGGCTGACCGAGCACATCGGCAAGGCGCAGCTGCCGGGCTACTTCGCGTTCCTCTACGGCAAGCTGCGGCCGGAGGGCAGGCTGCTCAACCACTGCATCACCCGGCCCGACAACACCGGCCCGGCGCGCGTCACCGATGGCTTCATCTACCGGTACGTGTTCCCGGACGGCGAGCTCGAGGGCCCTGGCTACCTGATGTCCCTCATGCACGACGCCGGGTTCGAGGTCAGGCACGCGGAGAACCTGCGCGAACACTACGCCAAGACGCTCCGGGCGTGGTGCGTGAACCTCGACGAGCACTGGGACGAGGCGGTCGCCGAGGTCGGCGAGGGCACCGCGCGGGTCTGGCGGCTGTACATGGCCGGCTCGCGGGTCGGCTTCGAGCGCAACCAGATCCAGCTGCACCAGATGCTGGCCGTCAGGCTCGGCGCGGGCGGGGAGTCGGGGATGCCGCTGCGGCCCGACTGGGAACCGCCGGCATCGTGAGCGACGCCAGGCTCTCGCGGACAGCCGCATCGGAGGCAACTGAGTCGGCCGGCTGGCGATATTTGCTGGGAACGCTCTGCGCCTCGGTGCCGGTGAGCTCGCTGAACGAGGCTGTCGCACTCGCGGAGACGGCAGCGGCGGCATGCGGCGAGCACGCCGATGGGCACCTGCGCGTCGACCTGCGGCCGGACCGGGCCGAGTTCTCGCTGGCCGACCGCGCGGCGGACGGCGTGACCGGCCGCGATACCGAGCTGGCCGGAGCGATCACGGCCGCACTGGCCGCTCGCGGCGCCCGCGTGGCCAGCCCGGTCACTGCGGACCGCGCGCGGCCGGTGGAGATGCTGGAAATCTGCGTCGACGCGATCGATATCGCGGCGATCCGGCCGTTCTGGAAGGCGGTGCTCGGTTACGCCGACGAGCCGACCGACAGCGGGCCGACGGCCGCGCTGGTCGATCCGGCGGGCCAGCTCCCGGCCGTCTGGTTCCAGCAGATGGACGAGCCCAGGCCGCAGCGCAACCGGATCCACTTCGACGTCACGGTCGCGCACGAGGAGGCGGAGCCTCGGGTCCGGGCCGCCCTGGCCGCCGGAGGCGTGCTCGTCAGCGACGCGGAAGCCCGTTCCTACTGGATCATGGCCGACGTCGAGGGCAACGAGGTCTGCGTGTGCACCTGGCTTGACCGCGACTAGCCAGAGCGCTCGCCCCCGGCGGGCTCGCCCCCGGCGGCTTGCCGGGCCCGCCGCTCCTGGACGGACTTGGTCACGTACGCGATCACGTCGGGATCGATGCGGTAGAAGTGCTTGCGGTCGTACCACCTGACGACCGCGGAGCCGAGGGCCAGCCAGAAGACAAGGCCCACCGCCGCGAACACGGTGCCCTGGGTGAGGCCGGCCGCGCCCGCCGCCCCGAAGTACAGGATTGACCTGGTCCCCGCCAGGACCTGGCGCAGCGGCTCGAAGTAGCTCAGCAGGCGAGGGAAGCCCGGCAGCGCCTGGAGCGGCACGGTCCCGCCCGCCGAGGCCAGGCCGGCGTAAACGAACAGCAGCAGGGCGAGCAGCTGCCCGTAGCCGCCGGCAATGGCCAGCAGGACGATCACCCCGATGCCGATGCTGGCCGCGCAGAGCCACATGTAGAGCCACAAGATCCCCGGATAGGGCGCGTCCAGGCCGAGCCCCGCCACCGCCACGATCAGGATCACGCCGGTCATGACGGCCGTGAGGACCGCCGTGACGGGCCACTTGATGAGCAGGGTCTGCCACCGGCTGATCGGAACGGGCGCGCGCTGGTGCCAGCGAGGCCCGACCTCACTGGTGGCGTAGCCGAGCGCGGAGTCGACGACGGAATTCACCATCGTGGCGCCGAGGAACCCGCTCAGCATCGTCAGCAGTGCCAGGTAGAAAGCGCTGAGCCCGAGGGCGCTGTTGTCCGGCAGGGGACGGTACTGCGTGGCGATCACCGTGACCGGGTTGGCCAGGACCACCCTGGTCGCGCCCGTGAGCGCACTGGCGGGGACCATGGCGGCCAGGTGCTGGCCGATCCGGCGGGACGCCTCGGCCAGGGCGGGCTGCAGGATCCCCGACGCCAGGCTGGCTCCGACGGTGCCGGCCCGCTCGTTGGTCAGGATCTCCGCGTGCGGGGCGGCCGCGGTGCCCGCGGCCGGGACATGCAGGCCTGCGACCTGCAGCAGGCTGGCGGTGAAGTTCGGGGGGATGACGAGCGTCGCGTACAGGTCGTCGCGGCCCATGGCCTGCTCCGCCTGCGCCAGGGTCGATACCTCCAGGTGCAGCCGGCTTGAGATCGCCGGACTGCCCAGCAGGCCCGCCTCGACCTGCTTCCCGAGGTCGATAGACCGCGAGCCGGCCGTGACGCCCGCGTCCAGGTTGACCACTCCCACCGGCAGGCCCCGCAGGTGAGCGAGCGGGTCGACGGCCGCGCCGATGTACAGGGCGGTCATGACGGCCACGACCACGGTTCCCAGGACCAGGGGGATAGCCCAGAGCTTCGGCACCCGCAGCAGCTTGCGGGCTCGCACCGGCAGGCGCGGGTCAGTCACGGCCGTCCCCCTCTCGACCAGGTTGCTCAGCGGCTTCCGGCCAAGGTCCTTCCCCGGCTCGGCCGCGTTTACGAGCGGATGTCGTAGCGGCGCGGCAGCGTGTGGCCGCGTTCGGCGAAGACGCCGCGGAGCACGTCGGGCCGGTCGGTGACGATCGCGTCGACGCCGTACTCGATCAGCGCGCCCATCCGGTCCGGCTCGTTGACCGTCCAGGGGACAATCCGCAGGCCCTCGCGGTGGGTTTCAGCTACCAGGTCCGCGCTGGTCAGCGGATCCCACGGGGAGAGCCAGGCCGCGCCGATCCCGCGCGCGGCGACGGCCATCCCGGCGGCGGTGTCCTGGCCGGCCAGCCACGGCGAGCCCTGCGCCCACGTGCGCGGCTCGATCAGCGCCACGCGCGGCACGGACTCGTCGCCGGCCCGCGCGGCCCGCAGCACTCGCCAGTCGAAGGCGAGGATCCGCGCCTGCCTGGTCAGGCCGTGCGCGGCGAGCGTTGCCAGCGCCCCGTCGGCGAGCCTCGCCACGTCGGCGGCCGGCCACGACGCGTCGGTCTTCAGCTCGACGGCGAGCGTGACCTCGGCGGCGCCGGCCTCGGCGATCAGCCGGCACACCTGACCGAGCGTCGGCACGCCGGTCCCCGGCACCGGCACGAACGTCGCCTCGAACGGCTCGGGCGGCCGCCGGTAGCCGGCATCGAGCGTGGCGACCTGTGCCAGCGTCAGGTCGGCCCAGCGACGACCGACGTGATCGCCGCTGCCGGTGATCGTCGTCGCGTCGACGGTCAGGTCGTGCGCGAGGATCAGGCCGCCGTCGGCGGTCAGCGTGACGTCGAACTCGATCGCGTCGACGCCGACGGCGAGCGCATGGGCGAGACCGGGCAGGGTGTTCTCCGGCCGCAGCGCCCGCGCCCCGCGGTGTCCCTGTATTTCTGGCATTCCCGGACTTTAGGGGGGCGTCAGCGCCGGTAGCTCTCGGCGACGGTGAAGGCCAGGTCGAGCGCCTGGCTGCGGTTCAGCCGCGGATCGCAGGCGGTCTCGTAGCGCTGGTACAGGTCGGCGGCGTTGATCTCGTGGCTGCCGCCGACGCACTCGGTCACGTTGTCGCCGGTGAACTCGATGTGGATGCCGCCCGGGTGGGTGCCCAGGTTCTGGTGCACCTCGAAGAAGCCCTGCACCTCGTCCAGGATGTCCTCGAAGCGCCGCGTCTTGTGGCCGCTCGGCGCCTCGAAGGTGTTGCCGTGCATGGGGTCGCAGACCCAGGCCACCGGGATGCCTTCCGCCATCACCGCCTTGATCAGCGGGGGCAGGTGGGTGCGGATCAGCCCCGCGCCGAGCCTGGTGATCAGCGTGAGGCGGCCGGGCTCGCCGTCGGGGCTGAGCCGGCGGATCAGCGCGGCGAGCTCCTCGGGGGTGGCGTCCGGGCCGACCTTCACCCCGATGGGGTTGCGGATCCCGGCGGCGAATTCCACGTGCGCGCCGTCGATCGCCCGAGTGCGCTCGCCGATCCAGAGGAAGTGCGCGGACAAGTCGTAGGAACGCCCGGTGCCCGGGTCGACCCGCGTCAGGGCCTGCTCGTAGGGCAGCAGCAGAGCCTCGTGGCTGGAGTAGAACTCGACCGTGCGCAGCTCATCGGGGTCGGCGCCGCAGGCGCGCATGAAGCTCAGCGCCCGGTCGATCTCGCGCGCCAGCCCCTCGTACCGCTGGCCGGACGGGCTGCGCCGGACGAAGTCCTGGTTCCAGGTGTGCACCTGGTTCAGGTCGGCGTAGCCGCCGGTGGCGAACGCCCGGCAGAGGTTCAGCGTGACGGCCGCGCAGTGGTAGGCGCGCAGCAGCCGGCCGGGGTCGTGCGTCCGGGCGGCGAGGCTGAAGTCGAACCCGTTGACCGCGTCGCCGCGGTAGGCAGGCAGTTCGACGCCGTCGCGGGTCTCGGTCGGCCCCGACCTGGGCTTGGCGAACTGGCCGGCGAGCCTGCCGATCTTGATAATCGGCACGCTGGCCCCGTAGGTCAGCACGACCGCCATCTGCAGGATCGTCTGCAGCTTGGCCCGCACCGCGTCGGCGGTCGCCCCGGCGAAGGTCTCGGCGCAGTCGCCGCCCTGCAGCACGAACGCCTCGCCGCGGCTCACCGCGGCCATCCGGTCGCGCAGCAGGTCGCACTCGCCGGCGAACACCAGCGGCGGCAGCCCCGCGATCTCGGCCAGGACAGCGTCGAGCCGGGCCTGGTCCGGCCAGTCGGGCTGCTGGGCAATGGGCAGGCCGCGCCAGGCCGGAAGCGTCGGGTCGGGGGCGGCGGTCACGGCTCTCACGGTACTGGGCGGCTGCGCCGGATACCGCCGCGGGGGAGAATAGCCGGATGGACTCCGGACCCCCACGGGACGTCATCCTGCTCGGCTCGACCGGCTCGATCGGCACGCAGGCGGCCGACATCGTCCGGCGCAACCCGGATCGGTTCCGGCTGACCGGGCTCGCCGCCGGCGGCGCCAACCCTGACCTGCTGGCCAGCCAGGCGCTGGAGTTCGGGGTCGGCACGGTGGCGGTGGCCAGCAAGGAGGCCGCCCGGCCGGTCGCCGAGGCGCTGGCCGCGAAGGCCGCGGCGTCGCCCGACCGGCGCCGGCTTCCCGACGTGATCGCCGGTCCCGACGGGGTGGCCGAGCTGGCCGGGCGCGAGTGCGACGTGGTGCTGAACGCCGTCACCGGCGCCGTCGGGCTCGCCGCCACGCTGGCCGCGCTCGACGCGGGCCGTACCCTCGCGCTGGCCAACAAGGAGTCGCTGATCATGGGCGGCCCGCTGGTGTCCGGCCGGGCGGCACCGGGCCAGATCGTTCCCGTCGATTCCGAGCACTCGGCCATCGCGCAGTGCCTGCGCGGCGGGCGGCCGCAGGAGGTCGGCAGGCTCGTGCTCACGGCGAGCGGCGGCCCGTTCCTGCATAGGAGCCGGGCCGAGCTGGACGGGGTGACCCCGAAGGACGCCCTCGCGCACCCCACCTGGAACATGGGCCCGGTCATCACGGTCAACAGCGCGACCCTGGTGAACAAGGGGCTGGAGCTGATCGAGGCCCACCTGCTGTTCGGCGTCGGATTCGACCGGATCGACGTCGTCGTGCACCGGCAGTCGGTGATCCACTCGATGGTGGAGTTCACCGACGGATCCACGATCGCCCAGGCCAGCCCGCCGAATATGCGGATCCCGATCGCCCTGGCGCTCGGCTGGCCGGACCGGGTCCCGGAAGCGGCGCCCGCCGTCGACTGGACGACCGCGCATACCTGGACATTCGAGCCGCTGGACGAGGACGCGTTTCCCGCCGTGCCCCTCGCCCGGCAGGTGGGCACGACGGGCGGCACGGCGCCGGCCGTCTACAACGCCGCTAATGAGGAGTGCGTGGCGGCGTTCCTGGTGGGCAAGATCCCCTTTGCCGGAATCGTCGACACGGTCGCCCAGGTAGTCTCGGAGCATCATGATCCTGCCGGAGGAACCGTGGAGCTAGCCGATGTGCTGGCTGCCGATGCCTGGGCCCGGCGCCAGGCCAGAAAGCTGACCGGGGCCGGGGAAGGGGACGCCTGATGGGGACGCAGTGGCTTGCCCGGCTGCGGCGTGCCTGGGTCGCGTTCCTCGTCGTAGCCGTCATCGCGGCCATCATCGTCTTCTCAGGCAGTCACCGCGCGTTCCTGCTCGGCATCCTGATCTTCATCTTCGCGCTGATGGCCTCGGTCATGCTGCACGAGCTCGGCCACTTCCTGACGGCCAAGAAGTTCGGGATGCGGGTTACCCAGTTCTTCCTTGGCTTCGGCGCCACGCTGTGGTCGACCTTCCGCGGGGAGACCGAGTACGGAGTCAAGGCGCTCTGGCTCGGCGGCTTCGTGAAGATCACCGGCATGACCTCGGTGGAAGAGGTCGATGTGGCCGACGAGCCGCGATCCTTCCGCAATCAGCCGGGCTGGCAGCGGATCATCGTGCTCGCCGCCGGATCCTTCATGCACTTCGTGCTGGCCTTGTTCCTGCTCTTCGTGCTCGCACTGGGCATCGGGCTGTCCACCGAAACTAATCTTGTGAGCTCGCTCATACCCTGCGTGCCGGTCAGCAGTGCCGCGCTGAACAGCGCCGCGCCCTGCCACGGCGCCACCGTGCATAGCTCCCCGGCCCAGGCAGCCGGGCTGCGCCCCAACGACCGGATCATCACGGTCGGCGGCAAGGCCGTGGACAGCTTCACCCAGCTGCAGACGGTGATGAAGTCGGAGCGGGCCGGCGTGCCGCTGCCGCTGCTCGTGCTGCGCAACGGTCACGAGGTGCACCTGACCGTCACGCCGGCCGCCGTCCCGCACGAAGCGTCGCCGTTCCTCGGCGTCGAGTCGCTCGTGACCTATCAGGGGACCGGCGTCTGGGGGGCGGTCACGTTCGCCGGGTCGCAGTTCGGGGACACGATCACGTCCTCGGTGTCCGCGATCGGCAAGCTGCCGGCGGCGATACCCGACCTGTTCGCCAAGGACCGCGCTAGCACCCCCGCAGGCCAGGTCAGCAGTGTCGTGGGGGTCGGAGACGTGACCGGCGACGTGGTCGAGGCGTCGCTCCCGTGGCAGGCCAAGGCGACGCTGATCCTCTATCTGGTCGCCTCCCTGAACATCTTCGTCGGGCTATTCAACCTGCTGCCGCTGCTGCCGCTGGACGGCGGGCACCTGGCCGTGGTCATCTTCGAGCGGATCCGGGCCTGGTTCGCCAACCTGCGCGGACGGCCAGACCCCGGCCTGGTCGACATCCAGAAGCTCGTCCCGGTTAGCCTGCTGGTGTTCGCGGTGCTGGTCGGCTTCGGCACGCTGCTGATCGCAGCGGACATCTTCAACCCGGTCCACATCCAGGTGTAAGCGGAGAGCGCGACATGACAGTAGACCTAGGCCTGCCTCAGGTGCCGCCCGCGCCGCTGGCCAGCCGCCGGATGTCCCGCCAGATCATGGTGGGCCACGACAAGCACGCAGTCCCGGTGGGCGGCGGCGCCCCGGTGTCGGTGCAGTCGATGACCACGACGCTCACCGCCGACGTCAACGCGACGCTCCAGCAGATCGCCGAGCTGACCGCGTCCGGCTGCCAGATCGTCCGCGTCGCGGTTCCGTCCCAGGACGACGCCGACGCCCTGCCCGAGATCGCCCGCAAGTCGCAGATCCCGGTCATCGCGGACATTCACTTCCAGCCCAAGTACGTTTTCGCGGCCATCGACGCCGGCTGCGCGGCGGTGCGCGTCAACCCGGGCAACATCAAGGCGTTCGACGACAAGGTCGGCGAGATCGCCAGGGCGGCCTCGGCCGCCGGGGTACCGATCCGGATCGGCGTCAACGCCGGCTCGCTCGACAAGCGGCTGCTGGCCAAGTACGGCAAGGCCACCCCGGAGGCGCTGGTCGAGTCCGCGCTGTGGGAGTGCTCGCTGTTCGAGGAGCACGGCTTCACCGACATCAAGATCTCGGTCAAGCACCACGACCCGGTCGTGATGATCAACGCCTACCGCCAGCTGGCGGAGCAGTGCGACTACCCGCTGCACCTCGGCGTGACCGAGGCGGGCCCGGCGTTTCAGGGGACGGTCAAGTCCGCGGTCGCGTTCGGCGCGCTGCTGGCGGAGGGCATCGGCGACACGATCCGGGTGTCGCTGTCCGCGCCGCCGGTCGAGGAGGTCAAGGTCGGCATCGCGATCCTCGAGTCGCTCGGGCTGCGCCAGCGCGGCCTGGAGATCGTCTCCTGCCCGTCGTGCGGCCGCGCCCAGGTCGACGTGTACACCCTTGCCGACCAGGTGACGGCGGCGCTGGACGGGATGGACGTGCCCCTGCGGGTGGCGGTTATGGGCTGCGTGGTGAACGGGCCGGGTGAAGCGCGCGAGGCCGATCTCGGCGTCGCCTCCGGCAACGGCAAGGGCCAGATCTTCGTGCGCGGCGAGGTCATCAAGACCGTGCCGGAGTCGCAGATCGTCGAGACGCTGATCGAAGAGGCGATGAAGCTGGCCGCGGCCATGGCTCCGGCCGAAGACTAGCCCGGCAGTCGCCAGCTTCTAACCCCAGCCCATAGTCGCGAGACGGCCAGTAGGGATGCTCTTTGAGCGCTACTGGCCGTCTCGCGACTATGGGCGGCGGGCCGCGCCGGGCGCTGGCCGGGCGGTGGGCAAGACAGGATACGTACATGACCAGAGCGCGGATCGTCGCGGTCGCGATCGCGGCGACCGCTCTGACTGGCTGCTCGGCAGGCTCGAAGCCGCCGGCGCAGGCTAGCGCCCCGACCGGCGCGGCCTCGGCGGCGGTCACCGGCGGCAGCACCGCCTCGGCGCACCCGCTGGCCTGGCACGCGTGTCCGTCCAGCGTCGGGAACGGGGTGCCCGGCGCCGGCGCCCTCCGCTGCGCCGCACTCCAGGTCCCGCTCAACTACGAGCAGCCCAGCGGACGCAAGATCACCCTCGCGCTCTCCGAGCTGCCCGCGACCGCGCCCGCCGGCCAGCAGCAGGGCGTGCTGCTGGTCAACCCCGGCGGGCCGGGGGCCAGCGGTCTCAGCCTGCCCGCCACGGTGGCGGGCGTCCTCAGCCGGCCGGTGGCCGCCGACTACGACATCATCGGGTTCGACCCGCGCGGGGTCGGGTCGTCGGTGCCCGCGCTGCACTGCGATCCGGGCTTCTTCGCCAGGCCGCGGCCCGACTACGTGCCGTCGGGTGCGGCCGCCGAGCAGGCCATGGAACAGCGTGCCCGGGCGTACGCGGCAGGCTGCGAGCAGCGATTCGGCTGGCTGCTGCCGTACATGACCACGCGCGACGACGCCGAGGACATGGACTCGATCAGGGCCGCCCTCGGGGTGCCTCAGATCAGCTACCTCGGCTACTCCTGGGGCACCTACCTGGGCCAGGTGTACGGGACGCTGTACCCGCGCCGCGTGCGGCGGATGGTCCTCGACAGCGTGGTCGACCCCGAGGGCGCCTGGTATGCGGACAACATCGCGCAGGACTACGCGTTCCAGGCGAGGGTCAGCGCGTTCTGGGCCTGGGCTGGCGCCGCGAACGCGACGTTCCATCTCGGGAGCACGCCGGCGCAGGTCGAAGCGGCGTACGCGCGGGTCGTTGCCCGCGTCCTCGCGCATCCGATCGCCGGCGTGGTCGGGCCAGACGAGCTGAGCGACACGATCCTGGACGGGGGATATGACAACGAGCTGTGGCCGGATCTGGCCACCGCGCTGTCGGCGTACCTGAACCAGGGCCAGGGCGGCGACCTGGTCACCCTGTACCAGGCCGTGGGCGTGCAGGGCGAGAACGAGTTCGCCGTCTACAACGCCACCGAATGCAGCGACGTCGACTGGCCGCGCAGCTGGGCGACGTGGGACGCCGACACCAGGAAGGTCTACGCGACCGCGCCCTTCGAGGCGTGGGCCAACGCCTGGTTCAACGCGGCTTGCGCGTTCTGGCCGGTCAAGGGCCCGGCCAGGCCGATGCGGATCGACGGCGCCGGGCTGCCGCCGGTGCTGATGATCCAGGGGACGCTGGACGCCGCCACGCCCTACGCCGGCGCGCTGGTGGCCCGCCGGCTGCTGCCAAGCGCGCGCATGGTGGTGGTCGTGGGCGGCGGCAACCACGGCCAGTCGCTCAGCTCACCGCCGAATTCGTGTGTGCTCGGCTACCTGAACCGCTATCTGGGGAACGGGGCGGTGCCGGCGAGCTCGGCCCTTATTAGCGCGCGGTGTCCGGCGCTGCCAGCACCTGCGGCCTAAGCACCCGCCGTATTGCCGCTAGTCTGGATACGTGCTGCGCACAAGGGCCTGGCGGTCGGCGTCGCTGCGGCTGCTGACCGACCACGATCGCAACGAGGTACTGGCGCTCTGTGACCGCAACCCGGTCACGAACGTGTTCGTCAGCTCGCGGATCCGCGCCGTCGGGATGGAGCCTGCCCGCCTTGGGGGTCAGGTCTGGGGCTACGCCGAGGGCGGCCAGCTGAGCGCGCTGTGCTACTCGGGGGCCAATCTTGTCCCCGTGGAGGCGAGCAGCGCGGCGATCGCGGCGTTCGCCTCCAGAGCCAGGATGCAGGGCCGCCGGTGCTCGTCCATCGTCGGGCCGGCCGAGCAGGTGGACGAGTTGTGGAGCCTGCTGGCCCCGCACTGGGGCCGCCCGCGCGAGGTCCGGCCGGTGCAGCCGGTCATGGCCATATCGGGGCCGTCGCCCGTGGAGCCCGACCCGCTGGTGCGCCAGGTCCGGCCGGCCGACCTCGAGGTGATGCTGCCTGCCTGCGTGGCGATGTTTACCGAGGAAGTCGGGGTATCGCCGATCGGCGTCGACGGCGGCGCGGCCTATCGCGGCCGCGTGGTCGAGCTCATCCGGGCAGGAAGGTCATTTGCCCGGATCGATGACGGCAAGGTCGTCTTCAAGGCCGAGATCGGCGCGGTCACGCCGCATGCCTGCCAGGTGCAGGGCGTCTGGGTACCTCCCGACCTGCGCGGCCGCGGTCACGCCGTCCGCGGCATGGCGGCCGTCGTGCTCGCCGCGCTGCGGCTGGCGCCGGTGGTGAGCCTGTACGTGAACGACTTCAACGCCCCCGCACGGGCGGCGTACTGCCGCGTAGGGTTCACCCAGGCCGGTACATTCATGTCGGTACTGTTCTAATCGACCCGGGGTCCGCACGGGGATGATCAGTGAACGTTGAGGTGCAGTCACCGGGTCGCCGCGCGGCGTCCGACTACCTGCGTCAGTTACTGCTGAAGCCGGGGGACTACCGCCGGCGCTGGGAGCAGCACGTCGTCAGGGCCAGGCACGACTCGATTAACCAGCTGGCCGTGGCCGAGGTGCTGGCCCGGCACCTGTCCGCCGCACCGGGCGGCGAGGCCGCCGGGATCCTGCCGTACCAGCTCAAGGACACCGTGTCGCGCGCGCTGTCGGGCCGCCTGCTGAGCAAGCCCGCCCTGCGGATGTTCATCGACGCCTTCGGTTTCACCGACGACGAGGCGCACCGGCTCTGGCGGCTCTGGAACGGCGCCGCCACGATCACCGTGCTGTCGGGCAGCCGGGCCGTGCCGCTTCAGGCCGAGCAGGACCTGCGCGAGGTGCTCGGTCCGCGGCGGCATCAGACGCTGACGATGCATGATCACGGCTATGTGGGCGCCGACGGCCGGCTGGCCCGGGCCAAGACGCTCCAGGTCATCGAGGCCACCGAGCCGGGCACCGACCGCATCCCGTACGTGTACGACACGAGCTCGCTGACCGTCGAGGTCGGCCAGGGCTGCGCCGGGCTGTCCGGCGAACTGCGCCAGATCGGCGACGACGTGTTCTGCACCGAGCTGCTGCTCGCCAAGAAGCTGGACTTCGGCGAGACGATCACCATCGAGTACACGACCACCTACCGCTATCCGGGCGACCCGGACGACGTGCACGAACGTCAGTACCGCCGGGGGGTCATCGCCGACCTGGAGAACCTGGACCTGCGGATCGAGTTCCACCCCGCCCGGCTGCCTTCCCGCCTGTGGTGGGCCACCTGGGACGGGGTCGACGGGGACGTGCTGAGCGAGCAGGAAGCCGTCCTGGACAGCCAGTACTCGGCGCAGCGCTACCTGCGGTCCCTGAAGCGCAGCGTGGTCGGATTTCACTGGGATTGGTAGCCGCGTCGCTGCTAGGCTCTTGCGCTCGTGGCCGGGTCCGTCCTAGAAAGTGAGCGCGAGCACCTGCGCCGGTCGCGGGAGTTCCTCCGCCGGATGCGCGACGACGTGCTGTCGCTCCCCGCGCTCGCGGGCAACCGGGTCTCGCAGGAGTACCTGAAGGCCGACCTCTACCACCGCGGCGAGGCGCTGCGCGACCTGCCCGACACGCCGCTGTTTTTCGGCCGGCTCGACTACCGGCCGGACGCGATCAGCCTGGGCGACCCCGAGCTGGCCGCGAGCGCCGCCGCCCGCGGCGATGAGCCGGCCGGCGAGCACTTCCACGTTGGGCGCCGGCACGTCCACGACCCGGACGGCACGCCGGTCGTCATCGACTGGCGGGCGCCGGTCTCGCGGCCGTTCTACCGGGCCAGCCAGGCCGAGCCGATGGGCCTGGCCCGGCGGCGGCGGTTCGGCTTCGCGGGGGGCGAGCTCACCGCGTTCGAGGACGAGGAGTTCGGCGGGCCTTCGGGCGGGCCGCACCGGGCGGATCGGCCGAGCCGCATCCTGATCGAGGAGATCGAGCGGCCGCGGTCGGGCCCGATGCGCGACATCGTGGCCACCATCCAGCCCGAGCAGGACGACATCGTCCGCGCGGCCGTCGAGCAGACCGTCTGCGTCCAGGGCGCGCCCGGCACCGGCAAGACCGCCGTCGGCCTGCACCGGGTCGCCTACCTGCTGTACGCGCACGCGCAGCGGCTCAGCCGGGGCGGCGTCCTGGTGGTGGGGCCCAATACCGCGTTCCTCGCCTACATCCAGAACGTGCTGCCAGCGCTCGGCGAGCTTGACGTCAGGCAGGTGTCGGTCGCCGAGCTGATCTCCGGCGTCCAGGTGCGCGGCACCGACTCCGATGCGGCCGCGCAGGTCAAGGGCGACGCCCGGATGGCCGAGGTGCTCCGGCGGGCACTCTGGGAGCAGCTGGCCGAGCCCGCCGAGGCGATCATGCTGGCGCGCGGATCGCGGCGGTGGCGGGTGCCGGCCTACGAGCTCGCCGAGCTGACGGAAGAGCTGCGCGACCGCGGCGTGCGGTACGGCACCGGCCGGGAAATGCTCTCGCACCGGATCGCGCACGTGATCCTCTCGAAGATGGAAGCGGCGGGCGAGGCGTGCGACGACCGCACCCACGACTCGGTCCGCCGGACCGCGGTCGTGCGCACCGCGGTTAGCGAGATCTGGCCGAAGGCCGATCCGGTCCGGCTGGTGTTCCGGCTGCTGTCCGATCCGGCGCTGCTGGCCCGCGCCGCCGACGGCCTGCTCGATGAGACCGAGCAGGCGGCCCTGCGCTGGCCCGTCCCGCCGCGCGGGCCCGGATCGGCCCGGTGGAGCGCCGCCGACGCGGTGCTCATCGACGAGGCGGCTGACCTCATCGAGCGGACGCCGAGCCTGGCCCACATCGTGGTCGACGAGGCCCAGGATCTGTCGCCGATGCAGTGCCGGGCGATCGGCCGCCGGTGCGCCACCGGATCGGCGACCGTGCTTGGCGACATCGCCCAGGGAACGACCCCGTGGGCCACCGCCAGCTGGGATCGGCTGCTCGCGCACCTCGGCAAGCCGGGGGCCGACCTGCGCGTGCTGGACACCGGCTACCGCGTCCCGCGCGAGATACTCGACTTCGCCAGCAGGCTGCTGATCCACATCGCCCCGGACCTGCGCCCGGCCAGCTCGGTGCGCCAGGACCCCGGCGCGCTGCTGGTGTGGGAGCTCACCCCGGCCGAGCTCACCGAGGCGCTCGTGGCCGCCTGCGCGGACGCGCTGGCCCGGCCAGGATCGGCCGCGGTCATCGCCGCGGACGGTCAGGTCCCCGCGGTGACGGCGGCGCTGGCCGCCGCGGGCATCCCGCACGCCCGGCTCGAGGGCGCGGCCACGAGCGAGCAGATCACGGTCGTGCCGGTCACGCTGGCCAAGGGCCTGGAGTTCGATCAGGTGATCGTCGTCGAGCCCGCCCAGATCGCGGCTGCCGAGAGCCGCGGCCTGCACCGGCTGTATGTGGCCCTGACCCGCGCGGTCTCCCGGCTGACGGTGCTGCACGCCGAGCCGCTGCCCGCGGCCCTCCGCGGTGCTAGCCCGGGGGACGACCCCCGGAGCCCCCGCGGCTAGCTACATCTCCTTCAGCACCTCGGTAATGAGCGCGGCTGACCCCTCAAAGGACAGGGCGGTCGCGCGCAAATGGTTGAAGAACACGTTGTAACGGTCGACCTCGTCGACGTTCTCCACCCACAGGGCGCTGGTGAGATCTTCCAGGTACACGACGTCAGGATCGGCGCGCTCGCCGAAGACAAGGACCACGAATGGCCTGCCCATGGCCGGGTGCGCGCCGCCGCCGAACGGGATTACCTGCAGCGAGACGTTCGGCATCGCGGCCAGCTCCAGGAGGTACTCCAGCTGCACGCGCATGACCTCGGGCCCGCCCACCTGCCGGCGCAGCGCGGCCTCGTCGAGCACCACCCACACCTTGGGCGGCGTCATCTTGCTCACGCGCTGGCGCTCCATGCGCAGCGCGACGCGGCGCTCAATGTCGGCGCGCGGGCTGTTGACCATCCCGGCCGTGATGACGGCCCTGGCGTAGTCCTCGGTCTGCAGCAGCCCGTGGATCAGGCAGACCTCGTAGATGCGGATCTCGGAGGCGGCGCTCTCGAGCCCGAGATACGTGGCGAAGTGCGGCTGGACGGTGTCGCCGTAGGCGTGCCACCAGCCCTTCTGCCGGGATTCCCTGGCCAGCTGGACAAGGCTGTCGCGCTGATCGGGCGACGTGCCGTAGATCTCCAGCATGTCCCGCACGTCGCGAGGCGACACAGAGACACGGCCAGTCTCGACCCTGCTGATCTTGGACGCCGAGCACTCCATGCGCTCGGCGACTTCCTCGCAGGTCAGCTTCGCCGACTCGCGAAGCCGGCGAAGTTCTAGCGCAAGGCGACGCCGCCGAACTGTCGGGCTCTGCTCGCTTGCCATTGAGTCACCTCCCGCCCCTCTCCTGACGGTGCGTTCAGTGTGGCCGGGCAGAAGCCGTTCCGTCCAGTGCTGGCCGGGGTTCTACGTCAAAGTCGCGTGCGAATTTCGCTATGCATATTGCATATCTGGCTTCCGAGCGGGCATCCTAGAGAAACGTCATTACTCTATGCTGTGTGTCAGCTACCTGGGGTGACAGTATGACAATGGAGGCTCAGCAAGCTCGCGGTGCCGAATCCTGGCGCGCAAATCTGGCCAGGCTGGAGGAACTCGGCGACGTGCTGACAAGCCACGGGCTGCGCACGACGCTCATGACTCCGACCGGCCGCCTGCCCAGCTTGCATGTTGTGAACCCGTCCGCCGCCGCGCTTGCTGAAGACGTCTATGCCGGCCGCGGACAGGATGGACTGTGGTGGTTCTGGTGGTCCTGGGCCGAGCGGATCGCCGCCGGCGAGGACCTCGAAGGGGCCGCCACGATGATCGAGCACGTGCTCGCCTCCGGCGGCTGAGGCCGCCGGATGTCCTGCCGGACCGGCCTGCTCCCGGTCCCGGCAGCTCCGTTGTCAGCTCCGGAGACTTCCGGCTGGCAGCCCGGGGAACGCGACCGTCCCGCGCCGCCACGCGGCGGCCCGCAGCGCCGCCGACTGCAGCCCCCGCGCGCCGAGCGCGCGCAGCGTCAGGTCGGTGAGCCCGACCAGCCCGATGTAGGCCTGCGCGACGCCGTCCTCCAGCGCTACCGCGAGCGCCCTGGCCTCGCCCGCGGTGCTGACCGCGGCCGGCAGCTGATAGGCGACCGAGGCCGGCACGGGATCGGCGCCCGCGGCCGTGATCATCGCGGTCAGGCTGTCCCTGGCCCGCTGGTGCGCCACCCAGTCGGAATCCGCGGTGGTGGCGAGCCCGGTGCCGGTCAGGTGGGAGCCGACGACACCGTAGCCGTAGCAGGCGGCGTTCTCCGCGGCCAGCACGGCCTGCAGCGCCGCGACTGTCTGGCTGCTCATGCCGGCCGCCCGAGCGCGTGCAGCACCGGCACGTGCGTCGCCTCGGAGGCGGCGATACTCGCGAGCAGCTGGGCCAGCGATCCGGGCGCGGCCAGCAGCTGACCGCCCAGGCGCGCCGCGGCCGCCTGCTCGTCCGCGGCCAGCGCGGCGATGGCGCTGGTCAGGCCGCTGGGGAGGGCGGCCGGCCCCGCACTGGGCTTCGGCTCCCGCGCGAGCGCTGAGCCAGGAGGTATGACCAGCCGCGCGCTCAGCTGCGCGAGGTGAGCCGCGTGCTCGCCTGCGATCGCGGTCAGGCCCGCGACGGCGGCGTGACCGCCAGGCCCGGCCGCGGCGGCCTGCGTGAGCGCGACTCGGTAGCGGGCGATCAGGAGCTGCTCGGCGGTGATGGCCGCGCGCAGCAGCCGGACTTCCGGCGACGGCGGCGGGGGAGTCCCTAGCGCCTGGACGCCCCGGCACCCGGTGACCAGCGCGCCCGCCGCGGCCGCCGAGGCCGCGAGAACGGCTCGCCGGCTGGGACCGACAGGCACCTGGCACCTCCTCACCGGAATCGGCGTCTCAGCATTTCACGAGAGGTCAGCCGGCGGCGTGCAGCACGCCGAGACCGGCCAGGCGGCGAGCCGCCGCTGGTTATCCCGGCTAGGCTAGATCACGCCTGGTATACAACAGCACAGCTCGCGGGCGAGGAGGTCGTCATGAACGGTGGCTCCCGTCACGATTCGCGCGGTCAGGCTCAGTCCGGCACCAGGGGCGGGGCAACGCGCGGCCGGGCATCCCGGAGCACCTCGGCGCGAGGCGCGGGCTCGCGCAACGCTGAGGACCGGTCCGCGGCCGCCAGGCCGCCGGTCAGCCTGCCTGACGCCGACCGGCTGACCCGGCTGCTGGAGCCAGTTATCCGGGCGATGGGCCTGGACCTGGAGAGCGTGCGCGTCACCGCGGCCGGCCGGCGCCGGCTGCTGCGGGTCATCGTGGACGGCGAGGGCGGCGTCAGCCTCGACACGATCGCGCTGGCCAGCAGGGAGCTGTCGGCCAGGCTGGATGGCGCGACGGTGATGGGTGAGCTGCCCTACACGCTGGAGGTGTCATCGCCCGGCGTGGACCGGCCGCTGACCGAGCCGCGGCACTGGCGCCGGGCGGTCGGCCGCCTGGTGGCCGCGCCGCTGACCAGCCAGGCCGGTTCCCAGGCCGGGAACGGCGCTGCGCAGGTGGAAGGCCGGATCGCCGGCTCGAACGATCAGGGCGTGACGCTTGACTGCGACGGCGTGCTGCGTGAATACGCGTACGGCGAGCTCGGCCCCGGCCGGGTCCAGATCGAGTTCGGTCACCTGGAGCCTGACGAGGATGAGCTCGAGGAGGACTAGGTGGACATTGATCTGAGCGTCCTGAGGAGCCTGGAGGCCGAGAAAGACATCTCGCTGGACCTGGCGATCAAGGCCATCGAGGATGCGCTGCTCGTGGCCTACCACAAGGCCGACGGCGCGGCCGTTACCGCCAGGGTCGAGGTGGACCGCACCAGCGGCCACGTCACGGTCTGGGCCACCGAGGTCGGCGAGGGCGGCCAGCCAGGGCGCGAGTATGACGACACCCCGGCCGGCTTCGGGCGCATCGCCGCGACGACGGCCAGGCAGGTCATCCTGCAGCGGCTGCGCGATGCCGAGGACGAGCTGACGTTCGGCGAGTACGCGGGCCGCGAGGGCGACATCGTGGCCGGCGTCATCCAGCAGGGCAAGGACCCGCGTGCCGTCCTCGTCGATCTGGGCAAGCTGGAGGCGATCCTGCCGCCGGCCGAGCAGGTGCCGGGCGAGCGGTATGTGCACGGCGAGCGGATCCGCTGCTACGTCCTGCACGTGCGCAAGGGCTACCGCGGGCCGTCGGTGACGCTGTCCCGGACGCACCCGAACCTGGTGAAGAAGCTGTTCGCCCTCGAGGTGCCCGAGATCGCGTCCGGGGCGGTCGAGATCGCCGCGATCGCCCGCGAGGCCGGGCACCGCAGCAAGATCGCCGTCGCGTCGCATCAGCCGGGAGTCAACGCCAAGGGGGCCTGCATCGGCCCGATGGGCTCCAGGGTCCGCAACGTCATGACCGAGCTGCACGGCGAGAAGATCGACATCGTTGACTACTCCCCTGACCCCGCCGAGTTCGTCGCGCACGCGCTCTCGCCCGCCCGGGTGTCCAAGGTGAACGTCATCGACCTGCAGGCCAGGGTGGCGCAGGTGATCGTGCCGGATTACCAGCTTTCGCTGGCGATCGGCAAAGAAGGCCAGAATGTCCGGCTTGCCGCCCGGCTGACCGGATGGCGCATCGACATCAGGGCCGACACCGCCGATGCCGGGCCGGCCGCATCGGCCGTACCCGACGACGACGACGAGGCGGCCAGCGCGGCCGCCACGAACGGCGGCAGTCCGGGCGGCGAAGATAGGCCAGGTTAGGGGCAGGTGCCACCCGACGCCAGTGCCTGTAAGCTGGAACACGCGAAGGCAGGGCGGACCCCCACTCGGATGTGTGTCGGGTGCGGAGTTCGCGCGGCCAGATCCGAGCTAATCCGGGTGGTGGCAGCCGGGGACGAGATCGTCCCTGACGTCGGCAGCCGGCTGCCTGGCCGGGGTGCATACCTGCATCCGCGGCTGGCATGCTTGGAACGAGCCCAGCACCGCCGGGCGTTTCCGCGCGCACTTCGCCTGCCGGCAGCACTGCCGGACGGCAAGGTCGCGGAGTACCTGGGGCTGGGATCAGAGCGAACGGAAGAAGGCTGAGATTTGCGATGAGCGCCCGATGAGCATGCGGCGATGAACAGCACAAGCTGACACCGGCCGGAGCACGCGCTGCCCCGGTTGGTGCGAGGGCCCGGGATCCGGGCCAGGTAGAGGGAGCGCAGTGGCGAAGGTTCGGGTATACGAGCTCGCTAAGGAGTTCGGCGTCGAGAGCAAGGCCGTGATGGCCAAGCTCCAGGATATGGGCGAGTTCGTAAGGTCGGCGTCATCGACGATCGAGGCGCCCGTGGTGCGAAGGCTTAAGGAAGCGTTCGCGTCCCAGCAAGCAGCAAAGCCGCAGGCAGGCGACGGCGCCGCGGCGAAGGCGCCGGCCTCCAGGCGCAGCGCCAACGGGCGGGCTGAGGCCCCGGCGGCGGCACCGCCGGCGGCGGCCCCGGCCGAGCCGGCGGTCAGTGAGGTCCAGCCGCAGGCGCCCGCGCCCGATTCTCCGGCAGCACAGCCGCCGGCCGCCCCGTCACCGGCAGCAGAGCCCCCGGCAGCACCGCCCCGGCAGACGGCGGCCGTCACGGTGCCGTTCCCGGCGGACCAGAGCATCGGCCCGCAGGTGCCGCCGGCGGAGACCGTGCGACCCGAGGCCCACCCGGCCGCGCCGCGCCCGGCGGCTGGCCCCGGCCAGCGGCACGGGCCCCGGCCTGGCCCGCGGCCAGGTAACAACCCGTTCAGCTCGACTGCGACCGGCATGGGCGCCGCGCCCAGGGCGCCGCAGTCCGCGGCGCCCGCGACCCCCGGCACCCCTGCGCCGGGCGCGGCCGCACCCGGCGGACCCCGGCCCGGCGGCCCGCGTCCTGGCGGCCCGCGGCCTGGCGGCGGCTCGCCCGCAGACATGGCGCGCCCCGGCGGCCCGCGGCCGGCTGGCCCGCGGCCCAGCCCTAGCAGCATGCCGCCACGGCCGGTAGGCGGGCGCGGGTTCACGCCCGGCGGTCCCGGCGGCGCCGGCGGACGCGGCGGGCCCGGTGGCGGCGGCCCCGGCTCCAGGCCGGGCGGCCGCGGCGGTCCTGGCGGCGGTACTGGCGGTCCGCGCGGCGGCGGCGGTGGTGGCGGTGGCGGTGCGGGCGGCGGTGCCCGGCCCGGCATGGCCCCGGCGCGGCCGGGTCCAGGCGGCCGCGGGCGCAGCGGCACCGCGGGCGCGTTCGGGCGGCCAGGCGGCCGGCCGTCGCGCGGCCGGAAGTCGAAGCGGCAGCGTCGTATTGAGTTCGACAACATGCAGGCCCCGGCGATCGGCGGCGTGCAGATCCCGCGCGGGAACGGGCAGACCATCCGCCTGTCGCGCGGCGCCTCGCTGAGCGACTTCGCGGACAAGATCGGCGTCAACCCGGCGTCGCTGGTGCAGGTGCTCTTCCACCTGGGTGAGATGGTCACCGCGACCCAGTCGGTGAACGACGAGACGCTGCAGCTGCTCGGCGCCGAGCTGAGCTACAACGTGCAGGTCGTCTCCCCTGAGGAAGAGGACCGCGAGCTGCTCGAGTCCTTCGACATCGAGTTCGGCGAGAACGAGGGCGAGGACGCCGACCTGGTGGCGAGGCCGCCGGTGGTCACGGTCATGGGCCATGTCGACCACGGCAAGACCAAGCTGCTCGACGCGATCCGGCACACCAACGTGGTCGCGCACGAGGCGGGCGGCATCACCCAGCACATCGGCGCTTACCAGGTCAACACGGTCGTGGACGGCCAGGAGCGCAAGATCACGTTCATCGACACCCCCGGTCACGAGGCGTTCACCGCCATGCGTGCCCGCGGTGCCGAGACCACCGACCTGGTGATCCTGGTCGTGGCCGCGGACGACGGCGTGAAGCCGCAGACCACCGAGGCGCTGAACCACGCCCAGGCGGCCGGCGTCCCGATCGTGGTCGCGGTCAACAAGGTCGACAAGGAGGGCGCGGACCCGCAGCGGGTCCGGGCCCAGCTCACCGAGTACGGGCTCGTGGCCGAGGAGTTCGGCGGCCAGTCGCTGTTCGTGGACGTGTCCGCGCGCAACAACACCGGCATCGAGAGCCTGCTCGAGGCCGTGGTCCTGACCGCCGACGCCGAGCTGGACCTGCGGGCGAACCCGGACCAGCAGGCCCAGGGCACCGCGATCGAGGCTCACCTGGACAAGGGCCGCGGCCCCGTGGTCGACGTGCTGGTGCAGCGCGGCACGCTCCGCGTGGGCGACTCCATCGTCTGCGGCGAGGCGTTCGGCCGCGTCCGGGCCATGCTCGACGAGAACGGCGACCAGGTCCGGGAGGCCCCGCCGTCCCGGCCGGTCGAGGTGCTCGGCCTCACGGGCGTGCCCGACGCGGGCGACAGCTTCCTGGTCGTCGACGACGACCGGGTGGCCAGGCAGATCGCCGAGCGGCGCGAGGCCAGGGAGCGCAACGCCATGTTCGCCCAGCGGCGGCCGCGCGTCACGCTGGAAGACCTCGAGTCGGCCCTCAAGTCCGGCGAGCGCGAAGAGCTGCTGCTCATCATCAAGGGCGACGTCTCCGGCTCAGTGGAGGCCCTGGAGGACGCGCTCATGCAGCTCGACGTGGGCGAGGAAGTCCAGCTGCGCGTGATCGGCCGCGGCGTCGGCGCGATCACCCAGGACGACGTCAACCTGGCCATCGCCTCCGACGCGGTCATCATCGGGTTCAACGTCCGGCCTGCCGGGCGGGCGGGCGAGCTCGCCCAGCGCGAGGGCGTGGACATCCGCTACTACTCGATCATCTACCAGGCGATCGAGGAGGTCGAGGCCGCGCTCAAGGGCATGCTCAAGCCGATCTTCGAGGAGGCTCAGCTCGGGACCGCCGAGGTCCGGGAGGTCTTCCGGGTACCGCGCGTGGGCAACGTGGCCGGCTGCATCGTCCGCTCCGGCACGATCACCCGCAACAGCAAGGCCCGACTGATCCGGGACGGCGTGGTTGTCTCGGACAACCTCACCGTCGACTCGCTGCGCCGGTTCAAGGACGACGCGACCGAGGTGCGGGAGGGCTTCGAGTGCGGTATCGGCATCGGCTACAACGACGTCAAGATCGGCGACACCATCGAGACGTTCGAGCTCAGAGAGAAGCCGCGCGCGTAAAAACCCGCAGGCAGAGATGTATGTGGGTGCCCTGACCCTGGACGTGCTGCTCGGCGACGTCAGGTCGCTGAAGCAGAAACGGTCAGTGGTCAGGCCCCTCATCGCCGAGGTCCACCGCCGGTTCCCCGGCGTGGCGGTCGGCGAGACCGGGCACCTGGACCTGCATCGCCGGGCCGAGATTGGCATCGCGGTGGTCAGCTCCACCGCGTCGAATGCGGTCCAGGTCCTGGAGGCGTGCGAGCGCTTCGTGGCCGCGCGCCCCGAAGTCGAGTTGCTGTCGGCTCGGCAGCGGCTCGTGACCGACGAGGGGGAGTGACCGCATGACTGTGTCCCGGGCAAACCAGGCCAGGGCGCTAAAGCTCGGCGACCGGATCGCGCAGATCGTGGCGGAGATGCTCGAGCGGCGGATCAAGGACCCGCGGCTTGGCTTCATCACGGTGACCGAGGCAAAGATCACTGGCGACCTGCGCGACGCCACGGTGTTCTACACGGTCTACGGGTCGGACGAGGAAGTCGCCGACACCGCGCTGGCGCTGGCCAGCGCCACCGGCGTGATCCGCTCCGAGGTCGGCAAGCAGACCGGCATCAAGCACACGCCCTCGCTGACCTTCGTCCGTGACACCGTGCCCGACGCCGCGCGCACGATCGAGGATCTCGTGGCCAGGGCGAAGGAGGCGGACGCGGCCGTCGCCGCTGCGCGCGCCGACGCCGTGCACGCGGGCGACCCCGACCCTTACCGGCAGCCGGCCGACGATGAGGACGACGACGACGAGGAGCAGGACGAGGGGCCGCTTGGGCATTATCCGGCCGGGCCGGGCGGCGGCGCGGAATACTCGGGGCCGTGATCGATTCAGCCCGCGGGGACGGCCCCCCGGAGCCTCCCGCGGACACCGCGTCAATCCCCGACGCGGACTGGGCTCGCGCGGTCAAGATACTGGCCGAGGCCGATCAGGTGGGCCTGGCCTGTCACCTGCGGCCCGACGCGGACGCGCTCGGCTCGATGCTCGCGGTCGGGCTCGCGCTGCGGGCGCGCGCGCCGCGGCCGCCGGCGATCGTCGCATCGTTTGGCGACGAGCCGTTCGAGGTCCCCGAGATCCTCAGATTCCTGCCGGGACTTGACCTGCTCAGCCCCCCGGACCGCTACCCGGCCCGACCGCAGGTGATGCTCACCCTGGACGCCGGCAGCATCGACCGGCTGGGCCCGCTCGCGGCCAGCGCCGCCGCCGCGGACGAGCTCATCGTGCTCGACCATCACGCGTCGAACACCCGGTTCGGAACGGTCAGCCTGGTCGATCCCGGCGCGGCCGCCAGCGCGGTGCTCGCCTGCGAGCTGATCGACCGCCTCGGCATCGCCCTGACCCACGACATCGCGCTCGGCCTTTACGCCGGCCTGGTCACCGATACCGGCTCGTTCAAGTTCTCCTCGACCACGCCCGCGGTGCACACCCTGGCCGCCCGCCTCCTTGCGTACCAGATCAACCCGGCCGACGTCTCCCGCCCCCTCTACGACACCGCCCCCTTCGCCTACCTCCCGATGCTCGCCAGCGCGCTGAACCGCACCCAGCTGGACCCACGTGCGTGCCGAGGCCTCGGCCTCGTCTGGACAACAGTCACCAGGCAGGACCGCGGTTCCCTTCCCCTCGACGCGACCGAGTCCGTCATCGACGTGATCAGGCGCACCGAGGAGGCCGAGGTTGCGGCAGTGCTCAAAGAAGACGACGAGGGCATCTGGCAGGTCTCGATCAGATCCAAATCGCTGGTTGACGTCGCCAGGGCGGCCACTGCGCTGGGCGGTGGTGGTCACGCCCGGGCCGCCGGTTTCTCCGCTTCCGGCGGCCCGGACGTGACCATCGCCGCCCTCAGACCACTCCTGGACCAAGGTTGACACCGGCGAGCGGACTACTGATAGTCGACAAACCCCAGACCTGGACGTCTCACGACGTTGTCGCCAGGATCCGCAAACTCGCGGGCACGAAACGCGTCGGCCACGCCGGAACCCTCGATCCGATGGCGACCGGCGTCCTGGTTGTCGGCGTCGAGAAGGCGACCCGCCTGCTCGGGCATCTCGCGCTGACGGAGAAGGAGTACACCGGGACGGTGCGGCTCGGCCAGACGACCGACACGGACGACGCCGACGGGGCCGTGCTCACTGTCGTTCCCGCCAAAAGCGTCACCGAAGACGACGTCGCGCGCGCGATCGATGCGCTGACCGGAGAGATCGAGCAGGTACCGCCGGGCGTGAGCGCGATCAAGGTGGCCGGGCAGCGGGCCTACCGGCTCGCGCGCGCGGGCGAGACGCCGGAACTGGCAGCGCGGAGAGTGACCGTGCGCGAGTTCGCGATTCTGGCCGTGCGGCGCAGCGCCGACGTCGTCGACGTCGACATCCGGGTCGTGTGCTCAAGCGGGACCTATATCCGGGCGCTTGCCCGCGATCTCGGCGCGGCCCTTGGCGTCGGCGGGCATCTCACCGCGCTGCGCCGCGTCCGTGTAGGGCCTTACCTGGCCGGCCAGGCGCGCACGCTCGAGCAGCTGGCCGGCCGGCTGGAGCTGATCCCGCTGGCCGACGCGGCGGCCGCCGCGTTCCCGCGCCGGGACCTCACGCCCGAGGAGGCGCGGCTGATCGGTCACGGCGGCCGGCTGGCACCGGCCGGGACCGGCGCGGATCCGGTGGCGGCGTTCGGGCCCGACGGGTCGCTGGTCGCGCTGCTGACCGAGGAGGACGGCCGGGCCCGCTCGCTGGCGGTGTTCGCGCCCGACCCGCAGGCCGGGAACTGATGCGTCGCTATGGCAGGCTGGAGTAGTCGAGTTGTAGGGGGTCAGCAATCATGCAGCGGTGGCAGGGCCCGGCGGAGGTACCCGAGGACTGGGGCTCCTCCGTCGTCACCATCGGCGTGTTCGACGGCGTGCACCGCGGCCACCAGCGGATCATCTCCCGCGCGCGGCAGGCCGCGAGCGACCTGGGCCTCCCCATGGTGGTCGTGACGTTCGACCCGCATCCCGACGAGATCGTCCGGCCGGGCTCGCACCCGCCGTTCCTGTGCACGACCAGGCGCAGGTCGCAGCTGCTCGCCGGGCTCGGCGTGGATGCCGTGTGCATGATCGAGTTCAACCTGGAGTTCTCCCGGCTCGGGCCGGATGAATTCGTCCGCGCGGTCCTCGCCGACCGGCTGCACGTGGCCCGCGTGGTCGTGGGCGAGGACTTCAGGTTCGGCCACAAGGCGGCCGGGGACCTGGCGCTGCTCGCTCAGCTCGGGGAGAAGTACGACTTCACCGCGGAGGGCGTGCCGCTGCTGACCGAGGACGGTGTGCGGATCTCCTCGACCGAGATCCGGGCCCGACTGGCGGAGGGGGACGTGGCGGGCGCCGCGCACGATCTGGGCCGGCCGTACCGGGTCGAGGGCGTGGTGGTGCGCGGACATCAGCGCGGCCGGGCACTCGGTTTCCCGACGGCGAACCTGGAGACGCTGCCGCACACGGCGATCCCGGCCGACGGTGTCTACGCGGGCTGGCTGGTGCAGCTGGACAGCGAGGGCGCGACCGACGTCGAGACCGGGCGGTGGCCCGCGGCGATCTCCGTCGGCACGAACCCGACCTTCGATGGCCGCGAGCGCACGGTGGAGGCGTACGCGCTCGACCGCGACGACCTGGACCTGTACGGCGCGCACGTGGCGGTCGAGTTCACGCAGCGGCTCCGGGAAACGGTGCGCTTCGCGTCCGTGGCGGATCTGGTCGCGCAGATGCATCGTGACGTCGACGCCGCGCGGGGGATGCTCACTTAGGCCAGGTCGTGCTCCCCGGCGTACCTGGTCGCCGCGGCCCGGTCGGTGACGCCGGCCTTAGCGAAGATCCGGTTGATGTGGGTCTTCACGGTGGCCAGCGAGACGTGCAGCCGCTGCGCGATCGCGGCGTTGCTCAGGCCGCCCGCGATCAGGGCCAGGACCTCGCCCTCCCGCGGCGTGAGGCCATCGGGGAGCTCGGCGGGCACGCGCCCGGTCCTGGCCGCGGCGACCAGGATCGCCTGGGCTGCCTGATCCATCGGGGCGAGGCCGGCGGCCGCGGCGATGATGGCCTGGCCGATCTCCCGGCGACCCGCATCCTTGGTCAGGAAGCCGCTGGCGCCCGCCGCGAGCGCCGCGAGTACGGTCTGGTCGTCGGCATGGCTGGTGAGCACGACGACCGCGGTGCGCGGATGGTCCTGCGCCGCCCGCTGCGTGACCGCAACGCCGTCCAGGCCCGGCATCCTCACGTCCACGAGGGCGACGTCGGGCGCGTGCTCGGCGATGGCCGCGAGCGCCGAATGACCGTCGCCGGCCGCAGCGACGACCTCGATGCCGGGCAGCAGGCCGAGCAGCGCGACCAGGCCATCCCTGACCGCGGCCTGGTCGTCGGCGACCACCACGCGGACCGGGCCGCTCATGCGCTCACCCGGGCCTCGACCCGCCACTGGTCGCCGGCCTGGCCGGCGCTCAGCGTGCCGCCGGCCTCCGCCATGCGCTCGCGCATGCCGGGCAGGCCATAGCCGCCACTCAGCGTGGCCGGCGAGGCGCAGCCGATGTCGTTGACCACGCTCACGGTCAGCTCGCTGTCGCCGTAACCCACCTGGACGTGCGCCAGCTTTGCCGGCGCGTGCCTGGCGGCGTTGGTGAGTGCCTCCTGGGTGACGCGGTAAAGCGCGAGCGCGGGGGCAGCATCGAGCGCCCTCGGCATGCCGGTGACCGACAGCTGGGCGTGACCGCCGGCCGCCCGGTGGGACTCGATCAGGCCCGCCAGCATGGCGTGCATCGCGACCTGGCCCTCCCGCAGCGTGCGCACCGCCGCCACCGCTTCCTGGTGGCCGGTGCGCACGAGCCTGCCTGCCTGCTCCAGGTGAGTGAGCGCGCGATCGGAGTCCGCCGCGGCCTCCAGCGCCGCGGCGGCCGACTCGATCTGCAGCGACACGCCGGTGAGGGAGTGGCCGATCACGTCGTGGAGTTCGCGGGCGATGCGGCCGCGTTCGGCCAGCGTGGCCGCGCGCGCCTCGGCCAGGTACCGTCGGCGCTCGCGGCCGAGGGTGTAGCCGACGAAGGCGACCGCCGCGAATGCGGCCAGGATCGTGCCGCGGTGAGTCAGGTAGCCGCCCACGAGTATCGCGGCGCTCGCGGCGGTGATGGGGACCGCTACCCGGTCGGCGAAGTTGAGGCCCGCGTTAACACACGCCCAGAACGTGAACCAGTAGACCGCCAGCGACGGGTAGAGCAGCAGGAGCACGGCGCCGCTGATCGCGGTGCAGGCGGTCAGCGAGCGCAGCGCCAGCGTGTCGCCGTGCGGTCCGAGCGCGATCCAGCCGAGCCAGCACGCGGACGCGACCGCGAGCGCGACCGAGATGTGCAGGCCGCTGCCGTGGAGGCCCGCTCCGCCGCGGTGGGTTGTCATCGCCCACACCATGGCCGCGAGGCCAGCGCCGAGAGCCAGCCGCTGCCTTGCCACGCTGATGCCGGCAGCCCCGCGCGCGCTCACCGGCCCGGCTCCGCTGCTCAACTTCTCCACCCGTTGGGTTGATGATCTCCACCCGGCTGGCTGCCTACGCTGGCTGCCATGTCCACCGCCCTGACCGTCGTGAGCCTCGCAGTCGTCGCCCTGCTGCTGGCGCGCGACTGGGGTCATCGGCGGGTCACGCTGTTCCCGTTGATCCGCCCATTGCTGGGTGTCTTCATTGTCCCATTCGTCGCACCCGGTTGGAACGCCTCAGGGAACGGGCTTTACCTGGAACTCGGGGCGCTCGTGCTCGGCGTCGCGATCGGGATGCTGACGTTCGCCTTCATCCGGGTCAGCGTCGATGAGAACGGCCAGGCGTGGACCGACGCGGGCTACCCGTACGCGGCGATCTGGGTCGGGTTCACCGCCCTGCGCCTGCTGTTTGTCTACGGAGTGGAGCACTGGTTCACCCACTCGGTGGGCGTTTTCCTGATTGACAACCACATCAACGTCAACGCGTTCGCCTACTCGATCATTATCTTGTTCCTCGCCCCCGTGGTCAGCAACCGGCTGTGCATCCTCGTCAGCAGCCGTATGAAGAAGGCCGCCGGGCGGTCGGCGCGTCAGCCGGCCGGCGCCCTCTGATTCGACATCGGCGCCCTTACCTGGGCATCCGGCTCGGATCCGCGGACCCGCGGCAAATGCGCGGGTAACGCCAGCGTCCTGCGGCGCACGGAAAGCAATTGTTATTGTCAGAAGTGCTTGCAGTGATTGTTTCTCGCCGGGAAATACCGTGCCCCAATTCTTCTCCGAGGGATTATCACCATGCCATGGAAATCTCGCGGTCAGGTCTTCCGCAGCGTCTTAGCCGGGTGCGGTGCCGTCGCCGTCACGCTGGCCGGGCCGGTCATCGTGAGCGCGACGGCCGCGCCGGCCCAACAGCCGGCCTCGGAATGCGCCGCTGGTTACGTGTGCGCGATCCCGGAGTCGGCGCTGACGGTCCGGACCGGGGCATCGATCGCGCGCCCGGCGCTGCTGCCGCTGACGGTGCCGGTGCCGGGGGAGATCGAGGAGCCGCAGCCGGCCGGCGGCGACGTCGTCGAACCAGTACCGGGCGACACCTACGGCGAGCTGCTGAGCGCGGTCGGCAACGGTGACTGGGTCTCGGCCGGGAGCGTCGTGAGCGAATCCAGCGCGGTGGGCCTGAACGTCTGCGTCTACGTGCCGCAGCAGGCCGACATCGACGCGCCGGACCAGACCGACGGCCGGGCCGAGACGTCGATGCCGGTCGAGGCAATGGCTTTCGGGCTCTCCCGAGAGTCGGTGTCCACGCCGCTGATCGTAGGCATTGGCCTCGGCAGCTGCCCTTGATGCGGGCAGGCCGCGCCGGCCTGGGACCGGCGCGGCCTGGCCCTCCGCCGGCGGTCGTTCGCTTCCGGCTGCGCCTGGCCGGCGCTACTACCAGGCGAAGGTGTTGGCCCAGCCGACGACCGAGTCCGGGATCGTCAGCGCGAGCCGTGTCGTGGTCGGCGAGCCGTTGACCACTAGCTGCTGGTGTGAGCCGCACTGCGTGATGAGTCTGCTGCCGGTTTTGCTGGCCCACAGCAGCCCGCAGAAATCGGGACTGTTCGCCTGGTCCCCGGTGGTGCCGATCGGAACCGAGGCGAGGACGCGCCCGGAGTCGGCGGCGATCTCCTCGAGCCGCACCTGGCTTCCGCCGGTGCTGACGGCCAGGACCGTCGCACCATCGGTCGTGATCATGCCGGACACGAAGCCACGGACCGGCGCCACCAGGACCGAGTCGGCGGTCAGCGATTGGGGGTGCGCGCCGCGCCCGGTGCCGGTATCCAGGATCCGGACGCCGCTCGGCGCGGAGCCAGTGTCATCCTGCCAGCCCACGGCCAGGTCGCCGGCGGTGCCCCAGGACAGGCCGACCGCGCTGCCTGACGCGCTGGACCAGTCGCCGGTCAGAGCGCCCGTGCGCAGGTTGTAGACCAGGACGCTGTCCAGCCCCGTGGCGCTGTGCGGCAGCACCGACAGCGCGAGCCTGGCGCCGTCGGCGCTGATGGCCATTGCGTAGATCTGCACGTTCAGCGATACGGCCGGCAGCACCCGGTGCGGGCCGCTGACCTGGCCCGAGGGGCTGATCTGCACTTGGTCGAAGGTCACGCCGAAGCCGTGCTCCTCGGCGAGCATAAACAGCTGGTCGTTGGGCGCCGCGGCGGCCCAGGTGAACTGATCCCCGGCCACCCGAGGGTGCAGGGTGGCCTGGACCGCTCCCCGTGACGCGCTGACGACGAGGGCGGTTTGCGTCGCCATCGAAAGAGTCATCAGGAACGGTGCTGCCGGCGGTGCGGGATATCTCCCGGTACCCCACGTACTGCCGGTCACCGGCTGCGAGATCTGCGGCCGCGGCAGGTGAAGGGCGGAGATGCCGATCGCCCGCTGCGGGCTGCCGGCAGGCGTCGGGCCGGGCGCGCCGTGATGACCGCTGACCGGCAGGATGGGCACGGGTGGCGCCGCTGTCACCAGACCGACGACGGCCACTGTGGCCAGGGCCGCGGCTGTCGCTGACCCGGCGGCGATCGTCAGCCTGGTCGTCCGGCGGCGCGCACGGCGGTGGATCTCGTCAACCGGGGGCGGCGCAACTATGCGCAGCGGCTGCGCCCACCGCTCGAAGTGCTCGCGAATCTCGGCATCGTTCACTAGGCGACCGCCTCGGGTTGCTGGGAGAGGCGCTGCTCGAGATGGCGCCGCCCGGCGGCCAGCCGGGCCTTGACCGTTCCCGCCGGCAGCCCGCATTCGCGGGCGATCGCGTCCACGGGTAGATCGGCCAGGTAGAAGAGCACGACCGCCTGCCGTTCGCGGACCGGCAGTTCCAGGAGAGCGGCTCCGAGCGCGGTGTATTTCAGGTCGTCGCCGGGCTCGGGTTCAGGCGCATCCCGCCGGGCGGCGAGCCTGGCGGACGCCAGCGCGCCGCGGCGCAGCCGGCGGCCGGAGTCGATGGCCAGGCGCAGCGCCACCTTGCGGACCCAGGCCTCGGGCAGGTCGTAGGCGCGCAGCCGGGACCACCGGGCGAGGGCCCTGGCGTAGGCCTCCTGCGCGATGTCCTCGGCTTCGTGCCTGCTTCCGGCCACGGCCGCGACCATCGCTACCGTCCGGCCGTAGCTAGCCTGGTAGAACTCCTGGAAGTCCTCACGTGGACGCGCCATCAGCTCCTGCCGCGGGTCCGTGGTGCCCCTTCGACGGATATACACGCCGGGACCCGCGGTCAGGATTGCCCGTCTGGTAACGTTTAGGTAACGGGGCGGTCCGCAGGGACGCAAGCGGCTCCGCGGCTGATGTCTCGGCGGTGCCCGGCGCATGGTAACGTTGTGGATCGGCCAGATGCATCTGGCCCGGTTAGCTGCGCCCTCAGGCGGCTAGCCAGGGGAGGCCCGCCTTCGGAGCTCAGCTCCGCTCGGTGCGGCGCCACCCAACGCCCGCATTTGACATAAAAGGGAGCAACGTGCCGCTCGACACCACGGTGAAGAAGGAAATCATCGCTGGGCATGCGACCAATGAGGGTGACACCGGCTCGCCGGAAGTCCAAGTCGCGCTGCTGACCAAGCGAATCGCTGATCTGACTGAGCACCTCAAGGTGCACAAGCACGATCACCACAGCCGCCGCGGCCTGCTGCTACTGGTCGGCCGCCGTCGTCGCCTGCTGCAGTACCTGGCCCGAACCGACATCAGCCGGTACCGGGCGCTGATCGAGAAGCTCGGTCTGCGCCGGTAGGCAAGCGCGCGGCATCCGCCGCGCGCTTTTGACGTTCTACAAGTAAATAAGACAGATAACCCGTCCCGCGGCCTCCGGCCGAGAGCGCTGATAGCGCCTAAGGGGCCGGTCCTCGGTAGTGGTCTTCGGGTCACGGCAGCGCGGCAGTTTGCCGCCGCGGCCGGGGCCGAGGGCTTCGATCGAAGACCGGCCGGCAGCCGGACCCCGGCGTTACGCGGAGCCCAGCACATCGCGGCTCCGCTGGCCGGCCCTAGCACTCTGCGGCGGACAGGCGCGGGACCTTCAGTTCAAGGAGGTCACCCGTGGAGGGTGTCTTTACCGCCGAGGTCACTATTGACAACGGCACGTTCGGCACGCAAACGATCAGGTTCGAGACCGGCAGGCTGGCCAAGCTGGCCGGCGGCTCGGCGGTCGTCTACCTGGACGACGAGACGATGGTCTTGTCCACCACGACGGCGTCGAAGGCGCCGCGCGAGGGCTACGACTTCTTCCCGCTCACCGTCGACGTGGAGGAGCGGATGTACGCGGCGGGCCGGATTCCCGGCTCGTTCTTCCGGCGCGAGGGCCGGCCGTCCGAGGACGCGATCCTGACCTGCCGGCTCATCGACCGGCCGCTGCGGCCGTCGTTCGTCAAGGGCCTGCGCAATGAGGTCCAGGTCGTCGAGACGATCATGGCGCTGCACCCCGATCACCTGTACGACGTCGTCGCGATCAACGCCGCGTCGCTGTCGACTCAGCTCGCCGGGCTGCCGTTCTCCGGCCCCATCGGCGGCGTCCGGGTGGCGCTCATCAAGGGCCACTGGGTCGCGTTCCCGACCCATAGCCAGCTCGCGGACGCGACGTTCGACATGGTCGTGGCCGGCCGCGTGCTCGAGGACGGCGACGTCGCGATCATGATGGTCGAGGCCGAGTCAACCCCGACCACGCTCCGGCTGATCGGCGACTCGTCCTCCGGCGCTGTCGCGCCGACCGAGGAGACGGTGGCGCAGGGCCTGGACGCGGCCAAGCCGTTCATCAAGCAGCTCTGCGAGGCCCAGTCCGAGGTAGCCAGTCACGCTGCCAAGGAGACCGCCGAGTTCCCGGTGTTCGCCGACTACGGCGACGACGTGCTCGCGGCGCTGGAGGCCGAGGTCGGCAGCGACCTCGCGCAGGCCCTCACGATCGCCGGCAAGAACGACCGCGGCGCCGAGACCGATCGCATCAAGGCACTGGCCACCGAGAAGCTCGCCGCCCAGTTCGAGGGCCGGGAGAAGGAGATCGGGGAGGCGTTCCGGGCGCTGAACAAGAAGCTCGTCCGGCAGCGCATCATCCGCGACGGCCTGCGCATCGATGGCCGCGGGCTCGAGGACATCCGCCAGCTGTCGGCCGAGGCCGGCGTCCTGCCGCGGGTGCACGGCTCGGCGCTCTTCGAGCGCGGCGAGACTCAGGTACTCGGCGTGACCACGCTCAACATGCTCCGCATGGAGCAGATGATCGACACGCTGAACCCCGAGCGCACCAAGCGCTACATGCACAACTACAACATGCCGCCGTACTCGACCGGCGAGACCGGCCGGGTGGGCTCGCCCAAGCGGCGCGAGATCGGCCATGGCGCGCTCGCGGAGCGGGCGCTGGTGCCGGTGCTCCCGACGCGCGAGGAGTTCCCGTACGCGATCCGGCAGGTGTCGGAGGCCATCGGCTCCAACGGCTCGACCTCGATGGGGTCGGTCTGCGCGTCGACGATGTCGCTGCTGGACGCGGGCGTGCCGCTGAAGGACATGGTGGCGGGCATCGCGATGGGCCTGATCCACGAAGGCGGCGAGTACGTCACGCTCACGGACATCCTCGGCGCCGAGGACGCGTTCGGCGACATGGACTTCAAGGTCGCCGGCACCAGGGACGTCATCACCGCGCTGCAGCTGGACACCAAGCTCGACGGCATCCCGGCGACCGTGCTCGGCAATGCACTACGGCAGGCCCGCGGCGCGCGGCTGACGATCCTGGACGTGATGCGCGAGGCGATCGACGCGCCGGGCGAGATGAGCCAGTTCGCGCCGCGGATTATCACGATCAAGGTCCCGGTGGACAAGATCGGCGAGGTCATCGGCCCCAAGGGCAAGATGATCAACTCGATCCAGGAGGACACCGGCGCCGACATCACGATCGAGGACGACGGCACGATCTACATCGGCGCGACAGACGGCAGTTCCGCGGAGGCCGCCCGTTCCGCTATTAATGCCATCGCGAACCCGCACATTCCGGAGATCGGCGAGCGGTTCCTGGGCACCGTCGTGAAGACGACGACGTTCGGGGCGTTCGTGTCGCTGCTGCCGGGCCGGGACGGCCTGCTGCACATCACGCAGATCCGCAAGCTGCACGGCGGCGCCCGGATCGAGAACGTGGACGACGTGATCAAGGTGGGCGACAAGATCCAGGTCGAGATCCGCGAGATCGACGACCGCGGCAAGCTGTCGCTGGTGCCGGTCGAGGTCGTCGAGCGCGAGGCCGCCGGCGAGGACCTCGGCGGGCACGACGAGCCGCGTCAGCGCGAGGACCGCGGTGACCGGGATCGCGGTCATCGCGGGGACCGCGGTGGTGACCACCACCGCAACCGCCAGCGCAGCCGCGGCGGGTCCGCGATCTCGCGGGATTCTGGCGGCGAGGGGTCGGGCAATTCCTGATCGGCGGACCATGGATATGACCGCTGGAACGCAGCGGCTGACCGGCAGCGACGGAGGCGTTACGCGCACCGTCCTGCCGGGCGGCCTGCGCGTCATCACCGAGTCGCTCCCGTCGGTGCGGTCGGCGGCCCTCGGAATCTGGGCCGGGGTCGGCTCGCGCGACGAGGATCCGCCGCACGCCGGCGCGACGCACTACCTCGAGCACCTGCTCTTCAAGGGCACCGCGCGGCGCACTGCGCTCGACATCTCCGCCGCGATCGACGCGGTCGGCGGGGAGCTGAACGCGTTCACCGCGAAGGAGTACACCTGCTACTACGCGCGGGTGCTGGACGAGGACCTGCCGCTGGCCATCGACGTCCTCTCGGACATGGTGACCGGCTCGCTGATCGAGTCCAAGGAGGTCGACGCCGAGCGGGGCGTGATCCTCGAAGAGATCGCGATGAACGAGGACGACCCGGCTGACCTCGTGCATGAGGCGTTCGCCGCGCAGCTGTTTGGCGACACGCCGCTGGGCCGGCCGATCCTCGGTACCGTCGACTCGATCAACTCGATCTCGCGGGAGCGCATCTACGAGCACTACCGGGCCAGGTACACGCCGGACAACCTGGTGATCGCGGCCGCGGGCAACCTGGATCACGAGGCCGTGGTCGCGCTGGTGCAGTCCGCGTTCGGCGCCGCACCCGATGGCAGCGTGGCGCCCGCCCCGGCGCGGCTCGCCGGCCCGGACGCCGACAGCGCCACGGGCACCGGCGTGCGGCTGCTCTCCCGCCAGGTCGAGCAAGCGAACCTCGTGCTCGGCTGCGGCGGGCTGGCCCGCAACGACTCGCGGCGGTTCGCCCTCGGGGTGCTCAACGCGGCCCTCGGCGGCGGGATGTCCTCGCGGTTGTTCCAGGAGGTCAGGGAGAAGCGCGGACTTGCCTACTCGGTCTACAGCTTCAGCTCCCAGCATGCCGACTGCGGGCAGTGGGGCATCTACGCCGGATGCCTGCCCGCCAAGGCCGACGATGTGCTGGCCATCTGTCACGAGGAGATCGCCAAGGTGATCGAGTCGGGGCTGACCGACGACGAGCTGCTGCGCGGCAAGGGACAGCTGCGCGGCTCGATCGTGCTCGGCCTGGAGGACCCGTCGTCGCGGATGACCAGGCTCGGCAAGTCCGAGCTGGTCTACCCGGCGCTCGAGCCGGTCGATGAGATCCTCGCCGAGATCGAGGCCGTCACCCACGATCAGGTCAAGCAGGTGGCCGCCGAGGTCCTCGGCCGGCCGAAGGCACTGGCGGTCGTGGGGCCGTTCGACGAGCAGGACGCGTTCGACCGGGCCCTGGACCGCTAGGCGGGCTTCGCCGGGCCTCCCCGGCTCAGCTCGGTGGCTCGCCCCATGCGCCGCGGGGTGTCCCTCGCCCTGCCGGTCGATGTCCCCGGTACCGGCAGGCCATAAGGGCCGCGCTTGGGTGGACTGGGGCGAGTTTGCGATGATTGCGTCATGACAGCTGATGAGCAGCCAGGAGAGCTGATCGGCGTCGGGCGGTCGGCCGACGTGTTCGCGGTCGCCCCCGGCAAGGTGCTGCGGCGGTTCCGCACCGACTACAACATGCAGGCCGAGGCCGACATCATGATCTACCTCGCTGCGGCCGGGTTCCCGGTGCCTGCCGTGTATGAGGTCAGCGGGCGCGACCTCGTCATGGAGCGGCTGGACGGGCGCGACATGCTGGCCGACCTTGGCAGCCGTCCCTGGCGCGCTCGCCAGCACGGGCACGTGCTCGCCGAGCTGCACAGCCGGCTGCATCAGATCGACGCACCGCCGGGGCTTCGCCAGGCCTTTGGATCGGGCGAGGCCGGGGGCAAGGTGCTGCACCTGGACCTGCACCCGGGCAACGTCATGCTCACCTCCCGCGGGCCGGTCGTCATCGACTGGACCAACGCCTCGGCGGGCGCGCCCGGCGCGGACGTTGCCATGGCCTACCTGATCATGGCCAGCTCCGAGGTCGATCAGGTTCCGTGGTTCGTCCGGCCCGCCGTGCGCAGGGTCCGCGCCACGCTGATCGCCACCTTCCTGGCGGGCGTTGGCGACGACCCGGGGCCGTACATACCGTCGGTGGCCGAGAACCGGATGACCGACAGGAACGTCCGGCCGGGGGAGATCGAGCGCCTCAAGCAGATCGCCCAGCAGGCTACCGAGCGAGCCAGCTAGCTAGCCTGATCCGGGTCCGCAGCCAGCCACGCGCGAATCTCGTCCCCGTGCTCGTCCGGGGCGGGCGGCGGCAGGTCGTACCGCGCCTCGGTCGCCGAGAACGTCAGCGGGTTGCGGATGCCGGGTACCGCCGCCAGGCCCGTTCCCGCCTCAATGACTGGTCGCAGGCCAATCCGCTCGGCGAATTCGACGCCGCCGGCCACGCTGTTGATGGGCCCGCACGGCACGCCGACCGCGATGAGCTTGTCGAACCACTCGGCCGCGCTGTGCTGGCTCAGGCGCTCGATGAGCAGGGGGCGCAGCTGGTCGCGGTTCGCGGTCCGGCCCGAGTTCGTCGCGAAGCGCTCGTCGGTCGCGAGGCCGGGGGAGCCGAGCACGGCGCACAGGTTCTGGAACTGGACGTTGTTGCCCGCCGCTATCACCAGGTCGCCGTCCGCCGTCGGCAGCGGCTCGTACGGGAACAGGCTCGGATGCGCGTTGCCCATGCGATGCGGCACGACTCCGGCCGACGCGAACGCCCCGGTCTGGTTGACCATCCCGGCGAGGGCGGTGGCCATGAGATTAACCTCGACGAGCTGGCCCTCGCCGGTCCGGTTCCGATGCTCGAGCGCGGCCAGCACGCCGATCGTTGCCTGCAGGCCGGACATCACGTCGAAGATCGCGATGCCGGCCCGGTACGGCGGCCCGTCGGCGTCTCCCTGCAGGCTCATCAGGCCGGACATGGCCTCGACGATCAAGTCGTAGCCCGGCAGGTGGGCGCCGCCGCCGGAGCCGAAACCGGTGATGGATGCGTAGATCAGCGCCGGGTTCGCCGCCCGGACGCTGTGGTAGTCAAGGCCGAACTGCCGCAGGCCGCCGGGCTTGAAGTTCTCTACCAGGATGTCGGCGCGCCGGGCCAGTTCGTGCGCGGCGGCGCGGTCCGCATCGTCCTTGAGGTTCAGCTGGATCGAGCGCTTGTTGCGGTTGATCGACAGGTAATAGGTCGAGACGCCCTCGTGCACCGGCGGCACCCAGTGCCGCGTGTCGTCGCCGCCGGGTCCCTCGACCTTGATGACCTCCGCGCCGAGGTCGCCGAGGATCATCGTGCAGTACGGCCCGGCGAGCACGCGGGAGAAGTCGGCTACGAGCAGCCCGGCCAGCGGACCTGGCTTGGCGGGAGTTTCGTCCATGCCTGATGGCACCTTCCTGTCTGCTCCCGCCTCGTTTCGGCACAGGCTATCAACGGAGGCATCTCGCGCTTTGGGAGGCTTGATGGCGCCCGGCTCGTCAAGCAAATTGACAGTCAATAGAGCGGACGACTATGGTCGCAGGCATGAATGAGGACTCCTGGCACGCGGCGGTCGGCGTTCCCGGACTGATGCGGGCGGCGCGCGGGTCGTACGCGTCGGTCATCGGCGCCGTGCTGGCCGAGGCGGGCTTCGACGATCTGCCCGCAGCGACGGCCTCGGGGTGCGCAAGCAGGCGGTGGGCGACCTGATCGACACGATGGTCATGCGCGGG